>Ga0256830_1000076_pt1 | contig 84782 bp, 83 predicted proteins | sample 128326metaG_FD_190537 | JGI IMG/M metagenome (GOLD analysis project Ga0256830, IMG submission 190537) | Hydrothermal vent microbial communities from Lau Basin, Pacific Ocean - 128-326 | ecosystem: Environmental > Aquatic > Marine > Hydrothermal vents | place: Pacific Ocean: Lau Basin | collected... | reverse complement strand
TGCATGCTGCTCATGAACGCATTACCTATGAAAAATTGAAAACCTCTTATCAAGAAATGGGGCTTAAATCGATGCCATTGCTAGTGCCTATTAGCGTAGAGCTTAGCAGTAGTGAAACCAACCTGGTGAACGAATTTCAAAGCGTATTTAAACAGTATGGGTTTGAGCTATCGGTGATTGGGCCGGAATCTATTGTGGTAAGACAAATTCCTTCCTTACTTAAAGACAGTCAGATAGAAAATCTGGTACGTGATGTTCTATCCGATTTAAAGAGTTTTGGTACTAGCAACCGAATTAAAGACAGTTATAATGAATTACTGGCGACAATGGCTTGTCATGGCTCGGTTCGAGCGAATCGAAAACTCAGTATTCCCGAAATGAATGCATTGTTAAGAGAAATGGAAATAACAGAACGCAGCGGCCAATGTAATCACGGGCGACCTACCTGGGTGCAAATGCGCTTAGAAGACTTAGATAAGCTATTTTTACGTGGCCAATAAATCCAGTGTTGGGAACAAGACCTTTTAATATATTTACGATGAAGAAGCAGAATGCTAAAAATACATAACTCATTAACCAAGCAAAAAGAAACCTTTAAACCGATTGATCCGAACAATATCAGAATCTATGTCTGTGGGATGACGGTCTATGATTTTTGCCATATAGGTCATGCGCGAGTCTTGCTCGTGTTTGATATCGTTTATCGACTTTTGCAGTCTGTCTACGGAAAAGACAAAGTGACTTATATACGCAATATCACGGATATTGATGACAAAATAATAAAACGAGCCAATGAAAACCATGAAAACTATTCGGCATTAACTGAAAGATTTATTTCAGAAATGAATAAGGATGCCGCGTCTCTGGGTATACTTAAACCCAATGAAGAGCCGAAAGCGACCGCGCATATGACGCAAATTATCCAGATGGTTGAGACTTTAATATCCAAAGAATTTGCTTATCCTGCAGATAATGGAGACGTATATTACCGCGTTGCAAAATTTGACGGATATGGCAAACTTTCTGGACGTAATCTCGCGGATGAAAGAACAGGTGCGCGGGTAGAAATAGACGAAGCAAAAGAAGACCCAATGGACTTTGTATTATGGAAGTCAGCAAAAGCCAATGAACCTTATTGGGATTCTCCGTGGGGGCGGGGAAGGCCGGGTTGGCATATAGAGTGTTCTGCAATGTCTACCCATTGCCTGGGAAATCATTTTGACATACATGGTGGAGGTATGGATTTAAAGTTCCCGCACCATGAAAATGAAATTGCCCAATCTGAAGCTGCAACGGGAGAAAAATTTTCGAATATTTGGATGCACAATGGTCATATCATGATTGATGAAGAAAAAATGTCTAAGTCCTTAGATAATTTTTTTACCGTGCGTGAAGTTTTGAAAATATATCAACCGGAAGTTATACGTTATTTTATTTTAAGCAGTCACTATCGCAGTCCGTTGAATTATTCTCAAGAAAACCTGGAGAATGCCAAGTCTGCCTTAGAGCGTTTATATACCACACTGCGTGGCTTGCAGTTAATCGATGTCGAAATTTCAGATTATAGTGAACGTTTTCATCAGTCGATGTGTGATGACTTTAATACCGTGGAAGCACTTTCTGTATTATTTGAACTTTCACGAGAAGCGAATAAACAGCGTCAACAAAACAACTTGGAAACAACCCAAAAACTTGCATCGGCGTTAAAAAAATTGGCCTCTGTTTTAGGTTTATTGCAAGCGGACCCCGAGCAGTTTTTAAAAGGCGGACTAGCGAGCGATAATGCCTTGTCGGATGAAAAAATTGATGCTTTGATTACCGCGAGACTTGCTGCCAGAGAAAATAAAAACTGGGCGGAGGGCGATAGGATTCGTGATGTGCTTAAAGCTAATGGCATCATTTTAGAAGATGCAGCTAATACAACGCGCTGGAGAAGAGAATAAGAGGCTGTCCTAGAACAGTGATCGCAGTAGGTCAGCCTGTTCTTGGACAGCCTCCTAGTGACCTATTGATGAAAATTATCTGCGGCATCCAAGGTATTTTGCAATAACATCGCGATGGTCATTGGGCCGACGCCGCCGGGTACCGGTGTGATCCAGGCTGCACGTTCAGCGGCTGCCTCATATTCAACATCACCAACAAGCTTGCCACCTGGTTGACGATTAATGCCAATATCAATGACGGTAGCGCCGGGTTTGATCCACCTACCTTTGACGAGTTCAGGCTTTCCTACGCCGACAACAACAATATCCGCCTGAGCAAGATAAGACGGCAGATCGACGGTAAAACGATGGCATATCGTCGTTGTACAACCCGCCATAAGCAATTCCAAAGCCATTGGCCTTCCCACATGATTAGATGCTCCTACAACGACTGCATTTTGTCCGCGCAGAGTATTCCCCGTGGACTCAATAAGTTTTATAACGCCATAGGGTGTACAAGAACGCAGTACTGGCATACGTATGGCTAAACGTCCGATATTGTAGGGATGAAAACCGTCAACGTCTTTATCCGGTTGTATATGCTCTAATACAATATTGGAGTCAATATGACCCGGTAAAGGGAATTGCACCAAGATGCCATCGACGCTCGGATTATGGTTTAAATCATCAATCAGCGCTAATAATTGTTGCTGAGAAGTCGTACTGGGTAAATCATGAGAAAGCGATACCACCCCCGCTTCAGCACATGCTTTACGCTTATTGCGAACATAAATTTCAGATGCAGGGTCTTCACCTATCAGTATGACCGCAAGCCCTGGAGCCCGTTTATTTTGTTTTAAGCGTTCATTAACGCGTACTTTTATTTGCTCGCGAATATTAAGCGCGATTTTTTTGCCATCAATTATATGAGCCATGGACATGCTTAAGTTTGGGTAGTCAGTGAGGCCGCGTATGATCGCATGATTGCCTTATGCAGCCAAGTGGATTAGCCTATTGGAATGAAAATATTGCCATTTAATACAGAATCGGATTAATTTAGGATTATAGTACCAGGGTACTAGCGGTGGCTTTGCTAGGCATTTTAAAGTGGTGAAATTTACTTGAAACAGCAGAACAAAGCGATAGGGCAATCCTTGAATTTAAGCCTACCCAAGCCCTATATTTTATGTATAATACGCGCCTGAGTTTTTGGTGTGTTTATTTTTTCCGATAAAACAACGGGGTATAGCGCAGTCTGGTAGCGCGCCTGCTTTGGGAGCAGGATGTCGGGAGTTCGAATCTCTCTACCCCGACCAACTCACTTTTTTCTAGTTTGCACCAACAGTTGTTATTCAATTTACTGCGCCCGTAGCTCATTTGGATAGAGCATCGGCCTTCTAAGCCGAGGGTAGCAGGTTCGAATCCTGCCGGGCGCGCCATTAAAATCAATAGTTTAGCTGCTCTTGGAGTCCCTGAAAACTGCCTTCCCGAATATTATCACTCTCAGGGTCATGGGTTAAAGTCTTTTGGGTTTTACGATGATAGGCCTCCATTGCTCTCCGGGTTTTATGTCCTGAAAAATTTTGCTTATTACCCTTGAACGGAATAAAAACCTACTAAAAGAACGCATTGTGCAAAAATAACCTGAGAATTTAATAATGTCTAGAAGAAGAAAACCACCTAAAGAATTTGTCACTACTTATGTTGATTCCTTATCTCATGATGGGCGAGGTGTCGCACGAATAAACGGTAAAACTACGTTTATCGAGGGTGCGTTACCGGACGAAACGGTTACTTTTAGATATTTAAAAACGAAAAGTAAATATGACGAAGGCTGCGTAGAAAATATCGAGATAGCTTCGCCTAAGCGCGTAGAAGCAAAATGCGAGCATTATGGTGTCTGTGGTGGGTGCGGACTGCAACACATGTCTTCAAAAGAACAGATTCAATTTAAGCAAAATAGCATGTTGCTTAATATGAAAAAAATTGGCGGCATTGAACCGAGTGAAATATTTGAGCCGTTAACCTGTGAGCCTTGGAATTACCGTAGAAAGGCACGTTTAGGCGTTAAATATGTGCAGAAAAAGGGACGTGTACTCATCGGTTTCAGAGAGAAGCAAAGTCGATATTTAGCAGATCTTACACAATGTAAAATATTGCATTCGAGTATAGGTAATAGGTTGGAGGAGTTGGCTACATTAGTGCGTTCATTATCAAATTTTGAACATGTGCCGCAAATAGAAGTCGCAATAGGTGACAATCAACAAGTTCTCATTTTTAGGCATTTAACGCCATTTGTTAAAAATGATCTTGTTAGCTTAAAAGACTTTAGTCAAAAGACCGGGATTCATGTTTATTCACAAAGTAAAGGCCCGGATACGGTCACGCGAATTTATCCAGAGTCTGCAAATGCGCTGCTGTATTCCTTACCCGATTTTAACTTGGAGCTAGAATTTCTTCCTACGGATTTTACTCAGATAAATGCTGAGATTAATCGCTTAATGGTTGCTCGCGCAGTTCATCTTTTAGCTATTAATGATAATGAAAAGGTTTTAGATTTATTTTGTGGTATTGGTAATTTTAGCTTAGCGTTAGCAAAGCGCGCAAAATTAGTGGTTGGGGTAGAAGGTGACAAAGCGCTCGTGCAGCGCGCAAATAAAAATGCTCAGAAAAACCAACTTAATAATGTTGAGTTTCACTACGCTAATCTTTTTGAGGAATTTATAACTTCCGCTTGGGCAAAAGAGCATTACGATAAAATACTAATAGACCCACCAAGGAACGGTGCCTGGGAAGTCGTGAGTAATATTAAAAGCTTAAACCCTTCTAAAATAGTTTATGTATCATGCGATACAGCGACGCTTGCTCGCGATGCGGGTGAAATTTGTCGTCAGGGATATCAGTTAATGGGGGCTGGAGTCATGGATATGTTTCCACATACCGGGCATGTGGAGTCAATCGCGGTATTTGAGCAAAAATAAAGGGCTTTTATACGCCGTAAAAAAAGCCCCTTTAAAGGGGCTTTTTTAATTTCGAAAATTAATTTTGATTAATCATCGCCACCAAATACACCCAGCAAATGTAATAGGCTGGTGAATAAATTGAAAATAGAGACGAATAAACTCACGGTAGCTAAAACATAATTGCTTTCGCCACCATTAACCAATGCGCTCGTTTGAAACAGAATAAATGCAGACATTAGCAATATAAACATCGCAGATACGGCGAGTGATAGCCCCGGCATTTCGAGAAAAAATGCAGCAAGACCAGCAAGAAATGCGACTAATATCCCTACCATTACGAACCCACCGAGAAAACTAAAATCTTTTTTGGTGGTTAATGCATAGGCGGAGAGGCCAAGGAATATTGCGGCTGTTCCACCCATTGCGGTCATAACAATCTGAGATCCGTTTGGAAGTGCTAGGTAGGAACTGATGATAGGCCCAAGAGTCATGCCCATAAAGCCAGTTAAGGCGAATACTGAAGCTATGCCCCATGCGCTATTTTGTAGTTTATAAGTTAAAAATAGTAAACCAAAATAACCAACTAGGGTGATCAATATACCCGGATGCGGTAAATTAAACATCATAGCAGCACCTGCAGATAAGCCGCTAAAAGCCAGCGTTAGTGCTAATAGTGTATATGTGTTCTTTATCAGCTTGTTTTTAACAGCTGAAACCGTGCTGGAACCTGAATAAGCAACATTGGGACTGTTCATGAATTGTTAAATCTCCATTTGATGTGTAAGGAATAATATACTAATTATATGTGTAAGACCATTAGACTTAAGTATAGTTCAAAGCATAACATTTCAATCAAGAATCTCAAAAATATGCAAATAAATGTATTTCTTACTGGAAATATCCCAATGATTTATGTATCTTTAGCGCCCGTTGATTTCTAGCAGTCTTTGAAAGAAATCGCTATGGAGACTCGTGGAGAGGTGGCTGAGTGGTCGAAAGCGGCGGTCTTGAAAACCGTTGAACCGTAAGGTTCCCAGGGTTCGAATCCCTGCTTCTCCGCCATCATGGCTATGAAATGCTCTTTCAGCAATCTCATTTTCGTTCTCAACACCTGAGCTATGTAAGTCTTTGATTTTCTTTCTAGTCGTTTTTTCCTATATATTGCTTATACTAATGAGATTTCCTCCGTATTTAATGACCAGCTATCAGTCACTTGGATGATTTTAGGTGTTATTTCTATTGTAATTATGAGGGCTTTGAGCTGCAAAATGGATCTATGAATGAAGCAAAAATTGTTGCCATCATGGGGCCTACTGCTTCGGGTAAAACTGCGGCTGCAGTGGCTATTGCAGATCAATTACCCGTGCAAGTTATAAGTGTAGATTCTGCGCTAATTTATAAGGAAATGGAAATAGGTACCTCCAAGCCCGATAAAAATACGCTAAGGGATGTACCTCATAAACTGATTAATCTATGCGAGCCTACTTCAAATTATTCAGTAGGTCGGTTTCGTAAGGATGTACTGTATGAAATTAAGCGTAGTTTTGAACAGAAAAAGACCCCCTTGCTGGTGGGAGGAACGATGCTTTATTTCAACGCTCTATTTAACGGTTTGGCGAAGCTGCCTACAGGCGATAGTGCAATACGGTTGCAATTAGAAAAAGAAATACAGGCAATGGGTTTACCTGCTCTCTATCAACGGCTTAAAACGATAGATAGTATAGCAGCTCATAAAATAATGCCGAGTGACCCACAGCGAATTATGCGAGCGCTTGAGGTGTATCAACTGAGTGGGGTGCCGATTAGTACTTGGTGGCATCAACAATCCGATAAGTTTCCCTACAAGGTATTGAAAATCGCAATCTCACCTACCGATAGAACCCTATTACATGCACGAATTGCGCAGCGTTTTCAGGCAATGGTAGATCAAGGTTTGGAAAATGAGCTGGTGCAGCTGCGTGAAAAATATGATCTACATCAAGATATGCCGTCGATGCGTTGTGTGGGCTATCGTCAAATGTGGGAATATATTGAAGGAATATCTACGCACCAAGAAATGATACAAAAAGGCATTGTTGCTACGCGCCAATTAGCAAAAAGGCAACTGACTTGGTTAAGAAAAGACCAGGAGCTGGTATGGGTTGATTCTTCCAAAGATGATTATGTGGATGAAATAAGATGTTTGGTTGAAAATTATCTGAAGTCGTAATCACTTTTTTGAAATTTAGCTTTAAGCTAGGAGGCTTGTCCGCAGTAGGTCAGTTTGTTCTCGGACAGCCTCTTAGAAAAAAGTTAATAGTTTTTGACGTTTAAGGTTTTAGGTGTATTATTCGCGATTGAAGCCTAATGTTGGTAGACAAGTTAAGAACTGTCGTGTTTTTAGAAGTATTCATCGTTCGTGAGTGGATTATGCCAATCGGTTCGATGGGAAAATGAAATTTATATAGGAGAACGCTACATGTCAAAAGGGCAAAGTTTACAAGACCCTTTTTTAAACACCTTACGAAAAGAAAAAATCCCGGTCTCCATCTATTTGGTAAATGGAATAAAACTCCAGGGACAAATCGATTCGTTTGATCAATTCGTAGTCTTACTAAAAAATAGTGTCAGTCAAATGGTTTATAAACACGCTATTTCCACGGTAGTACCATCACGTAATGTTAGGATAACTTCGGGTGACGCTGAATCGACTGAAGGACCAAATTAATCACCATTTTTTTGACGAATTTCGAACGTATATTATTGATGATTTCTGAGGCAAAGTTTGTTTGAACGCCCATCAGGTGGTGAAAAAGCGATTTTGGTTCATATTTGTTTTCAGCGCGAAGAAAAAACGGATCTAACCGAGTTTGAAGAACTTGCTGTTTCTGCAGGTGCTTGTCCCGTTGAGAAAATCCTTGGAAATCGAAAATCACCTGATGCAAAATTTTTTGCAGGGAAAGGAAAAGCCGAAGAAATTCGTGCGAGTGTCGTACTTAACCAAGCTGAGTTGGTTATTTTCAATCACGCCCTAAGCCCTGCACAAGAGCGCAACCTTGAGCAATTATTTCAATGTCGGGTTTTAGATAGAACAGGATTGATTTTGGATATATTTGCTCAACGGGCGCGTTCATTTGAAGGCAAGTTGCAAGTGGAACTTGCGCAGCTTAAACATTTGTCTACGCGATTGATTCGAGGCTGGACACATTTAGAGCGACAAAAAGGTGGTATTGGGTTACGCGGACCTGGCGAAACGCAGCTCGAAACAGATCGACGTTTACTTTCTCAAAGAATTAAACAAATCAATAAACGTTTAGAGAAAGTTCAGAAACAACGCGAACAAGGGCGGCGCGGACGAAAGCGTGCTGAAATGCCCACGGTTTCTCTTGTTGGTTATACTAATGCAGGTAAATCCACGTTATTCAACTGGGTTACGGGGGCTGATGTCTATGCGGCAAACCAACTATTTGCCACATTAGATGCAACTTTGCGTAGAGTTGAAATCGCAGATGCAGGCCCTGTTATTTTTGCGGATACGGTTGGGTTTATAAAAAAACTCCCGCATGATTTAGTCGCGGCGTTTAAATCTACCCTGGAAGAAACTCGTCAGAGTCATTTACTACTACACGTTATCGATGCAACTTGTTTAGAACGCGAACAGCGTGTCCAGCAAGTAAATGATATCCTCTCGGAAATTGGCGCAAAAGATGTGATGCAAATTGAGATATATAACAAAATTGATTTACTAGAGAATGTGCAGCCCCATGTGGATAAAAATACGGATGGGAGTATTACAAGAGTATGGCTATCATCTAAAACAGGCTTGGGCCTAAATTTGCTAGTAGATACATTAAAAGACTTTTTTGGTCAAGATTATATACATGGATGGGTTAGACTGCAGGCTGATCAAGGAAAAACCAGAGCAGAACTTTTTGCACTAAACGTAGTAAATTCTGAAGAAGTATCGAGTGAGGGTTATTTTTTATTGGAACTCAGCTTACAAAAAACAACCGCACAACGACTAGGTTTGAATGAAAGTGATTTCAAAAAACATAAATGAATGCAGACAATTGCTTGCGGGCTTGTAAGAACGCCCATACAATTCGACAAATGGTTGATTAACTAGATAACAAATTAAATATAAAGGTGGAATACTATGGCTTGGAATGAACCAGGAGGTTCAGATAACAAGGATCCTTGGGGTGGCGGTGGAAGAAAAGACCAAGGCCCGCCAGATTTGGATGATTTAATAAAGAAGTGGCAAGGAAAAATTAACGCGCTTCTTGGTGGCAAGAAAAAACCTGATGGCAGTGGAGACGGAGGAAATGGTTCTACACCATTCTCCGGTGGATCATCTTCTTCCGCAATAGGAATTGTGACGGTTGTTGCCCTTGTCGTTTGGGGGTTGTCGGGCATTTATATTGTAGAGCCTCCCGAACGTGGAGTGGTGACTCAGTTTGGTCAGTACAAGGAAACGACTGCTCCTGGCCCACACTGGCATTTCCCGTATCCCATCGAAAAAGTCGATATTGTCAACGTAGACCAAAACAGAAGTGCGGAAATTGGGTATCGAGCGAGTACCGGGCGAGAAGCGGGTTCCGTACCGCAAGAATCGTTGATGCTCACCCAGGATGAAAATATCGTTGAAATAAAGTTTGCTGTTCAATATAAGATTAAAAACGCAAAAAATTACTTGTTCGATGTGCGTGATCCAGATGCAACTTTACGGCAAGCAACCGAAAGCGCTATTCGAGAAGCCGTAGGCAAAAGTAAAATGGACTTTGTATTAACCCAAGGCCAAAGCGAAATTGCAGATCGAACACGCTCTATCCTTCAAGATACCTTGGACAAATATAGTACGGGTTTGGCGGTAACGAGTGTGAATATGCAGAGTGTACAGCCTCCTGAAGAAGTTCGAGGTGCATTTGAGGATGCAATTAAAGCACGAGAGGATCAACAGCGCTTGATTAACGATGCCGAAGCCTATTCAAATGACGTTATACCGAGGTCTCGTGGTAACGGTGCTCGTCTCATTGAAGAGTCTACGGGTTATCGAGAAAGTATCATTGCAAAAGCGGAAGGTGAGTCTTCTCGCTTTAATCAATTACTTACTGAATATAAAAAGGCACCTAAAGTTACTCGTCAACGACTCTATCTAGAAACGATGGAAAGTGTATTGCAGAATACCAGTAAAGTAATGATTGATGTCGAAGGAGGAAATAATTTAATGTATTTGCCGCTGGATAAAATGATAGGTATGCAAGCATCGAGTACTTCAACATCATCATCTCTATTGTCCCCATCGGTGCCAAGAGTTCAGCCGGAAACAGTGTTGAGAGGCAATTCTCAAAATGATCGGCAGCCACGTAGCAACCTAAGAAGCAGGGAGGTGCGCTAATGAAATTTATTGGAATAATCGTAGCAGCGGTACTGTTTGTTGGGTCTTTTGCAGTATTCTCAGTCAATGAGCGTGAAAAAGCGATTATGTTTCGTCTTGGAGAAATCATGAAAAGTGATTTTGAGCCAGGGCTGCATTTTAAATTACCCATTGTGAATAATGTGCGAAAATTTGATTCTCGCGTATTGACCATGGATGCGAATCCTGAAGAATATCTGACCAGCGAAAAGAAAAATGTCATTGTTGATTCTTTTGTAAAATGGCAGATTCGCGATGTGGCGATCTATTACAAAACAATGGGTGGTGATGAGTCTAGGGCAAATATTCGTATCTCTCAAATCATAAAGGATGGTTTGAGGAATGAATTCGGTAAGCGCACAATCCAGGAGGCTGTTTCTGGTGAGCGATCTCAAATTATGAATAATTTGCAAATAACGGCTAATGCGCAAGTTGAAGAGTTTGGTATTGATATCGTTGACGTTAGGATTAAGCGAATAGATTTACCGCGCGATGTTAGCAGTTCCGTTTATGATCGAATGGATGCTGAGCGTAGTCGAGTTGCGAAAGATTTTCGTTCACGCGGCGCTGAAGAAGCTGAGCGTATTCGTGCCGATGCTGATCGGCAAAGTCAAATTATCATTGCTGAAGCATATCGGGATTCTGAGCAAGTTAAAGGTGAGGGTGATGCAATAGCGGCGAGTATATATGCCGCTGCTTATACCAAAGATTCAGAGTTCTATGCGTTTTATCGTAGTTTGAATGCTTATCGTACCTCTTTTAACTCAAAGTCAGATATTGTGGTTTTGGAGCCTGATACTGATTTCTTTAAGTATTTTAATGCTCAGGAATCTAAATAGAAATGAGTAGCGCTTTGAGCTGAGAGGGCTATTTTGCAAGATTTAATTTAAGGAATGAGGCAGGAATTATAATATCCGAATTGCGACAGATTTTTGTGGGTATTAATAAATGCTTCATTCTGTAAAATATCGGGTGACGTTGTCACCCGTTTTGCGTTTAATTAGGAGGCTGTTCCAGAACAGACTCTGACCTGCTGCGCACATGCCTGACGGCATATTCCCGTTTATTAGCCTAAACATAATGCGCCAAGCGATGCTAAAAATGCTAGAATTAGATGATTGGTCTATTCGCCGCATCAGCGGTTTTGGCAGTATGCTAGGACAGGCTCCTAGTAGGCGTAATAATTTTGTACCTAGTTAAGTAAAATAGTGAAATGAGTGTAAATAATACCTGGTTATTACCCGATGGGATTGAAGAACTGCTGCCCCGCGAGGCAGAACGCTTAGAACAGTTTCGTAGACAATACATAGATCTTTTTCAGCGCTGGGGGTATGAACTTGTTATCCCGCCGTTAATGGAGTATCTCGATTCGTTGCTCGTGGGTGCTGGAAGCGATTTAGAAGCCAGTACATTCAAAGTGGTTGATCCGATGAGTGGCCGAATGATGGGAGTCCCTGCCGATATTACACCTCAGGTTGCGAGAATTGATGTACATCGTTTAAAACAGCAAGGACAGCTTCGCAGACTGTGTTATTTTGGCCCGGTATTATTAACCAAGGCCAGAGAGCTAGGTGGTTCACGCAGTCCTTACCAACTTGGGGCAGAATTATACGGATATGCAGGTATTGCTGCAGACTTAGAAATTATTAATTTGATGCTTGAGTCGCTTGCAGTGCATCGTTTAGATTCTCTGCATTTAGATTTAGGCCATGTTAGTATTTTTCGCCAGTTAATCCATCAAGCAAAAATCTCTTCATCCTTAGAAAATAAGCTATTCGATGCCTTGCAACGCAAAGCAAATTCTGAAATTGATGTATTATTAGATGGCTTACCAGCTGCTCCAGCTATAGAAATGTTGCGTGAGTTAGCGGCGTTGAACGGAGGCGCAGAAGTCATCCAAAATACGCGCGAAATCTTTGGAAAAAAAGATCCTATAATCAACCATTGTCTCGATGACTTGCAAGAGACTGTGGAAGCTATTCAGGGTAAATGGCCCAAGTTACCGCTACATATCGATTTAGCCGAACTACGTGGTTATCAATATCATACTGGATTGGTCTTCTCTGCGTATGTTGCGGGCTATCCGCAGGCAATTTCACGAGGTGGACGCTATGATGGCATTGGCCGATCTTTTGGTTCTGAGCGCGCGGCAACAGGATTTAGCATAGATATCTCCGTTTTATTGAGTTTGTTAGATGATGAATGTTCGAAACAAGGTTTGGCTATTTTAGCTCCGGTGGTTGGCGAGCCAGCGTTAGAGAATTTAGTCAATGAACTCCGCGCAAAAGGTGAGACAGTCATCTGCGAATTACCGGGACAAGATCTTTCAACTTTAAATGAAAGATGTAATAGAATAATTAAAAAGCGCGGCTCAGTCTGGGCTTTAGAAACTTTGAAGTAGAAGATATCACCATGAGTAAAAATATTATTGTCATTGGCAGTCAGTGGGGCGATGAAGGCAAAGGCAAAATAGTTGATCTGCTAACTGATAATGTGAGCGCAGTTGTGCGTTTTCAAGGTGGGCATAATGCAGGACATACCTTAGTTGTTGATGGCGAAAAAACGGTATTACACTTAATTCCTTCTGGAATTTTGCGAAACCATGTTCAGTGTATTATTGGAAACGGAGTTGTGCTTTCTCCGGTAGATTTATTGAATGAAATACAAATGCTTGAGGATAAGGGTATTCCTGCAAGAGATCGACTCAGTATTAGCGGAGCTTGCCCGCTTATTCTTGCTTATCATATTCGCTTAGATCAAGCGCGAGAACGCGCGCGTGGTGAGTCTAAAATAGGTACTACCGGACGTGGAATTGGCCCAGCATATGAGGATAAAGTCGCTAGAAGAGCGATACGATTCGTCGATATTTTTCATCGTGAACGTTTTTCTTCCAAATTAGGTGAAGCGCTGGACTATCATAATTTTGTACTTCAACATTATTTCAAAGAAGACCCCGTTGATTTTCAAAAAACACATGATGAAACACTTGCGATGGCTGATAAGCTTCAACATATGCTTGCTGATGTCCCTGAGTTGCTCGATCAATATAAAGCGGATAAAAAATCTATTTTATTTGAAGGTGCACAGGGTGCATTATTAGATATAGATCACGGTACATACCCCTTTGTCACCTCATCAAATACCACAGCAGGCGGTGCTGCTGCAGGAAGTGGCGTGGGGCCGTTGTATTTTGACTACGTATTAGCCATTACTAAAGCCTATACGACGCGAGTTGGCTCCGGCCCTTTTCCAACTGAATTAGATAATGATGTAGGAAAACACCTCGCTAAGCAAGGACATGAATTTGGTTCTACCACTGGTCGTGCGCGTCGTTGTGGATGGTTTGATGCGGTTGCACTGCGCCGCTCAATTCAAATAAATGGTGTTAGTGGACTCTGTATTACTAAACTCGATGTTTTAGACGGCTTGGAAAATATTAATATTTGTACTGGCTATGAATGCAATGGTGAGCGACTTAACACCCCTCCCATTGGTGCTGAGGCTTATGTTTCTTGTGAGCCCATTTATGAAATTATGCCGGGCTGGGAAGAAGATACTTTAGGGGTCACATCTTTTAATAAGTTGCCTAAAAATGCGCAAGCTTATCTCAATCGAATTGAAGAAATTATGGGTGTGCCAATTGCTCAAATATCTACTGGCCCAGATAGGAATGAAACAATTATCAGACAGAATATTTTTTAATTAATTGTCATTTTATTATTAATGGTGCCGAGGAAAGGACTCGAACCTTCACGGAGTTTCCCCCACTAGCACCTGAAGCTAGCGTGTCTACCAATTTCACCACCTCGGCAGGACTAAATATCCTAAAATATAAGTGAACCTTACAAAGAGAAACCTATTTTGTCAATGAAGCCCGAATGGCGCAAAAACGATCCTTTCGCTGAACGTGAAGCTGAGAAGTATGAGCAGCCGGTTCCCAGTCGTGAGTATATTAGTGAATTGCTTGCAACGAATAATTATCCTTTAACGCAAAAGAAAATTGCCGAACATTTTGCTTTAAATGATGAAAGTGAACTTGAGGGACTGCGTCGACGGTTAAGAGCGATGGAGCGTGATGGTCAATTAATACGAAATCGTACGGGCGCTTATGGCTTAATTTCCAAAATGGATCTTATTCGTGGACGTGTTATTGGGCACCCTGATGGGTTTGGTTTCGTCGTTCCCGAGGACGGTGGCGATGATTTATTTTTAACTGCAAAACGCATGCGTGGCATTATGCATGGCGACCGAATTGTGGCACGCATTTCCAGTGTTGATCAACGGGGGCGTCGTGAAGGAGCACCTGTTGAGATACTGGAGCGCGCTAATAATGAAATCGTTGGTCGCTTCCATCAAGAACATGGTGTTAGCTATATACAACCTAGTAATAAGCGTATTAGCCAAGATATTTTAATTCCCCCAGAGCATCGTGCGAACGCAGTTGATGGTCAAATTGTTGTGGTTGAATTAGTTGAACAGCCCACTTGGCGTTCCCAGCCTATTGGTAAGGTTGCTCAAGTACTGGGTGATCATATGGCGCCAGGTATGGAAGTGGATATAGCGATAAAAACATATGAATTACCTAATTCTTGGTCGGCAGAAGTAAAAGCAGAAATGCAACAGTTTTCCACTGAAGTTGAGTTTCTTGAAAATAATGTTGAACGCGATAATTCTCGCGAAGACCTTCGTAATACTGCACTGGTTACCATCGATGGAGAAGACTCAAGAGATTTTGATGATGCGGTATATTGTGAACCGCATGGAAACGGATGGCGATTATTAGTTGCTATCGCCGATGTGTCGCATTATGTAAAACCGGGTAGTGCACTCGATCATGAAGCTCAGGAACGTGGAAATTCTGTGTATTTTCCTGGACAAGTCATTCCGATGTTACCGGAAGTTTTATCAAACGGCCTATGTTCATTAAACCCGAATGTTGATCGTTTATGCATGGTTTGTGAAATGCTTGTTACGGCTACAGGCAGTGTTAGAAAAAGTCGATTTTTCGAAGCTATTATGCGTTCTGCTGCGCGCTTAACTTATACTGAAATGTCTCAGATAGTAGAAAAACGTGTTGCAAAAACACGCAATGAATACACGAAAATTTTACCTCATTTAGATAACTTGTACGAACTATATCAGATTTTTAAAAATAGGCGTCTAAAAAGAGGTGCGATTGATTTTGAAACAACTGAATCCCGAATTATATTTGGTGAGCATCGAAAAATAGAAAAAATTATTCCTGTTGAAAGAAATGATGCGCATAAACTTATAGAAGAATTTATGATTGCAGCGAATGTGAGTACTGCAAAGTTTTTACTTGAACATGAAGCTCCTGCTTTATACCGTGTGCATTCTGGGCCTAGCGAAGAAAAGTTGGATGGATTGCGTACATTCCTCAGTGAGCATGGTTTAGATTTAGGGGGTGGTGCTGAGCCTTCATCAAAGCATTACGCAAAACTGTTAAACATCATAAAAGAACGACCAGATTTTGACTTAATTCAAACCGTATTATTGAGAAGTTTAAGTCAGGCCGTTTATTGTCCTGATAATACGGGGCACTTTGGTCTTTCGTTTGATGCCTATAGTCATTTCACCTCGCCGATTCGTCGCTATCCAGATTTATTAGTTCATCGTGCTATTCGGCATATTATCCAGGGCCATTCTGTTAATAAATTCTATTATAGCATTGCAGAAATGGGAAGTTTTGGTGAGCAATGTTCGATGACTGAAAGACGTGCCGATGATGCAACTAGAGATGCTACCGATTGGCTTAAATGTGAATTTCTTGCCGATAAAGTAGGAGAAGCTTTTGACGGAAAAATAACGGCGGTTACCAGCTTTGGATTATTTGTACAGTTAGATGATATGTTTGTTGAGGGTTTGGTGCATGTCACTGCGTTAGATAATGATTATTATCATTTTGATCCTGCAAAACATCGTTTAACCGGTGAGCGCACAAATACTACGTATCAACTTTCCGATTCGATTCGAATAAAAGTAATGCGAGTTAGCTTAGATGAGAGGAAAGTTGATTTTGAACTTGCAGATGGTGGGGCAAAACCCAAAGTAAGAAAAAACAAAAAAACTAATACTGCAAAAAAAAATTCGGTTGCTAAAAAAAAGACCCAGCGAAAAAAAAGAAAAGCAAAGGCTAAGAAGTGAGCCAAGTTTTAGCCGGAATACACTCTATTCAGGTACTACTTGAAAACTCTCCTGATGATGTGCTTGAACTTATTTTTCAGCAAGCCAACAAAAAAAATAAGCGCCTTGCTCAATTAGAATTATTGGCACGCAAGCATCAAATAAAAATTGCTTATTCAGACAAACAAATCTTGGATAAAATATGTTGTGGCGTAAAGCATCAAGGGGTTATTGCGAAACGAAAAGAACGTCGCAGTCTTAATGAAAATGATCTAGCAATATTATTTGAAAAACTTGATAGGCCTGCTTTTTTCTTAATACTAGACGGTATTCAAGATCCTCATAATCTGGGAGCTTGTTTACGCTCAGCAGATGCCGCAGGTGTGCATGCGGTTATTGCACCGAAAGATAATTCTGTCGCTATTACGCCAACGGTTGAAAAAGTAGCGTGTGGTGCTGTAGAGTCCGTACCGTTAATATTAGTGACAAACTTAGTGAGAACTATGGAGTTTTTGCAACAAAAAGGAGTTTGGTTGTCGGGTGCTGCTGCAGGGGAAGAGCATGAAAGCCTCTTTAATGCTGATTTTAAGGGAAATTGCGGCCTGGTCATTGGTTCCGAAGGTGATGGTTTAAGGCGATTAACTCGCGAACATTGTGATTTTTTAGTTCAGATTCCAATGTCGGGAACGGTGGAAAGCTTGAACGCATCTGTTGCCGCCGGCATATTTATGTTTGAAGTAGTGAGGCAACGGCAGAATTGAATTGTTTTTTATAATCAAATAAGCGGAAAAATCTCTAGAAAATCAATGCTATAATCTCTCTTTAGCTTGCCTCTTGTGTTTTATAGGCCAGCGGCCTATAATCGCGCGCTTTTACTATTTAATTATTAACTCCTTGCCTTACTGCTATTAGTAGAAGGCTTGATAACCGAAAGGAGATGTCATGAGACATTACGAAATCGTATTTTTGGTTCATCCTGACCAAAGCGAGCAAGTTTCTGCGATGGTGGAGCGTTATCGTTCTATTATCGAAAATGGAGCGGGCAAAATTCATCGTTTAGAAGACTGGGGACGTCGCCAGTTAGCATATCCTATTTTAAAAATTCATAAGGCGCATTATGTCTTAATGAATATTGAGTGCTCACAAGAAGTGCTCGATGAATTAGAGAGTGCATTCCGTTTTAACGATGCCGTCATTAGAAACATGGTTCTCAAACGCGATGCTGCAGTCACTGAAGCTTCTCCAATGGCGAAAGAAGAACCGACGAGTCGACGCGATTCCGCAGATTCTCGAGAAGAGCGCAAAAAACCGGTTCCTGCAGCAGTTCCTGCGGAAACGGCGGATAAACCGGCTACTGACGCTGACGCATAATCACGCGAATATTTTAAAATTATATAGGGTTTAGCCTAGATGGCATCCAGGCAACTCAAATTTGGAGATTAGATATGGCTCGATATTTTCGACGCAAAAAGTTCTGTCGTTTTACCGCTGACGGAGTTAAAGAGATAGATTATAAAGATCTCGCTACCTTAAAAAACTATGTGACAGAAAATGGAAAAATTGTACCGAGTCGAATTACGGGAACAAACGCACGTTACCAGCGTCAGCTAGCATCATCTATCAAACGTGCGCGTTATTTAGCGCTTTTACCGTATACCGATGGTCATTCATAACAATATTAAATCATTGTAGGAGTGTCTAGATGAAAGCAATGGCCAATTTGGTCATGCGTGGACGTACCCAGGCAATAATGTTAGCGACGATGTTTTCGGTATTGTCATTAATTTTGCCACCTTTAAGCTATTTTAGCGGTGCTATTGTGGCGCTGGTAACGCTACGTAAAAGTACACAAGAAGGTTTTCTGATATTTTTGTCAGCGGGTGTGGCTGTCGCAATAATATCGTACTTTTCCTTGGGCAACTCAATGATTGCGCTGGTATATGCGGGTGCGGTATGGATACCCGTTTGGTTGCTAGCGCAAATTTTAAGAGCAACAATATCATTGTCTAAGACACTGGTATTTGCCGGTGGTTTTGGGCTTCTTGTTGTTATCGGTTTTCATGTTGTGCTCGGTAACCCCATTGAGTGGTGGCAAGGCATTCTTGATCAGATGTTTATGCAGGCTGCTCAACAGTCTCAGGAACTGGATGCTACTGGACTGAATAGCATGAGTGAAATGGCTGCCCAAGTCATGACAGGAATAATAGCTGCGACTTTTGTTTTAAGTTTAGTAGGAAGCTTGCTGTTAGGTAGATGGTGGCAGGCCGTCTTATTTAATCCAGGTGGTTTTCAGGGCGAATTTCATGCGCTAAGCTTAAATAAGCTTGTTGCAGGATTGATTGCTGCCACAGCGCTAGGTGCAATTTTTACGGGTTCCGGGTCTTTTGTAGCCGATTTAGCGGCGGTGGTTATTACGCTAGCGAGCATTTATGGCTTATCGTTAATCCATGACTGGATTAATAGCACCGAAGTCAACAGAATGTGGTTAACCGCAATTTATTTATTGTTGCTTATTTTCACGTTTCAGGTGATGGCGGCATTGGCATTTTTGGCCTGTTTAAATGCATGGCTTGATATGCGAAAAAATTTTAAAAAAATGATGGATTAATACATCATTAATTTGCATTAATTCTATAAGGTGAAAAAAACATGGATATTATTTTATTAGAGAAAGTCCAAAATTTAGGTAATATTGGAGAGCAAGTAAAAGTTCGTGCGGGTTATGGACGCAACTTTTTAATTCCTCAGCGAAAAGCGGTTCCTGCAACAAAGGATAACGTTACTCGTTTTGAAGCGGAAAGAGCTGAGCATGAAAAAGCAGCCTCTAAGAACTTAGCTATGGCCCGCAGTCGCGCTGAAAAATTAACCGAACTTAGTATTGAAATCTCAAGTAAGGCAGGCGATGAGGGTAAGCTTTTTGGCTCTGTCAGTGCACGTGATATCGCAAGTGCGACGACATCAACGGGTGTGGAAGTAAGCAAAAGTGAAATATTATTACCTGACGGACCATTACACAATGTTGGTGAATTTGAAATCGGTTTTCAACTACATCCTGATGTCAAGGGTGTTTTAAAGGTTCAAGTAGTTGCTGAATAAAGCGACTATTATCACATTACTTAAACGAAACTTTGCGTTGAATGTATTGCTTTAGTATGTAGTGCTGGTTTTGCGTATTTTAAAAAGGAAAACATTCGTTTTCCTTTTTTTTTGCTTCTCTTTTTATGTTGTAATAAAGCTCTATTAGCTTCTTAGGAATGGGCACGCAATAACTTCCCGGTTTAGTGCTCAAATTTATAGTTTGCCTTCGTTCTGATTGAAGAGCGGGCGAAGACGGATTGAAGATGAGATGCCAAACTGGGAAGTTGTTGCGCGCCCATTCCTTATCCATAATGACTTAACATGAATGACTTAACGCGTATGGGAGACCTATGCCGGATATTGCAGTTCCTTTCAAAAATCTAGGCGATGAAACTGATCATCTAAAAGTACCACCACATTCTATTGAGGCGGAGCAATCAATCCTCGGTGGATTGATGCTAGATAATAGCGCCTGGGATCAAGTAGCCGATTTGCTGTTAGAAAATGATTTTTATCGCAAAGATCATCAGTTGATTTTTCATGCAATAGCATTATTAGCCATGGATAATAATCCACTTGATGTCGTTACTTTATCTGAAAAACTGGAAAGTAATAATCAACTAAGCCAAGTGGGTGGACTTGCTTATCTTGGCGCATTGGCAAAAAATACTCCAAGTTCTGCAAACATTAAGGCTTATGCAAAAATTGTCAAAGAACGTGGAATTTTAAGAAGTTTAATTTCTGTAGGTTCACGAATAACTGAAAGTGGTTTTAATACGGAAGGTCGAAGTAGTAAAGAAATTTTAGACCGAGCTGAGCAACTCGTATTTGAAATTGCAGAAAAAGGCGCTCGTGGTAATACAGGTTTTGTCGGAATTAAAGACTTGTTGACCAAATGTGTTGATAGGATCGATATGCTGTTTCAACAGGATGATCCCATAACAGGCGTTCCAACCGGTTTTAATGATTTTGATGAAATGACCTCCGGTCTACAATCAGGTGATTTGATCATTGTGGCTGGTCGGCCATCAATGGGAAAAACGACGTTTGCAATGAATTTAGCCGAACATGCTGCAGTCGATGTGGGTTTACCAGTTGCTGTTTTTAGTATGGAAATGCCGGGTGATTCACTTGCAATGCGTATGCTTTCTTCCATTGGTCGTATCGATCAACATAAAATCCGTACCGGTAAACTGGGAGACGATGATTGGCCTCGCTTGACTAAAGCTGTGGGTGTCTTAGCGGAGGCTCCATTGTTTATCGATGATACACCCGCATTGAGCCCGTCTGAACTGCGTTCAAAAGCCCGTAGGCTTTCCCGAGAAAACGGCAAACTAGGACTAATAGTCATTGACTATATTCAATTAATGCAAGTTTCAGGTGGGTCTGAAAACCGAGCGTCCGAAATATCTGAAATATCACGAAATTTAAAGGCGCTGGCTAAAGAGTTAGAAGTTCCGGTTATCGCATTATCTCAGCTTAATCGAAGCTTAGAGCAAAGACCTAGCAAACGCCCGATTATGTCTGATCTGCGCGAATCTGGTGCGATTGAGCAAGATGCTGATGTGATTGTGTTTATCTATCGCGACGAAGTATACAATGAGGATAGCCCTGATAAGGGGATTGCAGAAATCATTATTGGTAAGCAGCGTAACGGCCCGATAGGGACTGTGCGACAAACTTTTCTGGGTCGATATACGCGGTTTGAGAATTATATTCCGAGTGTTTATGATGAAGAGGATTATTAATGAGCAACGCCGCCACGGCGACTATTAATCTAGATGCGTTGCGATTTAATTTATTGCAAGTAAGGACGCGCGCACCTGCATCAAAGATAATGGCGGTTATCAAAGCAAATGCTTATGGTCATGGCATTACTCAGGTTGCTTCTGCACTCAGTAATGTCGTTGACGCATTTGCTGTCGCTCAGTTCCAGGAAGCTATAAAATTAAGAAAGACAGGGTTTTCTCAGCGTATTATCTTATTGCAAGGTTTTGCTGATGCACAACAGTTACACACTCTCTCTGAGTTAGATATTGATACCGTCATCCATCAATTTGAGCAGTTATATATTCTGCAATCAACTGAACTAGAGCAGCCTATTCATGGGTGGATAAAAATGGATACTGGGATGCATCGCCTTGGGTTTAGCATTGATCAGTTTAACGACGTCTATGAGCAACTCCTGAAATGCAAATCGATTAAAGAAAAGCCTTGTTGTCTTTCTCACTTTTCAAATGCAGATGATCAGTCTAATCAAAAAACCAATGTACAAATCGCACTTTTCAAAAAACTGACCCGATCAATAGCTGTTGAAAAAAGCATTGCAAACTCCGCCGGGATACTGGCGTGGCCAGATAGTCACTTTGAATGGATAAGACCAGGGATTATGCTTTACGGTATTTCACCTTTTGCCAATCAATATGGAAAAGACTTAGGTTTACAACCGGTGATGACACTAAGGGCAAATGTCATTGCAATTCAAGCGATCAAAAAGGGTGAAAAGATTGGTTATGGAGAAATGTGGCAGGCAAGCATAGACACAAAAATAGCAGTGTTAGGCATCGGTTATGGTGACGGATATCCACGTAATGCTGCGACAGGAACACCTATCTTCATAAGCGGTATAGAATGTCCACTTATTGGCCGGGTCAGTATGGATTCAATTTGTATTGATATCGGTGAGCATGAAATTTCAGTAGGAGATGTAGCGACATTATGGGGTGATGAATTACCGGTCGAAAAAATTGCTGCAGCTGCAGCAACGATTCCATATGAGCTCGTTTGTCGTGTGACCGAACGAGTACCGAGAAAAATGAAAGAATCTCATGGCTAAAATCAAGAACACTTATTTTTGTAAAGACTGCGGTTCTGAAGCCTCTAAATGGGCAGGGCAATGCGGGGATTGTGGCGCATGGAACTCGCTAACAGAAAGCCTAAAACCGAAATCTGATGCAAAATCTGGCAACCGTTTACGCCAAGCAGGTTATACCGGGCTGGCGGAGCAGAACCAAGTTGTTTCATTACAGTCGGTAGAACACATTGGTGAAACTAAGCTTTCCGTTGGTAGCACCGAATTAGATAGAGTGTTAGGAGGTGGCTTGGTTCTTGGTTCTGTTGTTCTGGTGGGAGGCGATCCTGGAATTGGTAAATCAACCATATTATTGCAAACCTTGGTATCGCTTAGTCAATCAGTTCGCGTTTTGTATGTGACGGGCGAAGAGTCTCTTCAACAAGTCAGTTTGCGCGCTCACCGCCTAGGTTTAGACGCGAGCAAGATACGGTTATTTGCGGAGACCCAAGTTGAAGCCATTCTCGCATCGGCGATGAAAGAAGCTCCGCAGGTTATCGTCATTGATTCGATTCAATCTGTTTACACCGAACTTGTTCAATCTGCACCTGGATCCGTTACTCAATTACGTGAAGCGGCTGGCTTATTAGTGCAATTTGCCAAACAAACCGCGACTTCAATATTTCTCGTAGGCCATGTTACCAAGGAAGGTGTGATTGCCGGGCCTAGAGTACTAGAGCATATGGTAGATACTGTGCTGTATTTTGAGGGAGAAACCGATAGCCGTTATCGGATGTTGCGGGCGGTAAAAAATCGTTTCGGTGCAGTCAATGAATTAGGTGTATTTGCGATGACTGAACAAGGCTTGCGTGAGGTTAGTAATCCTTCGGCAATATTCTTATCGCGGCATGAAGAAGCTGTTCCTGGCAGTGTCATTACGGTTACTCGAGAAGGTAGTAGACCATTACTCGTTGAAATGCAGGCTTTGGTTGATGAAAACCATGGCGGGAATCCTCGACGAGTTACCCTGGGTTTGGAGCAGAATCGGCTCGCGATGTTGTTAGCGGTGTTAAATCGTCATGGCGGTATTGCAATGTATGATCAAGATGTTTATGTCAACGTTGTTGGGGGTGTGCGTGTTAGCGAACCTGCAGTGGATCTTGCGGTAATTATGGCCGCTCTTTCTAGTTTCAAAAATAAGCCTTTAGAGCATAATCTTCTGGTCTTCGGTGAAGTAGGTCTTGCGGGGGAAATACGTCCAGTTCCCAGCGGTGAGGATCGTATTCGTGAAGCCGCGAAACATGGCTTAAAAAAAGCTATTTTGCCGAAAGCTAATTGTCCTAGAAATCCAATTGATGGAATCGAGATAACCGCCGTGAGTCGACTTTCCGAGGCATTGGATTACTTATTGTAATTTAGTTTATCCCCATTACCGCAAGTTCTCGGGTCAGTATTTCTTGGTCACCCAGGTTTAATTCTATTAATCGATGTAAATGGGAGGCACTATCTAAATCAATATGGTTGCAACGCAAGCCTACGCGTTCAGTGTCGGAATGCGTGATAGTCGCTTCCATTCGCAGACTAAAAAAAGCTTCTGGAGGATGAATTTCTACAAAGACATCATCCCCAGATTTCCCTGTCCATTGATGTGGGATGGTCGCAAGCAGTCCTTTCAGTGATATATCGATAAGTTTCCCCGTCCAATTTCCTTGCGGGCTAGTTATTGAGACGGAAGCCTCGAAGGGTATGCGAGAAAACCGTCTACGGTCAATGTTTTTGATATTAGACATTACACTATAGTCCTCAGGCCTAGCTAATTCTTGAGCGTAAATCCTTCATTTTTCATGCCGTGATTTCTCTTCAGTTTGTTATATCATAAGCTCTGACTCAATTATTGCGCCTAACCAATAGATCAAGAGTACCAGAAATGAATTCAATAAGCGTTTGAATTACAAATCTTTGCAGGAATACCCATGTGTGTTTTTTATGATTCTCGTGGCACATGATTTTTGGGGTTAGTACTAAAGTATTAGTCTGGGGCTAGTACTTTAGTACTAGTATAACGTATTGTTTTAAAAAGCTTTTCATTATAACAAACATGGGTTATGCTATAGTCTACAACAATAAAAAGAGGGACTCGACATGGATGTTTCATTTTTGACCCCTTAAAGCTTTAATTGTTTTAAGGGGTGTTATTGTAACTTAAGTTTGCTCACGTTAAATTCCCGCCCATATTCTTTTCCATTGTAATACTCCTAACCTTGTGTTATTCATGACTTATAAAAATCAGTGAGAAAACTCTCGTAGGAATTTGAAGTATGATGAATATTTTTAGGTTGGTAGCGGTTGTAGAAGGACTTTCGTTATTGGTTTTATTTTTTATTGCAATGCCATTAAAGTATATCTATGGAATGCCTGAAGTTGTTTCAGTTGTAGGCATGATTCATGGAATTTTGTTTTTAGTTTTTATTGCTTTTTCCTCGGTGCTAAGTCAAAAAAAAGACTGGTCGGATAAATTTCATTTTCTCGTCATTATTTCTTCAATGATTCCATTTGCAACATTTTATATGGATAGAAAACTAAAAGCGCAGATTTAATATAGCCGAAGCGTTATAGAACAAGCTCCGGTCATTCGTCTATATCCCAATCAAAATCATCTTCGAGAATTTCGCGCATGCGTTTCCGTTCGAGATAATCTTCGATTTTTTGTCTTGCATTTCTATTAGGTTTATTCTTATTTAAGTCTTGGAAGTCAGTTTTATCAAGCTCGAAGTCATCCGCAAGTTCGAAGTCATCATCAAATTCGTTTTCATTAATCTCTGTTACATCCGTTGACATACATTTTCATCTCAATGGTGTATTGATTCTAAGCTCATGTAAAGGTCTCTCATTTAGCTCTCAGATTTAGGTTATAACTGTTGGGCAAGTGCGATCTGTAAAATATAAAATTTGGGCAATGTCTCGCGCAATTAGAGACAGAGGTGCAAGTGCTTCATTTGAGCTAAGCTCAAGAAAGCAATCATCGGTAGTGTATTTTTCGAGATAAACGCGTAAAGTTGCACCTTCAGTGCCCGTTCCGGAAAGCCTAAAAATGACTCTAGAACCATCTTCAAACAAAATCCTAATCCCTTGATTGCTGCTTGTAGCATTATCTATTGGATCGGTATAAGAAAAATTATCGGCATGTTTGACAATCATTCCACCGAAAGTCTTACCGGCTAATGTTGGTAATGTAGTTTCGAGTTGATTGACTAAATTATTTGCGGATTCAGATGATATATTTTCATAGTCATGTCTCGAATAATAATGTCTTCCGTATGCTTTCCAGTGTTCCAAGGTAATCTGCTTTACGGATTGATTTCTAACGGTAAGAATGTTTAACCAGCACAATACCGCCCAGAGGCCATCTTTTTCTCGAATGTGATTAGACCCGGTGCCAAAGCTTTCCTCTCCGCATAGGGTGATTTTTTTTGCATCAAGCAAATTTCCAAAGTATTTCCACCCAGTGGGAGTTTCGTAACAGGGGATTTTTAATTGTTTTGCGACTACGTCTATGGCACGGCTGGTAGGCATAGATCTTGCCACGCCTGCTAGGCCAAGCTTATATCCTGGAATTAAATGCGCATTTGCGGCAATGATCGCTAAGCTATCACTGGGTGTTACGTAAAACTCTCTTCCTAAGATCATGTTACGGTCACCATCACCATCTGATGCAGCTCCAAGGTCGGGGCCATCTTTATTGAAAAGTTGTTTTGTTAATTTTTCTGCATGTGCCATGTTGGGGTCGGGGTGTTCGCCGCCAAAGTCAGCTTTAGGTTCTGCATTCATTAAAGCTGATTCTGGAGCACCTAGTCGGTTAACGAATATTTCGCGCGCGTAAGGACCGGTAATGGCGTGCATGGCGTCAAATAATATGGAAATAGATTTGTTAGTAAGATGTTCTCGAATCGTACTGAAATCAAAGAGTGTTTCCATTAAGTTTGCATAGTCAGAAACTGGATCGATAACGTTAATAGTGGTATTTTTTATGGGTTGATTTCCGATGGTCGAGCAATCAATATCTCCTATGTCAGCGATAAAATATTGGTTAATTTTCAAAGTGTTTTCATAAACGTTTTGAGTAAAACTTTCAGGAGCAGGACCGCCATTAGCGGTGTTGAACTTCAATCCAAAATCACCCAAGGGTCCACCAGGATTATGGCTGGCTGAAAGTATAAAGCCTCCATTTGCGTTATATTTTCGTATGATACAAGAAGCAGCAGGAGTGGATAAAAGGCCGTGTTGCCCAATAATTAGTTCTTTAACGTTATTTGCAATAGCCACTTTGCAAATGATTTGCAATGCGTCTGGATTAAAAAAGCGGCCGTCACCGCCTATAACTAACTTGGATTTTTCAGCCGGAGTTAGAGTGTTCAGTATTGATTGAACAAAAGTCGCTAGATAATGGGGTTGTTGAAAAACGGCGACTTTTTTTCTAAGGCCGGAAGTGCCTGGTTTTTGATCAGGAAATGGCTTTATATCAATATTCTTAATGTTCATAAATTCAATCCGTTAGACAAGTCGCATAATTTTCAAATACTATTGGTGGTTAAAATCGATCTTGGGGCATTGAAATAACTCAGAAAATCCCCACCTTACAAAGTAATATCCGAGTTTAGCAGATTTAGTACTCACAAGAGGAGAAAAGGGTGACAACCGTAGAAACGCATAAAGAAACGATGAGCTTTCAAACCGAAGTTAAGCAATTACTTCAATTAATGATTCATTCATTGTATTCAAACAAAGAAATATTCTTAAGAGAATTGATATCAAACGCTTCGGATGCTTGTGATAAGTTACGCTTTGAAGGGCTTACTGACGACGCCTTATATGAAGGTGATACTAATCTTCAAATACAGGTTTCTTTCAATAAGGATGACAAAACTCTGACGGTTTCCGATAACGGCATAGGTATGAATCGAGAAGAAGTCATTAGCAATATTGGTACTATTGCAAAATCGGGAACAAAACAGTTTTTTGATGCGTTGACCGGTGATCAAGCTAAAGATGCTCAATTGATAGGTCAATTTGGAGTGGGGTTTTATTCTACATTTATTGTTGCTGAAAAAGTTACCGTTATAACACGACGTGCAGGTTTAGGGGTTGAGCATGGTGTGCGCTGGGAGTCGAGTGGAGAAGGAGAGTTCTCTTTAGAAACAATAGAAAAAGAAACTCGTGGAACAGAGATTATTTTAGCATTAAAAGCAGATGAAGAAGAGTTTCTGGATAATTTTCGATTGAAATCAATAATTCGTCGATATTCAGATCACATTGCTTTACCTATCTTAATGGAAAGTGATGATGAGGACAAAAAAGGTGAAGAGGAACGAGTAAATCAGGCCTCAGCACTTTGGACAAGACCAAAAAGTGAAATCACTGACGAGGAATATACTGAGTTTTATAAACATGTCTCGCATGATTTTGAAGAACCACTTGCTAATATTCATACCTCGGTCGAAGGCAAACACTCCTATAAATCACTTTTTTTTATACCTAAACGCGCTCCTTTTGATTTATGGGATAGAGAACGTAAACAAGGAATAAAACTCTATGTGAAAAGAGTTTTCATTATGGATGATGCTGAGCATATTTTGCCAGAATATTTACGTTTTGTTAAAGGTATAGTGGACTCAGATGATTTACCACTAAATATTTCTCGAGAAATTTTACAAAAAAATCGTCATATTGATGCGATTCGCGGAGCTTCCATCAAGAAAATTTTAGGCCTTATGGAGGGAATTGCAAAAAATGACAAAGAAAAATATGCAAGCTTATGGGAACAATTTGGCAATGTGTTAAAAGAGGGGCCTGCAGAGGATTCCTCAAATAAAGAAAGAATAGCTAAGTTACTTCGTTTTGCTTCCACGCATAGTGATGAAGAAAAGCAAAATGTATCTCTCGAAGAATATATGGGAAGAATGAGTGAGCAGCAAGATGTTATTTATTACATCTCAGCGGATAACTATACGTCGGCTAAAAACAGTCCACATTTAGAAGTTTTTAAGAAAAATAAGATTGAAGTCTTGCTGATGGTGGATCGAGTTGATGAATGGTTAATGAATCACTTAACCGAATTTGACGGCAAAAAAATACAATCAGTAGCAAAAGGTGATTTAGATCTTAGTAAAATTGAGGATGAAGATACTAAAAAAGAGCAAGCAAAAGCTGCTGAGGAAATACAAGGCTTGGTAGAAAGAATGAAAGCTACGCTGGGTGAAAAAGTAAAAGAAGTGCGTATTACTCATCGTCTAACGGATTCTCCATCTTGCTTAGTGGTTGAAGAAGAAGATATGGCCGTAAATCTCCAGCGTATGCTCAAAGCCGCTGGACATGAAGTACCCAGTAGCCAGCCGATAATGGAGATTAATCCACAGCATCCCTTAGTCAAACGGATTGATCAAGAAGTTGATGAAGATCTCTTTAAGGATTGGACTTCTATTCTATTTGATCAAGCAAATCTTGCGGAAGGTGGGCAGCTTGATGATCCAGCGTCTTATGTCGCAAAGTTAAATGAGCTTTTGCTTCAATTATCAACAGATAATGTATAGTCATAACCATGGCGTTTGGAATTAGAGTGAGAAAGTAAAGCATCCATACTGCAAAGTGATTTTTATTTAAATAAAAAAGGGTGGCTCTAGAGCCACCCTTTTTTTAATCTGCTTATTATTAACGCGTTAAACAGATGCCAATGGTAGCAGAACGAAAACTAATAGAGCACCACCAAAAAAGACTAATGGAACTTGCATAATACCAACTCCTCTAAAAAGTAATATTCCGAAATGCCCCCCTCCCAAAGGGAGCGCCTTGTAATAATGAGTAATCACTCAGACAAATAACAACCCTAATAGCAAAGTTGTACATTCGAGCTTGTAACATAAACAAGTTTAATAATCTCTGCAAGTCTTATTTATAAGAATTCTCGTTGGGGAGAAGATATTTATTTGGATTATTTTGTTTAAATTTAGCCGGATAAAGTAACAAAAAAGCCGGTATAAATACCGGCTTTTTCAATCACGTGTCAAACATTGCGTAATGTGCATATTACGCAGGTAGGTCGATAACCTAAGCCATCGCCATTCCTAGGAACATTAGCCCAAAAGTTATCACGATAAGGAAAATCATGACGATCGAATCATCTTGGCTTACATCAGTTCTTTGTTTTGCCATTAGGTATACCTCTCTTGTTTAAAAATTGTTAGATATTTATAACTAAAAACATAGGTGTAACGGAATAGACCTTAGCAGCAGACAAGTGCTAAAGCAAGCTGGTGCCCATTAATTATTTATGAGCAAATGATAAGAATAGTTTATTAACTATTAAAAGTAGGGTTCTTAGGTGAAGTATTACTCAGATTTAGTTCTCCGGCGGATGCTAGTGTTTATTCGAATTTAAGAGGAGGGTGCGGCAAATACACCCTCTCTAAGGTATAACCTAAACTATTAGGCCATATTAACGCCAATAATGCCTAATACAAGCGTCATAACAGCAAGGTAAACAACAAACAATGTATCATGCGTATGAATTAGACCGTCGTTATTGCTCATGAGTATATTTCCCCTATCGTTTTATATTTAGTTTACACGTGATTGCCTTTAGGCGGATTAAACCTTAGCAGTTTACTAATGTATAAATCAAGTTTTTTTTAAAAAGAACAAAAGAAAGAAATTCTAACTATTTGAAAGATAAACCATAGAAGTGCTTTGATTGGAATGTAGTCAGGTTTAATGACGCCTACTGAATAAAAACCAAGTGAAATATTAATGTAATAAGCATCATTAATAGCATTCTCGGACTAGGACAGCCTCCTATTGTTTTTCATTAGGGACATAGCAGTCCAAAAAATAATGGCTATAGGACGCTTTTCCCCCGAGCATAGAGAGACGTATCCAAAAATTGAAGCTTTTCCTGGTTTTTTTGGATTGAAAATAGAGGTGTCAAATATGAGATTATTAGTGAAATATCAAATATAATTTGTTGCCACTGTGTAGTAGCCCAAGGAAGCGCATATGCAACGAATGGTGTCGTAATAGTGAGGCATTATTTAATATCATAGTTGGTGAAAGTCTGCTTTCGTCATTTTAAATCAGAATCGAGGAAAATAGGAATAATCGTGGAAAATAATATTTTGGATAAAGAGCAACAAACTACAGAAAATAATATCGTTGAACGGTGCGAGCAAAAAATAGATGAACATCTTAGTTTGAAAGAAAAGGTGTTATTTAAAAAATCACGATTTAGTGAAATGTCCGAAGATGATGGAGTGCTTTATCGATTCAAGGGTTTTTTTGTGGAGATCATTGATGGCCGTTTAGCGGTGTGTGCAAAATATAATTCAAAATATTTTTACCGAGATGATTACGCAAACACGGATGAATTTTGTGATGCTGGAATTCAAATGTTTGAAGAATTTTATAATAACCCTATAATGACCAAAAATGCGATTAAGAGATTGTTATATCGACTGATTAATAAATGAGTTTTAGTTAAATCTCAATCGTTACGGGTATATACCAGATAGGTATCTAAGCGCTTGTTCCAGCCTTGCAACCATTGTGCTTCATTGCGATGTGAGTTTTTTGTTCTTCTTTTAAGTACATATTTAGCAGAATTGACAAACTCCAATATAATATCTTGATTATCTGGATCCATTCTTTCTAGTACTTGCAATAGTCCCCAGCCCTGGCTCTGGTATTTTTCTTTTGCTGAGGTGCCTTCTCCTTTGAAGTTTACATAATCGATAAGCGCATATATTCCATTGGGTTCATTTGCAACACGATAGAATTGTCGTTTCACATGTTCTCGTTGGTTCGAGTTGTTGATAGAGAGCAGTATTTTGGGTAGTGATTCTTCCATCCGATTAATAATGAAATCTAATTGCTCAATAAATGTGTCGGAAAGTAGTTGTTGAATTTGTTTTGATCGGGCAGATGTTAGGTTTTCTTTGAACTCTTTTCGTGTAGACCAAGGAGAATCACTGCTCGGGTTTAACCATTTTGGGAATTTAGGATGATTTTGCAGTTCTGCTAATAGACTTGGAAAACTTTCAGTATATGGTGAATCCAAATTTTTTGGGAACCAGATAAAGTGGCCAATACCAAGGGATGGAAAATTTTCCCCTTTATTCCATACCATTAAGTTTTCCTTTTTCCCAGCGCCTTCATTTAGCCAGATTTTATGGGCAATGTATTGCTTTTCTGCCGCAGAGAGTTTGACCTGGTACTGAGTGGGTATTGCAGTATCGGCAGCAATCGAAAGGCTCGATAAGTAGAAAACAAGAGCTAGTAAGGTAATGGCTATAAGATAATGGTATTTCATATTATTCCTTATTGGAGACCTGTTGTCTTATTCATGTTTTCCGTCGCCAAAGTGGCTTCCGTATACTTGAGACTTATTATACAGCATGTGATGCTCGTACCCTTGTTTTTGATTGGAAGCTGTCCGAGAACAGGCTCCGAGGTTCTGGCCTAATATTTGTCTAAATATTTCATTTCAGCTTTTTTTCATAGGAGTAAAGGTGGCATGAGTTTACGAACTCAGTTGATATGCGGCTTTTTGAGTGTGCTTTCAGTTGTTCTGCTTGCGATAGGGTTAAATCTTAATCAGGTAACGCAGTTGAATAAGATGGCTGATACCATGACAGAACAGCGTATTCCTGTGACTAAAAGGTATAACTCTCTTATTCACGAAGCTAACTCTTCCCGTGTTGCGTTAGACCAGTGGATACTTTTTGGGAAATCACAATTTAAAGATGATCGTAAACGCTCCTTAAATAAAATTAAGCAAAATTTGAGCGAACTGGAAACGATATTTTCGGTGAACGTATTTACTGAAGAAGAGAAAAAGCTCTTTGCAAGAGCGAAATATTTATTTCAAAAAATCGAGGGCCAAGCAGACTCCGTAGAGGATATCGCTCAAAAACCCGAAAACCTGCCGGCACTCAAGGTTCTATTAGATGAAGCTGTTCCACGTGAAGAAGTGATTACATTAAGAATTACTGACATGATTGAAAATGAAAAAATCCAAAAAGCGACATCGGTGAGAAAAAAACTCTTAGCAACAATGGCAGATTATCGAGGTTCAATAAATTTGATACTAGCTAATATCAGAGCTTATCTTTTATCGGGCGATCCGCATTTTAAAAAAAAATCGATTTATTTTCTAAAAAATAATCAATCTAGTTTTGATACATTAGTTAAAGATGAAAAGCTAATGAGTAAACAGCAGCGCAGTAATTTCAAAGATGTAAAATTTTTACACCAAGCTTTCTCTCCTTTGCCCAAAAAAATTCTTGATCTACGGTCTGCAAAAAATTGGAATATTGCTATGTATTGGATAGAAACAAAAGTGGTTCCAACACATAATGAGTTGATTGGTGTATTAAATAAAATTATGAGTTTGCAATACAACTTGTTGGGTGAAATCACCAGCGATGTGCAGGAGTCTATATCCAATGTTATTAATTGGCAATGGCGCCTAGTGGTCGTGGCAATATTTTTAGTTTTATTGGTCGTATGGTGGATAAGTAAAGGTTTGCTTACTCCAATAAGAGAAGCAGTTGCTATCGCTAACAACGTATCTAAAGGAAAATTTGAATTAGTTAGTGAAGTGTCACAAGGCGCAACGGAAATAAATGTTCTGACTAAATCTCTTTTTGATATGGCGCTTAAGTTGAAGAATCAAATAGATTCAATTGAAGAAAATAAAGCGCGTATTGAAGGTATGTTAGATACCGCATCAGATGGAATAATTACTATCGATGAACAAGGAAAAATTGAAACAATAAATCCTGCCGCTAAACTTATTTTAGGCTATTCCTCTAGGGAAACAATTGGTAATAATGTAAGTATGTTTATGACCAAAGATATTGCAAATCATCACGATTCTTATTTAAGGCGCCACATTGAAACTAATCAATATCGTCTAGTTGGAACCTATGGGCGGGAACTAGAAGCTATTCATAAAGATGGTCATGTATTTCCTATTTTTTTAACCGTTAACAAAGTTAAGCTAAAAAATAGAACGATATTTTGTGGTGTATTCAGGAATATATCAGGCGAAAGTGAAGTGCGTAAGCATCTAGTTGAATCATGTAAACTAACTTCGATTGGTTCATTGGCTTCAGGCATAGTTCATGAGTTGAATCAGCCATTATTTGTGATGCGCGGTTATGCAGAGCTGGAAATAGAAAAAGGACAAGAAAAATTTAATCCAGAAACAACTTACAAGGCGCTTGAGCATGTTATTTCTAATTGTGAAAAGATGACTAAAATAATTACACATTTAGCTGAATTTTCACAGCGAGAAAATGAATCTCAAAAATCAACAATTAGTGTAATTGCAATCATTGTTAATAGTTTTATGTTTATAGAATCACAATTCAGAAATAGAAAAATTGAAATTAACTGGGATATATCCGATGGAATTCCAGATATATCAGCTAACGTAATTCAATTGGAAGAAGTGTTTGTCAATATTTTAGTGAATGCTCGTGATGCACTGGATAATACTAATAACCCAAAGGTACAGATAAAAGTATCAGTAGTTGGTGAGTTTTTGATGGTAAGCTTTATTGATAATGGTCCGGGAATACCAGCCGAGCTTCAGGAACAAGTTTTGGATCCTTTTTTTACGACTAAAAAAGTAGGAAAAGGAACCGGGCTTGGACTCTCAATCAGTGAAAATATAATCAAAGATCATGGTGGACAATTGGAGATAATTTCTCCTCCAGAGGGCGGTGTTGAAATCTGTATCTCCTTGCCTACTGAGCTGGAATGGCAAGCTTTCTAATTAAAATGGGACGGGTGTTACATTCCCAGAATCAGGGTGTTTCTTTTTTAAAGTTTCTAGTATAATTCTGATTCTGTCACACTGAATGTGTTGATATTTTACAGTGTGGGCTTTTACAATAACATAAATGTTGGTATTGGGGATTTCACATAGAGTGTGACTTAATTGCTCAATAGGCCAATCATATCGCGTTAATACAAGCTCTAAAAATTCGTCTAATAAACGTCGACTATTAATTTTTACCATCGCCTTAAATGCAGCAAAAGAAACGCTGGCTTGTGAGTGCTTGATAAGCGCACTGAGTAATGGCCAGGCGGACTCATCGCCCATATTTCCTAAAATATTGATACCTGATAAGCGCACATTGAGTCGATGATCTATTAACATTCCAGCTGCGTATTTGTGAATATCTAAACGATAGGCAAATACTGCGAGCCCTGTTTTATTTTCTTTATTAGCATTTTCGTAGAGCCGATTCCATTCATCAATAAAAAATTTAGCTTCCGGTCTAGCTAGATTGGGAATTTTTTGAGGCGAGCTTTTCATCGCTTTTATAAGAATGGGTTTCCAGTTATCGAGAAAGTGTTTTTGTTTTCTACTTTTTCGGCTAAACAATGATGACATTATTGAAATTCCTAAGAGAATGTTTTGCGTGTTTTTTATTGGTTTGAGTCGATTTCATAATATTCTTAGCGGTGAGTTGCTTGTTTAACTAAAGCGTTAAATGCGCAATATTGTAAAGTTGTGAGTTGTGCCAAATTATTGACATATTATTTGTAATGTTTGTTAAGTTGTTGATAAATAAGCTTACGGCGGAAAAAACCTCTGGCATGTGTCTTGCTCTTCTCAGCAAATACTGAAAAAATATTTCGAAACAAGGACAAAGAACCCATGGCGCAAGAAGCAGGCGGGGGTGCCGCAACACCAGCAACGCCAGTAAAATTGATTCTGATCATGGTTATTGGAGCGATTCTTCTTGTCGTAGTGAGTATGGGAGGTGTGTTTTTCTTGCTTAAGTCAATGGGTATGCTTGACGGTACTAGCGGAGGAGGTAGCAGTTCAGCTCAGCATGACGATAGACCTGCGCTTTATCACGCATTTGAACAGCCTTTTATTGTAAATTTCAAAGAGCGTGGTCGTACACGTTTTCTACAAGTCAGTATTCAAGTAATGACCAGGGAACCAGAGATTCTAGTAGCACTTGAAACTCATCTCCCGTTAATACGTAATAATCTTTTACTCCTCATCAGCAGTCAAAAGCCCACTGAATTTCATACACCGGAAGGCCGAGAGTCAATAAGACAGGCAGCACTATTGGAAGTACAAAAGATACTGGAAGAGCAAACCGGAGAAAGGGAAGCGATTGAAGGTCTTTATTTTACCAGTTTTGTAACGCAGTGAGGCAAGTATGGCAGGGGCAGATATACTATCGCAGGATGAAATTGATGCGTTGTTACACGGTGTATCAAGTGGCGGTGTAGATACAGAAGGTGAAGACTCTGAAGCGGATGATTTAACCGCCTATGATTTTGCCAGTCAGGATAGGATTGTCCGTGGGCGTATGCCCACTTTGGAAATGATTAATGAACGTTTTGCTCGATTCTTCAGAGTCAGTTTATTTGCAAAGTTACGACGTTCAGCAGAAATTTCCGTCAGTGGTGTACAGATGATGAAGTTTGCAGAGTATGTGCACAGTCTTTTTGTACCTACCAGTTTAAACATGATTCGCATGCACCCGTTACGGGGGTCGGGCTTATTTGTTTTTGATCCTAAGTTGGTCTACATCATTGTGGATAATTATTTTGGGGGAGAGGGGCGTTTCCATACTAAAATTGAAGGTCGAGAGTTCACTCCTACTGAATTGCATATTGTCGAAACCATTTTATACAGGGCATTTGAAGACTTAAGAAGTGCATGGGCACCGGTACTAAACGTGGAATTTGAATTTTTGTCAGCAGAGGTCAACCCGCACTTTGCCAATATTGTGAGTCCTAGTGAAGTGGTGGTTATTAGTACGTTTAATATCGAACTTGAAGGTGGTGGAGGCGAAATGCATATAGCATTTCCCTATCTAATGCTCGAACCAATTCGAGAGTTGTTAGATGCGGGTGTGTTAAGCGATCATGTTGAAATGGATGAACGCTGGACCCAAGCGCTACGCGAAGAAATACTGGATGCCACTTTGGAATTAAATTGTGAGCTTGCTGAAACCGAATTAACCTTAAGAGACGTCAAAAATCTCGAGGTAGGAGATGTTATTTCGATTGATATTCCCTCAACGGTAACGCTAAATGCGACTAATGTACCCATCCTAAAATGTGGGTTTGGTGAACATAATGGCACTAAAGCGCTTAAAGTTATTGAGCATATTAAAGGGCCGGGTTCACATAAAGCAAGTGAGCAATAGGAGGGAATATGGCAGATCCTAACGAACCAGAATCAGAAGAGAATGAAGACCCGTGGGCAGATGCCTTTGCTGAGCAAGCAGAAGATGAATCCGGAGATGAAAGTGATCTATTAAGTGGAGTAGATGCAGAGGCGGTGTTAAGCAAGGCGAGCGGGTTTGATGAGCTAACCGAACCCTCTGAAGACGCGGAGCCTGTAGATCTAGATATGATTCTAGATATTCCAGTCACCATTTCGATGGAGATAGGGCGAACAAAAATTAGTATTCGAAATTTACTGAAATTAAATCAAGGTTCTGTTGTCGAGCTTGATCGCTTGGCGGGCGAACCCTTAGATGTCCGGGTTAATGGAACACTTGTTGCTCATGGAGAAGTGGTAGTAGTGAATGAAAAATTTGGTATTCGTTTAACCGATGTAATAACGGCGATGGAGCGGATTCAAAAACTATCCTAGTGGTAAAAAAATTAATGGTCGTAAGGGATGCTGAATTGACTAATTATAATTGTGTTTGTTGGAAAAAAATAATTTCAGTATTTTTCACTTTATATGTACTTCCCTGTATTTCTTTTGCGGAAGAAAAAAATATTGCACAGCTTCCAAGCAATCCAATAGATGTCAATATGAGTGTGCTTAAAGTGACGTTAGCGCTTTTTTTTGTAGTGCTTGCGATTTTTGCATCCGCGTGGATTTTTCGTCGCTTTTCAAGTTTTTCGTCGGTGAATAATGATGCTCTTACCATTGTTGCTAGTTTGTCCTTAGGGAACAGGGAGCGCATTGTATTACTGCAAGTGGGCGAAGAACAGATAATGCTCGGAGTTACCCCTGGAAAAATAGAGACTCTACATGTCCTCGCAAAACCATTAGATATTTCTAGCTCGGATCGCAATAACAAAGGGCGGTTCTCGAATAATCTACAGAAAGCTATTAAACAATGGAGTAATAAATGACATTGCGCTATCTTGTTCGCCTTTGCATAGCGATATGTATATTGTTTGTAGCCTTGCCTGCTGCTGCCGACCCCGGAATTCCTGCTTTTTCAGTTTCTACTGCGGCTGGAGGAGGGCAGACTTACACCTTAACCTTGCAAATTCTTGCGTTAATGACGATATTGTCCCTGCTTCCTGCAGGTTTGTTAATGCTGACTGCCTTTGCACGAATTATTATTGTTTTGTCCATATTGAAACAAGCCATTGGCTTAATGCAAGCACCGTCGAGCAAGGTAATGATTGGTCTAGCTTTATTTCTTACTTTTTTTATTATGGCACCAGTGTTTGATAAAGTATATGACGATGCAGTGTTACCATATATTGAAGAAAAAATAGAAATCCAAGAAGCTTTTAAAATAGCACAAGGTCCTTTTCGTGAGTTTATGATGGCGCAAACACGTGAATCTGATCTCAGTATGTTTGCTCAAATATCTGGAGAGAATGAGTTTCAGTCATCTGATGAAGTCCCCTTTAAACTATTAATTCCTTCGTTTATTACCAGCGAGTTAAAAACCGCATTTCAGATGGGTTTCATGATTTATATTCCTTTTTTGGTGATTGACTTGGTAGTTGCAAGTGTATTGATGGCTATGGGTATGATGATGTTGTCGCCGATGATGATTTCTCTTCCGTTCAAAATAATGTTGTTTGTTCTGGTTGATGGATGGACTTTGATTATGGGAACGCTAGCGTCTAGTTTTTATGTGTGAAATTAAATATATTCCGAGAACATTTTTTTTGTAATTATGTTGGGTTTATTGATTTTTAGAGGTTAACGATGACTCCAGAGATGGTTTTGGATCTGTTTAGATCAACGCTTGTTGTGATCATGATATTGGTAAGTATTATTCTTCTCCCAGCATTAGCGGTAGGTTTGCTCGTGGCGATGTTCCAGGCTGCTACTTCGATTAATGAGATGACGCTGAGTTTTATCCCTAAATTGATGGTAACACTCATTACATTGATGTTAGCGGGGCCCTATATGATGACTCTAATGCTTACATATATTAAAAAAACATTTACCGACATTCCTTTTTTAATCGGTTGACTGCATTTTAATGTTATTTACTGGGGCCGAAATTAGCGCAATGCTAGGCAGTTACCTTTGGCCATTTGTTCGAATTGCCGCGATGATTACTGCAATGCCTGTTTTTAGTTCCAGTTTTATTCCCGGAAAAGTGCGCCTGTCATTGGCGATTGGAATTACGATGATAGTCGCGCCAATTGTTCCTCCAGTTCCACCAATAGATGCGCTAAGTTTGCTTGGTTTTTTTGTCGTTCTCAATCAAATGTTGATTGGTATCATTATGGGTTTTATTTTTCATTTGGTGTTTAGTGCATTTGTCATAGGAGGGCAAATAATCGCAATGCAGATGGGTTTGGGTTTCTCAACCATGATTGATCCTATCAATGGTTCTCAGGCACCGGTGTTGTCAATGTTTTATGTGTTAATGATTACTTTATTTTTTGTTGTACTCGATGGGCATCTTGCTTTGATAGGCTTACTGGCCAAAAGTTTTATCACCATGCCGATCGGAGTGGGGACAATAAATGCAGCAGACTATTGGCAGATGGCAACCTGGGGTTCGGAGATGTTTAAGGGAGCAGTATTGGTTTCACTTCCTGCGGTAACGGCATTATTTCTAGTTAATATGGCATTGGGTATTATGGGGCGCACGGCACCTCAGTTAAATATATTTGCGGTAGGGTTTACGGTAACCATTATCGCAGGTTTTTATGTTTTATTTGCATCTCTGCCAGTGATTTTGGCGCAATTCGAATTATTAATGACTGCTGCTTTTTCAGTGATTAAAAATATCGTTGGGATATTTTAGCAATGGCTGAGAATAAGGATGGACAAGAGAAGTCAGAACAACCCACTGGTAAAAAGATTAATGATGCACGTGAGAAAGGGCAGGTAACTCGCTCACGCGAATTGTCTACTCTGGTAATGATGGTATTAGCCGCTGCAACGCTTATTGTAATGGGTGGCGATATTATTCGCGGCTTGATGAAAATATTGGAAGCCAGTTTTACTGTGGAACGAGCGAGGCTCTTCGATACGCAGACGATGATTTTTGCAGCCCAAGATTATGTACTTGAAGGCATGTGGGTTGTTGCCCCTTTTTTTGCGGTAATGGTTGTTGGCGCCATTTTATCGGCACTTCCTGTAGGAGGTTTGAATTTTAGTTTAAAAGCGATGGCTCCAAAGGCCAATAAGTTATCTCCACTTGCGGGAATAAAGCGAATATTTGGAAGAAAAGGTCTCGTAGAACTCATAAAAGCAATCGGTAAAGTGGCTGTTATCGGGTTTGTTGCAGTTGTGATTTTGTCTTACAAAGCGGATTTATTTTTAATCGTAGGTTATCAGGATCTTGATGTGGCTTTAGAGGCCGTTGGTACAGAGTTAGTTTGGATATTTCTACTGATGAGTCTTAGTTTAATTGTTATTTCGTTAATCGACGTTCCATTTCAATTATACGATGCTAAACAGCAATTGATGATGACAAAACAAGAGGTTAAAGACGAAGGAAAGCAACAAGAAGGTAGTCCAGAGACTAAAGCGAGAATTCGCCAAGCGCAACGTCAGATGGCGCAACGGCGAATGATGGCCAATGTACCGGAGGCAGATGTTGTGATTACTAACCCTACCCATTACGCGATCGCCGTAAAATATGACGCTAATAGTGGGGGTGCACCGCTTGTGGTTGCTAAAGGTGCTGATGTTGTCGCTGCCCGCATTAGAGAAATTGCAAAAGAACACAGGGTTCCCATTTTGTCCTCTCCAGCCTTGGCGCGTGCGATTTTTCATCATACGGAAATAGATGAGGAAATACCTGCAGGCTTGTATGAAGCAGTGGCAAAAATTTTAGCGTACATTTATCAATTGAAAGCCAAACCTGGTACAGATTTTTCAAAGCCTTTAACACTTGAAGATGTTTCTATTCCTGAAGATCTTAGAAGAGATCATTAATCAGGCTTGCTCTCGTGACGATCGCTGTTCTCAGACAGCCTCCTAGGTTTAAAGACTGGTAAATTAAGCTTTATCGCTCAGGATCGTTAGTTAATGAAGTAGGGGTTTTGAGTAACTATGGCAGGAATAAGCGCAGGTCAGCTTACGCTTTCTCGAGGGTTTAATTTTGTATTAAACAGTGGGCTTGGCATTCCATTAGTTTTGCTCATAATGCTTTCCATGTTGGTTTTACCGCTGCCTCCTTTTCTGTTGGACTTGTTTTTTACCTTCAGTATTTCTCTTTCCATGGTTGTGCTTCTAGCAAGCATTTATGTGACCCGTCCATTGGACTTTTCTGTTTTTCCCACCATGTTGTTATTTGCCACCTTGCTGCGTCTCGCATTGAACATCGCGTCAACGCGTGTGGTATTAATGGAAGGGCATACCGGAACGGCTGCTGCGGGAGAAGTCATTGAAGCTTTTGGTGAATTTGTTATTGGTGGAAACTATGCGGTAGGTTTTGTTGTATTTTCTATCTTGGTGATTATCAATTTTGTGGTAGTAACAAAAGGTGCGGGCAGAATATCGGAAGTTACCGCACGTTTTACTTTAGATGCAATGCCTGGCAAGCAAATGGCGATAGATGCAGATTTAAATGCAGGACTTATTACCCAAGAACAGGCTCAGGATAGAAGAGAAGAGATTGTTAATGAAGCTGATTTTTATGGCTCGATGGATGGCGCAAGTAAATTTGTGCGTGGAGACGCGATTGCAGGTATTTTAATTCTACTCATCAATCTCATTGGTGGATTGGCGATTGGCATGTTACAGCATGATATGGCCTTTGCGGATGCTGCGCACAATTTTACTTTGCTAACCATTGGCGATGGACTCGTGGCACAAATTCCTTCGCTATTACTTTCTACTGCGGCTGCTATCATCGTAACTCGAGCTTCGTCCGACATGGAACTGAGTGAACAGATTTCTAGCCAGTTATTTGCAACGCCGAAAACGCTCAGTATTACAGCGGGCATGCTTGCGGTGATGGGTATTATTCCTGGAATGCCAAACATGGTTTTTCTGCTCTTAGCCCTGGGTTGTGCAGCTGGTGCCTATTTCTTAACGCGTAGCAGGTCTGCGTTACCACCAGAAGAAACTGCACAGACAGCAACTGAAGCCCCTGAAGCGCCGAAGGAGTTAAGTTGGGACGATGTGGTACCTGTTGATCTTATCGGGTTAGAAGTGGGTTATCGACTGATTCCCTTGGTTGACAAAAGCCAGGGTGGTGAGCTAATGGCGAGAATTAAAGGCGTACGTAAAAAAGTAACCCAAGAGCTAGGTTTTTTAATACCTTCAGTACATATACGCGACAATCTAGAACTAAATCCTAATACCTATCGCTTGACCTTGCATGGTGTTTCAGTGGGGCAAGCTGATATATATCCGGATCGGGATATGGCGATAAACCCCGGTCAAGTATTTGGAGAACTTCAAGGTATTCCTGGAGAGGATCCTGCGTTCGGCTTGGAAGCCACTTGGATTGAAAAAGGGCAGCGCGATCATGCACAAACACTGGGCTATACCGTGGTAGATGCAAGTACCGTTATTGCCACGCACCTCAGTCAAATACTGCAATCTCATTCCGCGGAGTTGCTGGGTAGAGAAGAAGTTCAACAGTTGCTTGATAATCTTGGAAAAACTTCTCCGAAACTCGTGGAAGAAATGCTAACGGATAATCTTTCGGTTGGTATTGTTCTCAAAGTGCTGCAATTTTTGCTGGAAGAAAAAGTTTCTATTCGAGATATCCGAACGATAGCGGAAACCTTAACCGATAATGCTTCATATACCAAAGATCCAGAACAGCTTGCCGAGTTTGTTAGAGCGCAACTGTCACGTTCTATCGTGCAAGGCATCGTGGGCGATGAAGAAGATTTGCCGGTTATGACACTTGATCCGGCATTGGAACAGTTGTTGCTCCAAACAGTACAGGTAGCAGGTCAGGGCGACGCGGGATTGGAGCCTGGATTAGCTGAAAATATCAGCTCGTCACTAGCTGCTGCAACAGAGCGGCAAGAAATGGCGGGGCAAGCTGCGATATTACTAGTCGCTCCACAATTGCGAGTTTTGCTTGCGAAATTCTCGCGTCGCTCCATACCTAATTTGCACGTGCTTTCGTTTAACGAAATACCTGAAAACAAACAAATACAGGTTGTTTCGAGTATTGGACAACAATCGTGACTGCAATAGGTGTTTTTAGATTTAATTGAGGTTGTAAAAATATGAAATTAAAACGGTTTACAGCACCTGATATGAGGCAAGCGATCAATAAAGTGCGTGATCAGTTAGGTTCTGAAGCCGTTATATTAACAAACAGAGTCGTCGAAAACGGGATTGAGATTATCGCCGCAATTGACTACGACGAAACGCTATTTGATGGAAATCCAGAGGATTCTTATTTTAGTCACGAAGTGGAAGATGGCGATCTATTTTCTGTTCAGGAAAACACCGTAACGACGAATGAAAATAATAGCAATAAAAAAGAAATGATTGATTGGGATGGAATTGTATCAAAACATGAAAAAAAGACTGCGCGTAAAGTAAAACCAGAAACCCATGTAACAACTGAATGGATCAAAAAATTTAAAACCGAAATAGAGAAGCGCGATCTGACGCCGAGTCTGGCCAAAAAAAAGGATAAGGCAAAGAAAAAGAGTCATGTAAAAAATAAAGAAGTCAATGCTACTAAGCAGGATCATGACTCTGTGCTTGCAAGTAATTCGCTAAAAAGATCAACGGATACTTGGGGAAACAGGATTAATACTAAGGAGGTAATGAGTGAATTGAAAGACCTTCGTTCACTGCTTGAAAACCAGTTATCCACCTTAGCTTGGTCAGATGAAAGCAAGCGTTTTCCAAACCGCGCAAAAGCAATGAAATTTCTTTATGAAATGGGTATATCACCTGAACAGTGCCGCATATTATTGAAAAACATATCAAAACAGGAAAATTTTGAAACCCTGTGGAAAGTCGTAATTTCTTCATTAGTCAATGAAATACCGATTATGGTGCAGGATATTGTTGAAGGGGGAGGCGTATTTGCACTGGTTGGTCCCACCGGGGTAGGCAAGACAACAACGATTGCAAAGATAGCGGCACGTTATGCTTTAACGCATGGGTCACGGGGTATTGCGCTGATTACAACTGATAATTATCGTATCGGGGCACAGGAGCAGCTGCGTACTTACGGACGTATTTTGGGTGCACCGGTGCGTATTGCGAATGATGCGCAAGAATTGAAAAAAACCTTAAAGTCTCTTTATGACAAGCAACTGGTACTTATAGATACCGCAGGCATGAGTCAACGAGATCTACGCTTGACCGAGCAGTTTGCGATGCTGAGTAAGGGTTCTTCGTTGATAAAAATTTTTTTAGTATTGTCAGCATCATCACAGCTGAAAGTATTAGATGAAACCGTTCAGGCATATAAGAGGGCGGTATTAGATGGATGTATTTTTACCAAGATAGACGAAAGTGGAAGCTTTGGAGGCGCGATATCTACAGCAATGAAAAATCAATTGCCCATTGCTTATATAAGTGATGGGCAACGAGTACCAGAGGATTTACATCAAGCACGAGGTATTGATTTAATTAAAATAGCTGTGTCGATGTTGAAAAAATCAGATCAACGAGTCGATGACGAAGAAATAGAAATCGCATTCGGGGGTTTGGTTGCACATGACATCGAGGAATACTAATACTGATCAAGCAGCTGGCTTGCGCCAGATGACTCGACCAACACCGGTACGAGTCATAGCGGTAACTAGTGGCAAGGGTGGGGTTGGTAAGTCGAACGTATGTGTCAATCTTGCAACGGCTATGAGTAAATCTGGGCAACAAGTGATGGTGATGGATGCAGATCTTGGTATGGCCAATATTGATATCCTGCTGGGGCTTAATCCCATTTATAACTTGTCACACGTTATTCGAGGTGAACGCAGTATATTCGAGGTCATGGTACCTGGACCTGGTGGCATTCATATTGTTCCAGCAGCGTCAGGTAGTCAGTATATGGCGGAATTGAGTGCTGCTGAACATGTGGGATTAATCCGTGCTTTCAGTGAAATGAATCAACACTTAGATGTCTTGATCATTGATACCGCTGCTGGAGTTTCATCAAGTGTGGTTAGTTTTTGTAAAGCCGTACAAGAAGTGTTGGTTGTTGTGTGTGATGAACCTGCATCAATCACGGATGCTTACGCGCTCATTAAATTACTGAGTCGGGAGCACGGGGTGCCACGTTTTCATGTTATTGCAAACATGGCGGCCAGTGTTCAGGAGGGCCGTGAACTGTTCGAAAAACTCCATAAAGTTTCAAATCGTTTCTTAGATACTACATTATCATTATTAGGGGTATTACCCTATGATGATTATCTGAAAAAAGCCGTACAGAAACAAAAGACTGTTATTGAGGCTTATCCTCGATGTCGTTCTGCAATTGCATTTAAGAATTTTGCACAGAAAGCCGATAGATGGCCCATGCCCAGTTTGGCAAATGGGCAATTGGAATTTTTTGTTGAAAGATTGATTCTAGCAAGCCAGAACTATTCGGAGGTTACTGCATGAATGGACTCGCCGCATACGAGCAGACAAAAGATAAGCTGTCTGAGCAGGCAACTGTTACTAAACATGCTCCCTTGGTAAAACGGATAGCTTATCATCTCATTAGTCGATTACCCCCGAGTGTACAACCTGATGATTTAATCCAAGCAGGCATGATTGGCCTGCTCGAAGCCGCCCGAAACTACGATTCTACCCAAGGTGCAAGTTTTGAAACCTATGCTGGCATTCGTATTCGTGGTGCTATGCTCGATGAAATAAGACGCAGTGATTGGGCGCCACGTTCAGTGCATAAAAAAGCACGCATGGTTGCTGAGGCAGTACGGGTCATCGAAAATAAGACGGGGCGCGATGCGCGGGATCACGAGGTGGCCAAGCAACTCGAATTATCAATCGATGATTATCATCAGTTACTTCAATCTGCGAGTGGCTATCGCGTTATGAGTTTCGATGATGTGTCATCAACCGATGAAAGTTTCTCAGATAAAATAGTTGACCGTGAAGATACACCGCTAGATGGATTACAAAAAGATGATTTCAAGCGTGGTCTTGCCGAGGCAGTGGCAAGTCTTCCGGAAAGGGAACGCCTAGTGATGGCATTGTATTACGACGAAGAACTCAATCTTCGTGAAATAGGGAGTGTACTCGGGGTGAGTGAATCTCGAGTCTGTCAAATTCATAGTCAGGCCGTCATTCGTTTACAAACGAGAATTGAGAATTATGAAAAATATTAATGCTAATATAAAAATTCAAATAAAAACAGGAGGTTGCTTTGGATAAAGAGATGAAGATTCTTGTTGTAGATGATTTTTCTACGATGCGCCGAATTATCAAAAACTTATTGCGTGATCTAGGTTATAACAATACATCTGAAGCAGACGACGGAATGACGGCTTTACCAATGCTAAAAGCGGGCAAATTTGATTTTTTGGTGACGGATTGGAATATGCCAGGAATGACAGGAATAGAGTTGCTCAAAGAGGTTAGGCAAACACCTGAAATCGCCGATATACCGGTGCTAATGGTAACCGCAGAACAAAAACGTGAACAGATTGTGGAAGCGGCACAAGCAGGGGTTAATGGATATGTAGTGAAGCCATTTACCGCAACGACGCTAAAAGAAAAAATTGATAAGATTTTTGAGCGGATTGAATAGACGTATTTTGCCGTACATTCCTGAGGGCTTAGTATGAATGCTCCTATACATAATAAGGAAGAGTTACTCTCGATCGCCCGATCCTATGTCAGTGCATTGGAAGCAGACAATGCGGGAGAGACAGCGCGACTTCTTGCTGATTTATCAAACAAAAGTGAATCTACTCTGTATAAGGAACTTGGAAAACTAACACGAGAATTTCATGAAGCGTTGAATGGCTTCAAGTTTGATGATCGCATGTCAAATATTGCCGTATCAGAAATCCCAGATGCTAAAGAACGTCTTAATTTTGTGATGACTAAAACAGAAGATGCGGCTCATAAAACGCTGGATGGCTTAGAATTAGTTTTGCCAAAAATTACAGAAATAGGCAAGACATCAGCAGCATTATCTGAACAATGGGAGCGATTTACGCAACGTGAACTCACTCCAGATGAATTTCGAAGCTTGTGTCGAAATATTAAAGATCATTTTGCTTATACCAAGAATGAAATCAACGTCGTTCAAGAAAATTTGAATAATGTCATGCTTGCGCAAGATTTTCAGGATATTACGGGGCAGATTATAAAACGAGTGATTTCGCTGGTGAGCGAACTCGAAGAGAGTTTAGTGAAATTAGTTCGTTTGGGAAGCAACTTGGAACCGGATGATGCTAAAAAGGACAACAACGGATCGCAGCTCGATGGCCCACAAATTCCAGGTTTAGAATCAAATTCTGCGGTTTCTGGTCAGGATGAGGTCGATGACCTTTTATCTAGTTTGGGGTTTTAGGCACACCAATCATGGCATTTGAAGATGAAGAGTTACTCCAGGATTTTTTGATTGAAGCGGGCGAAATACTCGAACAGCTGGGTGAGCAACTCGTCGAGCTTGAGAATCGGGTAGATGATTCCGATTTATTGAATGCAGTTTTTCGTGGGTTTCATACGATCAAGGGCGGTGCTAGTTTTTTGAGTCTTGATGGACTTGTAGGTGTGTGTCATGTTTCGGAAGATGTTTTTAATTTATTGCGTAATGGAGAGCGGCAAGTAGATACCCACCTGATGGATGTTTTTTTTCAGGTGCTCGATGTACTGAATGACATGTTTGATTCCTTACGCAATGCTCAAGAGCCAGAGCATGCTTCTCCTGAACTCATTGCAAAACTTAAGGCCATCCATGCAGGTGAGCCTATTCCTGGCTCCGAAGAGCCTAGCCCTCCTGGCACTGAAGAAGCTGAATCTAAAACGACTGATTTGGCAGATAAAGAATTTGAAGAACTGCTTGATGTGCTGGATGAAGATGACCAGCGTCATCCAACTCAGGCCGTCCCGGATGATCAAAATGAAACCGACGATATGATATCTGAAGATGAATTTGATCAGTTACTTGATGAATTACATGGTGAAGGCAAGAGACCGGGCACGACAGACATCACTGCAAAAAGTACCAAGAGTTCATCGCCCGTCGTTGCCGCCCAGGGTGATGAGATTACTGAAGATGAATTTGAAAAGCTGCTTGATGAATTGCATGGAGAGGGCAAGCATTCCACAAGGCATCAAAATTCCTCGGTAAATGCTGAAAGCGAAATCCAGAGTGTCACTGCTGCGCAAAGCGACGAGATTAACGATGAGGAATTTGATCAGTTATTAGATGATCTGCACGGTAAGGGAAAACATAAAAACTTAGTACTCGACGATAAACCTGATCCCTCTCCGACAGAGTCTGTTGCCAGCATCAAACAAGAAGTAAAAGTGGATACCGCTAATGTTAAGGAAAAGCTTGCCGAGAAAAAGGAAGTACCCGTAGTAGAGTCTACGGTTAGGGTGGATACAAGACGTCTCGATGACATTATGAATTTGGTTGGCGAATTAGTATTGGCGCGTAATCGTTTAGTCACTTTGCAATCTACCAAGGGCCAAGAAGACGAAGAAATATCTCAAGCGATTGCAAATCTAGATTTAGTAACGGGTGATTTACAATCTGCTGTGATGAAAACGCGTATGCAACCTATTAAAAAGGTTTTTGGACGATTTCCACGGGTAGTGCGTGATCTCGCAAGAAGTTTGAAAAAAGAAGTTCAATTAAATCTTGTGGGTGAAGATACCGATCTCGATAAAAATTTAGTGGAGGCTTTAGCGGATCCGCTGGTGCATTTAGTACGCAATTCAGTTGATCATGGGATTGAAATGCCGGATGTGAGAGAGGCCGCCGGAAAGCCGCGAGAGGGAAAAGTAACCTTGGCTGCAGAACAAGAGGGAGATCATATTCTATTAAGCATTACGGACGATGGCGCTGGAATGGATCCCAATAAACTGCGCAAGATTGTTGTTGAAAAAGGAGTCATGGATGAAGAGTCAGCTTCGCGTTTAGATGATAAAGAGGCATTCAATTTAATTTTTGCACCTGGGTTTTCAACTAAAACAGAGATATCAGATGTATCAGGCCGTGGTGTCGGCATGGATGTGGTTAAGACCAGCATTGTAAAACTAAATGGTTCAATTGATATAGATTCGACCATCGGTCAAGGGACACGCTTAGTCATCAAGGTGCCGCTAACGTTAGCTATTATGCCTACCTTAATGGTCAGATTAGGTTCTCAAACATTTGCGTTGCCGCTGGTGAGCGTGAGTGAAATTTTCAATTTAGATTTGTCTAATACGAACGTCATGGATGGTCAAGAAGTTATTATGTTGCGCGATCGACCTTTACCCATTTATTTTCTGGCGGATTGGCTGATTAGACATACCACAGAGCACCCCAAGGCTGGGCATGTAGTGGTGGTGACAATTGGTAACCAAAAAATAGGCTTTGTGGTTGAGCATTTAATTGGGCAAGAAGAAGTCGTGATTAAGCCATTAGGTGCTTTATTACATGGAACGGATGGGTTAGCAGGAGCGACTATTACAGGGGATGGAAAAATTGCCTTGATTTTGGATATTCCTAGTTTGGTTAAAGCATATGCGCGTTAATTCAGTTCAAAAGTATCTCACAACGAAAGGAGTATGACATGCCCGTACGGGTTCTCGTTGTTGATGATTCGAGTTTTTTTCGGCGCCAAATTGTCAAAATTATTGAAGAGGAAGCTCTATTTAAAGTAGTCGGTGTGGCAGCAGATGGCAAAGAAGCCGTTGAAAAAACCCTTTCTTTAAAACCTGATGTGATTACTATGGACATCGAAATGCCAGTAATGAATGGGATTGCCGCGACTCGTGAAATAATGCAGTGTTGTCCTACCCCCATTTTAATGTTTTCGTCCTTAACCTATGACGGTGCTAAGTCAACCTTAGATGCCTTGGAAGCAGGAGCGGTGGATTTTTTACCCAAACGTTTTGAAGATATTGCAAATAGCACGCAAGAAGCGAAGGCATTATTAAGAAAACGCTTGCAACTTATTTCCAGACGTAAAAAAAATTTAGATCACTCCAATATTCATTCTGCTGAAAAAATGCCGATATTTTCGCGGACGCAGGGCGAATCACAAAATAATTTTAAAAAAAAATGCAAACCTTCAATACTATTAGTGGGTACTTCTACCGGTGGCCCGGTTGCGTTACAACAAGTTCTTGCTCAATTACCTGCGGATTTCCCCTTACCGATATTACTCGTTCAACATATGCCAGGTACGTTTACCCCAGCGTTCGCAAAGCGATTAGATCAATTTTGTAATATTACCGTGACCGAAGCAATCGATGGCGATATCCCGAAACCCGCACACGCTTATCTCGCACCGGGTGGAAGCCAAATGCGGGTGATGAATCGTAGTGGTTTAGTCACTCTACAAGTTGCCGAAAGTGCACCAGACGAGACTTATAAACCCAGCGTTGATATCACGTTTAATTCTGCGGCCAATATATATGGTGGGAATGTTTTAGCGGTTATTCTCACCGGAATGGGCAGTGACGGACTGGAAGGCAGCCGGGCACTGAAAGAACAAGGGGCGAGTATCTGGGCTCAGGATGAAGCAACGAGTGTCATTTATGGTATGCCTGCTGCCATTGTGGACGCAGGATTGGCTGACGAAATATTGGCGATTTCTACGATAGGGGCTAGAATTACGCGCGCGGTGTGAGGAATATGTAATCATACCCGTAGCAGATTTTGATTCAGTAACAGTGGCATCTGGTGTGCATTATTTAGCAGCAAGGTATCAACCCACAGTATCATTTTAAATACTGTAGTTGGTTGTTACGAGGAAATGTTATGTTATGGATTAAGCTAAAATGAGAACTTTTATTGGACTCACTCTGAAAGTTAGTGTGCCACGACCGGAATATTCTCGGCAATATGGAGTCAGATAGTGAGGGTCTGGGCGGTTGCCAATCAAAAGGGCGGAGTGGGGAAAACCACCACTGCGGTAAATATTGCGGGCTTATTGGCTGCAGCTGGTAGACCCACTTTACTGGTTGATTTAGATCCACATGGATCACTAACGAGTTATTTTGGCCTTAATCCCGATCACCTTGAAAGTAGTGCCTATCAGCTCTTTCAAAATACCTCCCTTGCTAGCCGCGAGTTGATTGTGAATACTCAGGTGAAAGGACTGGATCTTTTACCTGCCTCGAATGCGCTTGCGACCTTAGATCGACAGTTGGGTACCCAGGAAGGGAAAGGTCTTATTTTATCTCAGACACTCAAAAAATTACGTAATGAATACGCCTATGTATTAATTGATTGCCCTCCGGTATTGGGTATTTTGATGGTGAATGCACTTGCAGCCTGTCAGCGCTTATTGGTTCCAGTGCAAACTGAATTTCTTGCTCTCAAAGGTTTGGAGCGAATCATTCATACCTTGAATATGATTATGCAGTCGCAGCGCAAAAATTTACCTTTTACAATCATTCCTACCATGTTCGATATACGCACCAAGGCTTCGATAGAAAGCCTTGCTGCGTTAAAAGAAACTTATCCATATACTTTGTGGGAAGAAGTGATTCCTATTGATACGCAGTTTCGTGAAGCAAGCAAACTGGGTGTACCGCTTACCCTTGCGCATGCAAAGTCTCGTGGCGCACATGCGTATAGGCGATTACTGGCTCATTTGCTGCGCATTACCTATGAACAGCAAGTTAAACAAGCAGCCGTGTAAAAATGGATGAAGTTAAAGAAAAATATAAGCCAGTTATAGCACAAAAAGATGCCTTAAAAACATATTTGGACTCAATGCTATTTGCATCGACGGCTGAGGATGATCAAAAAAATAGTTCTATTTCCCAATTATCAGATTTAAAAAATAAAAGTGACCAGTCCCACGTCGCAAGTATCATGAAGTCTTCGATTGTTGCGCAGGCAAAAATAATCCCATTACATGATAGCCAGACGCCTATTATTCCGGAATATGCAAAAAAGAATTTTACGGTTTTAACTTTTAAAGTAGCGGGTTTGGCAATGGCCGTTCCACTGGCCGAAGTGAGCAGTATTGGGAGTTTAGGCGATAATATCGAAACGCTTACTGAAAAACAAAAATGGATTATAGGGACGCAGGTGTATAAAAGAGGGAAGGCATTTATTGTTGATACCCATGAACTCGTTATCCCTGAAAAACGCCACAAAAAAAGGCTTAAATCTAAATATGATGCAAATACGAAAGTGATATTGTCTGCTGATGGAAAGTGGGGTTTGTTGTGTGATGAGGTAGGTACAACTCTTGTACTTAGTGCAAGCGATGTCTGTTGGAGAACAATGAATACTCACCGTTCTTGGTTAGCTGGGACTATGGTCAAGCATGCTTGTGCTCTCTTAGATTTCAAAAAGATCTCCTGGTATGAATGATGCTCGATTTTTGAACCGGTTTAAAAAGCTGAGAGTGCCGCTCTGTAATTTATTAGGTTATATGGTTTTGCAGGTGAAAATATGCAAGTCAATCATGATGTTATAGATTCCGAAGAACTCACTTTACGATGGGTGACTTTTCGTCTCGAGAATGAAAGCTATGGTATTAACGTCACTCAAGTGAGGGAAGTTTTAAGAGTTTCAGAGGTTGCTCCCGTTCCGGGCACGCCAGATTATGTGCTGGGAATAATAAATTTGCGCGGTAATGTGGTTACTGTCATGGATACGCGCAAGCGATTTGGGCTTCGTGATAGAGAGATTGGCGCAGACGACGATGCGACACGGATAGTCATCATTGAGGTTGATGATCAGGAAGTCGGAATTTTGGTAGATAGTGTTGCCGAGGTTGTTGACTTACGCGAATCTGACATTGAAACGGCACCTAGTGTCGGCAATGATGATACTTCAAGATACATTCAAGGCGTTACCAGCCGTGATGGCGAACTCTTGATATTAGTGGATCTTAATAAATTGCTTACCGAGGAAGAATGGAATGATATGCAATCATTTTAGGTTTCTTATCTTTGAGATAATGGGTTAGATAGAGGATATTTAGTGAGGAGGATCTTATGGATGAGATCAAGTCAATATTGAGAAAAATGCCTGAGAGAAAAATATTTCGTAAAGCAGAAAGTCATTCCCAAAAAGATAGGAGAGACACTCAACAGAATCCGAGTGTTCCGCAAAAAAAGAAACGCAAATCAGAATCAATCATTGATGAATATGCATAAAGTTTTTTACATACCCAAAGCGTTATGAATTTAGGAATACAGAGTGCGCAATGTTTTATTGCGCGTGAATTTAAAGAAAATAAATGAGTCTTAATGGAGTATTAAGTATGGAAGCCCTTCCATTTCTAACAATGGAAACAATTGTCTTAGCAGCGTTTCTATTATTGAATATCGGGTTTTGCGGATATTTACAAATTAAATTAATGCAATTACGCGTCGAAAAAAAACAGATAATTTTGGATCTTGAAGAGGTTCGAAAAAATATTAAAGCACTTTTTGATTCTGCACGTGGTGTGGGCAATAGGCTGCAAACCATCGAACGAAGAACAACTATCATTGAGGAAAGGCAAGAAGAACTAACATTAAAAGAACCCTCACATTTAAGTTATGAAAATGCGATTCGCCTAGTGAAAAATGGTGAAAGCTTAGATAAAATAGTAGAAAGCAGTGGCTTATCTAGAGGTGAAGTGGAACTTCTTACATTATTAAGTCGAGTAGAGGGAATTGCTGAGTCTGCTTAGGGAAGTTATTGCGCGCCCATTCCTTAGGGCACTGCCAAGGCCTAAATAACAGGAAGTTCAATGAGTTATCCGGTAAATTATCTAGTATATTCATGCTCTTATAAATCCAGGTATATCATCCTTGCACTGTAACTTTCATATTGACGAAATAACTTTCCACTGTAGAATAGGGTTTTAGTGTTTATAAGATTAAAAAATAGAGTATAGGAAGAATTTGCATGAAGAAGTTGGTATTGCTGTTTCTTGTGGTCGTTTTATTTCACGCAGTTCCTAGTTTTGCGAAGACGATGAGTTTTAAATTTAGTGGCGATATTAATGATTTTGGTGGAGGCGATCAAGGTTCGATTTTTCTCCAAAATACCAATTTGTCGAGTCCCGCCAGTTTTACAGGTACGGTTGTTATTGATACGACTTTGCCCGCTTTGTCAAGTAATTTGTTAGCCGCAGAGTACACGGTAAAAACAATTAGAATTAGTATTATCAGTGATGATACGGGAGTCGGTATTATTGTTGACGGTTTTGGCGGTATTGCGAGTCTGGAATCAGATTCACAAGTATTGGATATTCGAGATGTTGACTCGGAGAAGATGAAAATAAGTTGGGCTGGTCCTGTTTTTGAGCAAGCTGGGTTATACTCACCAACCAGTATCGTCATATCACTACCAAATCAAGATAATCTACTCACGTTGCCAGATACTGATGAGGTCTATAATGCGGATGATTTGTTTGCCGGTGAGCATAGGATAAACGTGTCTGTTAAAAATAATATATTTATTGGTTCCAGTTTTAGTATGCTAGGTGATATTGATTCCTTAGAGCTGGTTGAGGGTGACTCTGGTTTAGGTGTTACAAATAAAGCGGCAGTCTCTTGGTTTAGCTTGTTCCTACTCGGTTTTGCTGGTTTGTGGTTTCGAAACTATGGAATGATGGGCACGCAATAACTTCCCGGTTTAGCACTCAGCTTTAGTTCGCTGTCGGTCTGTCTTTTTTGGACAAGCGGCGGTTGTGCAAAAGTATTTTTCATATTTGCGATAAAATATGAATACCCAAGTCTACTCCTCAGCCAATTGTTTCGATCATTGGCTATTCTGTTTCTTTGTGCCGCGCTATTTACACCCAAAAATGTACTTTTCACGTTGTCTGATTTTCGGATGAAGCTGAGTTAAGCCTGAATAAATGCGCTTCGAGTATGCTGATGGGTATAGTGACTCGAGTTAATATATTGTTAAGAATTACACTCACATTCTTGCAGAATAAATCATGAAACCAAACGTGTTAAGTTATAAAAACCTGAACTCTCTCAAACCCTCTTGCTTGTGTTGTTTTACAACGATGGGGCTGCATTATTGGCTCATGGTTTTATTATTTATTTTTATTCTCAGTGGCTGTGGTAGAGGGGAGCGTGGTGTAACAGCTAATGGATCGGATGCTGGATATGTCATTAATGCAGTGGATCTATTAAACAAGGATCAATACGGTGTTCTTGCTGAAGACATAGACAAAGAACCTGTTTCGTTTAAAGTGGTGTTAAAAACCGCTTACATGAATGGACATATGGATTCTTCCATTCCCGTATTGGTAGAAAATCTCATTCGAACTTACCCTGAAGTAGATACGATAGTTATGAGTAGTGTGCCGGGTACTTATGACTTTAAAGCGACTTTGCAGGCAGGACGTTTGATTCGTGCAGCCTGTCTTCGAACGGTGGTTCCGTATGAGGGTTATATAGCCTCTGGTGGCGTTTATCTATTTTTAGCGGGCTGCGAACGAATTGTTGAGAAAGGCGGCAGGGTAGGGGTTCATACTTGGAGAAGCTATTCGGTGAATGAGGATGGTGAGGCTGATCAAATCATTACTGCAAAAGAATATCCATTGTCTGATCCAAAACATCAGACTTATCTCGATTATCATGCAGAGATGAATATACCTGATGAGCTGTATTGGAAAGTGATTAATACGCCTTTTGACGCTGTGCATTTTTTAACACTTGATGAATTTGAAGACTATCGTGTAATCACGGACGAGAGTTATACCTGGGGAGCAAATTATCGACTTGATGTTGATCCAGGTTCACGTTTAGATTGGTCGGCAGCGAGATTTTATGTCAGCGATGGCGTGGCATTAATGCACGGAAAAATCGGTGTTGATACGGCGAATGAAATGCGTTCTGTGCTAAATCAATTTCCCGCAGTGCATACGGTTGAATTTGGACGGGTTCCTGGTATTACCATTTCGCATGCCGACTATGCCGTGAAATTAGGCCGTGTTATACGGCAAATGTGTTTGACGACAAAAATAGGGGAAAACAGCTATGTGTTAAATGAAGCTGCGCACGCATATATTGCAGGTTGTGAGCGCAAGTTTGAATCCGAAGGTGATTTTGCTGTTGCTTCCTGGATTGATTCTGATAAGCAAATGTCTGCTAAATATCAGTATGTGCAACAGATGAGCAATAGAGAATATTTAATGTATTACGAAGAGCTGGGAATGAATGCCTTGTTTTACGCTTACCAGTTGACCATTCCACGATCCAATCCTGTATTTCTTAACAAGGGCCAACTTCATGAATTTAACGTTTTGAATGAAGACTCATAAAATTCAACCTTGCCGTTCCTAATGCCTTCAAACACTGAATAAACCACGGTAATCCGCATAGCCTTTGGACTATAAGGTTTTCATCATGTTTCTTACTTGAATAGTTGTTTATGTTGGCCGTTATAATAATCGAGCAATAGATTAATAAATTTAAAATGTTATCTTTATTGATAAGTGATCAACTGCGGAATTAGGTTTAATGCTGTAATTTTGTATTGTGGAATGAACAAGCTAAACTGAAGCTATGAAAAATTTGAGTTATTTTTTCGGTATTGTAGTGAGCCTAGTGGTTGTTTTTTTGCTACTGATTGCCGTATTGGTTATCGAAAACGATTCATTTATCGATATCGATAAACCGATGTCACATGCTGATGTGAAACGTATAAAATCAATTATCAAAAAGCATAATCCATTAAAATTTCGATTTCCAAGAACTGAGAACCTTACACTCATTGAACGCGATTTGAATATGCTGATTAATTTTGGCTTAAAGCGGTTTGTTGCAAACGCAGTGGTTTATACTAAGTTGGAAGCAGGTCTGGTTAAAGCTAATATTAGTTTTGAGTTGCCGTCCAGTTTATTGGGTCGCTATATAAACGTAGCGCTTGATGTCGAAATTGATCAAGCCGTAAGCTTAAAGCATCTTAAAATTGGTTTAATTGAACTCCCTGATGTTGTTAGTCAATTCTTACTTGATTATAGCCACCAATATTTGCTCGAAAATTCCGCTGAATATAAAATTGTAAATGATGCCATTAAAAACGTAGAAATTGATAAAGCTCAAGTTCGTATTGCTTATGTATGGAAGCCGCAAATGTATATTCATTTGCGCCATAAAGGCAGTGATCTTCTGATTCCTTCTGACCTTAGGGAGCGCTTACGGGTCTATAACAATCGTCTCGCTAAGGTCGTTAGGCCACTAAAGCGTAAGCCCCACTCGGTGCTATTGTTATTGCGACCTTTGTTTGAATTGGCAGCGGAAAGAAGCAAAAAAACAGGTAATGCGGTTGCAGAAAATCGGGCATTGTTATTAACGCTGGGTAGTTATGTTGCACGCTCTAATCTGTTGCGTTTATTGAGTCAAAAGAAAAATGAAAAATGGATTTGGCCTAGGCATCGAAAATTTACGTTAAATCAACGCGGTGATTTAGCACAGCATTATTTTGTATCCGCAGCGCTGAGTGTCTCCGCAGGAGTGGGCATTGCTGATGCGGTTGGCTTAGCCAAAGAGCTTGATGACTCAATGGGTGGTTCGGGATTCAGTTTTGCAGATTTGCTCGCAGATAGGGTCGGGGTGAGTTTTGCGCAGCTAGCGATCAAAGATGAAAAAAATGCAAGACTATTACAAAATAAAATACTGAGCAGTGAAATTGATGAAGCCCACCTAATGCCGCCATATGCAAAATTGCCAGAGGGATTAAGTGAGCAACAGTTTAAGCAAGAATACCGTCATGTAGGTAGTGTTACTTACAAGCTTGTAGAGCAAGATATGGAGAATAGAATTTCAAAGCTAAAAATATTCAATCCGTAGCGACGGCTATTCGCCTCAAAATGGATTGCTCGCAGTAGGTCAGTCTGTTCTCGGACAGGCTCCTAGGCACCATAAAAACACGAATTCCAGTAACTAAAAGCAACTTCTTTTGCGTTTTTTTCACCCACTTTAAGCGTTTCGACGATCTCATCAGTATGTGCATTTAACACTGTTAATGTTCCATCACTGGGATTCGGATTAAACACCCATTGGTTAATGCCATCGATACTTAGAAAGGCAATTGATCGCCGACTACAGTCACCTTGACCCACCTTGATTTCTTTGATTAATTTTAGCTTGGGTAGAGTAGAGGTGTCATATACTTGCAATATATCGTATTTCAAATTTTCTTTTTGCAAGCCTTTCCCGGTTGCTGCCGTGGTTACATATAATTTATTTCCATCGGGGGTAAATCTATAGGTGCTGGGATAAATATCGGGTAAATCTAAGATAGTATTCATATTGCCTGTTGTAACATCAACAACACATAATCTTCCGAGTACGTGTTCTGGGTTTGATTTCCTATCGGCGCCTTTGCCAATCAGATAGCGGCCATTAGGACTAAGTAATAAATTACTACTGATTTTCATCTCAATGGTAGATTCTATTTTCAATGTATCTGGATTAATTACATTAATATTAGCATAACCATTATTGAGGCAATAAACTCTCTTTGTTAGTGGGGAGTAAGCCATGCCGTGAGGAAATGCATTATTCGGTAATTTTTCGAATTCATTATTTTCTTTCTCAGACTGGCATAAGTTTAAGGTGTCTATTAACGTTAGAAACTGCGGACTTGTTTTGTCATAGTTAAGAATAGACATGCTGCCATCCAGTAAATTACTCACAAAAACTTTTGCGCTACTGTTGTCGCTGGTTTTGGGGGTAGGGCAGACTACATGGTGACCCCGGCCCAAGCAAATTGTTTTTAAAGCCTTTGGCAGAATTCCTTCGTTTGCAATTGGGATAACAGGTGCGCTGTGAGGATTGCAATTTAACGTATCGCAACCCGATTTTTTATCGCCGTCGATTGTTGCCCACATGATATTATTTTCATTGTCTGGGTAATAATAAATACCGAATGCATCCTTTGGCAATGTATCTTCGATACTGATCTTTTTAGATTCAGCATCCATCATTACCAGCTTGTCATCAGCGGTAATGTCTAGAAAAATAGCGCGATGATTTGGGGTTCGGCCAGCAGCTTCGTGGGTAGGGAGTGTTTGACATTTTATTAGCCCATTATTACTTGAGATAATACTTACAGCAGAGTGACTGCCAAAATCTTGAAAAAGCGCAGTTTTCCAGTTAAGTGCTGTAGTTGATGTCTGAGTGGTCATTAATTGTCCCTTTTAGATGTGTATTTGTTGTTATGTTAAACCATTCTAGCGGGTATATCATTGAGTTTGTGATTTATGACATATCGTTATTTGTTAGCAGCGATATATACACCTGCCCAGTTATCGGGCGGTGGATGCTTGTTAAATGCAGTGCAACGTTCTAGAAATATTTTGCAAGGCTTGTCGTTTGAATTTTGCACAGTTAGTGATTGAAATATATTCATCGCCGTCTCAAAATCAGTATTAAAGTAATATTCAAGTGCAGTTTCAAAATCAGCAATAAACTGTATTGTATTATTATTTTTCGCGCAGAGTACTTCATATATAGTGATAGGGGTTTTTTTACCTTTTACCTTTATTCTATCCAGTTTTCGACACAAGATAGTGTCCGGAATATGTTCATGGGTTGCTTGCGAAATTATTATGTTGACGCCATATATTTTTGTCGCGCCTTCTAATCTTGCTGCAAGATTTACGGCATCTCCCATTGCCGTGTAATCAAATCGTTTGTTACTACCCATGTTTCCTACGACGGCTGATCCGGTATTAATACCAATGCCGATATTTAATTTGAGACTGTATTGGGCTGCAAATTCAATATTTAAAACTTCCAATTTATGAATCATTTCTATCGCAGATTGCACCGCAAGCTCGGGGTGCTTAGGTAAATCTATGGGGGCATTATATAAGGCCATAATTGCATCGCCGATATACTTATCGAGTGTGCCCTGATGAGACATTATGCTGTCTGTCATTGGGCCGAGATAGTGATTAACTAGGCTGACAAGTTCATTGGGGTCTAGCGTTTCCGCTAGGGAAGTGAATTCTCTAATATCTGAAAAAAGGACAGAAATATCTTTTTTTTCCCCAGTTAGGGTGAGTTGCTCTGGATTTTGGATAAGCTGTTCAACTAGATTTCCGGAGACATAGTTTGAAAACGCATTTTTTAAGAATTTTGCATAGCGTTGAGAGACTAATATGTAATAAGCCTGGTAAAAAAGAAAGCCTAAGGTCGCCGATACTAATGGGTATGCAAAGCTGACCAGAATGCCTTTGTGAGCGACCATCCAATAAAAGAAAGACCATAATGCTAATACCATAAAAAAAACAAAGATGCTTTGTAAAATAGGTTTTTGCAGTCGGGCAACCGTAAATACCAATAGAAAAGGGAGTAGGCTAATCAGCGCGACATTAATTAAGATGGTTTGTCCGTCATTTATAAGATGATAGTTTTGCAATATATTAGCAGCAACGGTAGCGTGGAGTGCAACGCCTGGATATACCGAATCCACCGGTGTGGGCCTCACATCAGCGACTCCCAGTTCTGTTACCCCTACGAAAACTAGTTTGTCTTTAAGTTGCTTCGATGAAATTTTATTACTCAGGACATCAATAGCGGAAATAGTCTGAATACCATTATTCGAGTTATAAAAATTGAGTGCTAATCGACCTGTTCTATCTACCGGTATAGTCGTAGAACCCATGCTAAGCTCTTCCAGGCCTTCATCGTTGAATTTTAACTCAATCGTTTCTTGCATAAATTCAGCAAGTGCTAATAATGGCAGTGATGGATAGTAATTTTTTTTATAGTCGATGACCAAGGGTGAATAACGAAAAAGGCCATCGGGTTCGGGAATAAAATTGAAGAAACCTTGTCCATGCATGTTTTTTGAAAAACGCGCTTTTGACAGTTCGACATAATCGTAATAGGGAACGGATTCAATAGCGTTAGCGGATTGTTGCACTAAGGAAATTTGATTATTTAAAAAAATATTGAGTGTTTGCATGTCTGGAGCAAAGGTTTGTAAATCTCGGAAGAAATAGCCACCGATGACTGCTGATCCCGGCAAACGTAGGGCTTCGGTTAAAAACCTATCTTCGTGTGGTGTGTCTGCGACTAAGTAGATAATATCAAGTGCAATGACGCTTGCACTGAGTTGCTTTATTTTTTTTATTAATGCGCCTTGTTTAGATCTCGGCCAAGGCCAGCGTCCCAGTTCTTTAATACTTTTTTCATCGACAGCGATAATGACGATTTCTTTTGGCGGTGGTGGGGCATCACGAAAGGAAAAAACCACGTCTCGGCTTCTTTCGTCCAATTGATCAAGTAAGGCGGGATGATACCAGTATACGAGCAAGCTAGCGAGAGATGCACTAATTGCAAAAATGAGGGAAAGCGTTTTCCAGCGTAGTGTATTATGTTGTGTTAACACAGTGGTTTGATCTGGCTCCGATAGTTCTTTCTGTCTAGGCTAAACGCGATGTATAAGTTGTGCACAATAGGACAGGTTCCTAGGAACCTGTCCGAGAATAGAAATCGTAGCGAGGGAAAGTTATTTAGAACCCATTTTTTCGAATAAATAAGGCGAATAGCGGACTTTATTTAACGAATTTATTCGGAAAAAGGGGCCGAAATAGATTTTCCGCAGTAGGTTCTCTATTCTCGGACAGGCTCCTAGTACTCCATCAATACTTGATTTATTGTACAATAAACATCAAAAATTGCAGGCCTTCACTAGTAGGACGCACACTAAAAACCTATATCTCAAATGCCACGGGTATAGTAGACTCAATGATAGCTATATGATAACTACCTGGGCTGGGATTTGTTAGATAATTTTAAGGTGTAAATTTGTATGAGCAATATTTCAATTGAATTAGTACCTAGAACAATAGAAAAGCTAGAACAAGAAATGACAGCGATAAATACCCATTTTCCGCAAATTGATACCATTAATATTCCCGATTTATTACGATTCGATGTTAGAAGCTGGGATGGTTGCATACGCGGTAAGCATCATTTTAAAACCACGATACCGCATATTCGTTCAATGGACTTTGATTTAAGTGAGTCGTTTGAACTTGGGAATGTTTTACTTGCCGAGAGTATTAATACTGTTTTGCTAGTTACTGGCGATATCCCTCAGGATATGTCAAAGCGTGTTTACAATACATCCTGTATTGATTTTATCCGCTATTTCAAGCGGCAGTATCCTGCTATTAAGGTTTATGCCAGTATTGATTCTTATCGATCGGGTGTTAGGCAAGAATTAAATTACATCAAACAAAAACTTGATGCAGGTGCGGATGGGTTTTTCACTCAACCTTTTTTTGATCTGAGGTTGTTAGAAATGTATCACGACCAACTGAGTGGGACGGATGTTTATTGGGGTGTTAGCCCGGTATTAACTGATGGCAGTAAAAATTACTGGGAGGCGAAAAATAATGTTGTTTTTCCAAAAGATTTTTCACCGAGTATGGAATGGAATGCTCAGTTTGGAAGAGATGTGTTGACATTTGCACGCGCAACAGACCAAAACGTTTATTATATGCCTATCCGCGCAGATGTTATTGCGTATCTGCAAGAGGTGTTAGAATAAAATCATAACTAAATTTTTTTCACAGCATTCAAATACTCAGCTACATCCCCATATTGCGTTTGATTTTTTTTCTGTTTTTCATGAAAAATTGGGTTCGCGATTTGGGATTATGTTTTACCGGTGCAGGCAATGTAGCGGCAAGTTCTATGGCCTGTAACTTCGATAATTTTGCTGCGGATTTTCCCCAATAGTATTGTGTAGCGGCCTCAATTCCATATATTCCTTTGCCAAATTCTGCGATATTTAAATATATTTCAAGTATTCGTTTTTTACTCAGATTGTTTTCCATCGTAAATGTCAATAGATACTCATGCCATTTACGGAGTGGGTTTTTTGAGCCGCTTAAAAAGAGATTTTTTATTGTCTGTTGGGATATTGTACTAGCTCCATAAACGATACTTTTTCGGTTCCAGTTGTATTCCATTGCTTTTTTTAGCGCATCAGTATCAACGCCTTCATGTTGGAAGAAGCGAGCATCCTCTGCGGCTAGTACAGCGTTCATCATATGCTTTGGTATATTGTCTGATTCAATGGTTTTCCATCGGAGCCGAGGTAGATTATGGTTTTGCGAGGCTGTTCGTGCATAATCTTCGATAAAACGTGATATCGGTATGGGGCCATGAGAATACCATTTCCAATCTGGCCAAATAGCTATCAGATAACCGATGTCGATGAATATGATAATCAGTAAAAGCCTGAAAAACCAGGCAAATGATTTTGTGATTTTAGGAAAGTCTTTGCTGAACTTTTTTTTGAATGATCGAATCGCTGATTGTTTTACTTTTTTCTTACCGACGGCCATCAAGTCTTCCTGCATTTTTTTGTAGGAGAGTAGTATGCATACTCAAGGTATATTTAAATATTGTGATGTTTGCAAAACAGATAAATTTAGCGAATGCAATCCACAGTCCATTGAGCGTCTAAGCATGGCTTAAGATTGTAGCTCAGAAGGACGATGTATTCTGTAGAAATACCCATCATAAGCAGAATATACCGCTGAGTGAGAGAATGCCTGGATGAATGAGAATTTTATTAAGTCAGTTGATGAGCGAACTAATCTGGCGGGCGCAAATCGCTTAGAGGTATTATTGTTTAGCCTAGGATTTGATCATAATTCACAACAGGAAGAAGTATTTGGCATAAATGTCTTTAAAGTACGCGAAGTAATGAATGCGCCATCGGTGACTAGAGCTCCCGATATGCCGCCAGCCGTTCAAGGGCTCGTTTGCTTACGTGGATCGATGGTGCCGGTGCTTGATGTCGCAAAATTCTGTGGGATGGATGTTAGAGACAAACCAGAGATATTAATCGTTACTGAATACAATCGACAAATACAGGGTCTGCTCGTGCACTCGGTTGAGCACATTTTACGAATGGACTGGAGTAATATCAAAGTGCCGCCTCCTATGTTAGCAAGCCATATGGGGGGGTTAGTTACTGCCGTTACCAAGTTAGCTGATGAACGTATCGCGATGATTTTAGATGTAGAGAGGATCTTAGCAGAAACCGCAGCCTTGGGAAGCGATGTTGATGAGTTTGGTGATATTGAGGAAATGGACTCCGATGTGACTATTCTTTATGCCGATGATTCCTCAATGGCACGTAAACAAATAGAACAAACACTTGAGCACCTAGGGGTTCGATTTATTAGTGCTCGCAATGGCCAAGAGGCCTGGAATAAATTAGAAGAAATTTCTGATCGTGCACAAGTGGCACATAAACCTATTTATGAACTGTTGCAAGCCGTGTTGACCGACGTGGAAATGCCTGAAATGGATGGCTATGTATTAACCCGAAAAATTAAAAACGATCAACGATTTAGTGGGCTGCCGGTGATTATGCACTCGTCATTATCTGCCGGGGCCAATGTTGCCATGGGTAAACAAGTGGGTGCAGATATCTATGTGGCTAAATTCAAACCTAAAGAATTAGCGGAAGCGATTCGCCCATTGATCCAAAATATCCAAGAAAAACGACAAAAAAAATAACCAAGCGCAAAATTGACCGGATTTGTATTTCTGGACATAGCCTATTGACTCTCAGAGTACGTTCACTCAAACCGCTATACGAAAATTGGTATCTTCGTCGCCAGTCGTGATAATATCGCTCCTTTTTTTGACCAATTGGCCAAAATAAATGTGGGCTGCAAAATACGAGGGCTGGAATGCCAAATAATCATATTCTCTTAGGGGTCAATATAGACCATGTTGCGACGCTACGTGAGGCGAGAGGTACGCGTTACCCTGACCCTATTCAGGCGGCGATTACCGCAGAACACGCCGGAGCAGATGGTATTACCTTGCATTTAAGAGAAGATCGTCGTCATATTCAAGAGCGTGATGTGGAAATGTTGAGTGACATATTGTTAACTCGAATGAATCTTGAAATGGCAGTGACCGATGAGATGCTCGCGATTGCTGTTAAGCTCCAGCCGCAAGAAAGTTGTTTAGTGCCTGAAAAACGCGAGGAGTTAACGACTGAGGGTGGCTTGGACGTAAAAAGCCAGATGCCGCGTATCAAGGACGCGGTTCAACAATTAGTAGCCGCTAATGTTCGTGTTTCTTTATTTATCGACACAGAGCACGCACAAATTGATGCCGCAAAAGAAGTGGGTGCCCCGGTTATTGAGATTCATACTGGCCATTATGCGGATGCAGCAAATGCAGAACTTCAACGTATCGAATATGAAAAGATTAGAACAGCGGTAGAGTATGCGAATAGCTTAGGTTTGTATGTCAATGCAGGACATGGTTTGAATTATCAGAACGTCACTCCCATCGCTGCATTGCCCGCAATTAGAGAGCTTAATATTGGCCATGCGATTATTGCGAATGCCGTGTTTTCTGGGTTAAATGAATCTGTGCGAGAAATGAAAAGATTGATGTTTAGCGCCAGGGTCTTATGATCTTTGGTATTGGAACTGACATCGTGAATATCTCGCGTGTGGAAGCCAGTCTTTTGCGTTATGAGCAAAAATTTGCAACAAAAATATTAGCTGCTTCTGAGCTAAAATGTTTTAAAGACCATGTTTCACCCGCATATTTTCTAGCGAAACGTTTTGCGGCAAAAGAAGCCGCTGCAAAAGCATTAGGCACTGGTTTCAGACAGGGTTTGTATTTAAAACATATCGTCGTGGTATCCGATGAATATGGCAAGCCCACACTGAAGTTCATGGGTTATGCGAACACCTTATGTGAAAAACTAGGTGTAGGGGAATCTTTTGTGAGTCTTAGCGATGAAAAAGATTATGCGATCGCTTACGTTATATTAATGAAAAAATGAAGACCACATCTCTGATTTACGATTTACACACCCATACTGTATTTTCTGATGGCACACTAACCCCTGAAGAATTGGCAAATCGAGCGCATTCCAAAAAAGTAGATTGCATTGCTTTAACCGATCATGATACCACTCAAGGCTTGGCTTCTATGCGGCATCATTGTGATCTCAATAATATTCAATTTGTTCCCGGCGTAGAGATTTCTGCAGTATGGAGAAACATAACACTGCATATAGTAGGCTTGCAAATCGATGAAGGCTATCTTCCATTGCAACAAGGACTGGAAAAAATTCGTGTGGAACGCGCTCGTAGATCTCACTTGATTGCCGATAAACTAGAACGTGCCGGGATTGCAAATGCGCTAACCGAAGTCGTCGAATTAGCAGGAACTGAAGCCGCAACTCGAACGCATTTTGCGCGTATGTTAATCCAGCGTCGAGTGGTAAGAGATATGCGGGAAGCATTTAAAAAATATCTTGGAAAAAAAGGTAAGGCGTTTGTGTCCGGAAAATGGACTGATTTTTCGCAGGTCACAAAGTGGATAGTGGATTCCGGGGGATATCCGGTGTTAGCTCATCCAGCGAGATATAATATGACGAGAACTAAAATGCATGAGTTTCTCAAAGAATTTAAGGAGGCCGGTGGTGTAGGGATCGAAGTAGCGACTAGTAGCCATAATCTGACGGAAAAAAAACAGGCTGCAGACTTTGCGAATAGTTTTGACTTATATGCTTCTGCAGGATCTGATTTCCATACCCCGACACATACAAGAATTGATTTGGGTCAATATTTGAGTCTGCCAATCTTATGCAAACCTGTTTGGACACTATGGGATTCTAAGTAGAGCGCAAAACCTATGAGCCAATTTTTTCAAATTCATCCAGAAAATCCACAAAAACGCTTGATTGCTCAAGCTGCATCTATTATGCAGGAAGGTGGAGTGATTGTTTATCCTACGGACTCATGTTATGCATTGGGTTGTCATATTGGCGATAAAAGTGCGATTGATCGCATTCGGACGATTCGGCAGGTAGAGGCTCGCCATGATTTCACCTTGGTTTGCCGTGATCTTACCGAAGTTGGACAATATGCAAAATTGGACAATCAAGCCTTTCGTTTAATTAAAAATGCTTCTCCCGGTCCTTTTACCTTTATTCTTCCTGCTACCGCCGAAGTGCCGAAACGCCTGCTGAATAAAAAGCGCAAAACGATTGGTATTCGAATTGCTGATAATTTAATTGTACAACACCTTTTGGGTTCACTGCTGGAACCCATTATGAGTTCTACACTGCATTTACCAGGTGATGAGTACCCGTTAATGGATCCGTACGAGATGAGAGAAATTCTGGAGCATCAAGTGGATTTGGTTATTGATGGTGGATACTGCGGTATTGAACCTACCACCGTGGTTAATTTAACGGAAATTCCAGCCCTGCTTATAAGGCAAGGCAAAGGTGATGCGAGTACATTTATTGGCTAAATGCTTTATCCTAAATTCCTCAGTTGACCGCTTCAAAACGCACTCGACAACTGCTCCATGCGTTGTTCTACCTCCTGCATCCATGCAGTCGTCTTCACGCCGTCCAACTGAGGATTTTAGGTTTATTGATTTACGATGCTTGCCCTGAGAAAAATCCTACTTTATGTGAATGTTGCCTATATGTTATAGTGCGAGCGTGAAAACATTCCTTTCCAACGCGACTCAATCCCATCCATATCCCAAGATAAAATGGAAGAATTAAGTACGGTACAGCGTATTGCTGTATGGGTATTACCCGTTATTTTTGCGATTACGGTTCATGAGGTAGCCCATGGCTGGGTGGCTAATCGATTAGGTGATTCCACTGCAAAAATGATGGGGCGTTTGACGCTAAACCCACTTAAACACATTGATTTGATTGGTACTTTACTGGTGCCAGGAGTGCTTGTTTTATTGGGCGGGTTCATTTTTGGTTGGGCAAAACCTGTTCCTGTGACTTGGGAAAATCTTAAAAAGCCGAAAAGAGATATCGCATTAGTCGCACTTGCTGGCCCCGGTGCTAATTTATTAATGATGGTATTTTGGGCTGTTATTTTGAAAATAGGCCTGATATTAAGCGTAACAGGCTCTTCTTTTGCCATCCCCATGGTTTTAATGGGCGATGCCGGAATTATTATCAATATTATATTGATGATCCTGAATTTACTGCCTATCCCACCACTGGACGGGGGAAGAGTTTTAGTCTCTGTATTACCTGGGTCACTGGCGTGGAAAGTAAGTAAAATAGAACCTTATGGTTTATTTATAATTATAGGATTAATGTTTTTAGGTGTTTTGTCATGGATTATGTCGGGTCCTATTATGGGACTACGAAATGCAGTATTGGTATTTATTAGTTAAAACCTAAAGCCGACGTAATAGTGACAATTTCAGAGTTTAGTGAATAGGAGGTTAAATTGGCATCGGTACCAAGTCATCATCAGCGCGTATTGTCCGGTATGCGGTCTACTGGCAAGTTGCACTTAGGGCATTATCATGGAGTGATTAAAAACTGGATTGAATTACAGCATGAATACGAATGTTTATTTTTTGTCGCTGATTGGCATGCATTGACTACACATTATGAAGATCCTTCCGTCATTTCTGAAAGTGTGTGGGATATGGTGATTGATTGGTTGGCTGCGGGCATTAATCCTGGATCCGCGAATATCTTTATTCAATCAAAAGTTCCCGAACATGCTGAACTGCATTTATTGTTATCGATGATGACGCCCTTAGGATGGTTAGAACGAGTCCCTTCTTTCAAAGACCAACAAGAGAAACTCAAAGAAAAGGACTTGGCTACTTATGGTTTTTTAGGTTATCCCTTGCTGCAAAGTGCGGATATTCTCATTTATAAGGCGGGGTTTGTACCGGTTGGCGAAGATCAAGTCGCCCACGTGGAGTTAACACGCGAGGTCGCGCGACGGTTTAATCATCTCTATGGAAGAGAAGTGGGATTTGCTGAAAAGGCGGAATCTGCGATAAAAAAAATGGGTAAAAAAAATGCAAAACTATATCATGAACTCAGAAAAAGATACCAAGAGCAGGGCGATGTAGAGGCATTAGATACCGGTCGGGCATTGCTTGAAGCACAGCATAATATCTCAATAGGTGACCGCGAAAGGTTGTTTGGTTACCTCGAAGGAGGGGGGAAAATCATACTTCCCGAACCTCAACCGTTACTGACGAAAATGTCGAAAATCCCTGGGCTTGATGGACAAAAAATGTCTAAATCTTATGGCAACACGATAAGCTTGCGTGAAGACGAAGCGAGTGTTGAAAAAAAAATGAAAACAATGCAAACAGATTCTGCGCGAGTTCGCCGCACAGATCCAGGAGACCCGGCAAACTGCCCAGTATGGGGGTTTCATCAATTATACTCAGCGGATGATGTGAAGGATTGGGTTCAGACGGGTTGCAAATCGGCAGACATAGGGTGCTTGGAATGCAAACAGCATGTTATTGATGCGGTACTTAGGGAACAAAAGCCGATTCGAGAGCGTGCCGAACAGTTTATGGATGACCCTAAAATGGTACGTAATATTATTGCTGAAGGATGCGAGAATGCGCGAAATATCGCACGTGAAACACTTGAAGAAGTAAGACAGGTCATGGGCTTGTCTTATCGTTAAATTCCATGAGGTGTCGTAATGACTGATTCTATAGCTGAAGATACTTTAGCCGATCAACAACTCGTTTATGCCCATGTGAATGGAGTTGCGTTTACTGAAATACCCAAGGATCTTTACATTCCTCCCGAAGCATTGGAAATTATTCTAGAAGCATTTGAGGGCCCCTTAGATTTATTACTTTATCTGATAAAGAAGCAAAATCTCGATATTCTGAATATTCCCATTGCGGAAATTACGCGTCAGTACATGGACTATGTTGAATTGATGAAGAATGTGCATCTAGAGCTGGCCGGTGAATATTTGGTAATGGCGGCAATGTTGGCTGAAATAAAGTCTAGAATGTTATTACCCCGCCCGCTTGAAGAGGGTCAAGAAGATGACCCTAGAGCAGAACTTGTAAGACGGCTTCAGGAATATGAACAATTTAAAAAAGCGGCCCAAGATATCGATGACTTACCGCAGACAGGACGCGATATTTTCCCTATTACGGCTATTTTTGTCGATAAAAACATGACTAAAACTCCACCAGAAGTGGCGCTGAAGGACATTCTCAATGCATTGCAAGATGTAGTAAAACGCGGTGAACTATTTACCCATCACCATGTGCAAAAAGAAGCCTTGTCGGTGAGAGAAAAAATGGCGAGTATTTTGACAAGATTAAGTAAGGATAGATTTACAGAATTTGCAAATTTATTCGAATCTATTGAAGGTCGTCGCGGTATCGTTGTTTCATTTTTGGCAATTCTCGAATTAATGAAGGCATCACTGATCGAGTTAGTACAAAATGAACCGTACGGCCCCATACATGTGAAGGCAGTTTAGTTTAATGATTGTAGAGCAATTAAAAAAAATATTGGAAAGCGCAATATTTGCGGCAGATGAACCGCTGAGTGTTAAACGCTTGAGGTTATTGTTTGACGAAACAGATTGCCCATCTACCGAAGAAATTAATACAGCATTAACCAGTCTCATCGAAGATTATCATGAAAAAGGTATTGAGCTTAAAGAAGTAAGTTCCGGTTTTCGTTTCCAAGTCAAACCCGATTATTCATCTTGGGTATCTAAGCTTTGGGACGAAAAACCTGCGAAATACTCACGTGCTTTGATGGAAACGCTGGCTTTAATGGCTTATCGACAGCCAATTACGCGCAGTGAGATCGAGGATATTAGAGGGGTAAGTGTCAGTTCATACATCATTAAAACATTAATTGAACGAGAATGGATTCGAATTGTTGGGCATAAAGATGTGCCTGGTCGACCGGCCTTATTTGCGACGACAAAAGATTTCTTAGATTATTTCAATCTTAAAAGCTTGGAAGAGTTACCCGCGCTTTCTGAGCTTCAGGATCTCGATAAAATAGAGTTTGAATTAGGAACTGAAGCGGAAGTATCTGAGGCGAATTGTTCGCCTGAGAGCCGCGATAAATCGAATCACTTAGTGCAAGAAAAATCCCCAATAATAGACCTTGATTTCAATGAACAAGAAAATAGCATCGAAGCCGCTGAATCGTAAAAACTCCAAAAGAAAGCCCAAGCCTGAGCAGGAAGCTGCAAATCAAGGTGAGCGTTTGCAAAAGGTTTTAGCGCGTGCGGGTTATGGTTCACGTCGAAAACTTGAAACAATGATCACCGAGGGTAGGGTAAAGCTGAATGGCAAAGTAGCAGAATTAGGTGCTCGTTATGTTCCGGGTGACTTGGTAAAACTGAATGGCAAGCTCATTCCGAAACAACGTTTATATCAAAAACAAACACGGGTTATTATGTACCATAAACCAGTAGGTGAAGTAACCACAAAAAATGATCCTGAAGGCAGGCCTACAGTATTTGATAATTTACCTAAGCTTCAAGGTAGTCGCTGGGTCGCGATAGGACGACTTGATATTGCCACCTCAGGCTTGCTTTTATTTACCAATAATGGCGAGTTAGCCAATAAGCTGATGCACCCTAGTTTCAGAGTAAAACGAGAATATGCGGTACGTGTCTTAGGTAAAGTAACATCTGATTCAATCAATAAGTTGCAGACCGGCGTGCAATTGGATGATGGAAATGCAAAATTTGATTCGCTGGTTGATGCGGGTGGTGATGGTGCGAATCACTGGTATCACGTAACCTTATGCGAAGGTCGTAACCGTGAAGTGAGGCGAATGTGGGAGGCTGTTGGGCATGTGGTGAGTCGATTGGCACGCATAAGATATGCTGATATCGCATTAGATCGTGCAGTGAGAGCGGGTAAATGCCGTGAATTGAATGAGCAAGAAATTCAGTCGCTCATTCACTCAGGTAAAAAGTAGACTTGCATAGCTTATTTTCCACGTAAAATTCTTTGTTTTTCGCGTTTCCAATCGTGTTTTTTTTCACTCTCGCGTTTATCGTGGGCTTGTTTACCTTGTGCAAGACCAATCGTTACTTTTGCCAGTGACTTATTACCCCAATGCATATCCAACGGAATGATGGTATACCCTTTTCGATCTACGGCACCAATTAGCTTATCTAATTCACGGCGATGAAGTAATAGTTTTCGAGTACGTTTTTGCTCGGGGACGATATGAGTAGAGACTGTTTGCAGCGGTGTTATCAATGCACCAATTAAAAATGCTTCTCCGTTTTTCAAGAATACATATCCATCTCTTAACTGAAGCCTACCGGAACGTAAACTTTTTACTTCCCAACCTTGCAGACTAATACCCGCTTCGAAGGTATCTTCAATGGTATAATCATGTCGTGCTTTTTTGTTTTGCCCGATAATATGACTCGATGATTGTTTGCTTTTCTTTTTTGAGTGTCCCATGGTGGCGTATTATAACCATTTGTTGGCATATCCGATAGAATTTGTTAATTTCCAAAGCGTGTTACCGATAAGGCATTAAGCTCCTAGGACAGGCTCCTAGCGCATTAGGGTAAATATTCGGTGAGTTGAGTTTTTACAAATTTTCATAGAGAATCGATATTTCGACGTAATCTTAGGTAGTCAGATGAATTCAAACAATCAGTCAATTCATGGCCAATGGTCAGGGCGTTGGGCCTTTATTTTAGCAGCTACAGGATCCGCAGTGGGCTTGGGTAATATTTGGAAATTTCCGTATATTACCGGTGAAAATGGGGGTGGTGCTTTTGTGGTTGTCTATTTGTTATGCATTATCGCCATCGGCATCCCTATTATGATGGCTGAAGTAATGCTGGGTCGACGTGGAAAATGTACACCCATAAATGCAATGAGAAGGCTGCGTTTTGAAGCGAATGCACATGTTGGTTGGCAGTTAATTGGCTGGGCCGGAATGATAGCTGGTTTTTTGATTTTGTCGTATTACAGTGTTATTGCAGGTTGGGCATTGTCCTATATAGAGAAAGTAGGAGTGGGTACCTTTGAAGGTGCTTCGCCTGCAGCAGTGAGTTCAACATTTAGTGAATTCCTATCCTCTCCAATTTCGTTAATGCTTTGGCATACGTTATTTGTTTTTATCACAATGCTTGTGGTTGCTCGTGGTGTAGAACATGGAATTGAAAAGGCCGTTCGATTTTTAATGCCCGCACTCTTTGTGTTATTGCTGATTATGGTGGTTTATGCAATGACCATGGGCAATTTTTTTGAGGGCGTTAAGTTTTTATTTTATCCTGATTTTGCAAAGCTCACCGGTGATAGTGTATTAATTGCGATGGGGCACGCTTTTTTTACGCTTAGTTTAGGAATGGGTGCGATCATGATTTATGGGTCTTATTTACCCGCAGATACTTCGATAGCAAAAACAACGGTGGTTATTGCAGGCGCTGACACCTTGGTGGCGATACTTGCAGGTCTCGCAATATTCCCTATTGTTTTTGCTAATGGATTGGAGCCGGGCGCTGGCCCAGGTTTGATTTTTCAAACCTTGCCCATTGCCTTTGGTCAAATGCCTGGAGGTACTTTTTTTGGTGTAGTATTTTTTGTCCTTTTGTCTTTTGCGGCATGGAGTTCTGCGATATCACTGATTGAACCCGCTATTACCTGGTTGATTGAAAACAAAGGTTTTACTCGTGTTAGCGCGTCTATTTTTGCGGGTGTGCTTACTTGGTTTGTAGGAATTGGTACGGTTCTATCATTTAATCTGACAAGTGAAGTTAAGATTTTTGATAAAACATTTTTTAATTTACTCGATTATCTAACTGCGAATATTATGTTGCCACTTGGCGGGCTAGCGATTGCTTTGTTTGTTGGCTGGGTTTTGCCTAAAAGCTTATCTGTAGACGAACTCAATATTCGAAGATCTTACTTTTTTGATATATGGATGTTTTTAGTTCGATATGTAACACCGATTGCAGTGATTATTGTATTTCTTTCAGCAATAGGACTCATTGGGTGAGTAAAAAATGACGCTGATTAATCGAAGTGCATTGGTGCCTTTTTCCGCAAGTCTAATGTATGAACTGGTGAATAATATAGAAAAATATGCAGAATTTTTACCCTGGTGTAAATCGACGACAGTGCATCAAAGACAGGGCAAAGAAGTAGAGGCAAGTATAGAAATATCAAAAGCCGGTTTCAATAAGACATTTACAACACGTAATGTTAATGAGCAGAATTCAGAAATTGCGATGAAGCTAGTACATGGCCCATTTAAAACGCTCAATGGAAAATGGTTTTTTGTGGCGCTTGATGAAAGCGCTTGCAAGGTGACACTTGAAATAGATTTTGAGTTTTCAAACAAATTACTAGATATGTCGTTTGGACCGATATTTGGCCAAATTTGCAATACTATGGTTGAATCATTTGTAAAAAGAGCTGAAGATTTATATGGAAAGCAATGAAAAAATTAAAATAGAGATTTCCTATGCATTGCCACAGGAACAAGAGATTGTTGCTATCAATGCTGAACCCGGTATTACTGCGATGCAGGCGATAGAGTTATCTGGGTTGTTAGAGAAGTTTCCGGATATTGAACTCATAAAAAAAAATAAAATGGGTATATTTGGAAAATTAACCAAGCCTACACAGGTTCTAAGAGAGGGAGATAGAGTCGAAATTTATCGCCCACTCATTGCGGATCCAAAAGAAGTTCGACGCCGCCGAGCTGCACAGGGCAAGCAAATGAAAAAAGGAGGGGGAGATTTGCCGGATAAAAATAAGGGGTAGAAGTTTGTCGGACTTAAATACCTTCCTTATCAATTTTAATTAATTCGTCTTGTTTGAAGTAAACGGTTACGCGCACGGACTCTGTAATTTTTCGGGTATCACCGGGTTGCAGGGTAAAAATATAGTCCCAACGTTGCGGATGAAAAGGGTCTTGCAGCATTGGCGTCCCCATCACAAATCTAACCTGCCGTTTAGTCATGCCTATTTTTAATTCATCAACCATGTCAGTTGTAATGACGTTTCCCTGCTGTATGTCAATTCGGTGGATTGTGCATGCCGTGAAAGGTAAACTAAAGGTCAATATGAAGAATAAGACGGGTATGCGCATGGGCTTGAATCCTAATAAGATATAAACCCTGAGATTATACAAAATCCACATACGAATAGGCAGTAATTTTAAGTCCATTATTTCATGGATTGATGAAGTATTATCCTAGAATCCGCAGTTGAACGCGTTGAAGTGCGGATTATAGGAATACAAGCGTAATCCACATTTTTTAAAATAATATCAGGGGTTCACTAAAAGTTAATATGGGATTAGATAGAGCAGAGTTAAAAAGGGCAGGTTTAAAGGCTACGTTTCCGCGGATAAGGATACTTGAGCTGCTTGAACATGATCAAAACCAGCACCACAGTGCAGAATCTATCTATAAAACGTTGTTGGAGCTAGGTGAAGAAATAAGTTTAGCTACCATTTATCGAGTACTGACTCAGTTTGAAACCGCTAAAATTGTCTGTCGGCATCGTTTTGAAGATGGGCGCGCTATTTATGAATTGAATAATGGTGAGCATCATGACCACATAGTCTGTATGAAATGTGGCAGGGTAGAGGAATTTGTCGATGAATTGATAGAAAAACGCCAGAGGGAAATTACGTTAAAAGCCGGGTTTGAAATGACGGATCATAACTTAACGATTTACGGTATTTGTTGCAGCTGTAAATCATCCTAGATTCGAATAGGCCTGGTTTGATTGAAAAATACACACGCTGATTAGCTTTGCTCTTTTAGCCATGGATGATCTTATGCCGCGAAGCACAGGAATGTGCTAGAGCGTGTGTTGATGATCACCGTTCGCGGATAACCTCCTGGCATACATCTCTTTTGCATGATTCATTGTTGTATCCGTAATTTTTACTCCACCTATCATTCTCGCAAGCTCGATAATGCGTTCTTCTTCGTTAAGTATGTCTATCGAGGTCTTAGTCGTCTTTTTTTTCATCGATTTTCTGACAAAATAATGTTGATGGCCTTGTGCGGCAACTTGTGCCTGATGGGTAATGCAAATAACTTGACGATCTTTTGATAATGTTTTCAATAAGTCTCCCACAACCTCGGTCGTTGCTCCGCCAATACCGACATCGACTTCATCAAAAATCAAGGTAGGAATTTTTGCAACTTGTGAGGTAATCACTTGTATAGCCAAGCTAATCCGTGAAAGCTCGCCGCCCGATGCCGTTTTGTTCAGAGGTTTAAAGGGTAGGCCTGGATTGGTTCGAATATCGAAACGAATCGTTTCATTGCCATGAATGGATAAGGTATTTTCCTTTGTTGGAACTAATACGGCTTGAAATGCACTGTTTGGCATACCGAGAGTGGTCATGATTTTTGTAACACTAGTGGAAAGTTTTTTAATTGTTTTAATCCGCGCAGCCGTTAGCTGATTCGAAAGTGTTGCATAGATTTTTTCTTTTTGTTGTAGCTGGTGATTTAATTCGTTGATGGCATCATCAGCATGTTGTAGTTGATTCTGTTCTGTGGTAAGTCGGTTTATGATAGATGTTAATGAAGAGGGGTCTACTTGATGTTTTTTAGCTAAGCTGAGTAGCTCTGCCATTCGAGTTTCAACCCACTCAAGTCGGTTTTTATCTATCTCTTCGGTTTGTTTTAAAGCGCGTATTTCAGCGATTGCATCTTCCAATTGAATATTCGCATTTTCTACAGTTGCTAAAATATTTTTTGCTTGCGGAATAAAATTGGCCAATGTCGATAAGTATCTAACGCTATGTTGTAAATTGCTCAGTACTGAATTTGGCGTGTCTTGCAATGTTTCTAGACAGCCATGAATGGTGCGTTCAATTTCTTCTGCATTTGCCAGTTTTGCGTGTTCTTCTTCTAATGAAGCCCATTCATTATTGGCTAGGTTTAGATTTTCTAGTTCGGCGAGCTGAAAACTGATAAAGTCATGCTGTGTCTGTTTTTCACTTGCAGTACTTATGAGTGTCGCAATGTGTTTTTGAATTTTTTTTTGTTCGCTAGCATTTGCTTTCACTTGTTCAGTCAAGGCAAGATGGTTGCCGTAGCCATCTAATAATTCGAGTTGACTATTAGGTTGCATAAGCGACTGATGTTGATGTTGGCTATGAATGTCTGTTAAGGATTCGGCAATATTTTTAACGCTTTGTAGCGGGACTGGGCGGTTGTTAATGTAAGCACGCGATCCCCCATCGGCGGAAATAGTGCGCCGTAATAGGCATTCATTTTCATCATCTAATTCATTTTCTTTTAGCCATTTGGCAATATGGGGTAGCGAGGAGATATCAAATGAAGCGATAATTTCCGCGCGTTTACATCCGTGGCGTACCAGCGAAGAGTCTGCTCGGTTGCCAATGGCGATACCCAGTGCATCTACAACAATGGACTTTCCAGCACCCGTTTCGCCGGTTAATACGGTCATCCCGTGCAAAAAATCGAGTTCGAGTTTATCAATGATCGCAAAATTACGTATGTAAATTGAATTTAGCATTTAATTCTTGCTTATGAGGTGTATTTATATTTTCGTTGAGTATAAACTGGGCAGTGGTTGTCTGGTTTCACAGTTTTTCACCCCAATGTAGTTTTGTTCTTAATATTTCAAAGTAATTATATTCTTCTGGGTGTAATAAAGTGATTCTTTTTTCATAGCCTTTAATATGAATGTTGTCTCCAGCGTTTACTCCCATATTAATCTGACCATCGCAGGTCACTTGGGCTCTTGCGTGACCGGATTCACTGATCGAAATCACTACTTCACTGTCACCTCTAATCATCAGTGGACGTTGGCTTAGTGTATGCGGGCAAATAGGTACCAGAGATATAACATGGAGTGACGGTTCCATGATGGGACCGCCGCCAGAGAGTGCATAAGCTGTGGAGCCGGTAGGGGTGGAGATAATCAGTCCGTCTGAACGCTGAGTATTAACAAATCCTCCATCAATATAGGTTTCGAATTCGAGCATCCGAGCTTCTTCCCACTTATGGACGACGACTTCATTAAATGCAATGCTTTGACTGAGCGAAACTCCTCCACGTATGATTTCCACATCGAGCATAAGTCGCTCATCTTGCTGGAAATCGCCTGCAAAAATTTCGTCTAGTTTCTGCTGAAATTCATCCCATAAAATGTCGGTTAAAAACCCTAAACGGCCAAGATTGACACCAATAATGGGAATTTCATATTTTACCAATGAGCGAGCGGCATTTAATAAGGTGCCGTCACCACCGAGAACAATGATTAAATCACTTTCTTCACCGAGGCCGGCACGAGGTAACGAATCAATGTTATTAATTTGCAAGGCTTCCGCAGTTCCTTGATCCAAAAGTATTTGTAGACCTTTGTTTTCAAGGTACTCAGACATAGTATGAATTTGCTCTTGGATTTTTACATTGGCAAATTTTCCAATGATTCCAATGGTTTTGAACTCTGCAGGCATTGATTTTTCCTTCTAGGATTATCAGTAACTTAGCATGTATCTATCACCTAGCCAATAGTTATCATCTTGACAGGACAGGCACTCACTGCTAGCGTCCAGGGTTGAGCACTCTCTGGATGAGAGTGCTAAGGTAAGTAATGGCTGTACAGATTGTCGCGTATTACATCTCTTTAAAGAATCTGTCTCAGATTAATCAATATACCAAAAAAGGTGCCAAATACCCTTTATCTTGTTCGCAATACATATACTCGGACTGGGTTTTGCTTTGCGCTATTTTTAAATGCCATAACGCTCTTTGATGGATGAATAACGTACAACAATGATTAAAAACTCGAAACCAACTCGGCCAGATAGTCTTAATAATGTGTCAGAATTAAGTGATAGAGCGCAAAGTTTATTAAAGTCCTTGGTTGAGAAATATATTGATGACGGACAACCCGTAGGTTCTCAGGCCTTGTCAAAAAATTCTGATTTAGAATTGAGTTCCGCATCAATACGTAATGTACTTGCCGATTTGGAAGCAAAAGGCCTAGTTCAGTCTCCTCACACCTCCGCCGGTAGGGTACCGACTGATTTAGGGTATCGTTTTTTTGTCGATAGCTTAGTCACGGTTAATCCAGTAAATAAATCTCAAGCCGTTGATATTTATAATCAAATCAGAATGGACGCCAATGCTAATAATATTGTTGCTTCCGCAACGGACGTACTTTCGGAAATAACACAACTAACCAGTGTCGTTATGTTGCCTAGGCGAAAACACACCCAGTTACGTAAAATTGAATTTTTGCCACTGTCTCAAAATAGAGTTTTAGCTATTATTGTGGTTAATGAATGTGAAGTCGAAAATCGTATTCTGAACACAAGTCGAGATCACTCTGCGGATGAATTGCAAAAGGTTGCCAATTATCTGAATTCGATGTTTGCTGGTACCGACGTAAAAACCGTGCGTCAACAGCTGGTGACTGAAATGAAGATTGCGCGTGAAGAGGTTAATGATTTCATGGTCACCTTGGTTGATGTCGCAGATCAATTATTTCCCGATAATTTGTCGGCCTCTGAATTACAGCCTGATGAGCTATTGGTTGCAGGAAAAACCAATTTAGTGTCTTTTCAAGAAATGGCGGATACCGAAAAGTTAAAGCAGTTATTCGAGGTGTTTAAGCAAAAGCAAACCATACTTGAGGTTTTAGACCAGTGCTTACTAGCAAGTCGAATGCAAATTTATATTGGAGGGGAGTCGGGACGGCAAGAATTAGATGATTGCAGTATTATTACGACACCTTATGAAGTTAATGGTGAACTTCTAGGTGTATTGGGCGTTATTGGCCCGATGAGGATGAAATACCAAAAAGTTATCCCCGTTGTTGACATTACTGCAAAAATTTTAGGTTCTGCATTGGAATTTAAAAAATAATCCCCATATTTTGAAAAACAGGTCAATTAAGCACATTGTTACGAAATTAATATAGCTGTAACTCTATGAAATGATAGAAGAACTGGAGACCAAATGACGGAAGCGAAAGAACAAACATCTGCCGATAGCTTATCCGAAGAGCATAGCAAAAAAGCAGATCCAGCTAATAAGCCAGCGCAGGATGATACTGTAGATGCAACAGCCAATAACAGTGAGTCTCAAGAAAAAGATGAATTAATCAAAAAAATACCCGCCTTAGAAGCGAAGGTTCGGGAAAACTGGGATCATTATTTGCGCACTAAGGCTGAGATAGAGAATGTTAGACGGCGCGCACAAAAAGACGTAGAAAACGCCCATAAATTTTCCATTGAAAAACTAGTAGGTGAGTTGATTCCTATCGTTGACAGTATGGAGCTAGGTTTAGCTGCTGCTGCGGATGATGAAAATGCAGATGTGACGAAGTTTAGAGAGGGTAGTGAGCTTACCTTAAAAATGCTGATTACCGTCATTGAAAAGCACGGCGTGGTTGCAATTGATCCTAAGGGTGAAAAATTTAACCCTGAGCACCATCAGGCGATGACCATGCAAGAGAATAATGAAGTAGAAGCAAATACGGTTTTGGCGGTAGTACAGAAAGGTTATTTAATGCATGAACGCTTAGTTCGGCCTGCAATGGTCATTGTGTCAAAAAGTAGTTCACCGCCTGCCGATAACAAGTCTATTGATGAGCGAGTGTAAGGCCTTGAAAAACCTGTACCAGCCCCAACATAAATGTTAACTGAACGAATACTATAAATTAATCAACGGAGATCGACCATGGGTAGAATCATTGGTATTGACTTAGGAACAACAAACTCGTGCGTATCCATAATGGATGGCGGAAAACCCCGAGTTCTTGAGAATGCAGAGGGTGAGCGTACTACGCCATCCATTGTTGCTTTTGCTGAAGATGGCGAAATTATCGTAGGCCAACCTGCAAAACGCCAAGCGGTTACTAATCCTACGAACACTTTTTTTGCCGTCAAGCGACTCATTGGGCGGAAGTTTGAAGAAAAGGTTGTGCAAAAAGATATCTCTTTAGTTCCGTATAAAATTGTCAAAGCTGACAATGGCGATGCTTGGTTAGAGGCCAATGGCAAGAAGATGGCGGCACCTGAAGTTTCTGCTCGAATTTTGATGAAAATGAAAAAAACGGCAGAAGAATTTTTAGGTGAGGAAGTCACTGAGGCCGTTGTTACAGTCCCTGCTTATTTCAACGATTCGCAACGCCAAGCAACAAAAGATGCTGGCAAAATTGCAGGCCTAGATGTTAAACGAATTATAAATGAGCCTACTGCGGCAGCGCTTGCCTATGGTATGGATAAAAGTCGTGGTGACAAAAAAATTGCGGTATATGATTTAGGGGGTGGCACTTTTGATATTTCAATTATTGAAATAGCTGAAATTGATGGCGAGCATCAGTTCGAAGTATTAGCAACCAATGGCGACACCTTTCTCGGCGGAGAAGATTTTGATACGCGTCTTATTGACTACCTTGCCGCTGAGTTCAAAAAAGAAACAGGAATCGAGTTGCACAATGATCCATTGGCTTTGCAGCGCTTAAAAGAAGCTGCTGAAAAAGCGAAAATTGAGCTCTCTTCAACCCAGCAAACTGAAGTGAACTTGCCTTATATTACAGCAGATGCAACAGGGCCAAAACACCTTAATATCAAGGTAACACGTGCAAAGCTAGAATCTTTGGTTGAAGACTTGATTGTCAATTCAATTGCCCCTTGCAAAACTGCAGTACAAGACTCAGGTCTATCGGTCGCAGAAATTGATGATGTTATTCTGGTGGGCGGACAAACGAGAATGCCCAAAGTACAAGAAGCGGTAAAAAACTTTTTTGGCAAAGAGCCACGTAAAGACGTAAACCCCGATGAGGCGGTATCTGTTGGTGCTGCTATACAGGGTGGAGTATTGGGTGGTGAAGTTAAGGACGTATTATTACTTGATGTTACGCCATTGTCCTTAGGTATAGAGACAATGGGCGGCGTAATGACTAAGCTTATTGAAAAAAATACGACTATCCCAACAAAAGCAAACCAGGTTTTTTCAACCGCAGAAGATAATCAAACGGCGGTGACGGTTCATGTACTGCAAGGCGAGCGTGACCAAGCCTCTGGAAATAAATCATTGGGTCGTTTTGATCTTTCCGATATTCCTCCCGCACAACGTGGAACACCGCAAATAGAGGTAATCTTTGATATAGATGCAAATGGTATTTTGAATGTGTCGGCAAAAGACAAAGCGACGGGTAAAGAACAGTCAATTATTATTAAGGCATCGAGCGGTTTGTCAGATGAAGAAATTGCAAGCATGGTGCAAGATGCAGAAGTGCACGCTGAAGAAGATCGTATTTTTCAGGAAATGGTTCAAGTCCGAAATCAAGCAGAAAGCATGATTCATGCGACTGAAAAATCAGTTTCTGAACTGGGTGATCAGGTAACAGCCGATGAAAAGAAAGCGATTGATGAGGCGATCACTGCATTAAAAACTGTTCTAAAAAGTGACAACAAAGATGATATTGAAGCCAAAACTCAGGCATTAACTGAGTTATCTGGCAAATTAGCTGAGCGTGTTTATGCACAAAAAGCAGGCGCTGAAGGCGGCGACACGGAACCAGCGAGTGAGGCAGGTGAAAAAACGGCTGCTGGAAAGGATGATGTTGTTGATGCAGAGTTTGAAGAGGTGAAAGACAATAATAAATAATATTGACTGATTATTTTTGAGTACATGCTAAAAGCAGGTGAGTATAAAGCTCACCTGTTTCACATTTAAGAGCTGGTAAAATATGTCAAAACGAGATTGTTATGAAGTGCTCGGTGTTGCAAAAAATGCAAACAAAGATGAGCTAAAAAAAGCATACCGCAAACTGGCAATGAAATATCATCCTGATCGAAATCAAGATAATGCCGAGGCCGAAGAAAAATTTAAAGAAGCAAAATTGGCTTTTGATATCTTGAATGATGATCAAAAACGTGCCGCTTATGATCAGTTTGGTCATGCAGGTGTCGATCAATCTGCGGGTATGGGGGGGGGTGCTCAAGGCGCCGGATTTGGCGATATATTCGGCGATATATTCGGCGATATTTTTGGTGGTGCTGGCGGAGGCCGTGGTGGTGGGCGTGCAAACCGTGGCGCTGATTTGCGTTATAATCTCGATGTTACACTTGAAGAAGCGGTTGCAGGCAACACCGTTAAGATTCGAGTTCCAACCTACGTTAGTTGTAAAACTTGTGGTGGAAATGGCGCCAAAAAAGGATCCCAGCCCACTGTATGTACAACCTGTGCGGGGCATGGCCAGGTTCGAATGCAGCAAGGATTTTTTTCAGTACAGCAAACCTGCCCTCAATGTCATGGCTCCGGTAAGATAATTACCAATCCCTGTAAACCTTGTCACGGCTCCGGTCGCGTGCAAGAGCATAAAACACTGTCTGCGAAAATACCTCCCGGTATCGATACCGGTGATAGGATTAGGCTGGCTGGGGAAGGTGAAGCGGGTGAGAGTAATGGCCCTGCGGGTGATTTATATATCCATATAAATGTTAAAGAACACCCTATATTTACCAGAGAAGAAGAAAATCTTTACTGTGAAGTACCTGTGGGAATTGTTTCTGCTGCATTAGGTGGAGAGTTAGAAGTTCCTACCCTGGATGGACGTGTCAAATTACGTATTCCAGCGGAAACGCAATCTGGAAAAATGTTTCGTCTGCGTGGTAAGGGTGTGAAACCCGTGCGTGGTGGTGCGGTTGGTGATTTATTTTGTAGAGTGGTCGTGGAAACACCGGTTAAGCTGAATGGGGAGCAAAAAGATTTGCTAAGACAGTTTCAAGAGAGTTTACATCCTGATGGTAAACATGGCCCGCAAGAAAATACCTGGCTTAATAAAGTGAAACATTTTTTCGACGATATGAAAGCTTAACGTATTTTACATAATATAATTTCTTCTTATAGGAAATAGCATGACGCGTGTCGCAATAACGGGTGCATCTGGAAGAATGGGACGGCAGCTTATTGCAGCAGTGCTGGATTATTCGGGTTTGAGTTTTACAACGGCGATTGTGCGTGCTGGAAACCCATTAATTGGAGCTGATGCAGGTAACTTAATTGGGCGCAGTGCAATAGGTGTCAAATTAACTGAAAATCTCATAGCTGCGGTTGATGAGTTTGATATATTGATCGATTTTACCCTACCTGAGTCCTGCTTGCAGACCATGGAAACCTGTGTACAAAATGGAAAGTCTATGGTTATTGGTACCACGGGTTTTAGCGAAGAACAAAAAAATCTTATTCAGCAAGCGGCAGAACAAATACCTGTTTGCTTTGCGCCAAATATGAGTGTTGGGGTGAATCTGTGTCTAAAACTTCTCGATATTACGGCGCGTATTGTAGGAAAGGATTCCGACATCGAAATTATTGAAGCACATCACCGACACAAACTTGATGCTCCATCAGGTACTGCATTACGCATGGGTGAAGTGGTGGCTGCAGCCCTAGGTCGAAATTTAGACGATGTAGCGGTTTATGGCAGAGAAGGAAACACGGCTGAAAGAGATCGTAAGACCATTGGTTTTGCGACCATACGGGCTGGCGATATTGTTGGTGATCACACGGTGTTATTTGCGTCCGAAGGTGAGCGAATAGAAATTACTCATAAGGCATCAAGTCGTATGACCTTTGCAAAAGGAGCTGCTAGAGCTGCGGATTGGATGAGTGCTAAGGACAAAGGATTGTATGATATGCAGCAGGTGTTGGGCTTAGATTCCTGAGTTTAACTCTCAACTCATAGACAGACTCACACAGGCGGAGTAAAATTCCGGTTTATATAGAAATTTTGAAAGCGGGGGTGCCATTGGCCCCCCGCTTTTTGTGCATAAAGATATAGGTGCGCGACGATTTGCATGCTTATTGTTCAGATCCGGTTTCTGCTTTGATGTTTGGAATAGTTGAATGGGTACTTTAATTTTTGCCTCATCCCTAAACTCCCCAATGCGAGTAGTGACTGAGAAAATATTCCTTTTTCTAATAGGGGACAAGATTGAAAATACCAGCGATATTGGTTCTAGAAGATGGCAGTGTTTTCTATGGAGATTCCATCGGGGCTAATGGTAGCACGGTGGGAGAGGTTGTATTTAATACCTCGATGACCGGCTATCAAGAAATTCTAACAGACCCATCATACTGTCGTCAGATTATTACCTTAACATATCCTCATATTGGAAACACCGGTGTTAATAGTGAAGATGAAGAAGCAACAGAGTTAGCTGCTGCTGGATTAGTCATTCGTGATTTACCTTTAGTGTCTAGCAGCTGGAGATCCGAAAAGACTTTGGATGATTATCTTAAAGAACAAAATATTGTCGCTATTGCCGGTATTGATACACGTCGATTAACGCGAATATTAAGAGATAAAGGTGCGCAATCGGGTTGTATTATGGCGGGTT
>Ga0256830_1000075_pt1 | contig 85525 bp, 72 predicted proteins | sample 128326metaG_FD_190537 | JGI IMG/M metagenome (GOLD analysis project Ga0256830, IMG submission 190537) | Hydrothermal vent microbial communities from Lau Basin, Pacific Ocean - 128-326 | ecosystem: Environmental > Aquatic > Marine > Hydrothermal vents | place: Pacific Ocean: Lau Basin | collected... | reverse complement strand
CATTCGTTTATTCGTTCTCCATTCGTTGACCTCGTTGACCTACGAACGCCGCACCAGGTACCACGGACGCAGGTCCAGCTCCGCCCGCTTCTTCCCCCACACCCGACGCCGCCGGACGTCCTCCCGACACAGCTCGTAGAAGCGCACGCTGTCCTCCTCCCGGTCAATCAACGGGCTGAGCCGCTCCCGCAGCCGCCGGTAGTCCTTGGCGCTCAACTCGCACTCGAAGACGCTGTACTGCACGTGCGCCCCGAAGTCCTTGAGCACCTTCATCACCCGCGTCCGCCGGCGATCGTCCGGGATGTCATAGCTGACGACGACGAACATCGTTCCCCTCCTTCCGCGCCTCGCTCAGCGCCTCGCCGGCCAGGGCATCGGCCAGCCGGTTGGCCTCCCTCGGGATGTAATGGTACGTCACCTCCCGAAAGCGCCGGGCCAACCGACAGGCCCGGACGTGCCACCGCTTCAACGCCGGGCTGTGCACGGCGAAGCGCCCCTGCATCTGCCCGATCACCACCTCGCTGTCCATGTAGACCTCCAGCCGACGGGGCCGAAAGTGCCAGGCCGCCTCCAAGGCCAGCACGAGGGCCGCGTATTCGGCCTCGTTGTTGGTCATCGGCGGCAGCGTCCGCTTCACCAGCCCGATGATCTCCCCCCGCTCGTCGCGGACGATGACCCCCAGGCCGGTCCCCTCACCCCGGTCACCGATGGCCCCGTCGCAGTAGACGGCCAGCCGACGGGGACGTCTCCAGAAGCGCCTCATCGCCGGCTCCGAACCAGGAAGGGCCGGTATCGCTTCGCCTTGCCCAGGATCAGCCGGGCCAGCCGGCGCACCTGGAGCTCGATGATGCGCCGGTAGGCCGTCTGTCCTCCGGCGTCGGGATGGACGGCCCGCATCTCCAGCCGCGCTTCGTAGCGCTGGATCAGGGCGTCGGTGGTGGCATCGGTGAGCCGGATCGGCCGCCGGGGATTGGCCGTCCGCTCGAAGGCGGCCGCCGTCACCTCCCCCCCGTTGACCATCTCCAGCACCAGGGGGTCCACCAGGACCGGTCGGAACTCCTCCATCATATCCAGCGCCAACGACGGACGTCCGTAGTCAATGGTGTGCAGGAAGCCCAGGTAGGGGTCCAGGCCGACCAGTTGCACGGCGGCGGTGACGTCCTTGAGGAGCAGGGCGTAGCCGAAGCTGAGGAGGGCGTTGACGGGATCGGGGGGTGGGAAGTACTGGCGGCTCCGAAAGCCCCAGTCCTCGGCCAGGAGCGCCCGGAAGGCCGCCCAGTAGTCGGCCCCCGCCTTTCCCTCGAAACCCCGCAGCGAGTCGGGGGAGGGGGTGGTCAGAGCCCGTTCCAGCATCCGCCCGATGCCGGCCACGGCCCGCTGCACCTGGCCCTGGACGGAGGCCGGCGCCTGGACCGCCCAGGTCCGCAGCAGGGCCTGCTGATTGTGCAGCTTCCCGGCCACGACGTGGCGGGCGATGTCCAGAGAGGTCTGAGCATCGCTCATCTTCTGCAACTGGGCGTGGCGCAGCCGGGCGAATTTGGAGCCGGTGTGCACCAGCCGGCCCCGGAACTTGCCATACCGGGAGAAGAAGACGACGTCCACCTCGGCCTGAAGCAGCATGGCGACGGCCGGGGCGGTGAGCTGGACGTTGCCGAAGAGGACCAGTTGGTCCAGGTGGATGAGGGGAAGGTCCAGCAACGCTTTTCCATCACGCACGACGATCAACCGCTCGCCCCGCCGGCGGATGATCGCGCCTTGTTCCCGCACGTAGACCGGGGGCATCGTGTCACCTCCTGGTTTCACCCTCCCGCAGGTCCCGCGGTGCCCGGCGATAGCAGTGGCCTATGGGGGCTGCCCACGACGCGCTTCAGGCCATAGGAAGGGCCTGCGGGAGGGCTCCTGGCCCTATCCCAGGTAGAAGTGCTCGTTGCGCAGGAAGAAGACCCCCAAGAACTGGAAGCCCTGGTCGAAGTGGACCAGGCGGGATTTGTGGGGGTTGATCTGCAGCCGGACTCGCCGGAGCGCTACGGCGGTGGCTTCCATCGCCCGTTGGGCCTCCCGTTTGCGCCGACAGCAGATCACCAGGTCGTCGGCGTAGCGGACCAGGTGGTAACCCTGGCCGGTCAGTTGCAGGTCCACCTGGTGCAGGTAGACGTTGGCCAGCAGGGGAGAGATGACGGCCCCTTGGGAGGCCCCGGCCCGGGTCCAGGGGCCCCGCAGGGCGTTGAAGACCCGGGCGTTGAGCCAGGCTCGGATCAGCCGCAGGATGGTGGGGTCCTTCACCTGCCGGCGCACGAAGCGCATCAGCAGGTTCGGGTCCAGGCTGTCGAAGCAGTCCTTGATGTCCACGTCGGCCACCCAGCGCCGGTTGGCGTCCCGGTGGGCGAGGACCGCCTGCACGGCGTCGGCCACCCCGCGACCGGGGCGGAAGCCGAAGCTGCAATCCAAGAAGTGGCGTTCAAAGTAGGGGGCGATGCAGTCGTGGACCAGCCGCTGCACCACCCGGTCGCGCAGGGCCCAGAGGGCGATGGGGCGCAGGCCACCCCCCGGTTTGGGGGCCAGCAGGCGCTTGACGGGGTAGGGGCGGTAGCGACCGGCCAGCAGTTCGGCTCGCAGGGCGGCCAGGTTGGCCTCCAGCTCCTTCTCGAAGCGGCGGATGGTCACGCCATCCACGCCGGGGCCACCGCCGGCCGCCCTCACCTTCAGCCAGGCCCGGCGCAGGGCGTCGAGGGAGAAGAGGGCCTCGGGATCCACCCGGCGCAGGGGCCCCCGGGGGGCGGCCAACAGGTCGGTTCCGACGTCGTCGGGTAGGTGAAGGGAAGGGCTCATCGCATCACCTCGCCGGAAGGGGCCTGCCGCTCACCTCGGGCGTTCCTCATCGGTGGGGAGGGGGGTCTGCTCGTCGCTCCCACGGGCGGGGCGGAACAGGTTCTGCCAGCGGCGGCGAAGGCCGGCCCAGGCGTCCGCCGTCCACCGCCGGGTCGCCTCCGGGGGCTGCCGGTGGCGGTGCAGGCGGTTCCGAACCCGGTCCCATCCCTCGGTCAGGATGACATCCCCCCCGGCCTCGAAGTAGGCGACGGCGGCTCGGCCCAGCAGCCAGGTGCAGGAGACGGCGATGAAGCTGCTGATCAGCCAGCCGACGAAGGGGATGAGCTTGATCGCCTGCTGGGTGGCGTAGCGACCCAGCAGCCCTCCGGTGACGGCGGCGATCACCTCCCGTCGGTGGGCATCGGTGGGGGGGCGGTCGTAGACGGCACCGATGCGCATCACCATCCCGACGAGGGTGGCCATCTGGAAGGGGATGTCGAGGAAGGGCACCGGCTCCAGGGCGATGAAGCCGTTGAAGAGGGCGGCCCGTCGGATGAGGCGGGCGGCCGCCTGGCGGCGGAAGCCGTGCAGTTCCCTCCCCAGGGGGACGGCCAGGCCGGGGGAGGCATCCACCATACGCGGCAGGAGCCGGTCCAGCACGTTGGTGCCGTCCAGGGCCGAGATGGGGAGCACCGAGGTGGCGAGCCGTTTTTCCAGTTCGGGCAACTGGGCGAAGGTCTCCTCCTCCACCAGGTCGCTCTTGTTCAACGCGACCAGCAGGGGGCGGCCCAGCCGGCGCAGGCGGCCGATCCAGCGGTAGTCGGCCACCCGCACGCCGGCGGCCCCGTCGAGGAGGTAGACCAGCAGGTCGGCCTCCTCGGCCATCTGGAGGGGGGAGAGGCCGTAGGCCAGGAAATCCTCCTCGGCCCCTTCGCCGGTCGCCTCCTCGGGTAGGTCCACCAGGCAGAAGAGGCCGAAGTCCTCAACCCGGCATCCCCCGCCCGCCCGGGCCTCCTCCGGGGCCTCGATCCCCGAGGTGGGCAGGGAGAGCGTGCAGCCTCGCAGCCGGTTGAGGAGGGTGGACTTGCCGGCGTTGACCAGGCCCAGCAGCAGGATGCGCGCCCGGCTCTCCCGGTCCACCACCTCTCGGGCCTCCTCCCAGTCGAGGCCGTTCCACCAGGGGTTCCAGTCGTTCCAGCGGTATGGGCGGTAGCCCTCAAGGTTTTCCTCGAACATAGGATACCTCCTCGTACAATATGTGGTGTGGGAGCGCCAGCCCGCTTTCCGAAACGGGCTGCTCTAGAAGGACTGCTGTCAACGGATTGGGAGAGCGGATTGAACGGAGAGAGGGGCTCTCCCATCCGCTCAATCCGTTCCCGAATCCGCTGACGGCTATCCGCTCTAGAAGGACTGCTGTCAACGGATTAGGAGAGCGGATTGAACGGAGAGAGGGGCTCTCCTATCTGCTCAATCCGTTCCCTACTCCGCTGACGGCTATCCGCTCCAAAACGGACTGCTCTCCGCCGCACGGTGACGGCGATCATCTCCCCCGGCTCCTGGCTCTCCAGCAGGAGGGGCGGTTGGGACCAGCGCTGGCAGAGGCGGGCCAGGGGCGAACGTTCCCCGCCGGGGAGCAGGAGCCAGCGGTCCAGCCGGGTCCGGGCCCGGCTCTCCTCGGTCAGCGCCGTCTCGTCGTAGCGCAGGAAAGGGCTGGCCTGGGCGACGAAGGCGGCCAGCCAGTCGGCCAGGTGTGCTTCGTCGGCCATCTGCCGGGCCAGCGCCAGGTCCACCGGCAGGAGGAGCCGGGGGCGCAGCCGTCCGGCGGCGTGGTCCCGCAGTTGGCCCTCGATCTCCTCGGCCGGCGTGCCCTCCTCCATCCACCGACGGAGCGGGCCGGGGGGGTCCCAGAGGGGGCCATCCTCCAGGTCCTCGGCGGCCTCGTAGAGGGCTTCGACCAGGGCGGGGGTCCACGGCCCGCCGGAGCTCTCCAGGGCGGCCTGCTGCTGCTCCTGCCAGCCGGCCAGGGTGGGCGAGCCGGCGGCCTGGATCACCTGGGCACTGCAGCAGGCCCAGGCCTCGAGGACCTCCGCCCACGCCGCTTGCATAGCCCGGTAGCAGGGCAGCGCCCTTTCGTGGAGCCGGAGGGTCCGAAGGGCCACCAGGCGGGCGCGGAGCAGGTGGGCGTGGTGCCGGGCGAGGTCTTGGGCCCGGCGGCACTGGCCCCACCGCCGGGGCCACCGCAGGGGGTGGGGTCCCCAGCGCAGCAGCGCCGCCAGCGGTGAGCCGGGCAACGGGGCCAAGTGGCGGGACAGGGCCTCGGCGGCAGCGGCAAGCTGCTCCTCGACGGCTTCCAGTTCCCGGTGGGCTTCCTCCACCCCGGCCTCCACCTCCTCGACGAAGGCCCTCAGGAGGCGGGCGACGGCCTCCAGGCGGGCACCGATGCGCCGGAGGGCTCCTTCGGCAGGGGAGGCGAGCTGCCGGTCCAGCCAGCGCCGGGCGGCCTCCCGCCAGGTCGCCCGGGCCTCGGCCAGGGCGGTCGTCAGGGCCTCGTCCGTGGCCTGCCACGCCTCCTCCCAGCGCCGGACGGCGGCCTCCAGCCGCTCTCGGAGGCCGACCAGTTCCCAGGGCCAGGGGGGATCGGGCACGCCGTCGGCCAGGGGGTTGGGCGGGGCCGGCGCGAGGGTGGAGAGGCGCTCCAAGAGGAAGGAAGGGGCCAGCCGCTCCCCGGCCGCCCACCGGCGGGCGGCGGCATCGGCCTCCTCCTCGACGCCGGGGATGGAGGCGGTCAGCCGGGCGAGGAGTTCCCCGGCCCAGCGGGCGCTCAGAGCCTCCACCAGCGCCGGACCGGGCCAACGGATGGCGGCCAGCCCGAAGCTGGCCAGGGAGGAGGGCTCCCATCCCGAGGGGCCGGCCGGGTCCCAGTCCGACTCGGCCACCGCTGCTCCCAGGGGCGAGGTGACCAGGAGGGCCAGGAAGTGGGCCGTCCGATGGATCAGCGCTTCCGAGTCGCCGACGACGAGGCCCGCCTCGTTGGTCGGGCTGACGAGGAAGCAGCCCCGGTCGAAGGGGTTTCCGGGCCCATCCCCCGCCACCTCGCCCGCTCCGGGGAGGGGCTTACCGGGGCAAGGGGGGTCGGACTCGGCTGCGGGGGGGAGCAGCAGGAGGCCGGTCAGGCCGGCGTCACAAGCGAGGGTGCGGTGGACGCTCGCCCGCAGGGCACCGGCCACGGCCATCAGCGTGCGCCCGACCCAGGGCTCGGCCAGGTCGGCCACCAGGATGAGGTGTACCTCGCCGGCTCGACGCAGGCTCAGGCCCTGCTGGACCAGGGCGGTGAGGTGGTCCAGGCGCGAGACCCGGCGCAGCAGGGGGCCGACCATCGCCTCGAACTCCTCCTGCCACCGGGCGAAGGGGGTTTCCGGCGAGATGGTGAGGGTGGCGCTGAGGGGAGGGGGCTCGTCAGCCTCGGCGACCTGAACGGCGAGGCCGGCCACGACGCCGTCGGACGCCAGCCTCTCTCTCAGGCGGGCCAGCGAGGCGGCGACGACGTGGGCGCCACCCTCCCCTAACCCGACCATCAGCGTCCGCTGGATTCCCTCAGGGTTCATCTTGCCTTCCCTCCTGCTCCCACCCCTCCCGCGCTTCCGGGGAGGGGGGGCCGAGGGCGAACTGATGGATCTGGCGCAGCCGGTCGGCGTAGGCCCGCACCAGCCGCTTCAGCTCCAGCACCAGGTCGTCGGCCAGGTCGTGGTGGTCGTCGGCGCGGTAGTAGGCGGTCAGCGTGCGCAGGGTGGCTTCGATCCCCCGGCTGGCCACCCACTGCTCTACCCGCTCCCAGGTCTCCTGCACCAGGTCATCGCGCCGGGCGAAGGCCCGGAGGGCGTCATCCAGGTCCCGGCCCAGCCGGGTGGGCCGCTCCAGGCGGTCGGCCGGGACGTAGTCGAAGGCGGCCCCCTGGCTCCTGATGAAGCCGAAGAGGAAGCCCAGGGCGAAGGCCTGGCGGGCCTGCTCGCCGTCGGTCTGGAACTGGGGAAGAACGTGGAGCGGGACCCTACCGCGGGCCTGCTCGTAGGTCGCCTGGTAGCTTTCCCACTGCTGCAGCGCGGTGTGGGGTGCACCGATGTGGGCGACGAAGGCGATAAGTCGCGTCCGATCGTTGGTGGAGACGAGGGTGGTGGCGTGGTGGCGGTAGAGGGTGTTCGTCTCGTCGGGGACGCCGAGCACCTCCAGCCGCTGGAGGTTGGCCCCTCCATCGGGCAGCCGGGTGTGGTCTAGGTTCCACGAGGGCGTCGCCTGGTCCATCAGCCAACGGTAGTACCCCTCGGGGGTGGCCTTTTCGGCGCGCAGGGCGATGGCCTCCTCGACGCTCATGGCGGCGACGGAGGCGAAGGGGGGCCGGCAGGCGGCGAGCAGGGCGGCCTGAATGCGCTCGGGAGGTGCATCCTGCCAGTCGAGGGGGGAGGCTCCGTCGCTGAAGAGGGTTGCCAGCGTGTCGGCCGGTGGGGGGGCGTGGCGCCGGAAGAGGGCGGCGACCAGGACTTCGTCGGCCAGGGAGCGGGTGGTCACACCGGCCTGAGCCTGCCCGTCGTCGAACCGGGTTGCGACCTCCTGGAGAGCACGGTGGACCGCCTTGAGGCGGAGGGCCGTCTCCTGACAGGCGGCCAGGTGGTCCCGGGCCGCCCGGCTCAGGCGGTTCAGAAGGGCGAGGGCTGCAGCGGTCACCTGAAGGTGCCAGCGCAGGCGGAAGAGGCGCTGGGCTGCGGCGAAGTAGGTCTGACGGGCGCGGGACACCCGACGGCTCCGGCCCAGGAAGCTCCCCTCACCCGCCTGGAGGAAGACGGTCTCCAGCCGGGCCAGCTCCCGGCTCAGCTCCGCCTGTTGGCCTTCCCGCTCCGCCTGGCGGGCGCTCAGTCGGGAGGCCGCCTCGTCCAGCCGGTGCAGCACGCCCTTCAGGAAGCTTTCGGTCGGCGGGAGCCCTGCCCGGCGGGCGAGACGGGTGAGGTGATCGGTCAGGGTCGCTTCGGCCTCCTCGGCCAGCAGGGCTTCGTTCTGGGAGAGCCAGCGTCTGAAGTCGGTGCCCAGGCGGATCCGTTCGTAGTCTCGCACGTAGCGCACCAGTTCGGCCGGGGCCGAGCGGGCAGGCAGGCGGTCGGCCCAGCCGGGCACGGTGAGTTCAACGCTGAGGGGTGATCACCCGACCGTTGGGGTAACGGACGGTGAAGCCCCCCGCATCATGCAGTGGTTCAGCGGTTTAGTCCTCAGTCCTCGGTCCTTGGTCCTCAGTCCGCCGCTAAGCCGCTAGGTCGCCAGGCCCCCTGCCCCTTGCCCCCTGCTCCTTGCCCCCTGCCCCTTGCCCCCTGCTCCTTGCCCCCTGCCCCTTACCCCCCGGTGTCTCGTTGCCTCATCCCTCAGTGTCTCGTTGCCTCATCCCTCGCTCGGTGCCTCCCCTCGAACGGCGGCGCAGGTTCTCGTACCGGAAGCGGTAGGCCCCCAGGGTGATCAGGTCTCCGTCCCGCAGGGGCCATTCGTCAGTGACGGGCAGGTGGTTGACCCGAGCCTGCCCGTCACGCTTCCTCGTGGGTTCGAGGGTGAGAAGGATGCCGGTGCGGCCTCCTCCCCCCCGTTGGGCGATCAGACGGACAGGCGGGGTTGGCACGTCGGAGGTGCCGGGCAGGTAGAGGTCGGCATCGGGGTCCGGCCCCAGGCGGACTTCCCGCCGGTTGAGCGCGTCCAGGTCCAGGCGGTCTGGGATGGCCGAGCCCACAGGGGCGGCCAGGCGGCGCAAGGTGCCCTCCAGCAGCGGAGCCCTCCGCCGTCGGTAGAGCCAGATGCCCCCTCCCCCGAGGGCCAGCCCGACGACGAGCAGGCCGACCCATAGGCCCGACCGTCCGCCGCCGCTGCCGGTGACCTCCTCCGTCGCCGGCCCTGCGGGGGACAGCGGGATCGGGGGGCTGATGGTCGGCGCGACGAGGAGCGGTAAGGGGGATGGCGTTGGCGGGCGGGTGGGGCTGGCGGTGGGCGACGGAGATGGGGTGGGGGCGGGAGTGGGCGAGGGCGTGGGCGTGGGGGTCGGTGGGGCCGGGTAGAAGTCCCTCCAGACGGTGACGGTACCCTGCCCACGGATGCGCACCCGCCAGAGACCTGGAGCCGGCGCGTGGACGGCCCACACCTCCTCGCGGCTCTGCCCCGGCCGACCGCCATACCGGACGTCGGGATCGCCGGGGGTGAGGAGACGCCCGTCGGGACGCAGGATGGTGACCTGGAGGGCCGGGGCGCTCTTGCGGACGACGAAGGTGACCTGGGCCAAGCCCGCCTCTACCAGCACCGTCTCCACGGTCTCCGTCTGCACCTGGGTCTGCACGACCACGCCGGCGGTCTGGCGGCCGGTGAGGGCGACGACGATGTCGTGGTAGATCCCCAGCAGTTCCTCGCTCCGGCGGGCCCGGTAGAAGCGACCGTGGGGCGTCATCTGCGCCATCTCCTGCCAGAGGGGGACGTAGAGGGTCTCGATCTCAGGGTCGGCATCGGTGGCCTCGTTCTGGAGCAGGACGAGGAAGAGGGAGATCTCCTCGTCGGCGAAGCGCCGGGCGGTCTCCCGCAGTTGGGCGATGGTCACCGCCTTCTCCTGGGGGGTGGGTCGGGTGCTCCGTTCCGGCTTGCCGTCGGTCAGCAGGATCACGGCCCGACGGGCGTTCCCGTCCTCCGCCAGCAGCGTCTCGGCGGCCAAATCGAGGGCAGCCTGGGGGTCCGTCCAGCCCATCCGGGGAGGGTCGGCGATGAGCCGAACCATTTCGGCCCGGCGGGCGTCGTCGGCCAGGGAGGTGAGCGGGACGATGAGCCGGGCTTGGTCGCCGAAGAAGATGACCCCCAGCCGGTGGACGGGTCCACTGCTGTCCACGCCCAGGTAGGTGATGAAGAGGCGGGCCGCTTCGATGCGCAACAGGTTGGGGTCGCTGCCGATCCCGCCCTTCTCGTACATGCTGTTGCTCTGGTCAATGAGGAGCAGGACCTGGAGCGGTGCCGGGTCGGGGCCCTGGGCTCCCACCCGACGCACCAGGTGGAAGGAGAGGCCACAGACGGCACCACAGGCCAGGAGCAGGCCGAGGAGCATGAGCAGGCAGCAGCCACCCAGCCGCCGTCGGGCCCTGCGGTAGATGGCCCGGAGCCTTTGAGAATCGGACCGGTTCACGGCGCACCTCCTGAGAGCCCTCGGGGGATTCCCCCGGTACGTTGAACCCGGTGGTCTTCCTGTAGGGTGTCGTTCGTCCTTCAAGGGCAGTATATCCGAAAGGAAGGGGGAAATCCATTGGCCGCCTGACGATTCCGGGACGTAAAAAAAGGCCGAGGCAATGCCTCGGCCTGGGTCCTACGCCGACGTTTCGACGGTCTTACGCCGGGGACGGAGCGGGGGTGCGCCGGTGGGATGCGTGGCCCTCTCGCGAGCGGGATACCCCGGCGCACCGGTCGAGCTGGCCTCGGGGTAGGGTTTCGTCTACTTTCCCGGAACATCGGCCCCTCCCTCTCCGGCGAAGTGACGCCGCCGGTACCACCACTGGAGCTCGGTGCGGTTGCTCAGGTGGAGCTTGCTGAGGATGTTGCTGACGTGGGTCTTGACCGTCTTCTCGGTGATGACCAGTTTCTCGGCGATCTCCCGGTTGCGCATCCCCTCGGCCACCAACTCCAACACCTCCCATTCGCGGCGGGTGAGCGGAGGGGAGGATGGGTCGGGGCCGGCGTCGGGCGACTGGAAGAACTCGTAGAGACGGCGGGCGATCTGGGGGTCCATCGGGGGATCCCCATCCCGCACGCGGATCAGGGCAGTAATGAGTTCGTCACTGGTGACGTTGTCCTTGACCAAGTAGGTGGTAGCCCCGGCTCGGATGGCGTTGAAGACTATGTTATCCTCGAAACGATGGGTAAGGACAACGATCTGGGTGGTCGGGCTGATCCGACGCACCTCGTGGATGACCCGGATGCCGGCGTTCTGATCCCGGTGGAGCACCAGGTCCAGCAGGATGATGTCGGGCACGTGTTGCTCGACCAGCGAGACCGCCACGTCCGGAAGGTCTGTCCACCCGATCACCTCAAACAGGTCCTGTCGGGTCTCCAGATACCCCTCCAGGGCCTCCCGGTAGATGGGCGCGTCCTCCACGATGAGGATGCTGATCCGTCGGTCCTTCTCGGATGTCATCGCTCCCCCTTTCGTGGTGGGGATGGCAGGCAAGGCGGCGATCACCGTCCGGGGCGTCAGGCCGGCACGGTGGCCTCGATGGTCGTGCCCTCACCGGGGCGGCTGTGGACGGAGAACCTGCCTCCCATCCGTTCGATGCGCTGGCGCATGAACTTCAACCCTCGTTGCTCCCAGGGGCTGAGGGCGGAGGGGTCAAACCCCTCCCCGTCGTCCTGAACCCGCAGGTAGACCCGATCACCACGCTCCAGGAGCTCCACCGTGACCCGCCGGGCCTGGGCGTGCCGGCCGGCGTTGACGATAGCCTCACGGCAGACCAGGAGCAGCTCGGTCTCTAAAGAAGCGCTCAGCCTTTCCGGGGAGATTTGGGAGGTGATTTCCACCTCTAGTTGGAAGCATCCTCGGGCCAGGCCGGCGACCTCCTCCGGGGCCTGCTGCAGGCTGCGCCCGTGGGAGGAGGCGGTGCCCATCTCGAAGATGTTGGCCCGCACTTCGACGGCGATCTGGCGCGCCGTGTGGCGGATGCGCTCGAGCCAGTGAGCCGTTTTGTCAGGCTGCGAGGGGAGGTGTTCCAGGGCCGTGCTGACCATCAGGGGGATGGCGGAGACGAGTTGGGAGACGGAGTCGTGCAACTGGGAGGTCAGCCGTTTGCGCTCCTCCTCGGCGGCCAGTTCGGCGGCGAGGGCGTTGAGCTCGGCGTTGCGCAGGGCGACGGCGGCCAGTTGGGCGGCCAACTCCAGGACGCACCGCTCGTTCTCGGAGAAGGCGTGGCGTCGCCGGTAGTTGACGCACAGGACGCCCACGACCTCGTCGTTGACCAGCATCGGGACGCCGGCGAAGGATTTGATGTTCTGGCGCACGGTGAAGGTGCGGCGGCCCCCCGGCCTCTCCCCCTGGGTGCGGGGGGGATTGGGCTGGCAGAGCAGGGGGTCGGCAGTGGCGTCGGGTGCGTAGTAGGGCCGGCCCTTGTGCAGGATCTCGGCGATGATGCCCCGGTCGAGGGGGGAGCGCCGGAGGGGGAGCCGGCCCCACACCTGGCCGAAGGTCAGCGGCGGCTCGATCTCCTGGGTCGCGCGGTTGAAGCGGTAGATCATCACGATGTCGGCCTCGAGGGCTTGTTGCAGGCCCTCCCCCAGCTTCGTCAGCACCCGGTCGGGATGGCGGGCGTCGGCGATGTCGTGGCTGACCCGGTGAAGCTGGACCAGCATCTTCCGGTGCTGCCGGATGTTCCGAAAGAGCCGGGCCTTCTCGATGGCCACCGCCACCTGGTCCATAAAGGTGGTCAGCAAAGCCAGTTGGTCCGGGGGGATCCGGTTCTGGTGGCGCAGGCGGTACCCCACCTCAACGACGCCGTGGGGCCTGGGAGGGGAGCCGTTGCCCTGGGGCTGTCGCTGGATGGGCACAAAGGCCCGGATGAGCCGGTCTTGGTGAAATCGCTTGTAGAGGCGGCGGTCGAGGCGGTCATCCCATCCTTGGATGACCTCGATCTCGCCTCGGCGCACCACGTCGGCCAGGATCGTCGGGCTGTCCAGGGGGTAACACATCTGCTCGACCCAGGCAGGAGGGACGTTGCGCCCACCCCGGCAGCGGATGAGCTGGGCCTCCTCGTCCACCAGGGCAATGGTGGCCAGATCGAAGCCCAGCGGCCCTGTCAGGGCGTCGAGGGTCTCGTTCAGCACGGTCTCCAGGCGCAGGCTGCTGGAGACCTGGACGCCGATGTGGCGCAGGGTCTGCTGCTCCCTGATCTGCTGGACGAACCGGAGGACGGGCACGACCCAATCGGCCAAGTTATGGAAGAAGTCGAAGTAGTGCTCCAACAGCCGCTCCCGGGGGGGATCGTCGCGGTCGAAGTCCACCCCCAGGACACCCAGCCAGAGACCGTCGCCGTGGGCCTGCGGACCGATGGGGACCAGAATGCGGGCGTAGACGTTGGGGGGGAGCGGGTGAATCCGCACCGCCTGACGGGCACGGGAGAGCCGGTCGCCCAATCGGGGCTGAGCCCTCCAGAGGAGGGGCTGTCCGGTGCGGACGACCTCGGCGATGGGATGGTCCGTGTCCACATGGATGAGCTCGTCGGAGTCGGTCGGGGAGACGACACGGCAGGGCCTCCCCAGGCCGGAGAAGGGGCGGATCTCTCCCGTGCGCGGGTTGCAGAGCCAGACCAGCCCACGCCGCCCGCCGACGCTGTTCAGGTAGGTCTTCAACGCGGCCTCCCAGTGGCTCTTCCACTCCCGCCCCGTCATAGAGCGGTGGGCCAGGTCGTTGATCCGGCTCATCATGGCGATGGTTCCGTCGCGGGCGTCAATGTTGCGCAGCAAGTAGTGGAGGACGAAGCCGATGAGGGCGATCCACGCCCCTTGGGCGACCAGGTCTCGGTGAATCTGGGAGGCGGATGCGGGTGAGGGAGGCGCTATTCCCAGGCGGAGGAAGGCGAGGAGCCCCCACACCTGGAGGATGGACAGGATGAAGAGGAGGGTGCTCAGGTGGCGACCGATGATCATCAACTGGAGGGTGTAGAGCAGCCACAGGTACTCTCGCGCCCCCTTCTGTTCCAGCCAGGCGATGAGAATGGTCAGCACGGCGATGGAGACCTGAGCCCGGACGAACTGGATCCAGGGGCGGTAGTAGGCGGACTCGTGGCCTCGGATGAGGGTGAAGCGGATGAGGAGGTAGAGGCCATAGCCGGCCAGCAGGATGACGAGGAGAGGTACGGACAGGCGCTGCCAGGTCGAAGCGATCAGGATGGTGGCGGTGCCGATGGCCACGATCAGGTGGTAGAAACGCCCACCCCAGTACCCCGTTTCGCTCCAGACCCGGGTGCCGAAGCCGGCATCCCTGGCGAGCTGACTCATACCCAGGCGTGGTGCTCTCATCGGTCATCCCTCCCCTGGAGAATCGGTCGAGGCGACCGACCGGCCGCCGCGACGCCGCCACCGGCCCCCTATTGCCCACCAGTGTACCACAAGAGCCGGGCCGGGGCAATCGGCCTCAGACCGAGAGAGGGTCCGAGATTTGGTAGGAATCCTCGTCCTCGAGACGTCAGGACCCGCAGATGGATGTATAATCCGATGAGGACCAACGAGGGTTGAGCAGGAGGAGGCCGATGACGACCCTGCGCGAAGCTCTGGAAGGAACTCCCTGGCGGCGGCTGGTGATCATTGGTCGGCGGCGGGGGCTCCGTTTTTCCTCGAACATCCTCAAGGCCGACCTGGTGGATCGGCTGGCCCGCACGCTGCCGGACCCTGCCAACCTGGCGGCGGCGCTGTCCGACCTGACCGGAGAGGAGCGGCGTGTGCTGGAGAGCCTGGTGGCCGTCGGCGGTCGTATGCCCTTCCGGTCGGCGCGGGCGGTGGCAGGGGGAGACCCGGCTCCCCTGGAACGGCTGCGCTGCCTGGGGCTCCTCTTCCACGATCGGCTGACGGACGACCTCTTCGTGCCCGAGGACCTCATCCCGCACCTGCCGGCCCCTCCGGCCCTGCCCGCGCCACCGGCGTCCTCCGCCGGCCCGGGTCCTGCGCCGGCCGATCTCCTCTGTCACGACCTGGCCCTGCTCCTGGCCCTGCTTCGGCGCGAGGAGGTCCGGCCGCTGGCCGGTGGGTGGCTTCCCCCGGGCTTCCTGGCCGCCTGGGGGGAGCAGTGTGCCGTTCCCCCGGCCTTCCCCAACGCCCGGAGCGAGAAGCGGACGGGGCGGCGCCGCTTCCTCCACTACCTGGCCGAGGCGGCCGGCTTCGTCGGCCCCGCCGGCCCCTTCCTGAAGCCCACCCCCGCCGCCGAACTCTGGTTGAGGGGGGCTCGCGCCGACCGGCTCCAGCGCCTGTGGGAGGTCTGGACGGCGCCGGACTCCGACCGGTGGCGGGCCTTTCGCCTGCCGGGCAGCGGCTGGCTCGTCCGGCCCGAGGTGCTGGTGGCCGCCATCCACGAGGAACTTGAGGAGATGGCCCCCTCGGACCCCGAGGGCTTCGCCCGGGCCCTGGTCGCCCGTCACCCCCGGCTCTACGACCTGGTGGCCGACAGGACCCCCAACGCCCGCGACCTTTTGCGGGAGGCGGTGGTCCAACTCCTCACCGGTCCGCTGGTCTGGCTGGGGGTCCTGCACGGTGACGACGGGGAGGGGGAAGGGGGCTACAGGCTGTCGTCGGTGGGGGCGGCGTGGCTGGCCGGATCGCTACGCTCCGGGCTCCCTCCCCTCGCCTTCGCCCGGTTCGCGGTGGCGCTGGACCGGCAGCCCGATCCGCTGAAGCGCCGGCTCACCTTGACGCTGCGCCCGGGATTGCCGGACCCGGCCCACCTGGCGGTGGCGGTGGAGATCGGCGAAGGGGGGCGTGGGGAGGGCGGGGAGGAAGGCTACCGGTACACCTTGTCGGCCTCGGGATTCGTGAGGGCGCTCCATCGCGGGTGGTCCATCCCGGCCCTGCTGGAGGCGCTGGAGGCGCTGACGGATCGTCCGCTCACCGGCCAGGAGGTGGCCCTGCTGCGGGAGTGGGGGGAGATGGCGGACCGGATGACCCTGCGCCGTCTGACGGTGCTGGAGGTGAAGGAGCCCGAGGTTCTGAGCCGGCTGGCTTCGACCCGGCGGGGGCGTCGCCTCATCCACCGCACCCTCTCCCGCCGGGCCGTCGTCGTGGACGAAGCCCAACTGCCCCTCTTGGTCCGCCGCCTGACCCGTCAGGAGGGGGTGCCACCCCGGATCGAGCTTCCTCCACCCGTTCCCCCTGCAGACCCTGCGCTGGGCCGGAGCGGGGCCGCCCATCTCTGGATGGCTGCCCGCCTCTACCAGAAGCTGGGCCGTTTCCTCTCCCTGCCGGTCCACCTTCCCCAGCCCCTCCTGGACCACCTGGCCGCCCTGGCGGATCCGGGCGATCTGACCGCTGCCGAGGTGGCAGTGGAGCGGACTCTGGCCGCGCTGCAGGAGGCCCTGGAGGGCCGGGCTGCCTTTCCCGCCTGGACGGCGCCCACGCTGCCGGTCGAGGAAGTCCGTGCTCTCGTCGAGGAGGCGCTGGAGCGGGGGGGCGTCCTGGAGATGGCCTACTACACCGCCGGTCGGGACGAGGTGACCCACCGGGTGGTGGAGCCCTATCGGCTGGAGCGACGGGGGGAGGTGCTCTACCTGGTCGGCTTCTGCCGCCGCGCTCAGGCCGAGCGGCTCTTCCGGCTGGACCGAATCCGGCAGATCGTGGTGCGCGAGGGGGACGCGGCGGCCTGATGTCACGGGCCGACGGCCGGCAGACCGCCGACGGCGGACCGCCGACCGCCGAATCCGAGGTTGAGACCGTTCCCTCGTCTGCCGTCGGGTAGAACCCCGGGGAGAGCGGCTGCCTGCTCTCCCCAGAGCAATAGGCTTTAGAGGAGGGGTAAGCGATGAGGCGGCTGAGTCCGGCCGTCGGCGACCGAAGGCCAACGGCCGGACCAGCCTGGGATGAGCCGAAGCCGCTAGGGCCCCTGCACGACCGGCAGGTAGACGTGCAACTGACCGTCGAAATTGCCCTGGGCCGGCGCGACCACATCCACCACCACGCCGCCGATGAGCTCGTCGGAGGAGTTGAAGCCCTCCACGGCCACCCGAGGCACGGTTCCCTGGGCGGTGGGGCCGCCGGGCACGATGGTGACGGTGGCGGTGATCGCCTCACCCGGGCCCAGCGTGACCGATGCCGGCGAGACGGACACGCTCCAATCCAGCGGCAGGCCCAACGGCCGCGTCTTCAGGCTGATGGTGTCGGTGACGGTCGCCGGGTTGCCGACCCGGATCGGCACCTGGGTGCGGTAGACCTGAACCAGGTTGTTCGGCGTGGCCGAGGTGTCGCTGCTCTTCAGGCCGGCAGGGGAGGCGTAGTTCTGCTCCGCCACTAAGGTGGCCCCGGCCTCGCGCAGGGCCTGGGCTGCTTCCCGCAACTTTTGGAGCAGGTCGCCGGCCAGCTGGACGGGGTCCTGGGCCAAGATATCCTGACGCAGCGCTTCGATCTGCGCGTCTGTCAGGCCCAGTTCACGGGCGGCCTGAATCTCCTCCGCCGTCCATCCCTGGGTGCGCAGGCGATCCTGGTAGGCCCGCACCTCGGCCACCGTGATGATGAGGGGACTGCCCTCTTCGTTCTCCAACACCTGGGCGAAGTCGTCCACGGCGTCAGCGGTGTCCAGCATCGCCTGGCCCACCTTGCCGCGATAGTAGATCACGGCCGAGGCCTGCTGCGCGCTCCAGGTCAGACTGCCGGCCGCAGCCGCGCCGCCGTACCGGTCCAGAGAGATGAGAGCCGCGTTCCCGTAGGCCTGGATGTCCAGTATGCCGTCGGTAAGCGCGTTCACAGCATCAGCCCGGGCCTGGGAGACGTCCGGCGACGGCAACACCGGGGATACCTCAAGCCATTGCGGCATGGCGATGGCCCGGTAGTCCTGCCGGGGTGGATCGCCGCCCAACTGCCAGGAGATCCCCGCAGCTATATCGAACATCCACCCCAACCCCCTGCGCAATAGCCCCTTAGGAATAATCAGGTGGGGTGCTGGTGTCAGATAGCTTATTAACTCAGTTGCTTGTCGGGCCTTTTCCAGGATCTCCTTGCCGTGCTGCGGCTCCAGCGTGCCGGGGAAGACGCTGAGATTGCGTCTCATGTGCCCGCCGGATGTGGAAAACGGGGAAGCGAGGCCGGCTTGGGAAGTGGGCGCCCATGAGTAGTTGAAGTCAACGCAATATTTCCCGGAGACTGTTGGTGTCCAGATGATGCCGATGGTGCGCGTGCTCTGGGCGGGAATCTCCACACTTTGGATTCCGCCTAGCGGTCCAAAGGTCAGCCCGATGCCCAACTGGGCGATACCGAATGTGCCGGTGACAACGATGGGGAAATCGTTGGGGTTGGTGAGGTTGACACTGATGGTGGTGGAAATGCCTTGCACGATGGGCAAGGGCGTGATCTCGATGGCGTCGGTGGCGTAGGGGGCGGCCACATCGGCGGCCAGGTCCGGCGCCAGCCCGCTGAGGGGGTCGTAGAAGGTGATGGTGGTGGTGGCAGGGAGTGCGTCGTGGTAGGCGGCTCCGTCGAGGGTGGCGATCAATTCGGCTTCGCCGGGGGTGTCCGACGTGACATAGGCGAAGGTGCGTCCCGAGGCGTCGGTGAGCCCGCCGTCGGTGACGTGGCCGAGATTTGTCGCGAGATTGACCCGGTAGCCGGGCATGGGGTTGCCCGCGCCGTCCCGCAGGGTGATGGTCACCCAGCCAGGGAAGCCGTCCGCGGGCACGTACCAGCGCACGGGCTCGATGGTAATGACCGCGGCCTTTCCCGGTGCAACGGCTGGCGGCTCTTCATCCGGCGCGGTTAGGAAGGGGGAATAGAAGACGTAGAAGTTCACTTTGTCTCCCGCGCCGCTGGGGTTCGTGCTGGCTTCCCAGGGACCGCTGGCGTCTCCCCACCAGTTGTACTCGGCGCGAAGCGGTGGGTTGCTGTAGTGGTTCCAGACGCCGTAGTCCGCGTTGTCCACGATCTGGCTTGCCCACACCGCCACCACGCTGCCCCGGTCGGCGTAGATGCCGTTATTCGCGCTGTGCCGGATGATGCTGTGGTCCACGCGCACCTGGGCATCGTCCACTTCCAGGTTGCCCTGGCCCAGTCCAGCGTATTCGAGCGTGACGTAGGACAGTTCGTTGCCCAGGTTGCGCTCGTCCGGCGTGCCGACGATGTGCAGTCCATCCCACCAGCCGGGCTGCTGGGTCGTACCGGTGAAGGTGATGGGTTGGCTGGCTGTCCCTAGTGCGAGCAGATTGCCGTACACGATGAAGGATCTGTTCTGGTCGAAGCGCACTTCCACGCCGGGGTCTACGGTCAAAGTGGCGCCCTTTTCTAGAATAACGTGCCCCACGGCCTGGTAGGGGATGCCGGGGTTCTCCCAGACGTAGTCGCCGGTCATGTCGGTGCTGGCCGAAGCCCACAGGCCCACCGCGTCCTGGCCGTTCCCCGTGGCCTGCAGGCCGGTGAGCACCGGGTCCAGCGCGCCCATGTTCAGCATCAGGGCGTAGTCGGTGTTGCTGATGAAGCGGCTGTCCCGCACGTCCACCACGCCCTCGTCCAGGGTGTAGATGCCGTGCCTCCCACTGCCCAGGAAGGTGCTCGCTTCCACCGTGGCGTGGGCGTCGTCCAGCACCAGGTTGGCATAGCTGTTGCCGCCGTAGGCGATGGTCACATGGGAGAAACGGCTGCCCCGGTTCAGGTTGGCGATGTCCCCTTGCAGGTCACCCTGAATCCGGATGCCGTCCCACCAGCCGGGGGTCTCGGTGGAGCCGGTGAAGGTGATGGGCTGGGTCACCGTGCCCACGGCCACCAGGTTGCCCTCCACGAGCATGCCGGTGCTTTGGGCGAACTGCACCTCCACGCCGGGCTCCACGGTGAGCGTCGCGCTGGCGGCGATCTTCACCTGAATTTTCTGCACCAGGTAGGGGCTTTGCGCCAGCGTCCAGACGGTATCGGTGAGGATGTCGTCGGTGATGGGGGTTGTGTTGGGCAGGGTGAGATCGTTGGGCTCCGGTTCGGCCACGACCTGGCGGGACAGAAGGGTCAACAGGACCAGCAGCGGAACGGCCAGCAGCGCGGCCCAAAGCAACCCTCGGGCAAGACGCCCATATCCCGACGAGCGGATTTCCTCACGCCGGGATACAGGGTCTGCGGGTCGGTGTTGCCCTGCGCAGACCTGGCTCTCCGGCTGCACAACGGAAGGCCGGGCCCCGGCGGAGCGCCGGGGTGGGGGTACGGGTCTTCCAGTTTGCATAGCATGTCTCCTTTCGCTGCAGAGAGCAGCTAACTCTTTGAGGGGGTACCAATTCAGGATGAACTCCCTCCAGGGAAGCCGACTCCAGAGCGTCTGGAACCAACGCCGTATCCGGCGGGCACCGTTGGCCATCACCGTCAGGTGTCCGCCCTTTCCCACGCCAGCAAGACGACCACCAATGACCCCGTGGAACGACTAAAAGAACAATAAAGTTGTTATATTATACCATAACTCCCCGAATTCGCTACCCAGGCGCTCTGGTGATTACCCACAAGTGAGCGAGAGAGTGGTCCGTAGCAGGCCGTCCACGAATTTCTCACCAATGCACGAATGAGGCGGTCCTTCATTCGTGTATTCGTGCCCCATTCGTGGACGGCTAGTCCCACATCCCGGGATCCGGTCAACGAATGGCGGAACGAATAAACGAATGCCACGGGCCGCATTCGTTTATCCGTTGGCAATTCGTTGGCCGGCGGGTAATCACCACCCCTTCAGCGTTTCAGGGATTCCGAGGGCCTGGGAACGATGGGGAGACGCTCCGGCGTCGGAACGAAGTACGCTCCCACGCAGAAGGTGGGAGCGAGGGGGGAAGGGGTCTGCCTTCTCAGCGCGGGGGGGTCGGTGCCGAACGCCGGCCGACCGCCGACGGCGGACCGCCGACCGCCAACGGCCGACCGCCGATTTTGCGGCGCGGAGGACACAAAGGGCACCAAGGCCACAAAGAGCACCAGGCGTGAAAAAGACTGTGGACTGCGGACTACGGACTGCGGACTACGGACTCCCCGACCCGGTACTGTCCGTTCCCGAAGACGGTGCCCTTGCCGACGTGAACCAGTTCGCCCAGGGCCAGCAGCGGCAGGAAGGGCTCCAGATCGCCCTCGTAGGTGGCCCGGCCCACCAGTCCGCCCATCTTCACCCGCCGTCGCTGCCGGCCCGAGAACCGCTCCCAGTCCTCCCAGCGAGTCTCCGCCCTCGCCAGCCGCACCGCCCGCGCCCGGTCAATCCAGCCCCGAAAGTCGGTCTCCCAACGCTGGCCGCAGTGGAAGTAGCTGAGGGAGGAGATGCGCCCCAGGAGCGCCTTGACCAGGACGTGGAAGGGCGGCCCCCGGCGCACCCAGCGACCCTCGTGCTTGAGCCGGGTGGGAGTGACAAAATGGAGGGTGAGCCGGTCGGGAGAGAACCGGGCGGCGTGGGCGACGATGGCCGGGATGCGGATGGGCAGGTCCGCAGACCGCACCTCCCCATCCTCCTCCCGGTAGACCGGCTCGGCCCGCCCCTCGTGGGGGAGGACGGCGTCCACCGCCAGGAGGCGGTACTGCCCCCGCCGGCGGCCCAGCCCCCTGCGGCCCAGCTCTTGGAAGACGACGACGAAGTCGGGCAGAAAGGGGATGGCTTGGCCGACCAGGGTCAGCCCGAAGGTGAGCCGATCGCCGGCGGGGATGTAGGTGCGCCGGTCCTGGGGCGGCTCGATGACGAAGGGGCGGGGCACCTCGCGGAAGGTGCGCAACACCTCGCTCCCCGCCGGCGGGGCGGTCTCGAAGATGTAGCCGTAGGGACAGGCGTTGCCCCGTTGGCAGCGCTGGGCGCAGGGCCAGGGCTGGGAGCAGACGAGCTGTTTGAAGGTGTGGCCGAACCCACCCCGCAGTGCACTCCCCTTGAAAGGGGGGAGGTGCAGGGGCTCCAGGGCCTCCAGGGTGAGGCGGTAGTGGGCCAGGGTGAAGTCAGAGGGCAGGGATAGGGTGCTCAACGGGACCTCCTGGGCGGCTCAGGCCCCCCGTAGCGGGTTTGCCCCAGACCCTGGGCCGTCATCTCACCGGTGCCGCAGAAGGCCCCGAACCGGGCCAGGGCGTGCAGCGTCGCCAGGAAGTCCGGGCCGAGCTTCTCCCAGGCCATCACGGTGTAGGTGGCGTTCCCCAGGAAGCCGACTCGGGGGGGCTTCCCCGCCAGCCGGACGCGCCGGGTCTCCAGCCGGTGCTCCGTCAGGGCGACGTGGAAGGCGACGGCGTCGAGGAGGTTGACGTTGACCCGGAGCTCCGGCGGGGCGAAGGTGTCCCAGCAGAGGAGGTAGTGGCGGAAGACGAGGAGGGGGTCCGGCAGGGGCATGGGGAGCCCGGACCGGTGCAGGACGACGGGGGTGATGAACTCCAGGGAGAGGCGGCGGGCGCTCTCGGGCCGGCCACCGACCTGCTCCTGGGCCTGGCGGGCGAGTTGGGGGTAGCTCTGCGCCTCGACGGTCACCTCCTCGACGGTGAGGGAAGCACCCTGCAGCGCCAGCGTCTCCATCGCCTGGAGGCCGGCCAGGAGGGGAGGGGCGAGGGCGTCGTCGAGGAGGCAGATCCGCCATCGGTAGGCGGTCGGGGTTGCCCTCCCCGGGTTGGGGCGCTGCCGGCGGTGGACCCGCCAGAGGGGGGAGAGGGTGTAGGGCAGGAAGGCGTCGTGTTGCCCCCCGGTCGGCGGTGGGGATGGGTGAGCAGCGGCCAGGAGCTGCCGGAAGGGCGTCTCCAGGGGCCAGGTCTCGTCGAAGAAGAGCGGATCTGCCGTGGAGAGGTGGACCGTGACGACCGTGGGCATAGGGGCTCCTCGGGGTGGGGGGCTATCGGCCGCCGGCGGAGGATTGGCTTGGGAAGCGGACGTAAGGCACTCGGACCAGCCGACACTTCTCCGGAGGTGGGTCCAGGAGTTCCCGCCACCGCTCCGTGCCCTCGAAATCCCACAGCCGGGGCAGGCGACCGTCTTCCTCGATGTCGTCGTCCACGTCCAGGTGGTAGAGGGCGGCCTGTCCAGGGGCGGTGGTCTGTACGACGACGGCCATCAGCGCTCCCATCACCGTCCGCCCGCCGGTGATGCCCACCAGGACCTCAGCGCCGCTCCCCAGGCTCTCCTGGAGCAGACCGTAGAAGCAGGACTTGAACTCGCGGGCATCGTCCTCGCTGGCGATGTCTTCGGCGTCAATGAGACGGTTGGCGTAGGGGACCCCCAGCCAGTGGAACTCTTGCCTACAGATGCCGGCCGCGTCGCGCACATCCCGATGGGTGGAGGAGAAGGTGACGACGCGGGTGACCGGCTTGCCGTCGCGGACCAGGGCATGGTAGAGGCCGGTGACGGCCCCGGGCGAGCGGCCCAGGGAGGCCAGGAGGACGCGGCCCCGGGCCGGGGGACGCCGAGCCCACTCGGGGTGACGCCGAACCTCCGCCCGCACGTCCTCTTGCACCCAGGCCATCAGGTTGTCGGGCACGTCATCGGGGCCGAACTCCCGCCAGATGTGACCGCCGGTCAGGTCGCCGACGAACTGTAGGAACTCTTCCTGTTCCGGCTCTACCTCTACCCCCTTCTTGCGGTAGATGAGGATCGGTTTGCCCTGGTTGCGGGCGGTCTGATACTCGATCTCGGTGATGGAGCGGCCATCGCCGGGCACGATGGTACCGTAGCGTCCGCCGTAGAGGCCCAGGTAGATGTCGCACTGCTGGGCCAGCATCAGGCTGACCTCGTAGGGGCTGGCCGACTGGGAGCCGATGGTCTCGGCCCGCAGGGTTTCCAGATCGAGGTGCCGGAGGGCCTGTTCCACGGCCTCTCGCTCGGCCCGGAGGTCTCGGATGGTGCCGCTGATGAAGACGCGGATGGAGGGGTGTGAAGGTTCTGGTTCTGGCGGCGGGCTGACACCCACGACCTGCTGGGCCTCCAGAGCACGAAGCTCCTTCTCCAGACGCTGGATCTCGGCGCGTACCTGATCCCGCTGGTTGAGCTTATGGACGGGGGCTTCCATCTCGGTGAACTGAGCGATCTGCTTTTCCAGGATCATCAGGGTGCGCCGATGGATGCGCAGGCGTTCGCGCAGGTGTTCCACTTCTTTCTCTAAATCTAAATGATCGGTCATCAAGCCTTACCTCCCCTCTAGCTCGTGGCACTGTAGCTCTTGATACTCCGCTTCGTAATCCTTCATCTGGGCCTTCAGGTCGGCGATCTGGCGTTCCAGCCGACGCTTTTCCTTGGGATTATCGGCCAGGAGGCGAAGCTCCTCGTACTCTTTGAGCAGGGCCTGAGCGTCGCGGATCAACTCGCCTAAGGAGTCACAACGCTGTTGGCGCTGGTTGCGACCGGTGGAATCAGTCTTGCGAGGTGGCTTTTCCTTCGATGCCTGCGATGCCTGACGGCCCCCTTGCGACGACAAAGCTTGCAGCTGGGCCTCCAGGCGCTGGATCTCGGCGCGTACCTGATCCCGCTGGCTGAGCTTGTGGACGGGGGCTTCCATCTCGGTGAACTGGGCGATCTGCTCTTCCAGGATCATCAAGGTGCGCCGATGGGTGCGCAGGAGTTCGCGCAGGTGTTCCACTTCTTCATCCAAATGATCGGTCATCAAGCCTTACCTCCCCTCTAGCTCGTGGCACTGTAGCTCCTGATACTCCGCTTCGTAATCCTTCATCTGGGCCTTCAGGTCGGCGATCTGGCGTTCCAGCCGAAGCTTTTTCTTGGGATCATCGGCCAGGAGGCGGAGCTCCTCGAACTCCCTGAGAAGCTTTTGGGCTTCGGCAATCAGTTTGTCCAAGTCAGCACAGCGCTGTCGGATGGTCAGATCGCGCGATGGTTCTCCTGGTGGGGAGCGATGTCTCTCTCGGAGGTGTAACGGCTGTGGGATCAAGATACTGAGATCCTTTAGGGCATAAGTGGCAGGTTCGTAAATTGCTGGTCTGTTCTCACGACGACCGAGGTCGGCGATTTCCTGAATCTCCGAGGGGCTCTCAAGGTCTTTAAGCCACTCGACATAGAGGCTGGTGAGTCTATACTCCCAATCATCACGCTGTGGGCCGGAGAGCCTGGCGCATAACTTTATGGCTTGGCGGTAGCAAGGCTTGGCTTCTTGTAATCGTCCCATCTGCGTCAGCAGTTCTAGCCGATCATAACTACAGTGCAATGCTTTTTCAAGCTGTTCCAGATTCTCGTACGCTTGGGCCTGTTTCCCTAAGACACGCTGCTGGGCGAATAGTGCGTCTTCTCCTGTTCCTACCTCGCACCACTTTTTGTAGGCCTGGCGGTAGAGATGGATGGCCTGGGTAAATCCTCCCTCTCGAGCCTCCTTGTCACCTTGCTGCTCAAATAAGCGTGCCAGTCCTTCACGGGCATTGCCAAGGCCCTCTTCGTCACCAGTTCGATAGCAGTGGGCTTCCAACTGTTCCCATGCTTGCCTACAGCCATCAAAATTCCTGGTGCGCTCCATAGCTATAACTGCTCTCCAATAGTAGCGCGTGAGCTTCAGATCAACCGTCTCTGCACGGGACGGTTCCAGGCTTTTCAACTGCCCGGCGATACTTTTTACAAGACTAGGATTCTCTTGCTCGATGGCCTCGTCTAGCGCTTTCTCAAGTGCTTCCACCTCCTGAGCTCTCTGCAATCTATCAAGCCTGTCTACTAACTGGCGTTGGAGGTCCTGCATTTGTAGGTCAAGCTTTTCAAACACTTCACGAACACGTTCCAATTGAGTTCTATCAGCGAGTGAGAGATTGTGTTCACCACCTTGTATGGCTGCTCGCTCCTCGAGATGGCGCACATGCCCCTGAAAGATGTGTCTGCGCTTTTCGATGCTGTCCAGCTCTTCCTGAAGATCGCGAATCTCTCTCTCAAGAAATTCCATCGGGGCTTCTCCCAACATGGCTTTACCCCAGTTCAACTAAAGGCGAAAGGCTAGCCTCTTTGCCTCCGCCCGGCTGCCTTGCCCGTGCCCATCTCCGTCTGGTAGGTGGTGAGCAATCGGAAAGCCCAGGCCAGGATGGCGAGCGCCCGCTCTCTTTCCAGGCCGGCCAGTTCGTCGCTCAGGACCCGGGCGATTCGTTGGAGGTAGCCTCGGGTGCGCTTGCTGCGCACATAGCCGCTCTGGGGCAGGCGCTGCGCCAGCGTGATCACCTTCCCTGGATCGCGGACACGGTGGGCATAGGCCACGATCTTGCCCAGCTCGTTGCGGTCTACGTCCTTGGCCAACCGGCGGGCAATGGCGTCGGCTTTGGCCCAATCCGCTTTGCTCATCGCCATCGGTCACCTCCTCACCGTGCAGCCCGGCGCGAATCGGCGTGGCCGGGAAGGGCCGGGCCTCGAAAGCGTGTCGTGCGTTCCGGTGGGGCAGAGGCTCAGTAGGACCTCAGAGGGGCGGAACGATCTTGGGTGAAGGTCAGGATCTCTGCCAGCTCCAGGGCTTGCTCTCGCAGGAGGATACCTTCGCTCAGGGCGGCATCAATGGCCTGCCCTACGAAGTCGGCCAGCGCTTTCCCACGATAAGTCCTCTCCTGGGCCTCGGCCTGGGTGTAGTGGTCGGCCTCCAGCAGGGCCAACGTCGCCCCCACCGTTCGCAGGGAGCCCAGCCCCACGGGTTTGCCGCCACCCAGCTTGAGGGTAAGGGTGCCATCTAGCCCCAAGGCGAAGAGGAGGAGGCCCAGTTCGGCCATCCGCAGGTTCTCGAAGGTCACCTCCCCTGTCACCTGCCGCCCTTTGGGGATCACCTCGACGGGAGGCTGGCGGCTGTCCTCGGCCGGCCGGCTGTGGTAGTAGAACTTGCGCCCTTTGAACTTTCCCTCATCGTTCAGGTAGACGGGTGGGGAGCGGAAGGCGCGGGGCGCGAAGAGAGGCGTCAGCCGGAAGAGGGCCGTCTTCCCCCCCTCGGCCAGGTGGGCGTCGCTGAAATGGACCTTCGCCGACTGGCTCACCCGACCGAAGAGGTTGCAGGCCGGACAGGCCTGGGTGGGGCTGCAACCCCGGCGCCGGCCCTGGGCCAGTTCCACCCCTGGGGGCAGCTTGTGGGGGGCGATGCGGGTGACGGTGACACAGGAAGGGCTGACGGCCTCGACGATGCTGCGGACCACGCCCTTCAACGAGGAACCGGGGATGGTAGGCTCGCCGCGCACCCGGTAGAAGGGACGGACGACCAGTGCCCGGGGGAAGCCCACGTCCTCGCCCAGGGCGTAGGTGCCGGTGCCCACGAAGACGGGGGTCAGCGCCTGCAGGCGATAGGTGAGCCGACCGCTGTAGTGGTCCGCCAGGTCCAGCCGTTCGTGGCCGGGCACCCGGAAGCGCTCTACCTTCTGGGGGAAGGGAACGAAGTTGTAAGGCTTGGGAACGAACTCATCACCAGGAGGTCTCGGGCTCATGCTTCTCTCCTTCCAGACTCACCAGGCGGGTCAGCACAGGACGCCCCCGGTAGCGGTAGGTGATGACCCGGGCCTTGACCCAGGGGGGGGCTCCCCGGACCGGATAGCGCAGGGGGCGGGGGATGCGCGTCTCGATCCAGACATCCCCCTCGCCACCCGCCAGCCGGTGGGGGTGCTGGAGGTGGCGAATGTGGGTGCCCCAGAGCAGCACCTGCGCCGGGGAGTCCACCGAGTCCGGGTAGGGAAACGGGGTATCGGCCTCTCCTTGCCCCCCAGCAGTGGCCTCCGGCAGGGGTTGCCACCCCTGGGGCAGGGGGAGCGGCCTCTCGGTCAGCAGCAGCATCTCGAACCCCTCGCCGGTCCGTTGCCAGCGCACTTCCAGCGACGGACCGAAGGCCCGCCCGTGGGACCACGCCGGATCCGGCGTGCGGTAGGCCGTCAGTTCGATGGTGGCCTCGGACTCCCAGTACAGGTAGTCCAGGACGTAGGTGGCCCTCAGAGCCTCCAGAGTCGCCGCCAATTCCTCGGGGGCCACAAAACGGTGGTAGAGGTGGGGTCGCTCGCTCACCGGTTCCCTCCCTGCGTCATCGCCGCCACGTAGGCGCTCCAGGGCTTCACCGTTGCCTTGAGCAGCCGGATGATCGCTCCGGGGTCTTCGTAGACCAGGCTGACGCGCCCCCACTCGCTGACGGGTGTCGTGGAGACGGGCAGGGGCAGGGGGTCTTCGGGGTAGAAGCCGTAGGGTTCGGCATCGGCAGCCGACATCAGGGCTGTGACCCCGTAGAGGGCTTGGTCGAACTTCTGCCCGCCATCGTCGTGGAAGCGGCCGGGATAGGTGATCTCCAGCCGGTCGTAGCGCAAGCGGACGCGCCCCAGCCCCCGGCTGCGGCCAAAACCCAAGGGGACGCGCCCCTCGGCCATATCCCGTAGGGCCACCGCCAGCAGGCCCACCTGCCAGAGCTGGAAGTTGCGCAGGGTCAGGCCGGCGAGGAACTCGCCTCGGGTGACCACCTCGAGCTGAAATGGCCCTACGGCCACGGCCCCGGACACCCGGTCTATGGCCACCCCATCCCGCTCCTCCGTCTCGTTGACCACGGCCACCGTCTCCGGTGTGGGGTAGGCGTCGTCGAAGCGGATGTGGCTGGACATGACCGTGTGGCCGAAGATGCAGCAGATGGGGCAAAGCTGCCGGTAGATCTCCGCGCCGGTGGCCCTCTTGGCCTTGCGCTCCAGTCGGCGGCCGCAGGAATCGCGCACGTCCAGGGGGTTGCAGACCTTCAGCCCCACCGTCCGCCCGATCTTCTCGCAGTAGCTGCGTATGGCCCCCTTGAGGCTGGAGCCGGGCAGGTAGACAGTATGGCCTAGCTCGGCGTGGGTGGTGCGCACGAAGTTCATGTCGAGCAGGGTGGGATCGGCCCCGGCCTCCCGGCCCGATTTGATGAGCAAAGGGCCCTGGGGCTGGATGCGGAAGGTCAGGCGCAGCTCGTTGACCAACTTCTTATGCATGGCCCTCTACCTCCTTCTTTCCCCTCTCCAGCGCGTCCAGGAAGGCCCGCCAGTAGCGCTGACGGTCTTCCTCTCGGGCCAGGCTGCCGACGGTCCGCCGTTCCAGGTAGGCCCGTAGGTCCGAGGCTGTCAGCCACTCTGACCGCTCCCAGTCCAGCACCAGGCGGACGTTGCCCAGCCCCCGTGAGGCTCCTCCTCCCAGGGAGACGTAACCCTCTTCAAACTCTCGCAGCCCTAGCAGGGCCAGCCCCAATTCGGCATCGCTGGCGTTCTCGATGACCATCTCGAAGGCGAAAGCTGTGCCGGAGGGAACGGCCTCGAAGTCGTACTTGAGCCCTTCCGCCGCCGTCTCGGTGTCCCGGTCAATGGCAACCCCGTCGCGAACAAGGTAGTGCTCGAACCAAGTTTCGGGGACAACGGTCAGGTCTCGGACCAGGACCTTGGAGGCCAGCCAGGGGGCGCCCAGGAGGGAGCAGGTCCAGCAGGAGCGGCGCAGGATCTCACGGGCCAGGCCGGGAGCGTCGCCCTCGTACTGACGCTTCAGGTAGTCCACATCCTCCTGGGTGAGGCAGCCGGGCAGGGCGTCGCGTCCGCGCGGGCGGGTGGTGCTGGGGCAGGCCAGCCGCTCGTCCATCCCCCGCAGCAGCCGCTCCAAGTGGGCGCGGTAGGCCCCTTTGAAGGAACTGCCGGGAATGTAGGGACGTCCGTAGAGGTCCTTTAAGACGGGCAGGTCGTGCTCGGTGGGGCCGCTCGTCTCCCCGCTACCGATGCGCAGGGCCGTCTCGGCGTGCAGAACCCCCCGCACCCGCAGGCGGTTGTGAAAGGTGGTGAAGTCTATCCACTCGTTGCCGATGGCCATAGCGCCTCCTCCTTCCGAAAGTAGAAGTAGCGGTTGAGATAGCCCAGGTAGGCCCGCACCAGCAACAGCCAGGTCTCCTCCACCTCTTCCCGGCTGGGGTCCTCCAGGCGGAGCTGTCGGTGGACCTGCCGGGTGATCCGCTCGGCGTCCTGGCGCAGCCTGTCCAGCGCCTTCACCAGCTTCCGACCGAAATCGTTGTGACGCCAGTTCGTGCCCGCCACATCCCGCCCCACCTGGTAGAGGATGTAGTGTTTGATGACCTCGACGCTGGAGGTCTCCAAGGCCACCCCCAGCAGGGTCTTGATCTGGTGCTTCTCCATCCGGCTCTCGGCCACCTTCGTCTCCGCATCCACCAGTTGGGTCATCTGCCGGATGAGGTGGTTCATCCGCAGCTCCACCTGGCGTTGGATCGCCATGCGACGGCGGAGACGCTGGCGTTTCTGCTCGCGTCCGTTGCTCGTTCCTTGTCCTTGCCCACTCATAGGGTCACCTCCGGCTTGTAATGGAAGGGAGAGCAGATCAGGAGACGGCCAAACCCCCGACCCCGGTCCTCCCCTAGGCCCTGGGTCTCCAAGGGGGCCAAGTGAGCAGCCAGTGCTTCCAAGGAGAGGCCCTGGCAGCGATAGAGGAAGACGCTTCCCTGCACCACCACGGGGCGGGTTCGCCGGGGCAGGCCGGCACCCAGGTGCCAGCCGCCCACCATCTGGTAGCGGGCGAAGGCCCGCTGCAGGTGGACGCCCCCCTCAAAGCCCAGCATCGCCGGGGGTGGGGCCGTGACCGGCACGCCGTGCCAGGTCAGGGCGGCGGGTGAGAGGAGGTCCAAGCTGAAGAAGAGGAGATCGTCCGGCAGGGGCTCGGCCCCTACCACCCGCTCGTAGAAGGCCCATTCCTGGCAGAATGCGGTGTTGAAATCTCGCAAGCGTGTTTCCAGGAGGGGCAGCGGGTTGGGGGTCTCCTCCGGGCGCTTAACCTGAACGTGGACGTGGCCCAGGCCCCGGGTCTGGCCCCGCCCTAGAGCGGAGAGCCGGGGGAGCCAATGGGCCAGGATGGCGATCTGGGCGGGCGAGGCCCGCACCCGCCCCCGAAAGGTGGTGGGACGGCGTTGGTGGTCCAACGGCTCGATGGTCTCCAGGGTGTAGAGCAGCCCGTCGGCTGCAACGGCCCGCTGCCGGTTGATGGCCGTGTGAGAGGTGCGGCGGATGGGCACGGCGATGCTGTCGAAGCGGTCGGCCTCGATCATCAGGAGGAAGGCGTCGAAGGGGACCACTTCAGCCCCGCACCTGGGGCACCGGGGCCGGTAGAGGGCCGGCAGGGGCAGCCCCCGGTCCAGCATGGCCTCGAAGACCGCCTGGGGGATCAAAATGTCCCCGACGCCGTGGCCCCCCTCCTCCTCGGCACGGGGGTGAACGAAGCCCGGATGGTACTTGCAGGAACGGGCGGTCAGCGGGGCGGGGAAGGGGAACTCCCAGGCGTGAGAGGTGGTGGGGTAGAGATGCTCAAAGATGGGAGCAGGGCCATCGTCGAAGAGGCGACCGAAGTCACACCCCTCGTGGGGGGCCTGCGGGTCATGTTCGCAGGCGGCAGTCATCTGTCGGGCCAGGGAGCCCCGCAGGACGCTGCCGGGGATGAAGGACCGGGTCGTTTTGTAGAAAGCCTCGTCGGCATCGGGGCCCAGGAGCAGGGGGGAGTCCAACTGGACGATGACTTCCAGCACCTCGTCTTGGTCACCCACCGAGAGGGGGGCGGGAGGAGCGGGCTCCGGTTCCCGGTGGATGTGGAAGGCCATCTCAAACCAGCCCAGCCCTTTGGTCTTGCCCCCGCCGACGGCGAGGAGGTTCTCCAGCGCCGCTTTCAGCAGGACGAGGTCCTCGTTCTCCAGATCGCCCTGGATCGTGCCGCTCAGGGTGATGGGGGTGCCGGGCAGGAAGACCTCGACCGTGTAGAGCAGTTGGTCCTCGGCCACCCGACGCTGGCGCGAGAGCCCGACGCCGTAGCGCAGGTGGCCCGGCGGAGGCTCCCCGATGAGCAGAAAGGCCGGTTCCACCAGCGTGAAGTCGCTGAAGGTCAGCCGGCCTGGATGCCAAGGGGAGCCGAAGAGGCGGCAGACGGGGCAGGGAGGCGCATCACCCTGACACATCGTCTCTGCGCGGGGGGAGCCACACGGCGGCGGATCATCGGGGCAGAGGATGGGGGCCAGCCGTTCCACCTCGTGGCGCAGACGGCCCTTGAAAGCGGAGGCAGGCACCATAGGCAGCCCCCGGGCATCTCGGATCAGGGGTTTGTCGGCCAGCGAGCCGCCTATGGCTCCGCTGCCCACGTTGAAGGGGCCGTCGAAGGTCAGGTGAACGTCAATTCGCGTCTTCATCGTCTGCCTCCGTCAGGACCTCCCGCCACAGATCGTCGGGGGCCGGTTTGGGCACGAAGGGGTAGAGCTCCAGCAGGTCGGGCACGATGGTGGCGAAGACTTCCTCCTCGCCAGGGAGGCGGTGCCAGGGGATGGGGTCCCGCCGGTCGTCGTAGGGCCAGACTCGGGGCAGGAGGGTCAGCAGGGGCTGCGTCCCACCTAAGCGGGCCTGCTGGTACAGGTAGTGGAGCGAGCCGTACTTGCGTCCCCGATGCAGCGCGGCCACCAGGTTCTGCAGAAGGCTGGTGGGGGTGTTCGCCTGGCGTATCGCCTTGAGCAGCCGCAGCAGCCGGCGGCCCTCCTCCAGGGTGTAGGGCGCCGCGGTCATCAAGCGGCCCCGCCGACGCCCGTCCTCGGAGTAGTAGTAGGGCGGGAGCCGGCGAAGCTGCCGGAGGTCGCGGCGCAGCATGCTCTGGGATTTGAGCACCAGGAAGTCCAGGGCCGAGGTGGGAGGGTGGCCTTGCTCCTCCTCCTCGTGGACGCGACCTTTAGCGCTCTTGCAGAGTTCCCGGGAGAGTTGTTGGAGAACCCGAACGGGGTTGTGGCTGTCGGCGATGGCGACGCCGACGGAGAGGGTGGGGTGGCGCAGGGCAGGGGGGAGCCAGGACCATATCTCGTCCGGCACCCGTTGAACCATCTCCCGCTCGAAGAGCTGGCTCAAGCGGAGGGCGATGGGCAGCGCCACATCGGCCGGCACGATGAGGATCAGGTCATCCCCGCCGGCGACCAAGGGTTCTAGGGGGTGGATGTACCCTTTCCCCAGGGGTTTTCCGGTAGGGCTGACCCGCTCGATTTGGATGGGATGGAGGTGCTCTGCCAGGGCCTGGTAGGCGGCGTGCTCCAGGGCTTCCCTCAGGGCCTGGCTGAACTGGCGGTAGGCCTCTGGCGTGGGGAGGGACTCCAGAACCTGGCCCATCCGGTTGCCGTCGGCGTAGAGGAGCCCGATGTACCCCGGCCGTGCTCGGCAGGCGGCCCCCAACTCGTTCAAGTCCTGGGTGAAGTGGACCCGGCGCCGGGCCGCGTCACCTAGGTAGCGTTCCTCGAGGTCGGGCCGATCTTTTAGCCAGGCCAGGAAGCGCCTCACCTGCTGGCTGCGGGCCTCTTGCGCTCGTCCATCGCCTGCTTTACGCTGACAGGCGGCGCAGAGGGGCCGGTCTTCGCCGAAGTAGGGGGCGATCCGCTCCGCCGGACGCACTTGGCAGACCTGGCAGCGCATGGCGAAGGGGAAGGCTTCAACAACGGGTATGGCCGGCGGGGTCTCCTTGCGCCGCCGCAGCAGCGTGCCCATCACTTGGACCATCTGCCCAAAGCCCCGACGCTGCCGGTAGGCTTCTGGGGGGATGGGGCCACCGTCGGAGAGGCCGTAGGCGCGGGCGACGCGCTGCCAGTCCTCAGCAGTGAGCCGGTCGCGCAGGGCGTTGACCTGGTCTTGGGAGAAGGTCGTGCCTCCCCAGCCGTGGAGGACCTCCTGGGGGCTGACAGGCCGCCAGACGCAGGTGATGGTTGCCGTGCCGGTCCGGTCGGGGTAGCATCGCTCGATCTGAGCCGCCAGGTCGTCGGCGATGGAGGCGGGCACCAGGGCCAGGAGGCTCCCACCGCCGGCATAGAGCACGCACGCTGCGGGGAGGCCGGCGTCGGTCACGATCTGGGGCAGGACCTCCTGGTTCAGGCGGCGAAGCAGCTCGCTTCCTCCCCGGATTTCGGGGAGTTTGGCGCTCTCGAAGATGTAGCTTTGGGTACGGTCGGTGTCGGCGGCCAGGAGGGCCAGGTCCACTTCGTCGGGATCGCGGGCGAGCAGCTTCTTCAAGGTGGGAGAAGGTTCAGCATCGGGGGTGTGGTCAAGGAGGGGACGCAGAACAGCCTCATACCAGTCACGCCATGTCTCGTGCATAGGGTACTCCTTGGCTCCGGCATTGAACAGGGCAACCGCTAAGGCTATGGAAGAAAGCCCGCCGGCAACGCTGACGCCAGCGGGCTGTTTCGTGGGCTCCTACGGTCACCAGGGCGTCGTGACCGGCCTGGGGGACACCCCAACAGAGGACTTTTCAAAGGCGCTCTCAAAAACCACCCCCAGTATAGCGGAAACCCCGGGGAAAGTCAAGCCGCTCCTGCCCCCCCTTGCCCCTTGCCCCCTGCCCCCTGCCCCTTGCCCCTTCCGGCGACTTGCCTGCTTCCCCCATCGGGTGTATATTTCTCCCTGCGAATGGCAAATTGCAAGTTGCACACCCGGAGAGAGACCTGATGCGAAAAACGCTGCCCCTGCTCCTGCTGCTCCCGCTCCTCGCCCTGCTGAGCGCCTGCAAGAAAGAGGCCAAGCCCACGCCGACGACCCCCCTGGTCATCAGTGAGCTCCAGGCCGGGGCCAAAGGCAACAACAACTACGAGTTCATCGAGCTCTACAACGCCACCTCGGAGCCCTTCGACCTCCAGGGCTACCGCCTGCTCTACCAGCTCTCCCCCCAGACGGAACCGATCCCCCTCTACACCTGGGAGGAGCCCTCGGTGGTGCCCCCCCACGGCCACTTCCTCCTGGTGCGCGCCGGCATAGACGTGGGCCTGGTGCCCGACGCCGAGTTCGACCAGCCCATCAACGCCCGCTTCGGCTCCTTGACCCTGCTGGACCCGGCCGGCGAGGTAGCCGACCGGCTGGCCTGGGGCGAGAAGGCCGCCGAATTGGCCGAGGGATCGCCCGCCCCCGCCCCCGAGAACGGCACCTCCCTGGAGCGCAAGCCCGGTGGGGAGGCGGGGAACGGCCAGGATAGCGATGACAACAGCGCCGATTTCCTGGTCAACGCCGCGCCCAACCCCCAGAACACCGGCAGCTTCCCCACCCCCGTCGAGGCCGAACAGCTCCTGGTCCGCCTGGAGGCCCCGACGACGGTGGAGCCGGGCACCCGCTTCGACTACCGCCTGGAGGTGACCAACGCCACCGGCAAGACCGTCCACGACGTGACGCTGACCTTCACCGTCCCGCCCAGCCTCACCGTCGTCTCCGCCTCCGACAACGGCTCGGTGGAAGGCCAGATGGTGCGCTGGACGATCCCCCAACTGGCGGACGGGGAGGCGTCCGCCCGCGCGGTCACGGTGGAGACCCCCCTGACCTACCTCACCCTCATCGTGCGGGAGGCGACCGCCCAGGCCGCCGATTGGCCCCAGCCGGCCTACCCCGCACCCGTCCGCACCCGCGTGGAAGGAGGCATCCTCCCCATCGCCGTCGCCCGCACGCTGATGGGCCGGCGGGTCACCGTTGAGGGGATCGCCACGATGTACACCGGCGGCTACTACGCCGGCACCAACAACGCCAAGTTCTACCTCCAGGACGAGAGCGGCGGCATCCAGATCCAGTGCTTCGACGAGAACGGCGAGCCGCCCACCGTGGCCCTGGGCGACCGAGTCCGGGTCACCGGCGAGGTAGGCGTCTACCGCAACTCCATCCAGATCGTGCCCCAGAGCAACCCCGACGACGTCGTCATCCTGGGCCAGGCGGAGGTCCCACCACCCCGCCAGCTCTCCGTGGGCCAGCTCTTGCAGGACCCTGCCGTCCCCGGCTGGCTCGTCGCCGCCACCGGCGTGGCCACCCGCATCGAGGAGGCCACCTACAGTTTCCAGATTGACCTGGCCGACGAGGAGGGCAACGTCGTCCTGGTCTACGTGGACAAGCTGACGGGGCTGGACCTGGCGGTTGAGGCGATGGAGGTGGGCCACCGCTACACCATCGCCGGCATCGCCGAGATGTACAACGACACGCTGGAGCTCAAGCCCCGCATCCCCGACGACATCGTCGAAGTCTACCCGCCGGTGCTGGCCGTGGGCGGGGATGCGCCGGTCAACGCCCGGCCCGGCGCGACCGTCCCCTTCACCCTCACCGTCAGCAACCACACCGACGCCCCCTTCAGCCGCGTCGTCGTCACCAGCGCCCTGCCGACCGGGAGCGCCGCCCTGGCGGAGGTGGAAGATGGTGGGGCGGTGGCCGAGGGGGTGATCCGCTGGACCCTCCCCTCGCTGCCCGCCGGCGAGTCGGCCAGCGTCCACTTCACCGCCGTCGTGACGGGCGAGGAGGGGGTCATCACCGTGCCCTCCTACGCCGCCTGGGCCAGCGAATGGCTCACCCACGAGACCGGCCTGCCGCTGCTCACCTTCGTCGGCGACACCGTGCCCATCTGGGCGGTCCAGGGACCCGGCTTCGCCTCCCCCTACAAGCTGAAGACGCTGAGCACCGAGGGCATCGTCACCGGCCTCTTCCCCGACCTGGGCGGCTTCTGGATCCAGAGCCCAACGCCCGATGAGGACCCCCGCACCTCGGAGGGGCTCTTCGTCTACACGGGCGAGGCGAAGGTCCAGGTGTCGCCGGGCGACCGGGTGCAGGTCCGGGGGCGGGTGCGGGAGCGCGGTGCCCAGACGGAACTGCACATCGGCGGGCCGGAGGACGTGCAGGTGCTGGAAGCCGGGGAGCCGCTGCCGGAGCCGGTCCCCTTGGACCCGCCGACCGACGACGAGACGGCGGTGGCCTACTACGAGCCCCTGGAGGGGATGCTGGTGACGCTGCCGGGGCCGGCGGTGGCGGTCGGGCCGGTCAACCAGTACGGCGAGTACGCCCTGGTGCTGCCGGAGCACGGCGTGACCCGGGTGCTCCACGGCGACCCGACCGGCCTCCTCATCCGGGTGGACGACGGTTCCCTGGTGCGCCACCAAGACGGCAGCACCCTCCCCTACCGGGTCCGCACCGGCGACCAGGTGATGGACCTGACGGGGCCGCTGGCCTACACCTTCGGCAACTACAAGGTGGAACCCCTGGCCCCGCCTCGGGTCGTTAGCGCTCCGCCGCCGCCGCTCCCTCGCCTGCCGGAGCCCGGCCCCGACGAGTTCAGCGTCGCTACCTTCAACTTGGAGAACCTCTTCGACTACCGCGATCCCCATCCGGTGAGCGACCCACCCAAGCCCACGCGCCGCCGGTACGAGAGGCGGCTGGATCGGATCGCCCAGGTGATCACGGCCCTGGGGGCCCCGACCATCGTCGGCGTGCAGGAGGTGGAGAACATCAAGGTCCTGGAGGACCTGGCGGCCCGCCCGGCCCTGGCCGGCTACGACTACCAAGGGGTGCTCATCGAGGGGCCCAGCAGCCGGGGGATTGACGTGGGCTTCCTGGTGCGGGGCGATCGGGCGACGGTGGTGGGGGCCGGCCAGTACCAGGCCCCGGAGGGGCTCTTCAGCCGTCCGCCCCTGATGATCACCGTCACGGTGCGCACCGCCTCGGCCGGCGACGTGACCGTCTACGCCATCGTCAACCACTTCATCTCCAAGGCGGGCGGTGAGGCGCTGACGGAGCCCCGCCGGGTGAAGGAGGCCCAGTGGAACGCCCACCTGGTGGACCAGCTCCTGGCCCGCGATCCCGGGGCCTACGTGGTGGTCCTGGGCGACCTGAACGACTACTACGGTTCGGCCCCGCTGCGGGCGCTGACAGAGGGGGAGACACCCGGCGGTCGGCTGGTCCACGTCCTGGCGAATCTGCCTCGGGAGGAGCGCTACTCCTTCATCTACCAGGGCGTCTCCCAGTTGCTGGACCACATCCTGGTCACGCCGGCGCTGGGGGAGCACCTGGTGCGGGCCGAGCCCTTGCACGTCAACGCCGACTACCCCCTGCCGGAGCCGGACGGCGCCGACCCCCACCGGGCCGCCGACCACGATCCCGTGGTCGCCCTGTTCCGGTTGGCCGGGCCGTAGAGCGGGCTCCCATACCCGCCCGGACCAAGCCAGGGGGGATGGGGCCACCGAACAGAGCATCGGCGGTTCAAACGCCCTCCGCCGGAGGTTGGCCGTCCGCGAAGGTGCATTCGTGGGAGGTTCGTGGACGGCCATTCGGCTTTGGGTCTTGCGTTGGGCGTGGTTGTGTGATATACTCGATTCAAAGCTCTCTCCCTCACAAGGCCCTTGTTCTACACCTACAAGGAGGGCGGAATGAGTCCATTCTTCGGAGGCGGCAGCATCTTCGATACGATGGTCCAGTTCTTCAGGGATGATGACTGGAGGTTCCAACAGTTGGGGGATAGGCCAATCCTCCGGATGGGCTTCCGGGGCAACAACGGGAGTTGGCAGTGCTTCGCCCAGGCGAAGGATGCTCAACAACAGTTCATCTTCTACTCGGTGCTGGAGACCAACGTTCCGCCGGACAAGCGCCAGGCCGTGGCGGAGTTCCTGACCCGGGCGAACTACGGCCTCATCATCGGCAACTTCGAGATGGACTTCTCCGACGGCGAGGTCCGGTACAAGACCAGCGTGGATGTGGAGGGCGGACAACTGACGCCCCAGATGATCAAGACGCTTGTCTACCTCAACGTGCTGATGATGGACAAGTACCTCCCCGGCATTATGAGCGTCATCTACGCCGACGTCCCTCCCGCAGAGGCCATCGCCAGGGTCGAGGGAGGATAGCCTCCCCACCCGACCCAATGGCGGACTGAGTACCGAGGGCTGAGGACCGAGGACCGAGGACCAAGGACTGAGGACTGAGGACCGAGGACTTCATCCGACCAAGCGACCACTTGACCAAGTGACCACCTGACCACCCGACCATCCGACCACCCTTGCGAAGATGGCCCGTCTGTGGTATCATCCGGGCCAGACGATGCCGGGTTCTCCTCGCACGCCAGGACAAGGCCGGACGGATGCTATGCTTTTGCGATGGACGCTGATCCTCGCCCTGCTCTTCCCACTCTCCCTCCCACCCCGAAGCGGTGAGCCACCCGGGAATGATCCCCCCCGAGCGGTGGTGCTCTCTCCCTATTGGGGGCCTGCTATCCGCCAGTGGGAATCCCTGATCGCCTACTGGGCTGAAGAGCGAGGGTTGGACCCTGATCTGGTAGCCGCCGTGGTGCGCAAAGAGTCCATCGGGCAGGCTCAGAAAGAGGGTCCCTACGGAGCGGTTGGACTGATGATGGTGATGCCGGCCGAGGCGGGTTTCCCCTGGCGACCCTCGGCCGAGGCGCTGAAAGACCCCTCCTTGAACCTGGCTTGGGGGACGGGAATCCTGACCGAGATCGTCCACAAGGCACAAGGCGACCTGGTTCTGGCCCTCTCGGCCTACAACGGCGGATGGGACCAGGTTCACCTGCCGAGCACCCGACAGTACGCCCAGAGCGTCCTGACCTTCTACGCCTACGCCGTTGCCGGCCGTTATGGCTATTCGTACCAGGAGAGCAAGGCCTGGACGATGGTGCTGATCACCCAGGTGAATGGTCGGCCTCAGGAGATCCAGGTTCTCTCCTCAGGGCACTATTTGGCCCCCTGCTTCGACAACGTGGGCCAGCTCTACCAGGCTTATCCGTGGCTGGATAGCGCCCCCCACACGGTGGCGGCCCGCTATGAGGACGGCGAGGGCCGCCAGGTCCAGGTCCGCGTGTGGGTACTGCCGGGGCCGCCGGGCCTGGGATTGCACCGACTCATCGCCGGCGTGGAGGCAGCCTCAGGAGAGGCCGAAACCCCTTCCATCCAACCCGGTGGGTAGGAAAAGGAGCACCGCCTGTGATCCCGATCCGCGACACCATCCGCTCCCGCCGTTTCCCCGTGGTCAACACCTCGTTGATCCTGCTCAATGTCCTGGTCTTCCTCTTTGAGGCCTCGCTAGGACCACGTTCCCTGAACCAGTTTGTGATGGCCTTCGGCCTGGTCCCCCGCCGTTTCTGGGCCCATCCGGGCCTCGAGGAGTTCACCACCATCTTCACGGCGATGTTCATGCACGGGGGCTGGTGGCACCTGATCTCAAATATGCTGGCCCTCTACATCTTCGGGGACAACGTGGAAGACCGGATGGGACACCTGCGCTACCTGGCCTTCTACCTGGTGGGGGGCGTTGCCGCCGCTTTTGCACACCTGTGGATGTATCCCCTCTCCGGGGTCCCCACGGTGGGGGCCAGCGGTGCCATCTCAGCCGTCTTGGGAGCCTACTTCGTTCTCTTCCCCACCTCGCGGGTCATCACCCTGATCCCCATCTTCTTCTTCGTCGAGATCGTGGAGATCCCTGCCTTCTTCTACCTGGGGTTCTGGTTCCTCTCTCAGCTCTTCAACGGGCTCTTCGCGCTAACGGCCTCCGTCTTTCAGAGCGGTGGCGTGGCCTGGTGGGCCCACATCGGAGGGTTCGTCGCCGGCATCGTCTTGGTGTGGCTCTTCGCCCGGCGCAGCCCGCGCCCCTCCTACCCCGATGAATACTGGCCCTGGTAGACAGCAGGAGGATGCCCTATGACCATCTTCGACCTCTTCTGGCTTTTCTTCATCGTCACAAGCCTGTGGCCAGCGATGCAGAAGCGGATGCTGGAGGCTTCCCGCCTGCGGCTGATGCAGCGCCTCGAGCAGGAGCGTAAGAGCCGCGTCATCGCCCTGATCCACCGCCAGGAGACGATGGCCCTCCTGGGTTTCCCCATCTTCCGCTACATCAACATTGAGGACAGCGAGGAGGTGCTCAGGGCCATCAAGCTGACCGATGACTCGGTGCCCATTGACCTGATCCTGCACACGCCGGGCGGGTTGGTGCTGGCCGCCGAGCAGATCGCCCACGCCCTGCGCAAACACCCGGCCAAGGTTACCGTCTTCATCCCCCACTACGCGATGTCCGGCGGCACCCTCATCGCCTTGGCCGCCGACGAGATCGTGATGGACGAGAACGCCGTCCTGGGGCCGGTGGACCCGCAGCTCGGGGAGTACCCGGCGGCTTCCATCGTCAAGGTCCTGGAGATGAAAGACCCCAACGAGGTGGAGGACAAAACGCTCATCCTGGCCGACGTGGCCCGGAAGGCCATCGCCCAGGTGAAGCAGACGGTCCAGGAGATCCTGTCGGAGCATATGGAATCCGCCCAGGCCGAGCGGCTGGCCGAGATCCTCTCCCAGGGGCGGTGGACCCACGACTACCCCATCACGGTGGAGGAAGCCCAGGAGTTGGGGTTGCCGGTCTCGACAGAGATGCCCGATCTGGTCTACAAGCTGATGGCTCTCTACCGCCAGCCGGCTCAGCAGCGCCCCTCGGTGCAGTATGTGCCCGTGCCCTACCGGGGCCGGGGGAGCCCGGAGGGGCAAGGAACTCGCTCGTAGGCCGGCCGTGGCCGACCCGGGGCGGGCAGTAAGGCGGTAGTTGCGTGAAGGAGGAGAAGATCGCATGCCTGCACCCGACGTCCTCGCCATCGTCCTGGGAGGCGGACGGGGCACCCGCCTCTACCCCCTGACCAAGATGCGGGCCAAGCCGGCCGTCCCCATCGCCGGCAAGTACCGGTTGATTGACATCCCCATCAGCAACTGCATCAACTCCGGCCTCACCCGCATCTTCGTCCTCACCCAGTTCCTGTCGGCGTCGCTCCAGCGCCACGTCTACCAGACCTACAAGTTCGACGTCTTCTCCCAGGGCTTCGTCGAGATCCTGCCGGCCGAGCAGACGCTGACCAGCACCGATTGGTATCAGGGGACGGCGGATGCCGTTCGCCGCCAGATGAACCGCTTCCTCAGCCGGGCGCCGGAAGATGCCCTGATCCTGGCCGGCGATCATCTCTACCGGATGGACTACCGGGATTTCATCCGCTTCCACCGGGAGAGCCGGGCCGACGTCACCATCGCCGTCCTGCCCATCTCGGCGGACGAGGCTTCCCGCTTCGGGATCCTGAAGACCAACGGCGAGGGCCGGATCGTCGCCTTCCGGGAGAAGCCCCAGGGGGCCGAGGCGCTGGCCGGCCTGGAGAGCTACCCGGGCCAGACACGCCCCTACCTGGCCTCGATGGGCATCTACATCTTTCGGATGGATGTCCTCGCTCGCCTGTTGGAGGAGGTGCCCGGCGAGGATTTCGGCCGGCACATCATCCCGGCGGCCATTGAATCGGCCCGCGTCTACGCCTTTCCCTTCCGGGGGTACTGGGAGGACATCGGGACCATCTCGGCCTTCTATGAGGCCAACCTGGCCCTGACCCGCCCCAACCCGCCCTTTGACTTCTACGACCCTCGCCATCCCATCTACACCCGGCCTCGCTTCCTGCCGGCCTCGCGGATTGACGGATGCCGGCTGGAACGGACGGTGGTGGCCGACGGTTGTCGGCTCTACGAGGCCGACATCGAGGAGAGCATCGTCGGGCTGCGCAGCGTCGTGCGGCCCGGTGCCCGGCTGCGCCAGGTGGTGATGATGGGCGCCGACTTCTACGAGAGCGAGGATCAGAAGGCCGAGAACCGGCGGTTGGGCCGGCCCCACGTTGGCATCGGCCAGGATGCTTACATCGAGCGGGCCATCATTGACAAGAACGCCCGCATTGGCCGGGGCGTCACCATTCGCTCCCACGCCGGAGAGCCGGACCGCGAAGAGGAGAACTACGTCATCCGGGATGGGATTGTCGTCATCCCCAAGAACGCGGTGGTCCCTGCCGGCACCGTCATCTGAACGGTATTTCTTAGAACCACATCTTTTTTTTACAACCTTTCCTTGACATCTCCCGACTTTGTGATAAAATTCGCTCGTGCGCGTCGCCGTGGCCCCGCGCGACGCGCCGATTGCTATCCACATAGCCCTCTTGGTAGCGTCCCCAGGCCAGGCAGTTCACGCTCTCACAAAAAGGAGTCGTCCGGCCCATGCTGCAAGGCTACCTTCCCATCCTCATCTTGATCCTTCTCGCCCTCGGGCTGGCCGGTCTGGTCATCGTGTTGGGCAACCTCTTCGGCCCCCGCCGCCCCACCCCCCGCAAGCTCTCCCCCTACGAGTCGGGTATGGTGCCCTTCGGGCCGGCCCAGCGCCGGGTTGACATCCGCTTCTACCGGATCGCCGTCCTCTTCATCCTGTTCGACATCGAGATCATCTTTATGTACCCCTGGGCGGTCCTGTTTATGAACCTCTCGGCCCGCGCTTTCCTCTTCATTGAGATGCTGATCTTTATGCTGGTCCTGACGGTTGGGTACGTCTACGTCTGGCGGAAAGGGGGATTGGAATGGGATTAGAGTCCAGGCTGGGCCAGTTGGGCGTTGTCACCACAACGTTGGAACAAGCGGTCAACTGGGCCCGCAGCGGGTCCCTCTGGCCGATGCTCTTCGGGCTGGCCTGTTGCGCCATCGAGATGATGGCGACCCAGGCCTCCCGCTATGATCTCTCGCGCTTCGGGATGGAGTTGATGCGGGCCTCCCCCCGCCAGTCGGACCTGATGATCGTGGCCGGGCGGGTCTCCCGGAAGATGGCGCCGGTGCTGCGCCGCCTCTACGACCAGATGCCGGAGCCCAAGTGGGTCATCGCGATGGGGGACTGTGCCTCCTGTGGCGGCGTCTTCAACAACTACGCCATCGTCCAGGGGGTGGACGAGATCGTCCCTGTGGATGTCTATGTGGCCGGTTGCCCTCCGCGCCCCGAAGCCCTCATCCACGGCATCATGAAGCTGCACGAGAAGATCCGCCGGGAGAAACTGGTCGAGACACCCCGTTCGTAGGATTCGTCAGGAGCCCGTAGGAGCCTGCTATGGAAGCCCTGATCGCCCGCTTGCGAGAGCGGTTTCCCACAGCCATCCAGGACGTGATCACCTTCCGAGGGGAGACGACGGTGGTGGTGCCCCGAGAAGCGCTGGTGGAGGTCTGCACCTACCTGCGCGACGAAGAGGGGTTTAACATGCTGGCCGACCTCTGCGCCGTGGACTACCTGCCCCGCACCCCCCGCTTCGCCGTCAACTACCACCTGCTCTCTTTGGACCACCGCCAACGGTTGCGGGTCAAGGTCTTCGTCGAGGAAGAAGACCCGGCGGTGCCCACCGTGACCGGCGTCTGGCCGGGGGCCAACTGGCACGAGCGGGAGGCCTTCGACCTGATGGGCATCCGCTTCGAGGGCCATCCCGACCCCCGGCGCATCCTGCTGCCGGCCGAGTGGGAGGGCCATCCGCTGCGCAAGGAGATCCCCGTCGTCGTCGAAGAGATCGCCTACTCCTTCAACAAAGCCCGTATCTACGCCGAAAAGCCCTTTGCCCGGGAGTAGGCCCCTTGCCGGCCCCCTCCGCGCGCTCTCGCCGTCCCATCGTCTCGTCGCCCTATCGCCTTATCGCCTTATTGCCCTATTGCCTTATCGTCTCGTCGCCTTACTGCCTTACTGCCCTATCACCTTGTCGCCTTATCGGCTCACCACCCAGGATGGATCGGAATGGCTGAAGCAGAGCACGCAACCCAACTGACCGAGCTGACCTGGCAGCAGTTGCGCACCCTGGTCTCCGAGCGGGCGCTGACCGGGGAGACAATGTTGCTGAACATGGGGCCTCAGCATCCCAGCACCCACGGCGTCCTGCGGCTGCTGCTGGAGCTGGATGGGGAGACGGTGGTCAACGTGGCCCCGGACATCGGCTTCCTCCACACCGGCATCGAGAAGAGCTGTGAGCACCGCACCTACCAGAAGGTGATCCCGCTCACCGACCGGATTGACTACCTCTCGCCCCTCTCCAACAACCTGGCCTACTGCCTGGCCGTCGAGCGGCTGATGGACGTGGAGGTCCCCCCTCGAGCCCAGTACATCCGGGTGATCCTGGCCGAGTTGACCCGCATCGCCAGCCACCTGGTCTGGCTGGCCACCAGCGCCCTCGACCTGGCGGCGATGAGCGTCTTCCTCTACTGCTTCCGAGAGCGGGAGCATGTCCTGGACATCTTCGAGATCTGCTCCGGCCAGCGGATGATGACCAGCTTCTTCCGGGTCGGCGGGCTGTGGCGGGACGTGCCCGAGGAGTTCGAGGGGGCCGTGCGGGCCTTCCTGGATTACCTCCCCCGGCGGCTGGACGAGTACGAGGAGATGCTGACGGAGAACCCCCTCTGGAAGGACCGCACCATCGGCATTGGGGTGATCACCCAGGAGCAGGCCATCCAGTGGGGGGTGACCGGCCCCAGCCTGCGGGCGACGGGGATCGCCTGGGATTTGCGCAAGGCGATGCCCTACAGCAGCTACGACCACTTCGACTTCGAGGTGCCGGTGGGCAGCAACGGCGATGTCTACGACCGCTACCGGGTGCGGCTGGCCGAGATGCGCCAGAGTCTGCGCATCATCCGGCAGGCTCTGGACAACCTGCCCGGCGGGCCGGTGCGCACCCCCGACCGCAAGGTGACGCCGCCCCCCAAAGAAGAGCTGGCCTACAGTATGGAATCGCTGATCCACCACTTCAAGCTCTGGACCGAGGGGTTCAAGCCGCCGGAGGGCGAGGTCTACCAGGCGGTGGAATCCCCTCGAGGGGAGTTCGGCGTCTACATCAGCTCCGACGGCAGCGGCAAGCCGCGCCGGGTCCACTTCCGCGCCCCCTCCTTCGTCCACCTGCAGGCCCTGCCCCTGATGGCCAAGGGGGGGCTGGTGGCGGACCTGGTGGCCATCATCGGGAGCATTGACATCGTCCTGGGGGAGGCGGATCGCTGACCGGCCTTCCCTGTTGCCCTCCCCCGGCGTGGTTGACCGTGCCGGCGGGCTGAAACGTTGCGCCCCGGGGGAGGATGGCGTGACCGGCTTTCACAAGAGCGCAGGAGAGTAACTGTTCACCCTCCCGCAGGTTAGGCGCGTTTCCGACGTGAAACCGTGCTTCCAATAGCCATCGGGGCTGAAAGCGCCCTCGACCGGTGACCTGCGGGAGGGTAGGCCGAATAAATACGCGGGAGAGGGAAGATGCCATCCATCACCATCAAGGGACAGCGGATCTTCTACGAGGAACAGGGCGAGGGGTTTCCCCTCCTCTTTGGGCACAGCTACCTGTGGGACCGGAGGATGTGGGAGCCCCAGGTGGCGGCTTTATCCCGGTCCTACCGCTGCATCGTACCCGACCTCTGGGCCCACGGGCAGTCCGATCCCCCGCCGAAGACCCCCTATGCCATTGAAGCGATGGCCGAGGACCACTGGGCGCTGGCCCAGGCGCTGGGGCTGGAGCGCTTTGCGGTGATCGGCCTCTCGGTGGGGGGGATGTGGGGGGCCCATCTGGCGCTGAACCATCCAGAGGCGGTGGCGGCCCTGGTGCTGATGGACACCTACGTGGGGCCGGAGCCCGAGGAGACCCGGACCCGCTACTTCGGGATGATGGACGTCATCGAGAAGGCCGGCGCCTTCCCTCCCCAGATCCTGGAGGCGGTGGTTTCCCTCTTCTTCTCACCGCTCACGATGGAGCACAAGCCCGACCTGGTGGACAGGTTTCGTCGGCATCTCCAGACCATCCCGGCCGAGCGCATTCCCGGCGTCCTGGCCGTGGGGCGGGGCATCTTCTCCCGCATCTCGATCTTGGACCGGTTGCCGGAGATCCAAGCGCCGACGTTGGTCGTCGTGGGGGCCGACGACATCCCCCGTCCGCCCCACGAGGCGGAGGAGATGGCCCGGGCCATTCCCGGGGCCCGGCTGGAGGTGATCCCCGAGGCCGGCCATATCAGCAACCTGGAGCAGCCCGAACGGGTGACCGCCCTGCTGGAGGCTTTCCTGGCCGAGACGCTGCAGTGAGGGGGCGATGATCCGCGACAAGTATGCCCGTGAGATCGAAACCATCCTGGCCCGTTATCCCGACCGGCAGTCCGCCATCCTGCCCCTGCTCTACCTGGTGCAGAAAGAGCACGGCTACTGCACCGAGGAAGGCATCCGGGAGGTCGCCGACCTGCTGGACCTGGACCCCACGACGGTGAAGTCCATCGTGGGCTTCTACACGCTCCTCTACGAGCGGCCGGTGGGGAAGTACGTCGTCCAAATCTGCAACGACCTCCCCTGCGCCCTGCGAGGGGCCGATGATCTGGTCGAGCACGCCTGTCGGCGCCTGGGCATCCGTCCGGGGGAGACGACGTCCGATGGCCTCTTCACCCTGGAGACGGTGAAGTGCATCGCCGCCTGCCATCGGGCACCGGTGGCCCAGATCAATCTGGAGTACCACGAGAACCTGACGCCGGAGGCCTTCGACGCCCTGATCGAGCGGCTGCGGACGGAGGGGATGCCCTCCGCCGACGGGCGCATCCCGGGGGTGGTTGGGCTGGAACCGGAGCTCTCAGAAGAGGAAGGTCGGGGGGCGACAGGGTAATAGGGGATACCCGGCAGGGAGAAAGGCATGCTGCAACCGCACGTTCTGCTGCGCGACCGTGACGTTCCCAACATCCGCGATCTGGAGGTCTACGAGGCCCACGGGGGCTACGCTGCCCTGCGCAAGGCCCTGACGGAGATGACGCCCGACGAGGTGATCAACGTCGTCAAGGCGTCGGGGCTGCGCGGGCGGGGTGGGGCCGGCTTCCCCACCGGCGTCAAGTGGGGCTTCGTGCCCAAGGATGTCTTCCCCAAGTACGTCGTCGTCAACTCCGACGAAAGCGAGCCGGGGACCTTTAAGGACCGGCAATTGCTGGAGGGGAACCCCCACCAGGTGATCGAGGGGACCATCCTGACCGCCTACGCCGTCCAGGCCGAGCGGGCCTACATCTATTGCCGGGGGGAGTTCTACCAGCCCGCTCAGGTCCTGCAGCGGGCGGTGGACCAGGCTTACGCCGCCGGCTATTTGGGCCGCCACATCCTGGGGACCGACTTCAGCCTGGAGCTGGTGGTCCACCTGGGGGCGGGGGCCTACATCTGCGGGGAGGAGACGGCGCTGCTCAACTCCCTGGAAGGCAAGCTGGGCCAGCCCCGGCTGCGCCCCCCCTTCCCCGCCTCGGTGGGGCTGTACGGCAAGCCGACGGTGATCAACAACGTGGAGACCCTTGCCAACGTGCCTCCCATCATCTTCAACGGGGCGGACTGGTACCGGCAGATGGGCACGGAGAAGAGCCCGGGCCCCAAGATCGTCTGCCTGAGCGGGCGGGTGAACCGTCCGGGCAACTACGAGATCGAGCTGGGCAAGGTCACCTTCCGCCGGCTCATCTACGAACTGGGGGGCGGGGTGCCCGGGGGACGGGCGGTGAAGGCGATCCTGCCCGCCGGTGCTTCGGCGCCCCTCCTGCCGGCCACCGAGGAGGTGCTGGACACCCCGTTGGACTACGAATCGGTCCAGCAGGCGGGCTCGATGCTGGGATCGGCCTCCGTCATCGTGCTGGACGAGACGGTGGACATCGTCTGGGCGGCCCATCGGATGACCGCCTTCTTCGAGCACGAGTCCTGTGGCAAGTGCACGCCCTGCCGCGAGGGAACCTACTGGATGCTCCGTCTCTACGAGAAGATCGCTGCGGGCACTGCTACCCGCCGGGAGATCGAGATCCTGGAAGACGTTGCCCGTCAGATTCAGGGCAAGACCTTCTGCCTGCTGGGCGAGTTCGCCACCAGCCCCGTCCTCTCCAGCTTCAAGCACTGGCGGGAGGAGTACGAGGCGAAGGTGAAAGCGGGGCGGTGAACGGACAAAGTGCGTGCCCAAATCCACAGAAAGGCTCCTGAGAACGATGCACAATGATAAGCTGGTAACGCTGACCATTGACGACCAGACCATCAGCGTGCCCGCCGGGACTCCGGTGGTGGATGCGGTCAGGAAGCTGGGCATCCAGGTCCCCGTCTTCTGCTACCACCCCAAGCTGGAGCCGGCCGGAGCCTGCCGGATGTGCCTGGTGGAGGCCGGCACGGTGATGCGCGACCGGGAGACCGGCGAGATCCAGCGGGATGAGGACGGAAACCCCCGCATCCGCTGGTTTCCCAAGCTCCAGACCGCCTGTACCCTGCGGGCGATGGACGGCCTGGTCGTCCGCACCAACACCGAGGCGGTCATCGAGGCCCGCCAGGAGATCCTGGAGTTCCTGCTGACCAGCCACCCCCTGGACTGCCCCATCTGCGACAAAGGCGGGGAGTGCCCGCTCCAGAACCTGACGCTGGCCCACGGCCCCACCGTCAGCCGCTTCGACTACGCCGACAAGATGCACCTGGACAAGCGGGTCCCCCTGGGCGACCTGATCATCCTGGACCGAGAGCGGTGCATCCTCTGCGGTCGTTGCATCCGCTTCCAGGAGGAGATCGCCGGCGACCCGGTGCTCGCCTTCTTCCACCGGGGACGCCACGCCCAGGTCATCACCCACTCCGACCCGCCCTTCGACAGCATCTTCTCCGGCAACACCACGGACATCTGCCCCGTGGGAGCGCTGACCAGCGCCGATTTCCGCTTCGGTGCACGTCCCTGGGAGCTGACCCGCACGCCCAGCATCTGCCCCCACTGTCCGGTGGGCTGCAACCTGACGCTGGACACCCGGCTGGAGGGCAGGCGCGGCGTTCCCGTCATCAAGCGGGTGATGCCCCGCCAGAACGAGCAGGTCAACGAGATCTGGATCTGCGACAAGGGGCGCTTCGGTCACCACCACGCCCGGGCCGAGGACCGCTTGCAGACCCCCCTCATCCGGCGCGATGGGGAGCTCCGGCCGGCCACCTGGAAGGAAGCCCTGGACCTGGTAGCCCAACGGCTCCAAGAGATCAAGGAGGCCCACGGCTCCGAAGCGCTGGGAGGGGTGGCCGGCGACCGGCTGAGCAACGAAGACCTCTTCCTCTTCCAGGCCCTGCTGCGCCAGGGGCTGGGCACGCCCCACGTGGACGGCTACCCCGCCGTCGCCGGCGCCGAGGGAGTCGCCCGGTTCGGATTGCCCCAGGAGAGCGACTTCGGACGTTGGGGCCGGGGAACGACCATCCTGGTGGTCGCCGGCGATCCCCACGAAGCGGCCCCCATCTGGTTCCTGCGGGTGAGGGGAGCCGTCCGGCGGGGGGCCCGGCTCATCGTCGCCAACGCCCGCGCCACCCGGCTGGACCGCTCTGCCGTCCATCGGCTCCGCTACCACTACGGCACGGCCCCCCACTTGCTGGCCGCCCTGCTGAGGGTGCTCCTCGTCCCCGAACCCCGGCCGGAGGGGGAGGCGGTTCCGGCGGTGGGCAACCCCCCTCTGCCGGGGCTGGAGACGCTGCGGACCCGCCTGGCCGAGCAGGATGGGGAGGAGCTGGCCCGGCAGACCGGCGTCGCGCCGGAGGAAGTCCGGGCGGCAGCCCAGGCGGTGGCCGAGGCGGAGCGGCTGGTCATCCTCTTCGGGAGTGAGGGGATGGCCCCCGAGGCGACCGAGGCGCTGGTCCAGATGGCGGCCAACCTGCTCATCGTCACCGGTCACGCCGGGGAGCCCGACAGCGGCCTGCTTCCTCTCTGGCCCCACAACAACACCCAGGGCGCTCAGGACCTGGGCCTCTGCCCCGTCCGGCTGCCCGGCTATCGGCCTGCGGAGGAGGCCGGTCTGGGCTTCACCGGGATGCTGGCCGCAGCCCGGGCGGGCGACCTGAAGGGGATGCTCATCGCCGCGGCCGACCCGGTCGGCGACGACCCGGGCACCGCCGACGCTCTGGAGAAGCTAGACTTCCTGGTGGTGCAGGAACTCTTCCTGACCGAGACCGCCCGCCGAGCCGACGTGGTGCTGCCGGCCCTCAGCTTCGCCGAGCAGGAGGGAACCTACACCAGCGGCGACCGACGGGTGCAGCGTTTCTACCAAGCCCTGCCCCCGCTGGGTGAGGGGCGTCCCGATTGGCAGATCCTGACCCGGCTGGGCCGCCGTCTGGGGCTGGACTGGCCTTACCGAACGGCCGAGGAAGTCTTCCAAGCCCTGGTCTCGGCGGTGCCCATCTACGCCGGCCTGAGCTACGAGCGGCTGGCCGAGACCGAGCCCCAGTGGCCTCCCGTGGGCCGGGAGGACCTCTACTTCAGCGGCACGGCCTACCAGAACGAAGGGGGGTTGGGCTGCCGCTGGCCTTCGCTGGTGGAGCAGGACCCCACCCTGGCGCGTCCGGCCTGGGTTCCCCTGCCGGTGCCTCCGGCCCGGCCCCCTGAGACCGTCCCGGTGCGCCGCCTGATGCGGGCCGGCACGCTGATCAACCGTTCGACCGTCCTCAAGCCCCGGCTCATAGACCTCCGCGAGCGCCCAAGGGAGGCCGTGAGCCCCCGCTGATCCGAGGAGTCACGATGACCGCCCTGATCATCGAGGCCACGATCAAGAGCATCATCCTCATTGTGCTGCTGTTGACCGGGTTCGCCTACATGACCTGGATCGAGCGCAAGATGGTGGCTCGCTTCCAGGTGCGCTACGGCCCCAACCGAGTCGGTCCCTTCGGACTGCTCCAGCCGGTGGCCGACGGCATCAAGCTGCTCTTCAAGGAAGAGGTAGCTCCGGCCCAGGCCGACAAGACGCTCTTCACCCTGGCCCCCGTCATCACCGTGGTGCCGGCCCTCATCCTGCTGGCCGTCGTCCCCATCGGAGGGCAGGTGACGCTCTTCGGACGCTCCATCTCCTTCGCCATCACCGACATCAACGTGGGCATCCTCTACGTGCTCGCCATCACCTCCATCAGCGTCTACGGGATCGTCCTGGCCGGCTGGGCCTCCAACAGCAAGTACCCGCTGTTGGGGGGGCTCCGCTCCTCGGCCCAAATGATCAGCTATGAGCTGGCGATGGGGCTGGCCATCCTGGGGGTGCTGCTCCTGGCCGGCTCGATGAGCATGCACGAGATCGTTCGCCGCCAGATGGAAGGGGGCGTCTGGTACGCTTTCCTGCAGCCGGTGGCCGCCGTCGTCTTCATCCTCACCGGGCTGGCCGAGGTCAACCGAGCGCCCTTCGACATGCCCGAGGCGGAGCAGGAGTTGACGGCCGGCTACCACACCGAGTACAGCGGGATGAAGTTCGCCCTCTTCTTCATGGCCGAGTACGTGAAGATGATCGGGGTGAGCGGGCTGGCCGTGACCCTTTTCTTCGGCGGTTGGCTACCGCCTTTCCCCAACCTGTTGCGAGGATTGTGGGAAGCCATCGGTGGCTTCACCTGGCTATCCCCCCTCTGGTTCACGGCCAAGGTCCTGGTGCTCCTGGTGGTGATGGTCTGGCTGCGGGCCACCCTGCCCCGCTTCCGCTACGACCGGCTGATGGCCTTTGGGTGGAAGGTGTTGCTCCCTCTGGCTCTGCTCAACGTCATCGTCACGGCCGGGGTGCTGGCGCTGCTGGGGTGAACGGTGGAGGCTTAGGAGAGAGGCCGATGGCGGAGGGAAGTGCTCACCAGGACCAGCCCTCGGTGCGGTGGGTTCAGCAGGTGGACGAGGCCGTCCTCCGGGAGGTGGTGCGCCGGATCGTGGACGCGGTGGACCCGGAGTCCATCATCCTCTTCGGTTCCCACGGTCGAGGAACACCCCATCGGCAAAGCGATTTGGACATCTTGGTTGTGATGGAGTCTCGGCTGCCTCGGTATAAGCGGGCGATCCCTGTTTACCGTGCCCTGGCCGGGCTTCTCATTCCCAAGGACATTCTGGTGTACACGCCGGACGAGATCGAGGCCTGGAGTGAGGTTCCCGAGGCCTTTATCACAACAGTTGTGCGGGAGGGCAAGCGCCTTTATGAGAAGACGGGAGAAAGGCGATCTGGTGCAGAGGTGGCTCGAGAAGGCCAGACGTGATCTGGCGACCGCCGAGATGGCCCTCGCCTCGCCTCAACCGTTCACAGACATTGTTTGCTTTCACGCTCAGCAGGCTGCAGAGAAGTACCTGAAAGCCTATCTGGTGTGGAAGGGCGTTCCTTTCCCTCGAACTCACGCCCTGGAGGACTTGGTCCTGCTGGCGGGCCAACAAGATGTCGAGTGGCTGGCATTGCAGGACATCGCTGCGGTGCTAACGCCTTATGCAGTGGAAGCCCGCTATCCTGAGTTTGAGGCACCTCTATTGGAGGATGCCCAAGAAGCTGTAGAGATCGCCTATCAAGTGCGCGAAGTAGTGTTGCGGAAGCTACCCGATGACTTCTGGCAGGGATGACGGCGCTTGTTGGGAAGAACTACCTGGGAAGGGGGGGTGAACGAGGTGTTCCCCGACACTACAGCCGGGAGGAGATGGAGAACGACTTGGCATATGCCCGTAGTGAGTGATGCGTTGATTTCATAGGAACAGGAGGCAAACCGTGCGCGATGATCGCGGCTATACGCTGAAAGAGATGGTGACCTGGCCGGCGCGGATTGCCGAGGGGCTGTCCGTGACCCTGCGCCACCTCTTCCGCCGGCCGGTGACGGTGCAGTACCCGGAGGTGAAACGTCCACCGAAGGCCCGTTTCCGAGGACGCCACCACCTCCGACGTTACGAGAACGGCCTGGAGCGTTGCATCGGCTGCGCCCTCTGCGCGGCGGCCTGCCCGGCCGATGCCATCTTTGTCGAGGCGGGGGAGAACACCAACGAGGCACGCTACTCGCCGGGGGAGCGGTACGCCCGCGTCTACGAGATCAATATGCTCCGCTGCATCTTCTGCGGCTACTGCGAGGATGCCTGCCCGACCAACGCCATCGTCCTGGGCCACGACTACGAACTGGCCTTCTACGAGCGAGGCGAGAACATCTACACCAAGGCGATGCTGCTGGACCCGCCCCCCAGCCCCGAACTCGCCACCCCGCAGGCCGATCCCGAAGGCCGGTTCGCCCACCGGGCCATCCTGCCGGAGGGGCTGGTCACCCGCTTTGGCGATCCGATGAAAGGATAAGGACCCACCAGTCCGCGATTCCGGGGAACCTGCTATGGACCTTCCAACGGTGCTCTTCTTCCTCCACGCGCTCATCGCCGTCGGCAGTGCTGTGGCGATGCTGACCAGCCGCAACGCCGTCCACGCGGCCCTCTGGCTGGTGGTCAACTTCGTCACCATTGCCCTCTTCTTCCTGACGCTGGCCGCGCCCTTCATCGCAATGGTGCAGATCACCGTCTACGCCGGCGCCATCATGGTCCTCTTCCTCTTCGTGATCATGCTGTTGGGGGCCGAACGGCTGGGCGGAGAGGAGCGGTTTGCCTTCCAGCGGCCTCTGGCCCTTCTGCTGGCAGGAGCGCTCCTCGTCGAGATCGTCTACCTGCTCCTCAGCCCTTCGGCCCGGGCGCTGGCGGCGATGCCGGCCCTGACCCAAGAGGGCACTCCTCAGGCGGTCGGTCAGCTCCTCTTCAGCCGCTACCTGTTTCCCTTCGAGCTGACCTCCGTGCTCCTCCTGGTCGCGATGATCGGCGTCTTGGTCCTGACCAAAGATTGATCACCAGTGGTAAGACGATGGTCCCTGTACCCTACTACATCATCCTAAGTGCAATTCTCTTCACCCTGGGAGCCGTTGGCTTCCTCGTGCGCCGCAATGCCATCTTGATCTTCATGTCGGTGGAGCTGATGCTGAACGCGGCCAACCTGGCCTTCATCGCCTTCGCCCGCTACTTCAACCGGCTCGAAGGGCAAGTGCTCGTCTTTTTCGTCCTGACCGTCGCGGCTGCCGAGGTCGCCATCGGCCTGGCCCTCATCGTCGTCATCTTCCGCACCAAGCACAGCATTGATGTGGACCAGGTCAGCACCCTGTCCGGCTGAGTCCGTGTCCACCTCGTCCACCGACCGCCTGCCCCGGGCGTGGCGCGGTCCGCGCCGCCTCCCCCGGTCGGGCATCCGCGTCGTGGAAGTCGTGGGCATCTCGACCCTGGTTGACGTCTGATCCGGCAATCTGCCCATCGGGAGCGCAATCTTATGGATGCCGTCCTCGATTACGCATTCCTGGTCATTCTCTTCCCTATCATCGGCCTGCTGCTCAACGCCTTCCTGGGGGACCGCTGGCGAGAGCGGGGGGTAGCCTGGGTGGCCTGTCTCGCCTCCGGCGCGGCCCTCGTCGTCTCCCTGCTTGTCTTCGCCGCCCTGCTGGGGCGGCCACCGGAGGCCCGCCTGGTCGAGCGCACCCTCTACCCTTGGATCTCGGCCGGAGCGCTCCAGGTCCCCTTCGCCCTGCGCCTCGACCCCCTCTCGGTGACGATGATGCTCGTCGTCACCGGCGTCGGCACCATCATCCACATCTACGCCGTCGGCTACATGCACGGCGATCCCCGCTTCCAGCGCTTCTTCGTCTACATGAACCTCTTCCTGGCCTCTATGCTCGTGCTGGTGATGGGGAACAACTACCTGGTCCTCTTCATCGGCTGGGAGCTGGTGGGGCTCTGCTCCTACCTGCTCATCGGCTTCTGGTTTGAGGACCTCTCCAAAGCCGCCGCCGCCCGCAAGGCCTTCGTCGTCAACCGCATCGGGGATTTCGGCTTCCTCCTGGGCCTCTTCCTGCTCTTCGTCACCTTCGGCACCCTGGAGTTCGGCCCCATCTTCGAGATGGCCGAGCAGAGCGCGACCGTCGCCCTGGCCGGCCTCACCCTGCCGATGCGGGATGTGGTGACCATCATCACGCTGCTCCTCTTCGTCGGGGCCGTCGGCAAGTCGGCCCAGATCCCCCTCTACGTCTGGTTGCCCGACGCGATGGCCGGCCCGACCCCCGTCTCCGCCCTCATCCACGCCGCGACGATGGTGACGGCCGGCGTCTACATGGTCACCCGCAGCGCCGTCCTCTACGAGATGGCTCCCCTCAGCAGCGGCCTCGTCGCCTGGGTGGGTGCCCTCACCGCCCTCCTGGCCGCCACCATCGCCGTGGGCCAGTTCGACATCAAGCGGGTCCTCGCCTACTCGACCATCAGCCAGTTGGGCTTTATGATGGCTGCCGTGGGGCTGGGCGGCTACACCGCCGGCATGTTCCACCTGGTCACCCACGCCTTCTTCAAGGCGCTGCTCTTCCTGGCCGCCGGCTCCGTCATCCACGGCCTTCAGCACGGGATGCACGCTTCGGCGGCCTCCCAAGGGGCTGAGGCCTCCCCCGCGTCGGCCTCTCCCCTGCCGCCGCCCGACCCCCACGATCCCCAGGACATACGCAATATGGGCGGTCTGCGGGAGCGCCAGCCCCTCACCTTCTGGACCTACACCATCGGGGCCTTGGCCCTGGCCGGCCTGCCCCCCCTGGCCGGATTCTTCTCCAAGGACGAGATCCTGGCCGACGCCTTGGAGCGCAACCCGGCCATCTGGCTGGTCCTGACGGTGGCCGCCTTCTTCACTGCCTTCTACATGGGCCGGCAGCTCTGGCTCATCTTCTTCGGACGGCCCCGCACCGAGGCGGCCGCCCACGCCGAGGAGAGCGGCCCGGTGATGACGGTCCCCCTGATCCTCCTGGCCTTGGGCTCCGTGGTGGCCGGGCTGATCAACTTTCCCGGACCGCACCCCTTCGCCGACTTCATCCGGCACCACACCGCGCCCTTCAACCCCACCGTCGCCCTCACCTCGACGGTGCTGGCCCTCATCGCCCTGGGCCTGGCCTACCGGATCTACCGGGATCGTCTCCGGGCGACCACCGATCCCGACCCGCTTCTCCAAACGGCCCGGGGCCTCTTCGTCGGTGCCTACAACGCCTGGTACGTGGACCGGAGCTACCACCGGGTCTTCGTCCAGGGCTTCTACGCTTTGGCCGCCTTCCTGGCCCGACCTGTGGAGGCCGGCGTCATAGATGGAACGGTCAACGGCGTCGCCCGGCTGGTCCGGCGGACGGCCGGACAACTGCGCCGCCTGCAGACCGGTTACGTCCGCCAATACGCCCTGGCGGTGATGGTCGGCGTCGTCGCCATCGTCGCCTGGTTCTTGCTGTCCGCATAGCCGCATCCCAAGGAGCGAGAGGATGGGTTTTCCCCTGCTTTCCCTGGTGACCTTCCTGCCCCTGGTGGGCGTGCTGATCATCCTCTTCCTGCGACGGGAGCAGGAGGCGGCCATCCGGTGGGTCGCCTTCCTCACTTCGGCCCTCACCTTCCTGGTCTCCCTGCTGCTGGTGGTCAACTTCGACCGGACCGAGGCCGGCTTCCAGTTCGTCGAGCGGGCCGCTTGGATCCCCGCCTGGGGGATTGACTACTTCGTCGGTCTGGACGGCATCAGCCTCTGGCTGGTGCTGCTGACCACCCTGATCAGCACTATCGCCATCCTTTCCTCCTTCACCGCCATCACCGAGCGGGTGAAAGCCTACTACCTGCTGATGCTCCTGCTTCAGGTGGCGATGGTGGGCGTCTTCGTCGCCCTCGACCTCTTCCTGTTCTACGTCTTCTGGGAGTTCACCCTGGTGCCCATGTTCCTGCTCATCGGCATCTGGGGTGGCCCTCGGCGGGTCTATGCCGCCGTCAAGTTCTTCCTGTACACCCTGGTCGGGTCCATCCTGATGCTGCTGGCCATCCTCTACCTGGGGCTTCAGACCGGCAGCTTCGCCCTTCCCGACCTGATGGCCCAGAGCGGTCGCTGGGTGGGGACGGCGGCGGAGCTCTGGCTCTTCCTCGCCTTCGCCGTCGCCTTCGCCATCAAGGTCCCCCTCTGGCCCTTCCACTCCTGGCTGCCCGACGCCCACGTGGAAGCGCCCACGGCCGGCTCCGTCATCTTGGCCGGCATCCTGCTGAAGATGGGCACCTACGGCTTCCTGCGCTTCAACTTGCCCCTCTTCCCCCAGGCCTCCCGAACGATGGCCCCCATCGTCGCCGGCCTCGCCGTCGTCGGCATCCTCTACGGCGCGGTGGTCAGCTTCGCCCAGGATGACGTGAAGAAGCTGGTCGCCTTCTCCAGCGTCTCCCACCTGGGCTTCGTGATGCTGGGCCTCTTCGCCTTGAACGGGATCGGCATCCAGGGCGCAGTCCTGCAGATGGTCAACCACGGCCTCAGCACCGGGGCCCTCTTCCTCATCGTCGGCATCCTGTACGAGCGCCGCCACACGCGCGATATGGATCGCTTCGGCGGCCTCTGGGCGCTGATGCCCCTCTACGGCACCCTCACCCTCATCGTCGTCCTCTCCTCGCTGGGGCTGCCGGGGCTCAACGGCTTCATCGGCGAGTTCACCATCCTGCAGGGGGCCTTTGCCTCGGAGGTGCTGGGGTGGGGCTACACGGCTCTCGCCGCCTTCGGCGTCGTCCTGGCCGCCATCTACCTGCTGACGATGTTCCAGCGGGTCTTCCTAGGCCAGAGCCGGGACCCGGCCAACGCCGAGCTGGCCCACCAGCCCCTGCGCTGGCACGAACTGGCCGTCCTGGTGCCCATTCTGGTGCTCATCTTCTGGATCGGCCTGCACCCCAACACCTTCTTCGGACCGATGCAGCGCAGCGTCGAGGCCGTGGTGGGCTTCCTGGGCGGGAGTGCCCTCGCGGGTTGGTAGCCCGGAGTGAGACTGCTCCATCGCTGGGCAGAGGCGAGATTGCTGTGAAGACCACCCGTTACTTTGCTTTCCCCGATCGGAATTTCAAAGGGGTACCGAGATGAAGTTTCACTCTCGTTGGCGAGTGCCCGCGCCGATGCAGGGTAAGTCTGGAAAAGGCCCCACGAGATGAACCTAGAAACGTCGAAGACGGCGAATCCGTGGCGGTTCTTCATCCTCGCGCTGGGTATCTCCTGGTTTTTCTGGGTGTGGGTTATCCTGCTTCGCTGGAACGTCTGGACCTTTCCGGCGGTGCTTTTTGGTGCTTTGGGGCTCTTCGGGCCGGCCCTCGCCGAAATTGTCCTGATCTTTCGCGCTCATGATCGAGAACAATGGCGCGATTACTGGCAGCGGGTCTTTGACATCAAACGGATTAGCAAGAGGTGGCACCTAGCCATCTGGCTCATCTTTCCTGCTGTAAATGGACTCGCCATTCTGCTCGATATGCTCGCCGGTTCGCCGGCGCCTGGGTTCGACACGGCCAGAGACCTGCTGTCTCAGCCGTGGAGAATTCTCCCCTTTGCTGCTTTCATCCTGGTCTTTGGCCCGCTACCGGAAGAGCTCGGCTGGCGTGGCTATGGACTAGACGGGCTGCAAGCCGGATACAGCGCACTCGCATCAAGCCTCATCCTGGGGGTAGTGTGGTCCTTGTGGCATCTCCCCCTGTTTTTCATGCACGGCACCTTCCAGCATGACGTATTGAAGTTCGGCTCTCCCGATTTCTGGTCATTTCTCTCCGGTCCGGTGATCACCTCGATCCTGTTCACGTGGATCTACAACAACACCGGCCGCAGCACGTTATCCGCCATTCTTTTCCACTTCATGGCGAATTTCACAGGCGAACTGATGCCCTTGACGGCGCAGGCCAGAGCATACAGCCTCGTCTTGGTCACCGCCCTCTCGGTCATCGTGGTGGTTATTTGGGGGCCCAAGACCCTCGCCTGGCCAAAAGGAAGTTTCAGAGAGTGGGGAAACGTTGTAAAGCGCTTTTTCGGTAAGGGTGTCTGTCCGTATCAGCTTTCGTTCATCCTAGATTCGGCCTTGCGTCGGCTTATCCTCTCTCCCGAGAGACTGGCTGATCGGCTCCACCTCGAAGAGGATTCGCACGTGCTCGAGGTAGGGCCGGGGCCGGGGTACTTTAGCGTCGAGGTGGCACGACGCATCTCGCAGGGGCACTTGGTGCTGTTCGACGTGCAGGGAGCGATGCTCGAAAAGGCGCGTCAGAAAATCGCCACTGCCGGATTGCGCAACGTGGGCTTCATCCAGGGAGATGCCACCACCTTGCCCTTCAGGGGGAGGAGCTTTGACGTGGCCTTTCTCGTCGCAGTCTTAGGTGAGGTGTCGGATCCTTCGGCGTGTCTTCGCGCTCTTCATCAGGCTCTCCGGCCCTTGGGGCTTCTTTCCGTTACCGAACAGCCGGGGGATCCCGATGCCCTCCCGCTTTCGGTTGTCTGCTCTCTGGCCGAGCAGCAGGGCTTTGCATTTGTTGAGCAATATGGTGGGGGGAGGAACTTCACTGTGAATTTCAGGCGTGTGTGAGACGATGCGATCTCTCGCGCCGATTACACGATGCGAGGCATGTTCATCCGGCAAATCTGGAGTCAAGGTTAGGGATGATGTACAAGTCCAATGGGCTGGGCTTGTGTTGGGCGGCGGCTCGCGCGCCGATCGTTAGCCAGCGCGGGAGAAACGCGGTATAATTGCGGTGTAATTGAACAACCGTGTTTCGAGGAGGATGCTTATGAGATGGCAGGATTACATCGTCGTTGATCCCACCATCTGTCACGGCAGAGCCTGTATCAAGGGCACACGTATTATGGTCTCGGTGATACTCGACAATCTTGCTGCCGGCCTCTCTCTCGATGAGGTCCTGCGGAGTTACCCATCTCTGAATCGGGAAGCGGTGCAGGCTGCCATTACATACGCTGCCGAGTTGGCGCGTGAGCGGGTTGTAGCGATTCCGACGTAGAAAACGCGATGGATTTCAAGATTGACGAGAATCTGCCGATTGAGGTGGCCGACTTGCTTCGTCAGGTCGGCCATGATGCCGTTACCATCGCAGAGAGGTTTGTGGCGACGATAGAAACCATCGTTGAAGCAGCCGACAGATGACAACTGGAGCACGACGATGCCGATCCCCATACGCGCTGACGATTTTCTCGCCATCCTGCCCCCGCTGATCCTGGCCGGCTGGGGGATGATCCTGCTCCTGGTGGACCTCCTCATCCCGCCGGAGCGCAAGACGACGACGGCTTGGCTGAGCCTGCTGGGGCCGGCCGGTGCTCTGGTCGCCGTCCTGGCCCTCTGGAACCGTCCCCTGACCGGCTTCCAGGGCATGGTCATCCTAGACCCTTACGCCCTCTTCCTGGACCTGGTCTTCATCGTCGCCCTGGCCCTCAGCGTGCCTGTCTCCTTGCGCTACCTGAAGGACCGGGGGATCGAGCGGGGCGAGTACTACAGCCTGCTCCTCTTCACCACCAGCGGGATGATGCTGATGGGCGCAGCCGCCGACCTCATCGTCGTCCTCATCGCCCTGGAACTGCTCAGCATCCCCCTCTACATCCTGTCGGGCCTCGCCCGCCCCGACCCGGCCTCCGAGGAGTCGGCGCTGAAGTACTTCCTGCTGGGCGCCTTCTCCTCGGCCTTCCTGGTCTACGGGATCGCCCTCACCTACGGGGCGACGGGCACGACCGGCCTCTCCGAGATCGCCGTGGCCCTTGGTCAGGGCTCCCCCCACCCCTTGCTGCTGGCCGGCGTAGCGCTGCTCCTCGTCGGCTTCGGCTTCAAGGTCGCCGCCGTCCCCTTCCATATGTGGACCCCCGACGTCTACGAGGGCGCACCGACGCCCGTCGTGGGCTTCATGTCGGTGGGGGCCAAGGCGGGGGGCTTCGCCGCCCTGCTGCGGATCTTCCTCTTCGCCCTGCCCGGCTTGAGCGGCCAATGGGCGCCGGCCCTGGCCCTCATCGCCGCCCTGACGATGATCCTGGGCAACGTCGTCGCCGTGGCCCAGCAGAACATCAAACGGATGCTCGCCTACTCCAGCATCGCCCACGCCGGCTACATCCTGATGGGCCTGGCGGCCCACAACGGGCAGGGGCTGTCGGCCGCCCTCTTCTACCTGCTCAGCTACGCCTTCACCAACGTGGGCGCCTTCGCCGTCGTCACCGCGATGGCCCGCAAGGAGGGCGAGGACCTCAGCTTCGACCAGTACGCGGGCCTGGCCCGCCGGCAGCCCGGCCTGGCGGCCGCCTTCACCCTCTTCATGCTCTCCCTGACCGGCATCCCGCCGACCAGCGGCTTCGTGGGCAAGTACGTCCTCTTCGGAGCGGCCATCGGGGCCGGCCTCTACTGGCTCGCCATCGTCGGCGTCCTCACCAGCGTCATCTCCGCCTTCTACTACCTGCACCCCGTGGTGCGCGTCTACTTCGACGAGCCCCTGCGCCCGCTGCCCCAGCAGATCGCCCCCGCCCTGGCCGTCGCCCTCGTCGTCGCCGCCCTGGGCGTCCTGGGCCTGGGTCTCTGGCCGGCCCCCTGGCTGGAGATGGCCGGCCGGTCGGTCCAGTCGGTGATGGGCCTCCTCGCCGGCCTGTGAAGGGAGGTCGGGTGGTCGCTTGGTCAGGTGGTCGGGTGCCCGGTCGTTGGCCGTCGGCGGTTGTATGGTGACTCGGTGCCTCATCCCTCCCCCCTCGGTGCCCATCCTCGGTCGGCGGTTGGCGGGTCAGCCGTCGTCCGGCCTCTCAGTCGCTCTCTGCTCCCTGCCTCCCGAGGCGTGAGACGTGACGGAAGAACGGTCGAACCAGGAATGGCTGGATGCCCTGCGCAGCCCGGAGCCCGATGAGGCCCTGGCCAAGCTGCGGACCCTCCTGGTGCGCGGCCTCCGCTACGCCCTGGCCGACCGCTTCAACGTGACCGAAGATGACCTGGAGGACTTCGCCCAGAACGCCCTCTTGAGGATTCTGGACAACCTGCACACCTTCCGGGGGGAGGGTCGCTTCACCACCTGGGCCCACAAGATCGCCGTCCGCGTCGCCTTCACCGAGCTGCGCCGTCGGCGCTGGCAGGAGGTCTCCCTTCAGGACCTCATCGCCCGCTACGATGCCGGGGATTTCACCCCTGCGGCCCTCACCAACCACACCGCCGGCCCTGAGCGCCGGACCACCCAGCGTTTGATGCTGGAGACCATCCAACGGATCATCGCCGAGGAGCTGACCGAACGTCAGCGCCAGGCGATGACCGCTGTGATGATGGGGGGAATGCCGCTGGAAGAAGTCGCCCGCCGGATGGGCACCAACCGCAACGCCCTCTACAAGCTCCTGCACGACGCCCGTCAACACCTCAAGAAGCGCCTCCTGGCCGAGGGGTTGACCCCTCAGGAGGTCCTGGCGGCCTTTGAGGAGTAGCGAGGAGGAGGGAGACCGGGGGGGGCGAGACTGGGGTAAGAAAGCCTGACTCCGGGGCGTCTACAGACATAGAGGATGACAATGGTGCTGGAACCGACCACCCTGAAACGGATTGTCCGCAGTGTGCTGGCCACTCGCCCTGACGAGATCGGCTGCGACGAGTGTTTTGAACAATTGGACCGCTTCGTCGAGCTGAAGCTGGCCGGTAAAAACGCTGCGGAGGCCATGCCCCTGGTCCAAGACCACCTGGACCGTTGCCCGGATTGTCGCGAAGAGTTTGAGGCCCTGCTTGCCGTCTTGCGTTCCATGACCTGAAGCAACCCGAGACCGTGATGTCTGATTCACCGCTCTCACTCCTACGCCGCCACCTGCAACGGGCCGAGGAGCGTGCTCTTTTCCACGCCCTTCCCCACCAGATCGCCCACGCGCTACGCCTTCCCCCGCGCCTGACGCTGGAAACCCTGGTCGAAGCCCTCTTCCAGGGGGATGTGGTCTTGCACTGGGAGGTTCACTGTCCTGCTTGCGGCCACATCCAGGAGGCGTCCGGCGGGTTTGCCCACGCCCGCCACGATTACACGTGCCCCGCCTGCCAGACGACCTTCCCGCTGCACCTGGACCACGAAGTCCAGGTCACTTTCTCTCCTCACCCACAACGGCGGGTCCTCGGTCCGGCTGCCGACGATCCCTCCTTCCGAGAGGCGATGCGCCGGCGCTTTCCCCCTACCACCGTGCACGAGCTGATGACCGTTCAGGCGTTCCGGGATTGGGCTCGGGATGAGCCCCTCCCCGCCGGTGAGTACCTGGAGGTACAACGGCTGGTCATCTGGTTCTCCGACCTGACGGGCAGCACCGCCCTGTATGCCCGCCAGGGGGATCCCCTGGCCTACCACCTGGTGCGCGAGCACTTCGACCAGGTCTTCGACGCCGTCCACCAGGCCCAGGGGGTGGTGGTCAAGACGATGGGCGACGGCGTGATGGCCGTCTTCCTCGATGGCGAGCAGGCCCTGCGGGCCGCCCTGGCTGCCCACCGTGCCCTGGCCGACTTCAACCGCCACCACGCTCTGCGGGGCGATCAGCGGCTTGCCCTGAAGATCGGTCTACACCAGGGGCCGGCCATCGTCGTCACCCTGAACGACCGGCTAGACTACTTCGGCACCACGGTCAACGTGGCCGCCCGCGTCAGCGCCTTGGCCCGAAGCTGGGAGACGGTCTTCACCGAGGCGATCCTTGCCGACCCGGCAGCCCTCTCCCTGCTCGCCGCCCACGCAGTCGAGGACTTTCGCACCCCGGTCCGCGGCCTGACCGATCCCCTGCTCCTCTACCGCCTGCGCTTCTCCGGTGCCCAACTTTGAGGGCCGGTAGTGCCGGTTCCTCGGCACCCTTACCAGCCTCAGCGCTTCCGGGATTCCGGAGTTCTTGAACCCCTGAGGAGCTGAACGGAGTGAGTCCATTGAGGGGCCGGCAGCGCTGCCGTGCGACGTCCCCGGCCCGGCCCGGGCCAGGGCTCGGCCCTTCAGCATTCTCACTGGCCTCAGCGTTTCGATGATTCAAACGCTGTGGACAACTATGGGTTGCTATGGTATAATCTCTGCGCCTCGCCGCTGGAGACTCGCTGCAATCCACAATCTACAATCTGCAATTCGCAATTTGCTCTCCCTATGGAATCCTTCCTGGTTGCCCAATCCCTCTTCCTCCTGCTGATCGCCATCGCGACGCTGGTAGCCATCGTTGCGGGGCGGTTGCGTCTACCTTACACGGTGAGCCTGGTGCTGGTGGGGCTGGTTATTGCCATCCTCCAGCCCTTCGCTATCGAGGTGACGCCGGAGTTAATCCTCTTCATCTTCGTCCCGCCGCTCATCTTTGAAGCGGCCTTCCATCTCGATTTCCGATTGCTGCGCAGCAGCATTACACCGGTCCTCACCCTGGCTGTGCCCGGTGTCCTCCTCTCCACCCTCCTCATCGGCGGCCTCGTCAGCCTGGGGACGGGCCTTCCTCTCACCACCACCGCCGTCTTCGGAGCTCTCATCGCCGCCACCGATCCGGTAGCGGTCGTCGCTCTCTTCCGCGCTCTGGGGGTCCCCCATCGGCTGGCCGTCGTGGTGGAAGGCGAGAGCCTCTTCAACGACGGTACGGCCATCGTGGTCTTCCAGATCGCCCTGGCCGCTGCGATGTCAGGGTTCTTCGATCCCCTCGCCGGTCTGGTGGACTTCCTCCGGGTTGCGCTGGGCGGTGTCGCTGTCGGGCTGATCCTGGGCTGGATGGTTGCCCAGCTCATTGCCCGCATTGACGACCGCCTCATCGTCTCTACCCTGACCACGCTTCTGGCCTATGGTGCCTACCTGACCGCGGAGCGGATGCACGTCAGCGGCGTCCTGGCTGTCGTCGTGGCCGGCCTTCTCAGCGGCAACCTGGGCCTGGCCAATACCTCGCCGACGAGCAAAGTGATGCTCTTCAACCTGTGGGAGTACCTGGCCTTTCTGGCCAACTCTCTGGTCTTCCTGCTCATCGGCTTGAACGTGGACCTGCAGCATCTGTGGTTGAACATTCAGCCCATCGCCATCGCCGTGGTCGCCGTGCTGATCGGGCGGGCGGTCGTCGTCTATGGCCTCGCCTGGATCGCCCACCTGGGCCGGGAGCGTCCGCACCTCCCCCTGGTGTGGCGACACGTGCTCTTCTGGGGAGGGCTGCGCGGGGCCATCAGCCTGGCGCTGGCCTTGAGCCTGCCGGTGACCCTCGCCCAGCGGGAGACATTGGAGTCCATGGCTTTCGGCGTGGTTCTCTTCACCCTGCTGGCCCAGGGTACGACGATCCGCTTCTTGCTCAGGCGATGGGGGCTGATCGAACGTCCCCCCTACCGGGTCGCCCAAGAGCGACGGCTGGGACGCCTCTTCGCCACCCGAGCCGGCCTGCGCCAACTGGAGCAACTGCACGACGAGGGGCTGCTGACCGACGAGATGTGGTTTGGATTGCGAGAGGAGTACCAGCAGGTCCGGCACCGGCTGGCTCAGGACCTGAACCGGCTCTTCTACGAGCACGCTAGCCTGGAGCGGGAGATGCTGATCCAGGCCCGGCGGGAGGCGCTCCGGGCGGAGCGGGGGGCGCTGAGCGACGCACTGCGTCGGGGGATGATCTCCGAGGAGGTCTTCGAGGAGCTGAAAGCCGATATAGACAGCCGACTGGAGGCGCTGAACCTGATCCAGGCGGCCCTGCAGGGCCGGTGGATGGAGACAGGAGCGGACTAAGGGATGGAACTGATCGTGTGCGCCACGCGGGGTGGCGAGGCCAGCCGCCGCACCCAGGAGCGAGCCATCGCTCTGGCCAAGGATCGTAACGCCGAACTCGTCTTCCTCTGTGTCGTAGACCCCGACTTCGCCGGTCCCCAGAGCGAGGCGGTGGCCGCTGCCCTGGAGGACGAACTGAAACGGTTGGGGCGATCGCTGTTGAACATCGCTCGAGCTCGGGCCCGAGAGCAGGGCGTCTCCGCTGGGATCATCTGCCTCTCCGGTCCGGTTTGGGAGGAGATCGAAGCCTATCTGCGCCGTGCGAAGGCGACCACTTTGGTCATCGGTGCGCCCCGGGTTGAACCCACATCGCAGGCTTTTGGGGAGGACGTACAACGTTTCATCGAGCATGTGCGTCAGAACCTGGGCATTGAGGTTGTCGTGGTGCCTTGACAGATTGGGGGATCGGTGCTAAAATCACAACCATACTTTAGGTTTAGGTTTTTGGTCACCTATCCCACCTGAGGAGGAGGTTAAGATGAAGCTGGAGATCAAAGCCCGCGAGAACGGCCCCTACCTCATCGCCGGCCGTGCCACCTACGTGGATGCCGATGGCCAGGAGCGGACGACCTCGGGCAGCACCGTCGCCCTTTGCCGGTGTGGCCATTCGGAGAACAAGCCCTTCTGCGACGGTGCCCACCGCACCGTGGGGTTTCAAGCCCCTGAGATCGTCCTGACGCTCACGGAGTCGTGAGCGTTCTGCTGGAGAGCGACCATTGTAGTGAAGGGGAACTGGCCCCGGAAGGGAGCTTCCGGGGCTCTTCTCCTCTTGTCAGGAGCAACGCGATGCGAGCATCCCAGTGGCCTCTGCATGCCTTGGCGGTCTTTGCCCTCTTCCTGCTCTCCGCCTGTCGGTCGGGGCCGCCGACCGAGACACCGACCCCTCACCCAACGACAACGCCTACCCCCGGTCCTACAGCGACCTCACAACCTATCCCTACCCTGGTCCCCACCTCCCCTCCTGAGCCCACCGAAGCCCCTGCCACTCCCTCACCCGTCCCGGCCACGCCGCCGCCCTCGACCGCTCCCGCCTTCCCGCCGACCATCGGGCTGGAGTTGGCCTTCAGCGGGTTCCAAGCCCCCGTCTACCTCACCCACGCGGGTGACCCCGATCGCCTCTTCGTCGTCGAGAAGGCCGGGCGAATCTGGCTGATCGAGGGAGGGGAGCGGCTGCCGACGCCCTTCCTCGACATCACCGACCGGGTGGGCTCCCAGGGCAGCGAGCAGGGGCTCTTCAGCGTCGCCTTTCCCCCCGATTTCGCCACCAGCGGCCTCTTCTACGTGAACTACACCGATCGGCTGGGGGACACCGTCGTGGCCCGCTATCGGCTGCGGGAGGGTGATCCCCGTCGGGCCGATCCGGCCAGCGAGCAGAAGCTGCTCCAGATCCAGCAGCCGGCCGCCAACCACAACGGCGGACAGCTCCAGTTTGGCCCCGACGGCTACCTCTACATCGGGACAGGAGATGGCGGGGCAGCCGGCGACCCCTGGGGCAACGCTCAGAACCTGGGCGTGCTGCTGGGCAAGATGCTGCGCATAGATGTGATGGGTGTCGAGACCTACAACATTCCCCGCGACAACCCCTTCCTGGACCAGCCCGGTGCTCGTCCGGAGATCTGGGCCTACGGCCTGCGCAACCCCTGGCGCTTCTCCTTCGACCGGGCCACCGGCGATCTCTACATCGCCGACGTGGGCCAGAACCGCTACGAGGAGGTGGATGTCCAGCCGGCCGACAGCCGGGGTGGGGAAAACTACGGCTGGGATGTGATGGAGGGCAGTCACTGCTTCGAGCCCCCGGAAGGCTGCGACTCCAGCGGGCTGGTGCTCCCTGCGATCGAGTACGACCACAGTGGGGGCTGCTCCATCACCGGCGGCTACGTCTACCGGGGGAGCCGCTATCCCTCGCTGGTCGGCACCTACTTCTTCGGCGACTACTGCTCCGGCAACGTCTGGGGGATGCGGCAGGATCCTTCCGGCCAGTGGACGATGGCCCTGCTCCTCCAGACGGAGATCAACATCAGTTCTTTCGGAGAGGACGCCGAGGGGGAACTCTACGTCGTAGGCTACCGGGATGGGAACATCTACCGCTTGGTCGCCCAACCCTGAGCGTCTGTCGAGCCCGCCCACAAAAACGCCCCCAGGGGCCTGGCCCTTGGGGGCGTTTGCGTCGTGTCCGCCGGATGTACCCCTCTGGTGGATGGGCGGATCACGAACCTGTTCGAGGCATTGGGGAGAGCCGTCCGGCTAGCGAGCTCGTCGGGCCAGGGTCAGGCCCAGACCGCTCACCAGCGCCAGACCACCGACGGCCACCAGAAGGAAAGGCGCTAGGGGGGCACCGCCTCCCGCCGTGGGCAGCGTCATCGGCAGCCCTCCCGTCACCTGGAAGGGAGGCGTGATCACCCGGTCCCCTGCCTTCACCGGGACATCGGGGCCGTTGGGGAACTCGAAGGTGCCCATCTGACCGGCATCGGTGTGCAGCATCGCGTAGAGGGTGGGCGTCGCCTTCGTGGCATCAATCTCCACCACCACGTTGGCGTTCTCCCCATCGGCGACGGGGCTGTAGCCCAGGATGGGGCCGGGCTTGCCGTCCTTCTGGGCGTGGATCACGATCCAGCCGGGGCCTTGGCTGAAGACCTTCGCCACCGTCACTTTGCCGCCGCTGATGGGCTGATCGGCCACCCCTACGCCAGAGGTGACCTGGAAGGGCGGGGTGACGACCTGGTCGTTCACCTTCACCGGGACATCGGGGCCGTTGGGGAACTCGAAGGTGCCCATCTGACCGGCATCGGTGTGCAGCATCGCGTAGAGGGTGGGCGTCGCCTTCGTGGCATCAATCTCCACCACCACGTTGGCGTTCTCCCCATCGGCGACGGGGCTGTAGCCCAGGATGGGGCCGGGCTTGCCGTCCTTCTGGGCGTGGATCACGATCCAGCCAGGACCGTTGCTGACGACCTTCTCCACGACGACCATGTCCTTCACGATGGGCTGATCGCTGACGGAGACGGAGGGCGTCATCTGTGCCGACGCCCAGGGGACCAGCGCCAGCATCAGCATCAGGGTGATCCCCAGACCACCGAGTTGGCGGATATATCGTGTCATCCTTTCCTCCTTACAACAAGATTATGGGATTGGGACATTGACCGGGGGAGACCGTGGCGCTCAGCGACGGTCTTCATTGGTAGATACGGATGAAGGGAATTTTTGGATTCATCCTGTCATAAAAAGGATGGGGAAAAAGGAGGAAAGATCAGAGGGACCCGCCCAGCACTTTGGCCCCGGTGGGGCCGGGGCTGCCGCCGGCCGGCTCGATGGTGATGCCGAAGGCGGAGTACTCAAGGAGAGGGCGGGGGGAGGAGATCTCCAGCACGCCGTATCCTTCCGGGGTGACGGAAAAGACGCCCCCGCTGGTCCGTTGCCCATCCCGGATCAGCCAGAGCTGGTACTGCTTCTCGGGACTGAGGGGGGGGAGCTTTTCGACGATGAGGGAACCGTATTCCCCGTCGCCGGTGATGACAACGATGCCGTGGGCCTCGGGGGCTGCCTCGGTGCCCACCAGGGCGACAATGCGCATCTCCGGGGCCAAAGCCATCCTCTCCAGCCGGGAGAGCCGCTGCCACAGAAGCAGGTTGAGCAGGGCCAAGGACACGATGAGGAGCAGGCTCACGGGGGCCCACAGGGGGGCGGCGCCCTGCAACAGCCGGCGCAGCCGCTCCCACCACGGGAGCGAGGGGGTCGCTGCCGTCGTCGGGCTGGGGCGCGCAGAGAGGTGGGCCATCAGCCGGCCCTTCAACGCAGCCGGGGGCTCCGTCTGGGGCACGGCCAGGGCGAGGTCACCGACCACCGCTTGATAGGCCAGCCACTCGGCCCGGCAGGCCGGGCAGACGGCCAAGTGGTCCGAGACCTCTTGGGCTTCGTCCTCTTCCAGGCAGCCCAGGACATAGGCGGGTAGACGTTCGAGGAAAGGAGTGTGTTTCGACATCGTTCGGCATCTTCGAGGGAATCAGGCAACCGTTCCCCCACTCAGTAATACGTGGCTCTCGATGGATTGGATGTATCTTCTGCCACCTACTCCTCTTGCAGCATCTGGCGCAGCTTCTGCATGGCCAGGCGGATGCGCGTCTTGACCGTCCCCAGGGGCTGGTCCAGGGCCTCGGCGATCTGGCGGTGGGTGTATCCCCGGAAGTAGGCCAGGGCCAGGACCTGGCGCTGCTCCTCTGGCAGTTGGGCCAGGGCGGCCTGGACCTGCTGCCGCCGAAGGGTTGCCTCCGTAGCCACCTCTGGCCCGTTGATGCTGGGCAGGGCCTCGGGCGATACCAGCGCCCAGTCTATCCCCTGGTGCTCCGGCCGCGAGCGCTGCCGGCGCAGCACGTCAATGGCCCGGTGGCGGGCAATGCTGGTCAGCCAGGTGCTCACGCTTCCCTGCTCCGATCGGTAGGTCCTGGCCTTCTCCCAGACGCGGAGGAAGACATCCTGGGTGATCTCCTCGGCGGCGGCGTGGTCGCCCACGATCTGCAGGGCCAGGCTGAAGACCAGCCGGCCATAGCGATCGTATAGGGCGCCCAGAGCGTCGGCCTGCGCGTGGGCGATCAGCGCCATCAGAACCTGGTCATCCAGCGATGCATAGTCCACCGGGAGCCTCACCCTCCCCGCTGAAAGGTGCCTGAACAGCCGGGGCCTATTCTAATCGGTTTAGGGGGAACGTCAAGTCGCAGGAACTTTCCTGCCTCCTCCGGCGTCTTCAGAGACAGAATGCCCTGCCCGGTGTGAACCTTCTGTCCGGCCTGAGCATGGAACGGTATGGAAAGGCACTCTTGACATCGCAATTGTACTACCAAGGAGGCATAACGATGACCCGCAAACCCGCCCTGTTCCTGGTCTCATCCCTCTTGCTCATCGGATCGCTCTTCCTCAGCGCTTGCGGTGCACCCCAGGCGACTCCGGCTCCCCAGAAGTTGCTCTCCCCACGTCCTGCGGCCACGGCTGCGCCCCCCTCCTTCGTCATGGCCGAAGCACCGATGGAGAAAGAGGCCGGCCAATCTCCGACCCCGCAGGGAAACCCTCCCAACGACCAAGCCTACGATGCCGTCTTCTTCCAGAACTACGGCGTCAACCCCTTCATTGATACGGAGGACGACCACCTCTCCACCTTCGCCCTGGACGTGGACACGGGCTCCTACACCATCGCCCGGCGCTACGTGACCGACGGCAACCTGCCGCCCAAGGATGCCATCCGGGTCGAGGAGTTCGTCAACTACTTCGACCAGGGCTACAGCTACCCTCCCGAGGACCGGGCTTTCGCCATCTACGTGGACGGTGCCCCCACCCCCTTCACCGAGACGGAGCGGTATCAGATGCTCCGCATCGGCATCCAGGGGTATGCGGTGCCGCCGGAGGCCCGCAAGGACGTGGCGCTCACCTTCGTCATTGACGTCTCCGGTTCGATGAACCGGGAGAACCGTCTGGAGCTGGTGAAGCAGAGCCTGGAGTTGCTGGTGGACCAACTGCGCCCCACCGACTCCGTGGCCATCGTCGTCTACGGGAGCGATGCGCGGGTCGTGCTGGAGCCCACCAGCGGGGCGGAGCGGGAGACGATCCTGAGCGCCATCTACGCCCTGCAGCCCGAAGGCTCGACCAACGCTGAGGCCGGCCTGCGGCTGGGCTACAAGATGGCCCTCCGAGCCTTCAAGCCCGGGGCCATCAACCGGGTGATCCTCTGCTCCGACGGCGTGGCCAACGTCGGGCGCACCGGCCCCGAGTCCATTTGGGAGCAGGTGAAAGGGTACGCCAGCGAAGGGGTCACCCTCACCACCATCGGCTTTGGGATGGGGAACTACAACGACGTGCTGATGGAGCAGTTGGCCGACAACGGGGATGGCTTCTACGCCTACGTGGACACCCTCCAAGAGGCCCGCCGGCTCTTCCTGGAGAACCTGACTAGCACCCTGCAGGTGATCGCCCTCGACGCCAAGGTGCAGGTGGACTTCAACCCCGAGGTGGTGGCCCGCTACCGGCTGGTGGGCTTCGAGAACCGGGCCATCGCCGACGAGGCGTTCCGCGACGACACGGTGGACGCCGGGGAGGTGGGGGCCGGCCACAGCGTCACCGCCCTCTACGAGATCAAGCTGCACCCGGGCGCTGAGGGGCGGATCGCCACCATCTACCTGCGCTGGGAGGACCCGGAGAGCCGCGAAGTGCGCGAGATCAGCCGGGACTTCTCCACCGGCGAGATGGCCCCCTCCTTCGTCGAGGCCTCGCCCCACTTCCAGTGGGCCGTCGTGGTGGCCGAGTACGCCGAGGTGCTGCGGGAGAGCTACTGGGCTCAGGGGAGCACGCTGGCCAGCGTACTGGAGGAGGCCCAGCGGGTAGCCCGCTTCTTCCCCGAGGACGACGACGTAGCCGAGTTCGTCCAACTGGTGAAACGGGCCAGTGCTCTCGCAGGCCGGGAGTAGGTGGGCCTCGGCTTGGGAGTGGGGGGTCCGGGTATGCCCTGGACCCCCTTCTAGCTTTCTGTCAGCGTGGCCAGCTTGGACTTGATCATCTGCTGGATGATGGTCCGCTGGCGTTCGTCGGGCAGCCGGTTCACCAGCCGGGCGGCCTGGTGGAAGGCCTCTTGGGCCGACCGAGCCTGCCCGACGATCTGGTAGATGACCCCCAGCCCGTAGAAGGCCATCGGATCGTAGGCGTCCAACGCGGCTGCCTGCCGGAAGGCCTCCAGCGCCTTTTCCTCTTCCCCCAGGGCGTGGTAGCTCCATCCCAGGTTCCGATAGGTAGCCGCTGTGGCCGTGCCCTGCTCGACCTCGGCCTGATACTGAGCGATGAGTGACTGTGCGTCGGTGGTCATCGAGTCCTCCTTGAGCGCGTTCTTTGGTATCTATTCAGCCTACCCTCCCACAGGTCACCGGTCGAGGGCGCTTTCAGCCCCGATGGGCTACAAGTCCTCCTTGAAAGCGTTCTTTGGCGGTTTGTCCATAGCAGACCTCAGAGGTCCAGGGTTCTGGAGGTCCTCAGGCGGCCGGCGCCCGGAAGAGCCAGCCGACCATGTAGCCAATCAGGGCGGATGCCAGGCCGATGATCGCCATCTCCAACCCGCTGCGCCGCCAGTCCCCCACCTGCGTCGCCCGCGCCTTGTAGAAGCCGACGGCGAAGAGGGTGAGGCCGGCCACGATGAGAGCCCCCACCACCGCTTGGGCAACGGGCAGGAAGACGAAGGGGATCAGAGGGATGAGGGAGCCGACGATGGCCGCTCCTCCCACGATCAGCCCCAGCCGAACTGGCTGATCCTGCTCGACGGGCGAGAGGTTGAACTCCTGGGTCATCATCTCCTCGATCCAGGTCTCCTCGTCGGCCGTGATCTGGTCCACAATGGTCTCCAGCAGGTCGCCGTCGAAGCCCTTCCCCTCGTAGATGCGGCGGATCTCCTCCCGCTCGATGGCGGCGAACCGTCGGATGTGCTCCTTCTCCCGCTCCAGTTGGCCTCGGTAGTAGTCCTGGGCAGCCCGCTGAGAGGTGTAGACGCCGGCGGCCATGGAGACCGACTCGGCAAAGGTGGCTGCCAGCCCTGCCGCCAGGATGATCCGCTGATCGGCTGAGGCGGCCGCTACCCCTAGGATCACCCCCAGCACGTTGACCAGCCCATCCTGCCCTCCCAGGATGACCTCGGCCAGGCCGGCCCCGGCGCTGGCGTGGAGGGCGCGATGGGCTTCCAACTCCCTGATCGTCGGTCGCGTGTGCATCGTTGTCCTCCCCTTGCAGGTCGTCTCCTAACTCGGCCTCCCACGGGTTACGCGATGTTCAGCATTGGAGGTGGCGCACCAGACACCCCCAACGGCGTGCTCCGAGCTGGGCAGGGAACCCGTGGGAGGTTTCTGCGAGGAAGGTGTCAGGTGGCCAGTCCCAGAGCCAGCCCCAGCCGGTAGATCACCGTGGTGATGGAAGCGGCGGTGAGGAAGGGCACGACGATCCCCAGCACCGTCCACTTCAGGCTCCGCGTCTCCTTCCACGTCGCCCAGGTGGTCACCAGGCAGGGCAGGTAGAGCATGTAGAATACCATAAACGTATAGGCCGTCAAGAAGTTCCAGTGGGCGGCCAGGTAATCGAGCACCGTCTGGGAGTCGGCCAGGCTCGACTGGAGGCCGTAGGTCATCGCCAGGGAGGGTACGACGATCTCCTTGGCCGGCAGGGTGAAGATGAGGGCCAGGATCGCCTCCCCGCTCAGGTTCCACGGGCGGCCCAGCGGCTCCACCAGCCGCACCAACCAGCCGATGGGCGTCTGCTCGAAGGGAGCGCCGTGAGGGATGTTTCCCAGCAGCCAGATGATCAGCACCGTCGGCGCGGCGATCTGCACCGCCCGCATCATCGTGTGGCCCACCTTGTCCCGCAGCGTCCGCCAGATGACCCGTCCCCACTGAGGGCGGCGGTAGGGCGGGAGCTCCAGGACGAAGCCCCCCGGTTCGCCTCGGAAGAGGGTCTTGTTCAGCACGAAGGTGGCCAGGAAGACGGCCAACAGGCTGAGGCCAACGAGGGAGAGCATCACCGGCAGCGCCTGGTCGCCGAAGAGGATGATGACCAGGACGACGCCGGCCCCAAAGCGCCCGTTGCAGATGATCAGCGGTGCGGTCAAGATGGAAACCAGCCGGTCCTTCTCGTTGTCAATGATCCGGGCCGACATGATCCCGGTGATGTTGCAGCCGTAGCTCATCGTGCAGACCAGGCACTGCTTCCCCTGGGAGCCCACCACCCGCATCACCCGGTCCAGGTTGAAGGCGACGCGCGGGAGGAAGCCCAGGTCCTCCAGCAGGGCGAAGGCGGTGAAGAAGATGACCATCGGGGGGAGCATCACCGAGATCACCGCGCCGGTGCCCACGATCAGCCCGTCCACCAGCGCCCCGGTGACCCACCAGGGGGCGTTGAGGGCGGTCAGCACCTGACGGGTGGTGTGGGCCAGCCAGTCGAAGCCGACGGCCAGCATATCCGAGGGGATGTTCGCCCCCTCGATGGTGATCCAGAAGACGAGGGCCAGCATCGCCAGCATGATGGGCCAGGACCAGACCTTGTGGGTCAGGATCCGGTCCAGCCGTTCCGTCAGGACGTGGTGGACGGGGCGGGTCCGGCGCACCGCCCGACGGACCAGGTGGTCGGCCAGTTCGTAGCGGCGGCGGACGATCTCCACCTTGGCGTCGGGCTGCATCGCCTCGCCCATCGTCCGCGCCCGGTCGGCCAGGGCGTTCAGGTGGGGAGCCAGTTCAGCGTGAGGAACGGGGGTGGGATTGCCGAAGAGCAGGTCCCGCTCCCGCCGTAGGCAGCAGGCGGAGAGGTCGCCGGCCCGGAAGGCGGTCGTGATCTCGGGATCGTCCTCCAAGAGCTTGAGGGCCACCCAGCGGGCGTGGCCGTTGATGCCCAGTTCCCGCAGCTCCTGCTCCAGCAAAGTGAGGCTCCGTTCGATGGCCAGCCCGTAGTCCACCCGGACCGGGTGCGTCTCCCGCCGGTCCTGGGCCACGGCCAGGGCGGCCTGGATCAGCTCGGTCAGCCCCTTTCCCTCCCGGGCGACGATGGGGATGACGGGCACGCCCAGCCCTTCCTCCAGGGCCTCCACGTCAATCTGCAGCCCTTCCCGCTCCGCTTCGTCCATCAGGTTCAGGGCGATGACGACCCGGTCCGTCAGTTCCAGGATCTGGAGGGTCAGGTTGAGGTTGCGCTCCAGGTTGGTCGCGTCCACGATGTCAATCACCACGTCGGCGCCACCCTGAACGATGAAGTCGCGGGCGATCACCTCTTCGGGGGACTGGGCGGCCAGGCTGTAGGTGCCGGGCAGGTCCACCACGTGGACCTCCTGGCCGTTGAAGAAGAAGGTGCCCTCCGCCCGTTCCACCGTCTTGCCGGGCCAGTTGCCCGTGTGCTGGCGGCTGCCCGTCAGCGCGTTGAAGAGGGTGGACTTGCCCACGTTGGGGTTACCGGCCAGCGCAATGGTGAGCATCGCCTCCTGGTGGGGGCTGCGGGTTATGGGTTGTGGGCTCTGTGCGGGGTGACACGTCATCTTGTCCTCTTGCCTCCTTGTCCCTGGCCTGTCGGTCGTCGGCGGTCCGTCGTCGGCGGTCCTCCATTGGCCGACCCTTCTACTCCGGCAGTGGCTCCACCAGGACCTCACGGGCCTCGTCCTTGCGCAGGGAGAGGGACGAGCCCTTGACTCGGTACTCGATGGGGTCCCCCAGCGGCGCGGTGCGCACGACCTCGATCAGCGCCCCCGGCACCAGCCCCATGTCCAGCATGCGCCGCTGGTTGTTGACGGCCCCCAGGGCCAGGATCCGCCCTCGCTGTCCGACGCGCAGGTCGCTCAACGGGACCGGCTCCGGCGGGGCGGGGACGACGGAGATGCGCTCGGCGGCCTCTGGGGCCAGAACGTGGAGGTAGCCGCCCTGCTCCACGAGAAGGCGCTCCTCCTGCCGGGCCTGGACCCGGAGGCGGACCCCGGGCACAAAGCCCATCGCCACCAACTGGGCGAAGAGGGGCGGTGGTTCATCCTCCACGTGGAGCACCAGGGCGTCCTCATCCAACGGCCAGCGGGTCAGCGGCTGGCCGGTCTCGCCCTCCATCCGGCCCTGGGCGTCGGGGATCAGATCGCCGTGGGGGTCCCGGCGGGGGTAGCCCAGCCGTCGGGCCAGTGCTTCCATCTCTTCGGGGGTCGTCTCGTGCTCCCGGCGGTGGGCTTCGGCGTGGACCTCTTCCAGGGGGAACCCTTCTTCGTCGGCCAAGGAGCGTTCCCAGAGGCGGTGGGCCCGGATCAGCTCCAGGGCCCGGCGACGGCCTGCCTCTGTCAGCCGGACCTCCCGGCCGCCTGCCGAGGACCGCCCCCATCCCCGGCGGACCATACGGTCGGCGATCCGGAGGGCGACGGCGCGGGAGGTACCGATGGCCTGGGCCAGGCGCTCGACGGGGACCGGTCGCTCCGCCCCGCCCAGGTTGTAGAGGACCTTCAGCGTATCCTCGGTCTCGATCAGGCGGGCCCGCCGTCGTCGGTCGCGGCGAGCCACCCAGCCGGCGACGGGGTTCCCCCATCGCTCCCACCTTCTACAGGCGACCGCCAGGAGCAGCAGCCCCAGGGAGGCCAGAACCAGCCCGGTCCACGAAATCTGGATGGTGATCATCTCAAGCCTCCTCCGTCCGCACGAAGACGTTTTCGGCGATCTGATCAGAGATGGTGTGGACGACCTGTCCGACCTGGACGTCCAGCGTGCCCTCGTCGGGTTGGCGGGTCAGGAGCGTGACCGGTGTTTGAGGGACCAGCCCCAGGGCTTCCAGACGACGCAGCAGGGCCGGGTCATCGCTGCGCACGCGCACCACCTCCCCCTGTGCTCCGACCGCTAGCTCCCGGAGGGGGACGCAGGGCTGGTAAGGCATCGCCCCGGCCGGGGTGGGGATGGGATCCCCGTGGGGGTCCACGGTGGGGTGCCCCAGCAGCTCGGCGATCCGCTCCTCGAAGGTCTCCGAGATGACGTGCTCCAGGGCCTCTGCCTCATCGTGCACCTCGTCCCAGGAGTAGCCCAGCGCCTCGTGCAGGTAGAGCTCGATGAGCCGATGGTGCCGGATCACCTCCAGGGCAACCCGTTCGCCGGCGGGTGTCAGCCGGACCCCCCGGTGGCGCTGGTAGTCCACCAGCTTCAGGGCGGCCAGCTTCTTGAGCATGCCTGTGACCGAGGCCGGGGCGACCTCCAGGGCCTCGGCGATGGCGGTGGTCGTCGCCCGTCCGGTCGGCTGTTGCAGCTTGTAGATGGCCTTCAGGTAGTCTTCCATTGCATGGGTGAGCATAGGGGCCTCCTAGGGTGGGGCGGGGGCCGTCAGCCGGTCCCCTTTTCGGTGACGCGGAGCTTCCGCCAGGGGGGGCGGAGCCGGGCGAGGCGGGTACGGACCTGCCAGCCCCCCTCGCCGACCACGCGGATGTCCCGCTGCCGGAAGCGCCACCAGGCCAGGAGGGCGAAGAGGACGGCCACCGCCAGCAGTCCGACGATCCACCGACCGTTCAGCCCGCCGATCGCCTCACCGCTCTGGTAGTAGTGGAGGGGCGTGAGGCGGGCGATGGGTTTCAGGTCGTCGTTGATGTTTGCCAGCCCGACGAGGAAGAAGTTGCCGACGAGGAGGATGCCGGCCCCCATCGCCGCCAGGCGGCGGGCCGGGAGCAGCATGCTCAGCAGGAGCGCCAGCGTCCCGAAGAGGAGCAGGATCGCCAGGAGGGAGAGGAAGGGCAGGATCAGCCTCCCGACCCCAACCCCCAGCGGCGACCAGATGCCGGCGGTCACCAGCCCCAGCCACATCAAGGCCAGGATGGCGACCGTCGTCGTGACGAAGGCGAGGAGACGCCCGACGAAGAGGTCGGTGCGGCTCACCGGGTGGGCCAGGATCAGGTCCAGCGTTCCCTTCTCCTCGTCGCCGACGAGCAGGCCGCTGCCGGCCAGAATGGCGAAGATGCCCAGGACGAGGGGCATGTACGAGAACATCTCGACGGAGAGATACCCCTCCGGGGTGGCGATCGTCTCCACGTTGCCGAAGAAAGCGATCATCTCCACCTCGCCGATGTGGTGGGAGGAGAAGAAGATGGTCGCGCCCGCGTCGCGGGCCTCGGTGATCAGGCGCAGCACCTCGTGCTGCATCAGCGGGTCGAGGCTGGCCGTGGGCTCGTCCAGCAGCAGCAGTTCCGGTCGGTGCATCAGCGCTTGGATCAGCCCTACCTTCTGTTTGTTGCCCTTGGAGAGGTTCTTGACCGGCTGCTGGAGGTCCAAGTCGAGGCGTTCGGCCAGCCGGCGCACGAAGGCCCAATCGGCCTTCCCGCCCCGCAGGTCGTTCAGGAAGCGGAGCGTGGCTTCTACGGTCAGGGTCTCGTCCAGGTGCAGCTCGCCGGGCAGGTAGCCCGTCCGTGCCCGCACGGCGACGGGATCGGCCTGGGGGTTGAGGCCCAGCACCCGGATGGAGCCGCCGTTGGGGTGGATCAGGTCCAGCATGCAGCGGATGGTCGTTGTCTTCCCCGCCCCGTTGGGGCCCAGGAAGCCGAAGACCCCCCCCCGGCGCACCTCCAGGTCCACCCCATACAGGGCCTGGACGGGACCGTAGAACTTGATCAGTCCTTCGATGACAATGGCGTGTTGCCGGCTCATATCCGCCTCCCCGGCGGTCGTTGGTGTAGGAAGGCTCTTTGAGCCCGATGATTCGGCTCTCCGACCCGGGTCTGGAGAGTCCGGGCTGAAAAGGCAAAGCCTTGCGAGCTACCCTGTAGGCCGGAATTCCCATTCCGGCGAAGGGAGGCATCCGGACTGGTCGCTTCTCAATCCCCGAACTGCTTTATAGCCCGGTTGAGCGGCTTTGTCAAGGGAGACCTGGTGATACCCATCAGTGAGCGAGGGGATGGGCTGTGCAGGGGGAACCCTCCCGCAGGTTTTATCCACGGCCTAAAGCGCGTTGTAGGCCGCTGCCGGGAAGCCGTTGCCATCGCCGGGCACAAGGTGCCCGGCGGGAGGGTGATGCACTAGTGCTCCCGGCTTGCCCCTCCCGCCGTTTGTGGTACAATATACCCGCATATGCGGAAGTGCGGGTAAAAACCGGTGCGTTGGGTTGGAAAGGCAGACGACGATGGAACTGTTGACCGGACCGCCGGCCATTCAGATCAGCTTTCGAACCTCGTTGCCCCAGGACCTCTTCGCCAACCTCCTCCTGCTCAACGCTGCCCCCTACATCGAAGGGCTGGATGACTGGGTGACGCGGACGGCTGCTCGCCTCTCCTCTGAGCTGAGCCGGGAGATCCGCACCCTGATGGGCTTCCTGCGCTACTGCCCCAGCCTGTGGGGGCACCTGGTGATGGATTTTCCCCAGGACCATCCGGCCCACGAGAGCTTTGTCGCCTATCACACCCTTCTGGCCCGCTGGCCGGCGGAACGGTACGGCTGGCTGGCCCTGGAGGGGCTGCAGCGGGAGCTCCAACGGGCCGGCATCCCCCTGAGCTGGCCGGGCGACGACCCGCCCGCACCCGACTTCCTGGCTACCGCTGTCAACGAGCTCGCCCAGTTCCGCTGTCAGGGAGAGCCTGAATGGACAGAGCGGGCTCCTGACCTGGAGGAAGTCACCGCCCTCTTCAGCGACCCGGCCCCCCTCAAGCGGCGCCTGTTGAAGCTGCTGGAAGGCTTCTGGACCGAGGCTTACGCCGAGGCCTACACCGACTGCCTGCCCACGATGCGCCGCTGTGTGGCCTATCACCGAGCTCGCCGCTATTCGCCTCCCTTTCCCAGCCAGTTCACGGCGATCACAGGCCGGGCGCTGCCGGAAGGGCTGCAAGAACGGCTGGTAGCCATCCGCCAGGTGACCTTCGTGCCCTCCTGCCACATCGGCCCCTACTTCATCTTCGCCACGGTGCCGCCCCGGATGCAGATCTCCTTCAACGCCCGCACGGTCGCCCAAGCCGAAGCGGCCCTCGACGGGCAGGTCGTCACCCTCTTCCCGCCGCTGAGGGCGCTGGCCGACGAGACGCGGCTCCACATCCTGGCCCTGCTGTCGGGGGCCGAGGGGGAGATGACGACGGCGGAGGTGATGCGCCGCCTCGGCCTCTCCCAGTCGGCGGCCTCGCGCCACCTGGGGCTGCTGGAGAAAACGGGGCTGATCCGATCCCGGAAGGTGAACGGGATGAAGTGCTACCGGCTCGACCCCACGCGCGGTCGGGAGGTCCTGGATGCGCTGGCCCGCCTCCTGAACGTGGCCTGACCGGGGCGCGACGGCGGACCGCCGACGACGGACGGCAGACTAGACTGCCGACCGCCGACTGCTGACGGCGGACTTCGACGCGCACCACGCACCACGGGATACGCACCACGGAGAACAACGCGGATGAAAACTTCATTGCTGTCGGTCGCTGTCGCCCGGCTGAGACGGGAAGCGGGAAGCCGGTCCGGCTTTCCCTTCGTCTCCGACCCCGAGATGGTCCGGCAGGTGGTGGTGCTGGCCTGGCCGGCCGTCGTCGAGCAGTTGCTGAACACCAGCGTGGGGTTGGTGGACGCCTACCTGGTGGGGCACCTGGGCGCGGCGGCGCTGGCGGGCGTGGGCCTCAGCGCCCAGGTGATGATGCTCAACTGGGCCCTCTTCGCCTCCGTGGGGGTCGGGGCCACGGCGCTGGTGGCCCGCTACGTGGGGGCCGGTCGCCCGGCCGAGGCGAGCCGGACGGCGACCCAGGCGCTTCTCCTGGCCCTCGCCGTCGGCCTGGGGGTGGGGGCGCTCCTCTTCGCCGGCGCACCGCTCATCCTCCGGCTCCTGGGCGGCGCGCCCGAGGTCGTCGCCGAGGGAACCCCCTACCTGCGGACCGTGGCCGCCTCCGTCGGGCTGATGGCGGTCCTCTTCGTGGGCAACGCGGTGCTCCGGGGCGCGGGCGACACCCGCACGCCGATGCTGGTGATGTTCCTGATCAACGCCGTCAACATCGCCGTGGCCAGCAGCCTCGTCTACGGGGTGGGGCCGCTGCCGGCCCTGGGCGTCGTCGGCTCCGGCCTGGGGGCGGCGACGGCCCGGTCGCTGGGCGGGCTCGTCGTCCTGGGCATCCTGGTGCAGGGGCGGGCCGGCCTGCGCCTCGCCTTGGGCGGGCCGGGGCGACGGCTGCCCCTCCCCCGGCCCGACGGGGGGCGGATGGTTCAGGTGCTGCGCATTGGGCTGCCGGCCGGCGGCGAACAGCTCCTGATGCGCGTCGCCCAGGTGGTGATGGCCACCCTCGTCACCCGCCTGGGCACCGCCTCCTACGCCGCCCACCAGCTCGTCATCCAGGTGATGGCCATCTCCTACATGCCCGGCTGGGGCTTCGCCCTGGCCGCCACGACGCTGGTGGGACAGGAGCTGGGGGCGGGCCGGCCCGACCGAGCCACCCGCAGTGGCTACACCGCCCTGGGGCTGGCCGTGGGCGTGATGGTCCTCGTCGGCGGCCTCCTCTTCGCCTTCGCCGAGCACGTCGTCGCCTTCTTCACCCGCGACGCCGCTGTCATCCGACTGGGGGCCCAGGCGATGCGGGTGGCCGCCTTCTACCAGCCCTTCCTCAGCGGCCTGATGGTCCTGGGGGGTGGGCTGCGGGGCGCGGGAGATACCCGAACGCCGCTCCTCATCCAAGGAGGGACCATCTGGCTGGTCCGGCTCCCCCTGGTCTACCTCTTCGGCCTGGTCCTGGGCTGGGACGTGGTGGGCGTCCACCTGGCGATGGGGGTGGACTTCGGCGTGCGGGCCTTCCTCTTCGAGCGGCGTTTTCGTTCGGGGAAGTGGCAGACGGTGCTCAAGACGTGAAACGGAGAACGGCAAGCGGGTTGTCTATCCCGCGTTTCGTGTTGCGTGTTGCGTGTTGGAATCTGCGGTCTGCGGTCGGCGGTCCGCCGTCGGTCGTCGGTCCGCGGTCCGTGGTCGGAGGTCCGTAAAGTGCGAGGCGTGACGTGAAGGTCCTGGGACGTTTGTTGGGCTATCTGCGGCCTTACTGGGCACGGGTGGTGCTGGCGGCCGTCAGCTTGGTGGGGGGGACGGCGATGGGGCTGGTGGTGCCCTGGGTCATCAAGCAGGTGATTGACGTGGGGTTGGCCCAGGGGGACCCGACGGCCATCTTCCTCTCCGCCCTGACCATCGTGGGGTTGGGGGCGGTGCGTTCCCTCTTCGGCTTCGGCCAGCGCTACCTCTCGGAATGGCTCTCCCACCGGGTGGCCTACGACCTGCGCAACCAGCTCTACGACCGGGTCCAGCGGCTCCCCTTCGCCTACCACGACCACACCCCCATCGGCCAGTTGATCTCCCGGGCCACCTCCGACGTGGAGTCGGTGCAGCGCTTCGTCGGCTTCGGGCTGGTGGACGGGATCAACACCCTCCTGCTGGCCGTGAGCATCATCGTCATCCTCTTCCGCACCAACGGGGAGCTGGCCCTCATCGCCCTGGCCCCGCTGCCCCTCCTGGTGGTCGTGACCATTCGCTTCGGGCGCATCATCCGTCCGATGTTCCTGGGGGTGCACCGGCAGATGGGACGGGTGAGCGAGGTGATCCAGGAGAACCTGGTGGGCATCCCGGTGGTGAAGGCCTTCGCCCGCGAGCCCTACGAGATGCAGAAGTTCGACGCGGTGAACCGGGAGTTGCTGGTGCGCCGGCTGCGGCTCATCCGCACCTGGGCGGCCAACTTCCCCCTGATGGCCGTGCTCATCAGCCTGAGCACGGCGCTCATCCTCTGGTACGGGGGCCGGCAGGTGATCGCCGGGCGGATGACGGTGGGGGAGGTGGTCGCCTTCAACAGCTACGTCGTGATGCTGGCGATGCCGGTCCAGCGGCTGGGCTGGATCGTCAACCTGACGGCGATGGCGATGACGGCCGGCCAGCGCATCTTCGAGGTCCTGGACACCGAGCCGGCCATCCGCAACCGGCCCGGGGCCATCGTCCTGCCTCGCCTGCGGGGGGAGGTCCGTTTCGAGAACGTCTCCTTCCGCTACGAGGGGCCTGCGGCCCCCCTTCGGCCCGACGATGGCCGCCCGCCCCCGGAGCCGGGCGATTGGATCCTGCGGGAGATCAGCTTCGAGGCCCGGCCCGGTCAGGTGATTGCGCTGCTGGGGGAGACCGGGTCGGGCAAGAGCACGCTGGTCAACCTGATCCCCCGCTTCTACGAGGCGACCTCGGGGCGGGTGCTGGTGGACGGCTACGACGTGCGGGAGGTGACGCTGGAGAGCCTGCGCCGCCAGATCGGCATCGTCCTCCAGGAGCCCTTCCTCTTCTCGGCGACGGTGCGGGAGAACATCGCCTACGGGCGGCCCGACGCCCCGCTGGAGGCCGTCGTCGAGGCGGCCCGGGCGGCCCACGCCCACGACTTCATCGTCGAGTTACCCGACGGCTACGACACGCTGGTGGGGGAGCGGGGCGTGACCCTCTCCGGCGGCCAGCGGCAACGGGTGGCCATCGCCCGGGCGCTGCTGATGGACCCCCGCATCCTGATCTTGGACGATGCGACCTCCAGCGTGGACGTGGAGACGGAGCACCTGATCCAGGAGGCGCTGGCCCGGCTGATGGAGGGGCGGACGACCTTCGTCATCGCCCACCGCATCTCCACCGTCCGGCGGGCGGACCTGATCCTGGTGCTGGAGGGCGGGCGGATCGTGGAGCGGGGGACCCACGCCGAGCTGCTGGCGCGGGGGCAGCGCTACGCGGAGATCTGCCGCCTGCAACTGGCGTCGGTCGCCGTGGTGGGAGCAGGAGGGGGAACGTGACGCGATTGCGGCCCAGCGAGGGCGTGGAGGGCAAGGCCTACGATCCGGTGATCGCCCGGCGGCTGATGGGCTACCTGGCCCCCTACCGGCATCGGGTGGTCTTGGCCCTGGCCCTGATGGTGGTGAGCTCGCTGATGGGGCTGGCCGGCCCCTACCTGATCCGCCTGGCCATTGACCGGGGCATCCGGGCGGCCAACGTGACCCTCCTGGGGTGGGTGACGCTGGCCTTCGTCGCCAGCCGGCTGCTCAACTGGGCGGCGATGTACGGGCGCATCAACACGATGGCCCAGGTGGGCCAGGAGATCATCTACAAGGTGCGGGGGGAGCTCTTCAACCACCTGCAGGGGCTGGCCCTGGGCTTCTTCGCCCGTCAGGAGGTGGGCCGGCTCATCTCCCGCCTCATCTCCGACGTGGGCGTGATGCGGGAGATGATCACCTGGGCCATCGTCGCCGTCGCCAACGACCTGCTCACCCTGGGGGGGATCGTCCTGGTGCTCCTCTCGATGAACGCCCGGCTGGCCCTGCTGACGATGCTGGTGCTGCCGGTGATGGGTGGGCTGGCGAACCTGTGGCGGGTGCGGGCGCGGGAGAGCTACCGGGCGGTGCGGCGGGCCATCGGGGCGGTCAACGCCGAGCTCCAGGAGAACATCGCCGGCGTCCAGGTCGTCCAGGCCTTCGCCCGCGAGTCCTTCAACGCCCGCCGCTTTGCCGAGGAGATCAACCGGCAGAACCTGGAGGCCAACCTGCAGGCGGCCCGGCTGGCAGCCCTCTTCTTCCCCTCGGTGGACTTCATCGGCTCCCTGGCGGTGGGGCTCGTCGTCTGGGTGGGCGGGACGGCGCTGCTGGGGGAGCCGCTGACGGCGGGGGAGTTGGTCGCCTTCGTCCTCTACATCGAGCAGTTCTTCAACCCCATCCGCGACCTGAGCCAGCGCTACAACACCTTCCAGGCGACGATGGCGGCGGGTGAGCGGATCTTCGAGCTGCTGGACACGAAGCCGGAGATCGAGGATGCGCCCGACGCCGTGGAGATGCCGCCCATCCGGGGGGAGGTTCGCTTCGAGGATGTCTGGTTCAGCTACGACGGGGAGACGCCGGTGCTGCGGGGGATCAACCTGGAGGTGGAGGCCGGCCAGACGGTGGCGCTGGTGGGGCCGACGGGGGCGGGCAAGAGCACCATCGTCCGGCTGGTGGCCCGCTTCTACGACCCCCAGCGGGGCCGGGTGCTGGTGGATGGCCGGGACCTGCGCCGGGTGACCCAGGCTTCCCTCCGCTCCCAGATGGGCTTCGTCCTCCAGGAGCCCTTCCTCTTCTCCGGCACAGTGCGGGAGAACATCGCCTATGGCCGGCTGGGGGCGGACGACGCGGCCATCGAGGCGGCGGCGCGGGCCGTTGGAGCCCACGACTTCATCGTCCGGCTGCCGGAGGGGTACGAGACGGTGATCGAGGAGGGAGGGGCCAACCTAAGCGTGGGGCAGCGGCAGCTCCTCAGCTTCGCCCGGGCGCTCCTGGCCGATCCCCGCATCCTGATCCTGGACGAGGCGACCTCCAGCGTGGACCCGCAGACGGAGCGGCAGATCCAGCGGGCGCTGGGCCGGCTGCTGGAGGGGCGGACTGCCTTCGTCATCGCCCATCGGCTCAGCACCATCGTCCGGGCCGACAAGATCGTTGTGCTGGAGGAAGGGCGGATCGTCGAGGAGGGGACCCACGAGACGCTGCTGGCCCTACGGGGGCGGTATTGGCGGCTCTACCGGCGGTATGCCCAGGAGATGGGGGAGACGAGGTCGAACGAATGAACGAATGAGGTTGCGCAGCACGGTTCTACGGCGAGAGACACGAAGGGCACCAAGAGCTCAAAGAGCACGAAGCGGTACGAAAGTCTGGACAAGCCCTCTTGGGAGCACCACCCCCCCATCCGTTCAATCCGTTCCCCAATCCGTTGACAGCTTGTCCGCTCCGGCCACGGCGAGAGACACGAAGGGCACCAAGAGCTCAAAGAGCACGAAGCGGT
>Ga0256830_1000074_pt1 | contig 85713 bp, 83 predicted proteins | sample 128326metaG_FD_190537 | JGI IMG/M metagenome (GOLD analysis project Ga0256830, IMG submission 190537) | Hydrothermal vent microbial communities from Lau Basin, Pacific Ocean - 128-326 | ecosystem: Environmental > Aquatic > Marine > Hydrothermal vents | place: Pacific Ocean: Lau Basin | collected... | reverse complement strand
AATCCGGCTTTTTAGCCAAACGGACATGCTGCCGCCGGGCCCAACACGCTCGCTGGGCCTGATTTTTCGCTTCTTTTCAAGGGGTTGCATAGTCAAAGGAGTGGTTACATGCCCCCCTCATGTTAAATTTGAGTATATGCTATTTGTTCTGATAAGGTCAAGGGCATACAACGCAAGGGTTGCTCACAAACGGAGATCAGGCAAAGATATCCAGAGAGAAAGGGCGAAAAGAGGATTTAAATGCAGGCAACTCCCGACTTGTCGGCTGAGCATGCTCTTTTCAGGGTCAGACGGAGTAAACCGCCAGCCGGGGTTTCATGACATGAATCATGGAAAGAAACCGCGTTTTTTATTAAAGTATTATTTAGGGATCAGACAGAACCGGGATGCCGGGGGATAAAGCCTGCGTCCCGAAGCAAAGGAGGTTGCAAATGGACAGATTCGTAAAGAATTTCATCTTGATGAGTCTTGTTTATCTCGCCGTTGCGTCGGTCCTGGGTATACTGATGATTGCAGACCCGGCGCTTACGACACTCAAGTTCATCCACTCTCACTTCATGCTGCTCGGGTGGGTATCCATGATGATCTACGGCGTAGGTTATCATATTCTGCCGAGGTTCTCAGGCAGGCTCCTCAAGAACAAGACCATGGCCGAGGTACAGTTCTGGCTGGCGAACCTCGGGCTTGTCGGGCTCGCGGTCTCGTACACGCTGGGGATATACCATCCAGACGAAGGCATCTACAGGACCATCACCGTGCTGAGCGGAGCGGTCGAGGTGTTCTCGATCTTCCTCTTCTTCTACAACATGGTGACCACGGTCTTTGCAAGGGAGGAGGGCAGCTGATGGTCTAAGACCCCGAGGCCCTGAGGCCCTCGGGGTCGGTTATCAGTACCTTTCCGTCCACTTCCCTGATCAGGCCTGATTTCCTGAATCTCGTCATCGTCCTGATGGCGGTCTCGACCGTGGTGCCGACCATGTCGGCGATATCCTGCCTGGAGAGGCGCATGTCTATAAGAATCCCGTCTTCCGTCCGTCTCCCGACGTTTTCCGCAAGCTTCAGCAGCAGAGAGACTATCCGCGCCTCGACGCGTTCAAGGGCGATGTTCTTGAGGGTCTCATGCGCCCCCCTCATCCTGTCGCCGAGATTCATGGTCAGAGAGTACATGAGGGATGGGAACCTGTCGAGAATCCTCATCAGGTCGCTCCTCGACAGCTTCAAGACCTCGGTCTCCTCCATTGCCACGGCATTTGCCGGATATGGAAATCCCCTCATGACGGCGACCAGGCCGAAGAAGTCAAACGGCGGGATGATCTCTATTATTATCTCCTTGCCGTCCTGGGATAGCTTGGTTATCTTGACCTTCCCCCTGGTCACGAAGTAGAGATGCTCGGGTGGATCTCCCTCGGCGAAGATCACCTCCTTCTTCGCAAAAGAAGACGGCCTGAGATAGGGTTCGATCTCCTGAAGCTCCTCGTCCTCGAGGTCTTTGAAGAGCTCTATCTCGCGTATACGGGGATCCATGACAGATAAATGATATAGAAACGGCTGCCGAAAAGACAACAACATGTACTGACTTAGTTCATAGTTTATTCATAATGTGCTATTATAATAATTAAAATTTATGAACGGAGGTCCGTATGACAAAATTTTCCGTCCTGGTGTCCTTGCTGCTCCTGTTGCTGTCCGGAACCGTGTCTCCATCCCTGGCTGCATCCGGCAAGTGCACCATCTCAAAAAAGGAGGCTTTCGATGTCCTGAAAGGCTTCGACCCGCGTGCAAAGGTGACCGACGTCCGCAAGTCACCGGTTGAAGGTTTGTGCGAAGTAAGTCTCAAGGCCGGGGACAAGACCTTCATCGTCTACATCGATTCGTCGATGAAGTACCTCGTGCTGGGCTCTATCGTTGACGTGAAGACCAGGACAAACCTCACACAGCAGAGGATGACCGACGTCAACAGGGTCGATACCTCCAGTATCCCCCTTGACGACGCCCTGATCCTCGGCAAGGCCGATGCAAAGTACAAGGTCATAGTCTTTGACGACCCCGACTGACCATATTGCGCAAAACTTCATCAGGAGATGAAGAAGATCGTGAAGAAGAGGGACGACATCGTCTTTTATCTCAAGATGTATCCCCTGACGAGCATTCATCCGAAGGCTTATGACAAGTCGAAGGCCATAATCTGCAAGAAATCGATCAAGCTGCTTGAAGACGCCTACGACAAGAAAGAGATACCCCCTCCGACCTGTGAGACGGACGCAGTCGACAAGAACATAGCACTTGCCCAGAAGCTCGGCATAAGGGGAACGCCTGCCATCATACTCCCTGACGGCAGGCTGCTCACCGGGAACAAGAAGGCCGAGGAGCTGATCAAGCTCATAGAAGGCAAGAAGTAGCATTTACCCGCGGCCCCCGGTCCATTCCCGGGGGCCGCCACCAGCATCCTGAAGACCTCCGGATCATGCGGGTTGACGTAAACGCTGCAGCCAGGTCCTCGCCTCGAGTTCGAGGCCGACCGGAGACACCAACGAGTGTTTGAGAACCCTCAACAGCCGGCCCGCGAACAGAGACCATGTCAACCGCAATATACATACACATACCTTTCTGCATACGGAAGTGCAACTACTGCGATTTCTATTCCGTGGCCTTCAGTCCGGCACTGAAGAAGCGTTACCTGAGGGCATTGTTGAAAGAGATAGACCGCGCACCCGCTGCCGGTGAGATCAACAGCGTCTACATCGGAGGGGGAACGCCGTCCCTGCTCGACCCAACCGAGGTGGAGACCATAATGAGCAGGATTGCACGGAGGTTTAACCTGTCACGTGATGCGGAGGTCTCGCTCGAGGTCAACCCCGGCACGGTCGATCTTCACAAGATCAAGGCCCTGCGCGTTGCGGGCGTCAACAGGCTGAGCATAGGCGTGCAGTCGATGAGCCCCGTGGAGCTTAGGCTGCTCGGCAGGATACATGAGGCCGCCGACTCTCATCGAGCACTCGATTGGGCGAGCAGGTGCTTCGACAATTTCTCCGTCGACATCCTCTACGGCATACCCGGCCAGACCCCCTCGGAGGCCGAAGAGGGCCTCAGGCAGGTGCTCCGCTATGGACCGCAACACGTGTCCTCGTACGAACTCACCGTCGAAGAGGGGACACCGTTTTTCGACATGATCTCCGAAGGAAGCATCGCACTGCCGGATGACGACGACAAGATCGCGATGTATGAACGAATAGGGGAAACACTCGAGAAGACCGGGTACCGGCATTACGAGATATCAAACTATGCCCGGGATGGGTATCGATGCAGGCACAACATGAACTACTGGTTGAGGGGTGAATACCTCGGTTTCGGGGCCTCGGCCCACGCCCACATCCGGGACGTCAGACTCCGCAACGCTGCTGACATCTCGGACTACATCCGGATGATGGAACAGGAGGGGTCGGCCGTGGTCGAAGAGACCCCCCTGACTTCGAGCGACAGGGCGCATGAGGAGATGTTCCTGCGGCTCAGGACCGACGTGGGGCTCAACTTGGATAGATTGTCAACCGCTCGGGAGCTGGTTCGCCGGCTCGAGCGCGAAGGCCTGATCAGCGAAACAGGCGGGGCCGTACGCCTGACGGAAAAGGGCATGCTACTTTCGAACCGGGTCATCGTCGAGCTGATGGACGCCCTGGAGAGGAAGTCCGCCGACCACGACCGCGGTCATACGCAACCGTAATGGGTCGACCGCCGGGTCGAGCTCTACTTGGCCGTCACCCCTCCGGATACGATGAAGGCCATGACGTCGCCGCTGTCCGCACTGATGGGGACGACGTGGTCCGCGGGCACGATTATGAGATTTCCGGCAAAGTTGTACGACTGCGGCAGGTAGACGGCGACGCGGTCTGCAAGGCCGAGGCCGTGCAGGCTCTCCTGTGTCACGAATCCCACTACCTGTATACCGCTGCCTGGGGCCAGCGTGACCAGCACGGGCTTGTCGAAGCTCCTCTTGTCGCCGACGAACGCCCCTATCAGGTCCCTTACGGACGTATATATCATCTTTATCAGTGGAAGCCTCGCAAAGGTCCTGTCCACAAGGAGCACCAGACCCTTTGTGAGGAAATTGGAGGCTATGAAGCCCATGCCGGTGATCGTAAGTATCGTAACAACGAATCCCACCCCGGGTATATCGAAGCTGAACAGCCTGTCTATCTTTATGAAGACGAGATACACCACGTATACGGTTGCAACAAGCGGAATCAGAAACAGAAGCCCTTTGAGAAAATACTCCGTCAGTTTCTTCATAACTCCCTCCTCTCTCGGTTCATAAACGTTTTGCGGGGCACGGCCGACCATGTTTCAAAGACTCGAGATACCCAGGGCCGCAAACTATTTTGACATTACTCCGGAGCCTTAGGCAATCCCGCCGCATCGCGCACGCGGTGATGGCTTGGAGACAGGGTAAGGGGATGAAGCATTACGATGTTTATAGAGGGTCGGCCGGGGCCGTCCCCGGCCGAAACGGTGTGGAGATCAATGAGCTCCGTGTATCAAGACCGGAAGGCAGAGTACGCACACCTTCTTCTCTTCGCCGCCTTGTATGCACGAAATATACACCCTCTCCTTGTCGTCTGCACCACAGACAAAACACTTGACTTCCATCGTCAATCCTCCAGTTCGTTTATTTCCTTGACTATCACCTCAGGGTCGACGTTGTGCATAGTCGCACCAAAGGCGATGGTCTCGACGTTGATTCCGGGACAAGTGAAACAACCGTTTCCGAAGTACTTCTCGATGACCTTGGCGGCCTCAGGCATGTCCCTGATTATCTCTCCGATCACGCTATCCTTTGTAACCTTCTTCTTGGTAGCAGCCATTGTCTTCCTCCTTGCATGTTTATTGTTTATTCTACCAATGGCACGACGATTTTGTTATGATCTGTGTCATACCTCGAAACGGCGGTACGGTTGTATACTGAAGATACATAAGACGGCGGGACAGGCTTTGCTTAATTCAGGTTTTTGTATTATAATACACTTAGGGTCACGGCAGGATAGAGGGAGCATCCTATAAACTCGTCTGTTTATAGATTGAACATCTTATTTTTTTGACCTTGCGAGTCAGAACGAATCCAGTGCAAATCGAGCTGACTAATACTGCATCCAGAGAGTTGCATATATCTGCAATTAATGTTTTTCGATCTTTGCAGTCTCCGCAGGTATCTGATGGATGTTCCGTTCCGGGAAGGACGGAACCGGGGCTTTCGCATGCCGGAAAACACCGGGCTTGCCGCAGGCATTTCAGACCCGCTCTGCGCGGTGAAGTCCGACCGGAGCAGGTTTCGTCAAGTGGCCCCCTTCCTCGACCAGTCCCTTGCCGTGGATCTCCATCAGGTGCCGAGAACCGTTGCATGGTCGGTGGCATGGCTGCCGGACAGTGCAGTGCCCTCAGGCGGCCGGCGGCTTGAAAAACAATCAAACTCGTGAAGGAGCGTCATGGAAGGGACAAACAGACCTGTATCGCCATATGTCGCAATCCTTGTAAACAACTGGAACAGAAAGGACGATCTTCTCAAACTGTTCACCGCATTGCAGAAGCTCGATTACGACCGGGACCGCTACAAGATACTTCTTGTGGACAACGCCTCGACCGACGGCTCGGTCGAGGCGGTCAGGGAGAGGTTTCCCGAGGTGGCGATATTGCAGAACACGGAAAACCTCGGCAGCACCGGTGGGTTCAACTCGGGTCTCAGGTACTTACTGCAAGGAACGCTCGGGGACTTCGACTACATCTGGCTCCTCGACAACGACGCGCTCGCCGAACCGGCAGCTCTCAAGGAACTGGTAAAGGTAGCAGAAACGGATCCCTGCATCGGACTGGTCGGCTCGAGGATAATGAATCCCGACGCACCCGACAATATCGTCGAGATCGGGGTCCACATGGGATGGCAGCATGCAACCGTAGTGCCGAATCTCAGGAACATTCCCGACTCTGCCGAACTGGATGACTACTATGACGTGGTCGCCGTTGCAGGCTGTTCCTCCATGGCACGGGTGTCGGCGATCAGGAGGGTCGGTCTCATGGACGAACGCTGTTTCGTCTACTGGGACGACATGGAGTGGGGTATTTCTTTCACGCGTCACGGCTACAGGGTTGTCGGCGCCACATGGTCGGTGGTGTACCACCGCTCGTTTTCCGAAAGGCGCGTATGGTCTCCGGCCAACGTGTACTACGAGACGAGAAACCGCCTGCTCGTCTTCAGCAAGCACACGAGCGGGCTCGACCGCGTGCTGTCGGTCTTCCGCATCGTCAGAACGGCGATGAAGAAGAACTGCGCCCTCTGGCTCTCGGGCAAGGGCAAGCTGGCTAAGCTCCAGATGATGTCGATAGTGGACTTCGTGCGCAACAAGTGGGGCAGGTACACCTACGACAACAGCCTGCCGAACAGAGACAACGACTACATAGAGGACCTCTCGCAATACAAGCGCTTCATCGTCATACCGCCGGGGGATGTCTCGTCATTCGAGAAGACGCTGGAAGAGATCCGCAGGCAGTCGAAGGATGCCTACATCTGCCTGCTTGTCACCATAAACAGGCTGAATCTCTTCTCGGACGTGAAGGTGGATGAAAAGATAGTGCTCGATTTCACACAGAAGAACGCCTACCTGAAGACTTTCCTGACCATTCTGTGGAAGAAGTTCGATGTCGCCGTAGTGCCTCCGCACGGCGCACTGGGGGCTTTCAACCATATATCATACGCAGTGAAGAAGACCTGTGCACTCGATGAAGAGAAGAACCTCTTCAGGCTCGACCAGGAGGGCGGAATGCTCTGGAAGCTCCCGCTGTCGGTCATGATGGGAGAGTTGTCTTCATGGCTCGTCTTCCCCTTCATCCTGCTCGTCAGTCTTCGCTACACGAGCAGGATCACCCGTAAACCGTGCAGCAGCCTGGTCTCCGCGAGCAAGGGATAGAGCGCAGGAAATCTCAATACATGCCGGTTCCGACGCTCAAAGCACCGAGGTAATCCGTCCACTCGGTAAGCCCGGTGCCCGTCCTGCATGAGACCTCGAATATCCTGAGTCCGGGGTTGATGGAGAGTGCGCTCCTTCTTATCTTGTCCATGTCCACATCGGTATGCGGGAGGAGGTCCGTCTTGTTTATGACGAGAACACCGGACTCCTTGAACATCAGGGGGTATTTCAGCGGCTTGTCGTCGCCCTCGGTGACACTGAGGACCATGGCCTTCACATCCTCGCCGACGTTGAACTCGGCCGGGCAGACGAGGTTGCCGACATTCTCGATGAAAAGGAGTTCTATGCCGCCGAGGGGGATATCTTCGAGGGCCTCCCTTATCATGCCGGCGTCGAGGTGGCATGCGCCTTCGGTGTTGAGCTGGACCACAGGAACGCCGAGTGCGTCTATCCGCTCGGCATCATCCGTCCCCGTGATGTCGCCTTCTATCACCCCAATGGAGACCTTGTCCATCAACGCCTCTATGGTCCTCACGAGCAGGGACGTCTTGCCGGCGCCAGGGGCGCTCATCAGGTTTATCGTGAAGACCCCGTTTTCCCTGAGGAGCCTCCTGTTTTCTTCCGCTATCCTCTCGTTGGCTTCAAGTAGGCGCTTCACAATCCTCAACTTCAAAGATAACCTCCCTCAGTCGACGTCGATCTCCATTATGTCGAGTTCCCGGCCGCCGCATATCCTGAAGCGCGCTCCGTTGCATGCAGGACACGACGTAATCAGCTCTGATTCGGCATCGAAATCGCTGTTGCAGTCAAGGCAGTGGCCCCTTACAGGGACTTCCTCACAGACGAGGGTTGCACCCGCTGCGATGGTATCCGCCTTGACTATATCGAAGGCGGTAACGAGAGAAGGGATGTTTACTCCCGAAGACCTTCCTATGCGTAAGGATATGGAGTTTATCCTCCTGAAGTCCGCCCTGAGGCACTCGGCCACGGCCGTGTCGAGTATGCTCTGGGCTATGGAGACCTCGTGCATCAGGCCTTCTTGTGTCTCTCCCTCTCCTGTTCAAAGGCCTCTTTGCCGGCCTCTATGGCAGAGCCCAGTGCGGACTTCTGCTCGTCGACGAACTCCTTGCCCTTCGCGATCGTCGCGGAGACGACGTCCTTGCCCTGCTCGACCCCCTTTGAGACCTTCTCCTTGATACCCGAGGTCTTCTCCTTCACATCCTCCGCAAGGTCCCTCACACGCTTTCTCGTCTCAGGTCCGGACTGGGGGGCCAATATCAATGCCACCCCTGCTCCCACGAGACCGCCCAGCAAAAAGGCGAAGAACATCGAGCCGACTCCGTATCCCTCTCTCTCCTCCATGCCGCTAACCTCCCTTGCGCACTAAGTTCTTGAAAAAAACCGCAACAGCCGTCTTGACCCCAGTCTTGAGACCGGCAATGGCCGCATTCGTCTCGGTCCCTACCCTGCTCAGTGCTCTCGATATGGAGCGCACATTGTCGGCCGTATCGGTAAGGGCACCGGTGATCTCCCTTATCCCGCCGGTCACCGACTGTACGTCACCGGTGATCTTCTTCATGTTCTCCAGCGTCTGCTTGAGCTCTTCGATCGTCGGCGGGATCTCCCTCTCGGCGGTGTCGAGAAACGCGTTCAGCCTCTTCATCGTCTTCCTGAGTTCGATGAACGCCGGTATCAGGAAACCGAGCGCTGCCACGACTCCAACGGCTATAATCACAAAGGCGACGTCGTTCATTATAGAGTCATTATAGCATACTTTAATTCCACTGTGGAGGTCCTCTGAAGCCGTGAAGCTTGACTCTTGGCCCGCCTATACATCAAAATATCACCGGCCGTTGTTCACTGCCTTCACCGCCGGCTGTCTGGAATCGAACAGGGGCTGTTCCCCAGGATCCGCATCGAAAAGGCCCGACGATCTTCTGCTGCAGGGTCCGGGGCGTTAAGACAATGAAGGTACTCGTTACAGGTGCTACTGGCTTCATCGGAAGCCACTTGGTCGAGGCCCTTGCAGGCCGGGGCTACAGTGTCCGATGCCTTGTGAGATCCTCTTCCGACCTGCGGTGGATCGAGGCTCTGCTCTCCCGGTCTAAGACCGCGGGCTTCACGGGGGTGCCTTCAGTGGAACTCTTCGAGGGCGACTGCCTTGATGCCAGCAGCCTGAAGGACGCGGTGGACGGTTGCGCCTACGTCTTCCACCTGGCCGGCCTGACGAAGGCGGTCAAGGAAGACGAGTTCTTTGCAGTCAATGCAGGGGGAACCGAGAACCTGGTCAACGCCCTGCGCGGAAGCAGGGTCAGGCTGAAGCGCTTCATCTTCCTGAGCAGCCTTGCCGCCGTGGGCCCGAGCATAAACGGATCACCCGTCACGGAGAGCACGGAGCCGAGTCCCGTATCCTACTACGGCAAGAGCAAACTGGAGGCTGAGAAGATCGTCAAGAGGGCCGGTGGGGAGATACCCGTGACGATAATAAGGCCACCGGCCGTCTACGGCCCGCGGGACGGTGATTTCCTGCTCCTCTTCAAGATGATAAAACGCGGGATATTTCCATACTGGGGAAGGATGTCCTACTCTCTCGTCTATGTTGACGACCTGATAAATGGTATACTATTCACTATGGCGAAGGAGTCCGCCGAAGGCAAGACATATTTCATATCGGACCAGCAGACCTACACGAACGAAGACATAGCCGCCGAGATCGCAAGGATACTCGGTTGTTCCTTCACGAGGCTCAGGGTACCGAAGGCTGTGATGCCACTCTTTGCACGCATAAGCGAATGGTTCAGTGAGGGGGGGATAATCAACAGGGACAAGATGCGGGAACTGCGTCATTCCTGCTGGACATGCGATTCAACCCTCGCCGCAAAGGAGCTCGGCTATAAATCCACCGTAACATTAAAGGAAGGGATAAAATGGACGGCAGACTGGTACAGAATAAACAGATGGCTATGAAGAAAGGCGACCTCTTCGACAAGTGCTTCGGCTTCAACAAGGCGCAGGAGCTCATGGACCTCGGCCTCTACCCCTATTTCCGCGTCATCGAGAGCGCCCAGGACCCGGTCGTCAGTCTCAACGGCAGGAAGATGATAATGGTCGGCTCCAACAACTACCTCGGGCTGACGAACGACCCGCGCGTCAAAGAGGCCGCCATAAAGGCCATAGAAAAATACGGGACCGGTTGTGCCGGCTCGAGGTTCCTCAACGGAACGCTCGAGATTCACGTGGAACTCGAGGAGAAACTCGCCCGCTTCATGAGGAAAGAGGCGGCGATAGTCTTCTCCACCGGATTCCAGGTGAATCTCGGGGTGATATCAGCGCTCATTGGAAAGAGCGACACGGTCATAATAGACAAGATGGATCATGCCAGTATCATAGACGGTTGCAGGCTCTCCTACGGAGACATAAAGAAGTACCGTCACAACGACATGAACGACCTCGAGAGGGTCCTCAAGAACTGCGACGGCAGGGGAGGGAAACTCATAGTGGTCGACGGTGTATTCAGTATGGAAGGCGACATCGTGGACCTGCCCGGTGTCCTGAACCTGGCGAGAGAGTACAACGCGAGGCTGATGGTCGACGACGCTCACGGGATAGGGGTCCTCGGTGAGACCGGCCGCGGGACATGCGAGTATTTCGGCCTGGAGGACGATGTGGACCTGATAATGGGGACGTACAGCAAGTCCCTCGCATCCATCGGCGGATTCGTCGCTGGAGAAGCGAAGGTGATAAACTACATCAAGCACTTCGCCAGGTCTCTCATCTTCAGTGCCAGCCCGCCGCCCGCCTCGGTTGCTGCAGTCAGCGCGGCTCTGGACATCATAGACAGGGAGCCGGAGAGGATACGCAGGCTTCAGCAGATCACGGCGAAGATGCTCAGGGCCTTCAAGGGCCTCGGCTTCGAGGTCGGTCCGAGCCGGACACCGATAATTCCCATAATAGTCAAGGACAACGAAATCGCCTTCAGGATGGCAATGATGCTCCAGGAGGAGGGGGTCTTCGCCAACGTGGCCGTGAGCCCTGCGGTTCCCAACGGAAAGGCCCTCATCAGGACGAGCTACATGGCCACACATACGGACGAACACCTCGACACGGTGCTGGCGGCCTTCAAGAAGGTGGGGGCCGCACTCGGACTGATTTGACGCAGGGGCGACCCTGCGGAGAAAGGACGCTCTACCATGATCGATGTCGTTGAGGCGAAGACTCGCCGGGAGATGGAGGACTTCATCCGCTTCCCGTTCGATCTCTACAGGGGGGATCCGTTCTTCAGCCCCGAACTCGTCAGGGACCAGAAGGAGCACTTCTCACCTGCGAATCCGTTCTTCAGGAACGCCGACGTGAGGTTCTTCCTCGCCAGGAGGGGGGGGAGCACGGCCGGCAGGGTCGCCTCCGTGGTCAACCGGCTCCACATCAGCCGCCACGGCGAACATGCCGGCTTCTTCGGTTTCTTCGAATCCGGCGATGACCCAGACGTTGCGGACGCATTGCTGAACGCGGTTGCAGAGGACCTCAGGGCCGCCGGCATGAAGTTGATGAGGGGGCCTATGAATTTCTCAACCAACGAACAGTGCGGCTTCCTCGTGGAGGGGTTCGACAGCCCCCCCATGCTGATGACACCGTACAATCCGCCCTACTATGCCTCGCTGATGCAGCAGTGCGGAATGACCAAGGCAAAGGACCTGCTCGCTTTCATTCTTGACGTCCCTGAAGAGCTGCCCGAGAAGGTACGGCGCGTCGCCAGACTGGCCGAGCGAAGGGGCGTAAGGATAAGGCGGATCGACAAGAAGAGGTTCAAGGAAGAGCTGCGCGCCTTCAAGGAGGTCTACAACGAGGCATGGAATTCGAACTGGGGATTCATCCCGATGACCGACGACGAACTCGAATACATGGGCAAGCGCCTGAAGCCGATCGCCCCTCCTGAGATGACACTGATCGCTGAGAAGGACGGCGTACCCGTGGGTTTCCTCGGCCTCCTTCCCGACTTCAACCTCGTACTCAGAAAGATGCGGGGGAGGCTCAACCCTGTATCGATCATCAAGGCCCTCTACTACCAGAGGAAGATAACCGACCTGAGGCTCCTCCTCCTCGGTGTCAAGTCCGCGTACAGGCACAGGGGGGTGGATGCGCTCATGTTCACCGAGGGATTCAAGGCAGCAAGGAGACGGTACAGGCGCGTGGAGCTGTCGTGGATACTCGAGGACAACGAACCCGTCATCAGGCTTATCGAGATGTTCGGCAGCCGCCTCTACAAGCGTTACAGGATATTCGAAAGGCCGCTGTGAGCCCTCACTAAACCCTCCTCAACACGACGGCCGCGTTGACTCCACCGAAACCGAAGGAAGTGCTCAGGGCCACCCGGATATCCCTCCTCAGGAGTTCCGAGGCGATATCGAGACCGCACTCCGGGTCAGGCACGAAGAGGTTGATGGTCGGCGGCACCACCCCCTCGTGAAGCCCCATTGCGGCGGCTGCGATCTCGAGCGCACCAGAGGCTGCGAGCATATGCCCTGTCATGGACTTGTTCGCAGTGACTGCGATATCCTTCAGTGCAGGGCCGAATACCTCCCTGAGCGCCGAGGCCTCGGTCCTGTCACCCGATGGAGTCGAGGTGCCGTGGGCACTGATCATGCCGACATCTCCAGTCGTCACGCCCGCATCACGGAGTGCCAGCCTCATGGTAGCCGCCTCACCGGCCTCCGAGGGCTCTGTCTGATGAAACCCCTCGCTGACTGTTGCATAGCCTGCAATCTCGGCGTATATTCTCGCCCCCCTCTCAAGGGCATGCTGCATCTCCTCGACGACCACGATGCAGGCCCCCTCTGAGAGGACGAAGCCGTCGCGGTCCCTGTCGAAGGGGCGGCTCGCCGCAGCGTCGGCGCCCCTGGACAGTGCGCCCGTCCTGCCGTATCCCTCGATACAGAGCCTGCACAGGGGGGCTTCCGTCCCTCCTGCGAGGGCGATCTCCGCATAACCGGTCCTAACGAGCCTGAAGGCCTCACCTACAGCCGCGGTGCCAGAGGCGCATGCATTCGATATGCCGAGGCAGTATCCCTTTATGCCGAGCCTGTAGGCGATGTATGACGGCGCCATGCTTATCGTCGTCGATGGCATGAGGTAGGCCGACAGGGATCGCCCCTCCGTGTAGTGAGCCCTGAGGGACTCTTCTATCCTGCTCACCCCTCCCCTGCTCGAACCTATGGTGACCGCGGTGTTCCCCTCTCTCCGCGCCAGTGAGGCGTCTTCATAAGCGGCGAGGGCTGCCGAGAGTGCATAGTGTATGAAGGGATCGAGGCGGTTGATCTCCTTCGGCGTCATGATGCTGCGCGCATCGAACCCCTTCAGCTCTCCGGCCGCCCGCCACGGGATGTCGTCGACATCGACCCTGCTGCATCTGGATATACCCGACACGCCGCGCTTCAGAGACTCCCAGGTCTCCTGAAAGTCGAGCCCCAGGGGCGTGACCGCACCGATTCCGGTTATGACTACACGTCTCATCGTTGTCAGGCAGCATCTCCTCTACTGCGGGGATAGGGGACAGACACTCTCACTCCGCTGCGGATCCGGCGGACCCGTCGTCGCAGGCGACGCCCGTCCGCTCAGGGCACGGCGCTGGGGTCATTCCTTTATCTTCTTCGGTACGACGCCGTATGTCTTCTTGAAGAGCGTGGAGAAGTACTTCGGGCTGTATCCGAGCTTCATCGAGACGTCGGATATGCTGTTGTCTCCCTCCTTGAGCAACTGGACCGCGTGATCCAGCCTCAACCGCCTTATGTAGGCGTTGCAGGTATACCCGGTGAGGGCCCTGAAGTACTTGCAGAGATAGACCCTGTTGAGCCCGGACACGGAGCTGAGTTCCGATATGGTTATCGGCAGCATGTAGTTGTAGTCTATGTAAGTCTTAGCCTTCACCAGCTTGGAGAGTATCTGGGGCGGGATCATCGGCGACTCGGACACCTCTGCATCGTCGTCGATCCGGCCGAAGCTGCCCGAGAGGATGGCGTCTATCTTCTTCAGCAGCTCGTCGAAGCTGAACGGTTTCTTGACATAGTCCTTTGCCCCGAGCCTGAAGGCCCTGAGACAGAGGTCCTCCGTACCGTAGGCGGTTACGACGATCACGGGGATGGAGGGGTGATGTTCCCTGATGTGCCTCAGGACCTCGAGGCCGCTCATGTCGGGCAGTATTATGTCCAGCACGACCACCGCAATGTCCGGTTCGAGCCGCTCGATCGCCTCGGTCCCGCTCGCTGCGAGAATAACGTCCTCAGCCCTCCAGTTGAAACCGGGTTTCAGGGTCAGGAGCTCCCTGAGGCAGTCCGCCTGTTCCTTCTCGTCCTCGACTATCAGTATCTTCTTCTCTTCCATCCGCTCTCTTCTCCACCGTCGCCGGGTCGTATCCTCTCCGCGCCGTCCCCGTTGCGCGGCAGTGACGTTAATATTATAACAAAAGGCACCCGACTGTTGGCCCCCGGCCGCACCCCACGTTGCAACACCCCGCCCCTTTCGGTTATATTAATTGATTACATCCCTACAGTCCTATCGAGATGCAGGATTTTATAGTCATAAAGGGTGCGCGGGAGCACAACCTTAAGAACCTCGACCTGAAGATACCGAGAAACAGGATCATAGTAATAACAGGCCCCTCCGGTTCCGGAAAGTCCTCGCTCGCCATCGATACCATATACGCCGAGGGACAGCGCCGCTACGTACAGAGCCTCTCCTCATATGCGAGGCAGTTCATCGGCGAACTCCAGAAGCCGGATGTCGACTACATAGAGGGGCTCTCTCCGTCTGTGGCCATCGAACAGAAGACCGTATCGAGGTCCCCGAGGTCCACGCTCGGAACGATAACCGAGATATACGACTACATGCGCGTCCTGTACACCAGGATAGGGAAGCCCTACTGCTACGGCTGCGGCAGCCCGATCACGGTCCAGAACGCAGACAACATACTCCATTCTGTACTGGAGATGCCAGAGGGCACGAGGCTCCAGATACTCTCCCCCATCGTGAGAGGACGCAAGGGCGAGTACAGGAAGGAACTCCAGCAGATGAGGCGCGAGGGGTTCGTGCGGGCGCGGATCGACGGTGAGATGGTGGACCTAACCGGCGAGATAGCCCTGAAGAAACACAGGCGTCACACCATAGAGATAGTCGTCGACAGGCTGATCGTCAAGCCCGGCATCGAGAGGCAGTTGAGGTCGGCCATAGAGAGCGCACTGAACTATTCGGACACCGTGATAATCAACCTCATCGACAGGGACGAGGACATCCTCTTCAGCAGGACGCTCGCCTGCCTGAAGTGCGGACTGAGCTATCCCGAGATCACCCCCATGTTCTTCTCCTTCAACAGCACCCTCGGTGCGTGCCCAGCCTGCAACGGCCTCGGCTACGAAAACCTCATCGAGGAGACGACGGAGTCGGATCGGCTCATACCCTGCAAGGCCTGCGGCGGGCTCAGGCTCAAGAAGGAGTCCCTCGGCGTCAGGCTGCAGGGCGTCAACATAGGTGAATTCTCGCGGCTCTCCGTAAAGGGCGCCCTCGACTTCATAGACGGCCTCTCGCTCGGTGAGCGTGAGGCCCTGATCGCCGGACGCATAATAAAAGAGGTCAGCGACAGGCTCCACTTTCTCCGCTGGGTGGGGCTCGACTACCTAACGCTCGACCGGCCCGCCGCCACACTCTCAGGCGGTGAGGCACAGAGGATACGGCTCTCGACCCAGCTCGGCTCCTCCCTGACCGGGGTCCTCTACGTACTCGATGAGCCGAGCATAGGGCTCCACCCGAGGGACTGCAGGAAGCTCCTCGAGACACTCTCGGGCATCCGTGACGCTGAGAACACGGTAATAATCGTGGAGCATGACGCCGATACCATAATGTGGGCCGATCACGTGGTGGACCTCGGCCCAGGCGGCGGAAAGTCTGGCGGCTGGATAGTGGCTGAAGGCACGCCGGAGGAGATCCAGGAGGTGGAGTCCTCACCGACCGGACAGTACCTATCGGGCCGGAAGACCATCCCTCTGCCGAACAAGAGGAGGAGGCCGAAGGAGTTCATCAGGATCAGGGGTGCTGAAGAGCACAACCTCAAGAATCTCGACATAAGGATACCCCTCGGCGTCTTCGTCTGCTGTACCGGGGTCTCGGGCTCCGGCAAGAGCACACTCGTCCTCGACATACTCTACAAGGCCCTGCTGAAGGAGCTCTACGGCAGCAGGGTCAGTCCCGGCAGGTTCAAGTCCATAGAGGGAGCCGAAAAGCTCTCGAGGGTGATCTGTGTCGACCAGAAGCCCCTCGGCCGTACACCGAGGTCCAACCCTGCGACATACACCGGCATCTTCACGCACATCCGCGACCTCTTCTCGAGGGTCCAGGACGCACGCGTAAGGGGGTATCCGCCCTCGAGGTTCAGTTTCAACGTGCAGGGCGGCAGGTGTGAAAACTGCAAGGGCGAGGGATACAAGAAGGTGGAGATGCACTTCCTGCCCGACGTCTACGTCCCCTGCGACGAGTGCAGGGGCATGAGATACAACCGCGAGACCCTTGCGATCAGGTTCAAAGACAGGAGCATATCCGAGGTCCTCGAGATGACCATATCCGAGGCATACGACTTCTTCGCCAACATACCCGTGCTGAAGGCGAAGCTGCAGGTGCTCGTGGACGTCGGTCTCGGCTACATAAAGCTCGGCCAGCCTGCGACCACGCTGTCCGGGGGTGAGGCGCAGAGGGTGAGGCTCGCAAAGGAACTCGGCAAGAGGTCTCAGGGCGACACGCTCTACATACTCGACGAGCCGACCACCGGCCTCCATTTCGTCGACATCGAGCGCCTGCTCAACGTGCTGAACTGCCTGGTCGAGAAGGGCAACACCGTTGTCGTCATAGAGCACAACCTCGACGTGATAAAGTGCGCCGATCACATAATAGACCTCGGCCCTGAAGGAGGAGACGAAGGAGGTTACCTCGTTGCCGAAGGCACGCCTGAGGCGGTGTGTGCAAGCGAGCGCTCCTACACCGGACTGTTCTTGAAGAGGGTGCTCGCAGGCACTGCGACCGAGCGGACAGGAGGTCTATGCCTGAGCAGCAGGGAGAAGGCATGAAGGAGAGGGGCTTGAAGCGACTGCTGATCGTTTTGCTGGCGGTGACGCTCACGCTCTCATCCCTCTCCTGCAGTCCTAAAAAGGAGAGGATGTTCAAGCGTTCGGAATTCCTCCTCGACACCATCGTCACCATAACCGTTGTGGCCGGCTCTGAGAAGGAGGCCGGTGACGCAATGGACAAGGCCTTCGAGGAGATAAGGCGCCTCGGCGGACTGCTCGACTTCTTCTCGCCCGAGAGCGAGATATCCGCAATCAACCGGAACGCCGGTATCACACCGGTGGCGGTATCCCCCGAGACCCTCGATCTGCTCGAGAGGGCGTCCGAAGTATCGGCCGGGAGCAACGGCGCCTTCGACATAACCGTCGGGGCAGTTGTCAGTCTCTACGACTTTCACAGGAAGGTCCGCCCCCCCGACTCCCTCATCAGGGAACGCCTGCCCCTCGTGAACTTCCGCGACTTGATACTCGATCGGAGCCTCGGGACCGCCTTCCTCAGGAGAAAAGGCATGACCGTCGACGCAGGCGGAATAGCCAAGGGCTATGCAGCCGACAGGGCCGTGGAGGTACTGAAGTCTGCAGGAATCAGCGCAGCCCTCGTGGCGGTGGCGGGGGATATAAGGGCGTACGGGTCTAAGCCGGGTGGAAAGCCGTGGCTGGTCGGCATAAGAGACCCGCGAGGCAGCGGTCTCGACGACATCATCGCTACGATTCCGCTCAGGGACATGGCGGTATCCACCTCGGGTGATTACGAGAGGTTCTTCATCGAGGACGGCAAGAGGATCCACCACCTGATCGATCCCAAGACCGGTCATCCGGCCGGAGGGGTGATGAGTGTCACCGTTGTGGGACCGCTGGCCGTATATACCGACTCACTTGCAACGGCCGTCTTCATATCAGGCATTGAGAAGGGCCTCAAGACAGCCGAGGCCTTCGGCTATGACGCCCTGATGATCGATGCATCCGGCGGGATTCACATGACCGACGCCCTGAAGGGGAGGATAGCCATGCTGCCCCGCGCTAAGGAAAACGGACGCAGATGATGCGGCGTCCGCAGTGAGGTGACATTGAGCCTGGCAAGAGAGACCTTCAAGGAGATCACGATTTACGACTGGGTACTGCTCGTCGTACTCGTGCTCGTTTCAATCTCGGGTTCGTTCCTCGTCAGGGGGATCGCATCAACAGGCGACACGGTGAGGATAGAGGTCGGCGGCAAACTCATCTACAGGCTCTCCCTCAGCGAGGAGAGGACCGTCGAGGTCCGGGGGCCGGCAGGGATCACCCGTGTCGAGGTGAAAGGCGGGAGGGTCCGCGTGGCAGACTCTCCATGCCCGAACAAGCTGTGCGTACGCCAGGGATGGACAGAGCGGGGTGCGATCATATGCCTTCCCAACAGGGTCGTGGTCACTATCGGCGGGGATGCAGAAGGCGGAGTGGATGCAGTCTCGGGATAGGCTCAGGATCGCGATACTGGCGGCTTATGCCATAGGGCTCCACGGACTCGAGAGGATGATCCCGGCCCCGCTGCCGTGGCTGAGGTTCGGCCTTGCAAACATCATAACCCTGACGGCCCTCATGCTCTACGGCCTCAGGGTGGCCTTGACGATAACCCTGATACGCGTTCTCCTGGTCTCTCTGCTGACCGGGAGTTTTCTCGGCCCTGGCTTCGTGCTGAGTCTCGGCGGAGGTGTCGCAAGCACGCTCCTGATGGGCCTTGCAAGTGCCCTGCTGTCGTCCCTGTTCAGCCCCGTGGGCATCAGCCTCATCGGGTCCATGGCCCACAACCTGACACAGCTCACCCTCGCCTACCTCCTCTTCATCCGCCGCATGGAGCCGATACTATTCGTTACACCCCTGATACTGCTTCTTGGTATAATAACCGGGATGGTGAACGGAATGGCATCCGGCCTGCTTCTGAAGAAGCTCAAGGGAGATTCCCCCGAGGTGAAGGCGGCCGCGGGCAGGGAGTCGTAGGGCGATGAAGATCAGATGTCCCATCTGCAAGACCGAGACCACGTGGGAGGAGAATCCGTGGAGGCCTTTCTGCTCGGAAAGGTGCAAGCTGATCGATCTCGGCACGTGGGCCTCGGAAGAATACCGGATACCGGGCGCTGAGATCGACAGGGACGGCGAGGAGACACCCGATGGACGCCTTCAGGAAGATAGCTGAGGAGAGGATCCGCGCAGCCATGGAGAGGGGCGAGTTCGACGACCTGCCCAACAGCGGCAAGCCGCTCAAGATCGACGAAGACGCCTCCATACCCGAGGACCTGAGGCTTGCTTACAGGGTGCTCAAGAACGCCGGCTGCCTGCCGCCCGAGCTCGAGCTGAGGAAAGAGATACTCTCACTCAGGGAACTGATCGACACCATCGACGACGACAAGGAGAGGCTTCGAAATATACGCCGGCTCAATTTCAACCTCCTCAAGCTGAACACCCTCCGCAAACGGCCCTTCTACATAGACGACATTCCCGAATACGAAGAACCCCTGCTGCGCAGGCTCGTCGACTGAACCGCCGGCTGCAGGAAGGGCCTGCGCCGAGTTTGATGTTGGCAGCAATAATCCACCTGTCTCCAATCCAGCCTGGCAACACTAACACTAAAGTATAAATGCGATAGACCGATGTTCGTAGAATCAATTTTAAGAGGAGAATCGACGGGGTACATCAATAACTCAGATGGCGAAAGCGGTCTATTGAAGGCTGGCGGAGAGGGGGGGATTCGAACCCCCGGTGGAGTCGCCCCCACAACGGTTTTCGAGACCGCCGCCTTAAACCACTCGGCCACCTCTCCTTCTCATGACAAAAACCTGAAGAATCATACTCCGGCTTCAAGCCGGTTCAGCAACCGCGCTTCCGGAGCCGTTCCTCTTGCCCCTGAAGAAGCTCCTCAGAAGCCCTGCCGACTCAGCTGAGAGCACCTCTGGCACCACCTCCGCCCGATGGTTGAGTCTCGCGTCCGACGGGATGCGATAGAGGCTGCCGGCCGCGCCGCCTTTTTCGTCCCTGCAGCCGTAGACGACCCTCGACACCCTCGCGTTGACTATCGCGCCTGCACACATGGGACAGGGCTCCTTGGTGACATAGAGCGTGGCACCCTCGAGCCTCCGGTTTCCCGTCCTGGCCGTGGCCTCCCTGATCGCGAGCACCTCTGCGTGAGCGGTCGGGTCCTGGAGTGACTCCACGAGGTTATGCGCCCTCGAGAGTATCTCGCCGTCCATGACGACGAGGGCACCCACCGGGACCTCGTCCGAGTCAAAGGCCTTCCGCGCCTCATCGAGCGCCGATTGCATGTATTCCTCGTCCTTCATACGACCCAATACTCCTCCATGGTTGTATATTATAACCATTCGAAGACGTTTTCGGCTCGGTCAGGCAACGACTATATTCACCAGCCTGCCCTTGACGACGATCACCTTCCTGACCGTCCTGCCCTCGATGAACTTCTTTATCTTCGGCTCGCCGAGCGCCAGCTCCCTTATGGTCCCGTCGTCGAGGCCTGCAGGGGCCGCTGTCTTGGCCCTCACCTTGCCGTTCACCTGGATGACCAGCTCTATCTCGTCCTCCCTTGCGGCCTCCTCATCCCATCGGGGCCACTGCTGGTCGAGTATGCTCCCCCCCTCTCCGATCAATTCCCACAGCTCCTCGGCCAGGTGAGGCGTGAACGGGCTGAGCATCAGGAGCATGTTCCTCACGGTGAACCTCAGAACAGCCCAGTCGGCACCCGTCTCCGGGGTAAAAGAGGAGGCCTCGTTGAAGAGTTCCATCATCGATGCTATCGCGGTGTTGAACTGGAGCCTCCTGTCTATGTCCGTCGTCACCTTCTTTATCGTCTGGTGCGTCTTCCTGTAGAGCGCTGCCGCAGGTGAACGGCGGCCCACGTCTCGGAGGACTGATGGATCGAGGGCCTTGGCCTCCCTGAGCCTGTCCGCATACCTGTTTACGAGCGCCCATATCCTGCCGAGGAACCTGTGAGCGCCCTCGATGCCCTTGTCCGACCACTCGAGGTCCTTGTCCGGCGGGGCGGCAAAGAGAATGAAGAGCCTCGATGTATCGGCACCGTACCGCTCTATGAGATAGCCTGGGTCCACAACGTTCTTCTTCGACTTGGACATCTTCTCGACCCTTCCCCGCTCGACCCGAGCACCGCACTTCGCACACCTGCCGTCATCGACCTCCTCGGGAAAGAGCCATCCGTGCCCGGGGCACTTGATGGTCTCCTTGCACACCATACCCTGGGTCAGGAGGTTCGTGAAAGGCTCATCCACCGCCACGATGCCCGCATCCCTCAAGACCCTGGTGAAGAACCTCGAGTAAAGGAGGTGCAGCACCGCATGTTCCACACCCCCGATGTACTGGTCGACCGGCATCCAGTAGGAGATGCTCTCCTTGTCGAGCGGGGGCTCGTCCTTTCTCGAACAGTATCTCAGGAAGTACCAGGACGAATCCACGAATGTGTCCATGGTGTCGGTCTCCCGCCTCGCTGCTGCACCACAGGAAGGGCATTCGGTCCTGACAAAGTCCTCCGATGCCTGAAGCGGGGAGGCGCTCCCGGAGGTCAGGTCCACATCCTCGGGCAGCACGACGGGGAGGTCCTCCTCCGGCACGGGGACGACACCGCAGTTGTCGCAGTAGACGATCGGGATCGGCGTACCCCAGTACCGCTGTCTCGAAATCCCCCAGTCACGCAGGCGGTAATTGACGACCCGCCTGCCGAGGCCCTTCTCCTCTAAGTATTCTGTAATCTCTCTCCTCGCGTCCGGGCTCTTCATGCCCGTGAACGGCCCGGAGTCCACGAGCACCCCTTCGTCCTCGTAAGCCTGATCCAGGGGCTCCCGGAGCCTGCCGCCGTCCGGGACGATGACGACCCTGACGGGAAGCCCGTAGCGGCGCGCGAACTCGAAATCCCTCTGATCGTGTGCAGGCACGGACATTATGGCACCCGTACCGTACTCCATGAGCACGAAGTTGGCGATATAGATCGGTATCCTCTCTCCGTTCACCGGGTTGACGGCGTATCGGCCCGTGAACAGACCGTGCTTCTCCTCCATGACGCCGTATTTCGACCGTATGAAGTCGAGTCCTTCGCCGTCGCCGGCGAGCGTTCCGGCAAGTGGATGCGTAGGGGATAGGCATACGAACGTCGCACCCCAGAGGGTGTCCGGCCTCGTGGTGTATATCCTCACGGCACCGTCGGCGCCGGCAAGGGGAAAGTCCATCTCCACCCCTTCGCTCCTCCCTATCCAGTTACGCTGCATGGCCAGGACATGCTCGGGCCATCCATCGACGAGCCTGTCGCAGCCCTCGAGCAGTTCCTCAGCATAGGCGGTGATCTTCAGGAACCACTGCTCGAGTTCCTTCTGAACCACCTCGCAGTCGCACCTCCAGCACCGGTCGTCGATGACCTGCTCGTTTGCGAGCACCGTGGCACACGAAGGACACCAGTTGACGAAGGAGGCCTTCCTGTAGGCGAGCCCGCGCTCGAACATCTTCAAGAAGAACCACTGGTTCCACCTGTAGTACTCGGGGCTGCAGGTGGCCAGTTCGCGGGACCAGTCGTAGCTGAACCCCATCCTCTTGATCTGCGCCTTCATGTACTCTATGTTCTCATACGTCCACTTCGCGGGGTGAACGCCGTGCGTGATGGCTGCGTTTTCGGCAGGCAGGCCGAAGGCGTCCCATCCCATGGGATGGAGCACGTTGAACCCGTTCATGCGCTTGTAGCGGGCGATCACGTCGCCGATCGCGTAGTTCCTGACATGGCCCATGTGGATCCTGCCCGAGGGATACGGGAACATCTCGAGACAGTAGAACTTCTCTCCACCTGTGCCGGCGGAAGAGAGGAAGGCGTCCTTATCCTCCCAGTAGGACTGCCACTTCAGTTCGATCTCAGCAGGTTCGTACTTTTTCAACTCCATCCTCCCTGAATTTCGAGTAGTCAATATAATATCATAAAGGCCGGTGCTACGAGAACAGAGGGGGCGCCGTCTCGTTGACAGGCTTCCGGGGTTTCTGCTATTTTTAGTAATGAAGAAGATAACCCCCCTGATCATCCTTCTCTCGGTCGTAACGGTCGCAAACTCTTCGGCTGCCTTCGAGACGAAAGGATTCCAGCCCGTGCAGCCCTACGGCACGTTCTCGACCCTGAGTGCATATACGATCGAGAAGGACAAGCCCGGCATCATGTTCTCCCTCGAGAGGTCGATCGAGCCCAACTTCTACAGGCTCTTCATCAACGCATCATACGGACTGACGGAGAAGATCGAGCTGCTGACGAGCATTCCCTTCATATTCGAGTACCGCAACACGGGTGGGATCGGAGACACGAGCATCGGCTACAAGTACAACATCGTGTCCGAGAAGCGCCTCGGACCCTCGATCTCCTACCTGATGGGGTTCTCGATCCCCGGCGACGAGACCTTCTCGACGCGCGGACGCGTCGGCGGCGCTCTGCTCGTGAGCAAGCGCCTGGGGCCGTTCAGGGGACACGGCAATCTCTTCTACTTCAAGTCCACCAGCTCGGACCTCGAGGACGAGGTGGAACTGAGGCTCGGGCTTGACCTCGCAGCGGCCCATAGTTTTAACATATTGAGTGAGCTGATAGTGAAGAAGAGTCACTTTTCCGAACGCATAGACCTCGTGGAGGGCAAGATGGGTTACAGGGTCAAGCTGTCTTCAAACTCCTACGCCGCCTTGGGCGTGGGTTACGACTTCAAGAACAGGAATCCAGAGCTCAGGATATTCTTGACGCTCAGCCTGTTTCCGCTGGATCAGGTCAAGGTGAAGCGGGTCTACGAAGAGGAAGGATCATGAACAGGGTGCTGCGTCTGTTTCTGGCATCGGTCGCGATACTGCTGTACACCCACGGTGCACTCCATGCGTCTGCGGTCCCGGAGACCTTCTCCGGCATCGTGAAGCTGAGGGCGAAGAGCGTGGTGAACATAAGCACCACCCAGGTGATCAAGGAGAAGGTCAAGCCGTTTCCGTTCCTGCCCGACATGCCCTACAGGGACGAGGAGAAGAAGCTCAGGCGCCAGTCCCTCGGGTCGGGGTTCATAATCGACGAGGAGGGCTACATACTGACCAACAACCATGTCATAGACAAGGCCGAGGACATCAGGGTGAGGCTCTGGGACGAGACCGAGTACAAGGCGACCGTTGTGGGAAGGGACCGGAAGACCGACATAGCCCTCATCAAGGTCGAGGCCGACAGGCCGCTGCCGGTGGCGCCGCTCGGGGATTCTGACGCCATCGAGGTGGGCGACTGGATCATCGCCATAGGAAACCCCTTCGGCCTCGGCCACACCGTGACCGCCGGTATAGTGAGCGCAAAGGGGAGGGTTCTGGGCTCCGGCCCATATGACGACTTCATCCAGACCGACGCAGCCATAAACCCCGGCAACTCCGGCGGCCCACTCTTCAACCTCAACGGCGAGGTCGTGGGCATCAGCACCGCGATATTCTCGACATCCGGCGGCAACATAGGGATCGGCTTTGCGATCCCCATAAACCTCGCAAAGGACATCCTCGCCTCCCTGAAGGAGAAGGGCTTCGTCGAGAGGGGCTGGCTCGGCGTCACGATCCAGAAGGTGACACCCGAGATCGCAGAGAGCTTCGGCCTGAAGGACAGGCGCGGCGCCCTCGTCACCGACGTCACGAGGAATTCACCCGCTGACAAGGCCGGAATACAGCGGGGTGACATAATAATAGGATACAACGGCAAGACCATAGAGCAGATGCACGAGCTCCCGAGGCTCGTGGCCTCGACCCCTGTCGGCACCCCCGTCACCCTGAAGATTTTCCGTGAGGGCAGGGAACTGGAAGTGAACGTCGTCATAGAGAAGCTGGGCGAAGGGATAGAGACGCCCGAGCTCGTGATCGAGAAGGTCCTCGGCCTGAGGACCAAGACCATGCATCCAGCCATCGCCGAACAGTTCGGAATAAGGGACGGCGGTGCCGTGCTCGTGCTCGGCGTGGCCGAGAACAGTCCGGCACAGAGACAGAATATCCGGAAGGGTGACGTCATTATCGAGGTCAACCGCAAAAGGGTCACTTCAACCGAGGAGATGGCCTCCGTCCTCAAGGGGCTCGACACCGGGGATACCGTCCTGTTACTCATGAAGAGGAACAAGGGCTACATATACGTAAGCATAAGGCTGGAGTAGGGGATGTTTGACCTCGGAATGCAGGAACTCATCGTGATCTTCGCGGTCGTGCTGATCGTCTTCGGACCGCAGAAGCTCCCTGAGCTCGCCCGCTCGCTCGGCAAGGGGGTCGCTGAACTGAAGAAGGCCCTCCAGGGCGTCAAGGATCAGATAGATTCAGAGGTGAAAGAGGTCCGAGACCCTTTACACGAAGGGCTGGCGGAGACCTTCGAGAGGGTCGACTTCACGTCCAAGATATCCGAGAGCGATCTGCAACCCCTGAAGGGCAAGGCCGTCAACGAGGCCCCCAGTGGAGAGGGGACGGATGACGGTGCGGAGGCGGGGAGGAAGTCGGAGTAGATGACCGAAGACAAGCTCCCCTTTACCGAGCACCTTTCAGAGCTGAGAGAGCGGCTGATAAAATCCCTCATAGCCGTTGTCGTCGGCTTCGGCATATCCTTCTACTTCTCCGAGAAGCTCTTCAGCTTCCTCACGCTGCCGCTCAGGGCGGACCTGCGCCTGACGACCGTCTCCCCGTACATAGAGTTCGTTCCCAAGGAAACTCCCCTGCAGAAACTCGTCTTCCTCGCGCCTGCAGAGGCGTTCTGGATGCACATAAAGGTCTCGATGGTCGCCGGCGTCATCCTGGCACTCCCCGTGGTCCTATACCAGTTCTGGAAGTTCATAGCCCCGGGGTTGATGCCCTCGGAGAAGAAGTACGTGGGGCCGTTCGTACTGTCGGGGACCGTGCTCTTCCTCATAGGGGACGCCTTCTGTTTCGCCGTCATCCTTCCCTTTGCAATGGGTTTTCTCCTCACATACAAGACCGCTTCGCTCACCCCGATGATCTCCGTCGGCAGCTATGTCGACTTCTGCCTCAAGTTCCTCCTCTCGTTCGGCGCCATATTCGAGTTGCCCATAGTCATACTCTTTCTCACAAGGGCCGGGGTCGTGACCCCCAAGTCGCTTGCAAAGAACAGGAAGTACGCGGTCCTGATCGCCTTCGTACTGGCAGCCATACTGACCCCCACGCCGGATGCATTCAACCAGACCCTCATGGCCGTGCCGATCATTCTTCTTTACGAGACGGGTATAATAATATCCAAGATATTTTCGAAAAAGGGGGCTTCAGATGAAGGGAATCAGGGGTAAGAGCATAAAGGCCATCACTTGGGACATAGCCGAAGGCTATGTCACCGTGAACCCGATATTTCTCAAACCTCTCGATATGGAAGTGATAAAGGAGCTCTATCAGGAGATCCAGCAGATGCAGACGGAGATACGCGGCGAAAAGTTCCCGTTCAATGACATCCAGGCGATAAGGCGGCGGAACATGCGGCTGCAGAGGCTCAACAGCGCCCACATGATCATCAGGAACTTCCTCAAAGAGCGCAAACAGCTCTTCACCTGATACACATGACCCACGCTCAGGAAGTAAAAGAGATCATCCAGGCGCTCGTCAAGGCGAAGAAGAATCTCAGGATCTACCCGGAAAACAATCCGGTCTATGCCAGGATCGTCGACGACATCCACTCGAGGATTACGTCCGTCTTAGAATACACCGGAGAACTGTCCCTCAAGATCAGGCAGCACGACATTTTCTTCGACGGCGAGAGCGTGTATCACGGCGACGGAAAGGAGGAGAACCTTGCGCTCTTCTTCTTCAAGGACGGCGTCAGGGAGCTGACATTCAACAAGGGGCTGCCGAGGAACGAAATGGAGGACTTTCTCGGTATACTCGCCGTGGACTTCGACCGGGAGGCCCTCGACGACGACATCGTAACCCTCATGTGGGAGAAGGACTTCAGGTTCATCCACTACATGGTGGACGACTCCATACTGCTGGAAGACGAGACCTATGAAGAGAGGGCCGTGGAGGAGGCCAAGAAGGCGTCGCAAGACAACGAGGGAATACTGCAGGCATACAGGGAGGCCTCCAGCATCGAGGCGGGACCGGTGACACACGTCGTCCCCATCACGGACGCCGATCTCGATCACATGATCCGAGAGATCGAAGAGGATACCGACGACAAGAGCATAAAGCTCATACACCTCCTCTTCGAGATGCTCTCACAGGTCGGCGATACCGCCGAATACGGGGAACTGGCGGGCTTCATAGGCTCGGCCCTCGATTTTGCAGTGCGGCATGGAAACCTCGATGCCGCGGTATATACGCTGGAGAGGATAGACGAGGAGACCGCCGGCGACGGCTGCGAAAACGAGGTCCGTGCCCGCTTGGAAGACCTGAAGAGGTTCATGTGCTCGGAGGACTTCGTAAGCGGCATCGCCGAGGTGTTCGACGAGGGGACCGAGTTCGACGAAGCACTGCTGCAGAGGTTCGCATCCCTGCTGGACAGTGACGCGATCCCCTCCTTCATCCATGTCCTTGGAGAGTTGAGGAGCGCACAGGCGCGTAGGGCCGTGATAAGCATACTGTCGGAACTCGGCAGGAAAGACATACAGTCGGTGGCCAGGGGCCTCCAGGACAGGAGGTGGTACGTGGTGCGCAACATCATCTGCATCCTGCGGCAGATCGGTGACGCAACCGCAGTCGAGCATCTCGTGCGCGCCGTCAGGCACCCGGACAAGAGGGTCAAGAAAGAGGCCATACGAACTCTCGGTGTCATGGGAACGGCCGACGTCCTCCATGTTCTGAACGAATGCATCTCCGACGAGGACGAACTTGTCAGGCTGACCGCGGTGAGGGCCGTAGGACTCATAGGAACGCCTCTCTCCAAGAAGATTCTCCTCGACAGGGTGGCCGACAGGGGCTTCAGGGACAAGACGTTCAACGAGAAGAGGGAGTTCTTCGAGGTCCTGTCGAGGTGGAGGGATGACGACGTGGTCGCGCTGATGATCAGGGCCCTCAAGAGGAGAACGATCTTCAAGCGGGCCAAGAACACCGAAACAAGGGCAGCGGCGGCTCACGGGCTCGGCATGACCGGCTCGGCTGACGCGCTTGAGCCGCTCATGAAGCTGAAGAACGCGAAGAACCGCCTCCTGCGCGACAACGTCCAGGCGGCCATAAAGAGGATAACCGGTGAGAGAGAGAAGAGAAGTTGACCTGAGGCTCGCTGGCAAGACGATAATAAACCAGCTGGGCGTCGTGCTTAGGACCGGCCAGATTCACGACATCGACAACGTTGCCGTCATGGACGCCGTCGACAAGTTCATCAGGCTCGTAAACCCCGTGATAGAGGCCGAAGGCCTTCTGAAGATCGACGTCATAGGAGAGTTCTTCTACATAAACGACTCTCGCGTGAGATACCCGCTCGAGTACATGCTGAACTTCGACTACCTGCTGCGGGAGTTCCAGAGGAGGGAACTCGGCACGGTCGTCTTCGGGGCCAGGCTCGAAACCGATGAAATCAAGACCTTCCTGCGTGTATTCATGAGTTCCGCCTACTCCGGCACCCCATACGAGGCGATGGAGGCCTCCCTCGAGGAATGCACCAACATCCGTATCGACAGGTTGAAGAAGATAACGGAAGACGGAGACATGGATCAGAAGAAGATAGTAAAGAAGACCTACTTCAATGCCGTATCCTTTACGGAGAGCGTGATGAACAGGGTGAAAGCCGGAGAGAAGGTGAACATGAAGGTCGCAAAGAGGGTGGTTGAGTCGATGGTTGACCTCATACTCTCCGAGGAACAGTTGCTCGTCGGCATGACGGCCATCAAGGACTACGACGAGTATACCTACCACCACTCGGTCAATGTCAGCGTACTCTCGATAGCCATGGGCCAGAAGATAGGGCTGAGCCGCAAGGCGCTCACAGAGCTGGGCCTTGTCGCCCTGTTCCACGACATCGGCAAGATGGAGATACCGAAGGAGATACTTAACAAGCCCTCGGCCTTCACCGAGGAGGAGTGGAGTATCATAAGACGCCATCCATACCTGGGGGCCAGGGTGCTCCTCAAGCTGAAAGGTTTCGACAGGACCTCCATACGGAGCGCGGTGGTAGCATTCGAACATCACCTCCACTACGACTACTCGGGCTATCCCGAGGTACGCAATCCCGTGAAGCTCGACTTCTACACGAGGATCATCACCATCGCGGACCAGTATGACGCCATGACCTCATCGAGGGTCTATGCCAGAGTGCCGCTTGCACCCGACAGGGCGTTGCGTATCATAATGGAACGTTCAGGCAGCGAGCTCGACCCGGTGCTGTGCAAGTTCTTCACCAACATGATCGGTGTATACCCGGTCGGCTCCCTCGTGCTCCTTGATACTCGAGAGATGGGACTCGTCTACGAGTGCAACCCCCTCTTCGCCGACAGGCCGAGGGTCATGATCATCGTCGACGGCAACGGCAGGATGACCGAGGGGATCATCGCGGACCTGACCGAGAGGGATACTGAAGGGAGATATCTGAAGAGCATAGTAAAGACACTCGACCCCAACAGGTACCGGCTCAACCTTGCAAAGTACCTGTTATAGGCACGATCTCGATACAGGGTGCGCCCTGCCACTGAGGAGGAAGAGCGGACGGCATGACATGCCCTAATACCTGTAGTAACTGTCGGGTATCTGGGACGATATGAAGTCGACGGCCTTATCCAACATCACCCTCACGGCCTTCTCCATGGGAGTGTTCCTGTAAACGCTCAGGCCTGCACCGAGTATGCCGACTCCTCCCCACCCGGCACCGATCCCTCCCACCCTGAAAGATGATGCCTTTCCGTCGACAGTGGTGGTGTTTATGATCCTCCTTGTCCTGATGTCTATGATCCTCAGGTCCATCGATATGTATGCATCGTTCTTCCCGAACCTCACGCCTGCAAGCACGCCGGGCAGCAGACCGCCGGCTCCGACGCCCACACCGCCGGCCCTCGGCTCGAACGCCGTTACAGAGCCGAGTATTATGATATCCGCAGACTCCCATCCGCCGGCCTCGGGGGCACCCTCCTCCTTGACGTAGCCGCTCTGGGCGAGGTCCATCTCTTCTTTCAGCTCCTTGAGCTCTTCCCTGCCGCCGAGGACCACGAACCTGTTGGTCTTGAAGAGTCCGCTGATGAGCATGTCCCTTAAGCCATCACCTATCGCGCCTGCACACCTGGCGGCCTTGCACTTTATCCGCGCAACGGTTATCCGGGCCTTGGGACCGCTGTAGGCGGCGGCCTGTTGAACCGTGGGAGCGCCCGGCTGCCGCCGGACATCGGCGGTGGTCGATACGCAGGAACAGGCAAAGAGTGCAACGATGGCGATACACAGTGTCCTCATCCTCTCCGTGTTCACGTTTCAACCTCCTGCGCCGTCCCGCATGCTACCAGGGACTTGCAAGCTCGTCAGCGGTTATGGTCCTTATGGTTATGCTCCTCTTCTTGAGGGGCCTCCTGTCCTGCTCTATCAGGACTGCCTCGATCCCGTTCAAATAGAGGCTCTTCAGCCCCGAGACGTCGTTCTCATAGACAAGTCTCACACCGGTCGTCTGTCCATACCTGTCTACCACTATGTCTATTCTCCTCAGTGCCCTTATCCTGTTCTGTCCGATCTCGGTGAAGACCAGCCGTCCGCCGGTCATGTCGGGAAGGCCGAGCCCGTCTCCGGCGATCACGGTTACCTTCTTGGCATAGACCTGTGCCTCGTTGAAGACCGTCGCGTAAGCAGATGCATGAAACAGGAGCGGCAACAGGACTGCTGCAGTGAGTCTATTCATCGGCACCTCCCTACTGTACCCCGTCTGAACGCCTCGGACCCTTCAGTGCATCACGATTCTCCGGAAGAGACGAAGTCTTCCATGGCGTTGTCGATCTCGAAGACTATGAGCCCGGTCTTCAGGGCCTGGATCGAGAGTGGATTGGCCCCCTCGACCATCCGCCTGAAGGAATCGATTCCGTAGCTGAAGAAGTTCAGCATCCCTGAGGGGTCATGTTCCCTGAGGAAGAGGTTGTCCTTGAGGAAGTCGACAGGGTTCCTGTAGAGCACGAGTACGTCCACCGGCGGTGAGGCCGGAGGCACGTCCTCACCTTCCGGGCTGAATACGGCCACTGCGAGCGTTTCGGCCCCCCTGTCTTCATGGAGGCGCAGGATGAAGTCCGAGAGCGGCTCGAAGAAGAACTCGTCAACCCAGCTCTGTCTCAACAAATCCCATGACAGCCTTTGCACTCTCGATAGCCTCCTTTGCGGTCTCCTCGTCGAAATAATCCTTCGGCGCACCCTTCTCGAAACAGTACGGATACCTTGACGGGACATAAAAGGTGTCCAGGAGGCGAGCCTTGTGCAGGAGCTGCTTCGTCGCTGTCTCGACCTTGCCCAGCAGGAAGCAGACGGATGATCCCGTCGATGTCACGCCTCTTGCAGTCAGGAGCCCGGTGACGCCGAGCATGGCGGCATGATGCGAGAGGAAGCATGCATCCTCGTAGTAGCCGCCGCTCATCGAATGCTCCGCCGACGATATGGTCCTTTTTGCCTGGTCTATCCAGTCCGTAACCCTCATCTTCAACACCTCGGTCAAGGATTCACTTCTTCAGACGCCCTGTCAAGACGCCGCAGCCCGTCAACTCCTCGGTTTCGCCAGTATCTCGAGCACCCTCAGGTCGAGAAACCTCTTGGATGCAGCCGCCCTGACCGTCATCACCGTGTCAGCCCCCCTGCCGGTACCGGCCACGGTCAGGACCTCTGCGCCTTCTGGGACGAGGCCAGCGTCAACAGCCATCATCGCCATCTCGCAGCAGACCTTCGGCCCCTCGCCGAACCTCCTGAGAGACTGCGCAACCACGAGTGTCGGGTAGAGGCCGCTGAACTTCGAGGCGAATGCGGTCTCGAGGGAGTGGGTGATCATCGTTCCGGTATACACCCGCGCACCATTGGCCTCTATCTCCTTCACCGCCTCGGCGGGTATCTCTATGGTGTTCGGCTCCCTGAACCCCTGTGAGTGCGTCACCACGACCACGTTCAGTCCCTTGCCCTTCAGCGCCGCGCTGAAGCGGATACCCGTCTCACCCGTCGTGGAGGCGACGATTATGTCGCGTATGCCTCCGGCTGAGACGACGTCCTGGACAACCCTCAGGCAGTCGTCCGTGTTGTCACGCCCGGGCTTCTCGAAGTAAAGGACACGCCTCTCCATCCGCTTCCTCCTTTTTATCATTTATACCACACATAATGCAGAAGAAACAACCCCGGATTACGGAATGCGAATCAAAGTGAAAGCCTGATCGCGTACGGAGGAATCACGTGCCGAGCATCTCTTCCAAGGTCGCCAGCACAGAGTCTGCAAGCGCAGTCAGGTCGTATCCACCCTCGAGGGCGAAGACCACGGGCGTATCCCCTGCAGCCGACAGGATGCCCCCTACGATACTCCTTATGCCGGCATCCGTCACCTGCATGCCGGCAAGCGGATCATTCGCATGAATGTCGTAACCGGCGGACACGAGCATGATGTCAGGGCCGAAGGAGGAGACGGTCTCTCCCAGCACCTCCGTGTATATCCCGGCATACTCTTCATCACCGGCACCCGAGGGCAACGGGACGTTGTACGTGAACCCTTCGCCTCTGCCCCTGCCCCTCTCCTGTCTGCTCCCGGTGCCCGGGTAGTGGGGATACTGGTGGGTACTGAAGTAGAATACCGTATCGTCTTCGTAGAAGATGTGCTCCGTGCCGTTACCGTGGTGGACGTCGAAGTCGACAATGAAGACCTTCCCGTATCCCAGGCCCTGGGCATACCTCGCTCCGACCGCCACGTTGTTGAATATGCAGAATCCCATAGCCCTGTCCGCCTCTGCATGGTGCCCCGGCGGGCGGACCGCGCAGAAGACCCTGTTTACGAGTCCGCTCCTGCACTTGTCGACCGCCTCCATCACGGCACCGGCGGCATGCAGGGCGGCCTCGAGTGATCCCTCGGACATGTACGTGTCGGCATCGAGATAACCCGTGCCGAATCGCCTGATTCTTTCGATGTAGGCAGGGTCGTGGACGGCGCCTATCTCCTCAAGACCAGCCCTTCGGGGCCTCAACCTGACGAGAGAGTTCCATATGCCCGAGCCCATCACCCTGTCGTGAATCGCCTTGAGGCGCTCCGGCGACTCAGGGTGCCACCCCGGCGGCACGTGATTCAGAAAGAGGTCGTCATGAACGAATCCGGGCTTCTTCAATATGGAGACTCCGTCTAAACCGTCAAGAGTTTCAGTTCTTCCACCCTGCCGTCCCTTATGCTGAAGGCGCGCACCTCGGGATCGTCGCTCATGAGACTGATGATAACGTAGGCAACGTCGTCATAGAAGGCGAGCCTTACATCCTTTGCCGACGGATAAGCCTCCGACGCCGGGTGCGAGTGGTATATGGCCGTCATCTTGAGCCCCTTCTCCCTGATGGCCTTCATGACCTGAAACTGCTCTCTGGGGTCCATGAAGTAGCTGACCGGTGAGTGCTCCGTGTTGACCATCTCGAAGACCTCGATGACCTCGTCATCCGAGCCGGCGAGTATCCCGCATACCTCCTCCGGAGCACCGGCACGGGCGTGCCGTATCAGCCTGTCCAAGTGACGCGCGGGGATTCGCAGGGATCTCATATGGTCAGGCGCCTGTAAGCAGCACGTTCCTGAACGGCCCTAAAAGTCGACCCTCAGGAGTGAAGTCGTATACATTATGCCGGAATTCCTCTTGCGGATCATGGGCGAGGGCACGGCGAGCCTCACCTTGTCGTCCCTTATCTCGACGAGACTCCTTGTTTCGGCGACACCGAAGAAGAGCCCTCCGAGCGTGCCTACGGCGACTCCCATGCCGAGCTTGGCCGGAAAGTCATCCTGGTCAACAAGGTAGATGGCGCTCCCAAGCAGGGCGCCGACCACAGCCCCATATAGCGCGTCCCTGAAGACTATCTCCCCCTCGGTCCCTGCAGCAGCTGCAACACCCTGAAACAGGAATACCAGAAGTACGGTGATCACTACGAGCCTCTTAAACATCAGGCAACCTCCTTTATCAACCCGCTATGCGTGACGGTAAGGAACGGCCAAGCCGGAAACCATGCCCCAAGCAACATACGGCCCGATTCACTTGATCCACACCCGGAGTATCTTCCGTGAGGCATGTGCTTGTCTATTTTAGCACGTCTGCGCAAAGGAAGTGAAGGGGTGCGGCCCCCGGGTGCACCGGTGCAGCACCTGGAGATATCCCCATCCGGGGACGTGCACTGCAGGGTCGGTTCCTAAGCGCCCGGGTTTCCGCACCTCACGAATATGTCTGCGGCCATCTCCCTGTCCACGGCTATCTGTGTATGTCCGAGCCTGAAGACATAAGAGGGGAACGTCTGTATCAGCTCTATGGATACACCCGGCAGTATGCCCATGGTCATCAGTTTCTGGAGTTTCTTGTTGTCCCTGGTATGGAGGTATGCCACCTTCCCCTTGGCGCCTCCTTCGAGGTCGGAGAGTCTCGACACTATACTCCTCGCCGATGTAGCGGAGCCGAGACAGCACCTCCCAGAAGGGATGGGACGGTTGTGGGGACAGGATTTCGGATGTCCAAGGAGCGTACAGATGCTCTCCTCCACCTCCCTGCGGAGGAGGTGCTCGAAGAGGCAGGCGTTCTCCTCCATGAGGGACCTGTCCAGCTCGAGCACGTCAACCATCAGGCGTTCGGCCAGCCTGTGTCTCCTCACGGCACTCTCGGCCTCTTCCATCCCCTCCTCTCTCAGCGTCACCGAGTCGGCGGAGAGGTCGATGTAGTTCAACGAAAGCAGCTCCTGAACCTCGGGGGCATCCTTCCCGGTCTTCAGTTCCTTCAGGCCCACGGCCTTCTCGCCCATCTCCTGTGTCATAATCCAGAGGTGTTCCAGTATCTCCTCAGCCTTGTCGCTTAGCCGCATCTCTCTTCTCCTTCCATCTTCTGAATATCTTCATGAAGCCGGGCTCCTTCGGAATCTCGTATCCGCAGTTGGGACACCTGAGGAGACTGCACCCTTTGGAGGCAGCACAGCCCTTGCAGGCGGGTGCACCCTCGGTGACCTCGATTCCGCAAAGCGGGCATCTCATAGTATCACCCCCAACCCGTTAAGGACGACGTTGACAACGTAGCCCACAAGGAATGCAAACGGAAAGATGAAGGCTGCCATTCCGAGCGCCGTCTTCAGTCCGCGCTCCTTTATGGTCATAGAGAGCTGCGCGATGCACGGCATGAAGAGGGCAATGGTGACGATGGATACCACGAGCGGTACCCCGCTGAGTACGCCCGCGTTCTTCAGGTCATAGAGGCCGGCTGCACCGAAATCCCGCCTGAAGAAGCCGTAGAGAAAGGCTGTCGCCGCCTCTTCAGGGAGGCCGATCCAGCCGGCGGGATAGGAGAGGATGTTCACCACCACGTCGAACAGCCCGGTGAGCCTCCCTGCCCATATGATAATGCTTGCCAGTATGAAGAGCGGCAGGACCTCCTTGAAATACCACTCCACCCTCGTGTAAGTCTTGGTGAAGACGTTCGAGAACTTCGGCCACCTGAGCGGCGGCACCTCCATGTAGAAGAGCGGCTGCTCGCCGGGCATCACCCTTGCCGCCAGGAAACCGACGAGAAGGAAGACCGTGGACATCACGAGCACGAATATCCCGAGGGCCTTTACATTGCCTGACAGGAGGGCGAGTATGACGCCGACCTGGGCCGAGCACGGGATCGCAAGCGCCAGGAGCAGTGTCGCTATGACCCTCTCACGCCTGGTCTCAAGCGTGCGGGTCACCATGGTGGCCATCGTGTCGCAGCCGAAACCGAGTACGACCGGGATCACGGCCCTGCCGTTGAGCCCTATCCTCTTGAAGACCCTGTCGATCAGCATGGCGAGCCTCGGCAGGTATCCCGTGTCCTCTATTATCGAGAACGCGATGAAGAATGTGGCCACGATGGGCAGGATGATCGCTATAGCATACCTCACGCCGAGGGTGATGATCCCGTAGTCGTTGACGAAGAGGTCCTGCAGCACCTTCCACGGGACGACGGCGGCCACTATCCTGTTGGCGGCGGGGTTTATGTACTCGCCGAACACCCTGTTTTCGAGAAAGTCCACGGCGACCTGCGCGCCGAAGACACCGACGAATTCATACAGCGCATATATCGCAATCAGGAGGAAGGGAATACCCGTCACCGGGTGCATCATCAGTCGGCTCAGCTTCTCCTTCAGGTCCGTCCCCCTCGATCGATCAACCGTGGCGGTCTTCTCCATCAGCCTGCCTATGAACCGCTGCCTCTCGATGGTCACGATGTAGTTGAGAGGTTCACTGAATCCCTTCCTCGTCCTCTCGACGATCTCCTCGATTGCCGAGCAGTCCGAGGCCTCTTTTTCCCTGACGACCTCCAAGATATCGTCGTCCTGAAGCAGAAGCAGCGCCACCGTCCTCTTGGAGATACCGTAGTCGCCCTTCAGCAGTTCCCCTATCGAGTGTACGGCGGACTCTATGGAGTCGCCATACCTGACGGGTACGCCGTCGCCGTGCCTCCTGCACCCGAGCACAGCCTCCCTCAGTTGATCCATCCCCTTGTTCTCGGTTGCAATCGTTGCCACGACCGGGATGCCCAGTTCACTCCGCAGGACGTCGAGGTCGATCCTCATTCCGAGTCTCTCGGCCTCGTCCATGAGGTTGAGATCGAGGACCACGGGCAGGCCCGCCTCCAAGAGCTGTATCGTCAGGTGCAGCATGCGCTCCAGGTTCTTGGCGTCCGCAACATGGACGACCACGTCGGGAGTCTCCTCCATTAGAACGGTCCTGGCGACACGTTCCTCTTCTGTTATGGGCAGCAGGGAGTACATCCCCGGGGTGTCGATCACCCCGACCTCCACGGAACCGAACCTCGCCCTGCCCCGGGTCACCTCGACCGTGGTCCCTGGATAGTTCGATACAGTCACATACTTGCCCGTCAGGTTGCCGAATACGACGCTCTTGCCGACATTCGGACTCCCCACGAGGACGACCTTCCTGAGGCCATCCAATTCTTCATCAATACTGCCCTGACATGTACACTCCGCCTTCTCCGGCATAAGACCTCCTCTCTTCAGACCTTTTCTCCACACGAGGGACAGTAGCGGGCACCTGCCGGCAGATCGGTCTTGCACTCCCTGCATGCCGATCTCCTGGCCGCGAGACTCTCCCCGCAATCTATGCAGTAGGAGTTTGTCTCTCGGTTGACAGCACCGCAGCCACGACAGCGTACGGTACCGGGCCGCAGGCCACCGTAACGGTCACTGCAGCCGTGCCTCTTGTTGTGATGCCAGTGATGGCCGTAGCCGAGCCCTCTTTCGAACAGATGCTTCAGAAATCCCATGACAGACCTCCATTATGGGTGCTTTTCAAAACAGCCAGCCGATGAGCTCAATATCCGAGATCGGCCTTTCTCCTCATGAACTCCTCCCTGTCGATCTCGCCCCTGGCATAACGTGCCTTGAGGAGATCGAGCGGGCCACCGTCATCAGCCCTCCTGCCGCTGATGAGCCACCGTATGATGAATACGGCCCCTGCAACAGCGAGTGCCCAGAGCAGCAGGGTAAGGAAGGGGCCGAGCCATCCGCAGCCCACCCCGAAATCATACACGATGTCACTCCACGCCCTACCATGCATTGCAGCCTCCGTATACTGCATATTTGAACAACCGTTCAGGTGAAACACTGAAAAAATACCCTACCTACATCTCCTCGACGTGCCTGAGGCATTCGTCGAAGAGGTTCTTGATGTGCACGTCGTCAAGGGAGTAGTAGGCCATCTTTCCCTCCTTCCTGTACTTGACGAGCCTCATGTTCCTGAGCACCCTGAGCTGGTGCGAAACAGCGGATTCCGTTGCACCGAGGAGGCTCGCTATGTCACAGACACACAGCTCCTCCTGCGACAGGGCGAATATCATCTTCACCCTCGTGGGGTCACCCAAGGCCCTGAAGGTCTCTGCAAGGAGCTGCACGGTCGATTCATCCTTCATCTTCCGCTCCACGGAGAGTACCTTCTTCCTGTCTACATAGGTGACCTCGCATGTCTCTTCAGTCGTCTTATCCATCATCCACACCAATCATACGTGAACAAGTGTTCAGCTGTTTAATGATAACAGTTCTCAACACGAATGTCAAGGGCAAATTTTACCTGGCCCCGTCCACGATCTCGAGTACTATCCTGTCCACCTCTTCCGCGGTCTCCTTGATCCCGGCCTCGGGGTAGAAGTCCGCGATCACCTTCGGTCTCAGTGCGCTTATGTAAGTCTTGCCGCCCTCCACGTAGACGCTTATGGGACACGGCAGCATGAGCGCAATCCTGACGTCGGCCTTGAGCACCTCGTTTGCATACCTTGCATTGCATATCTCGATGATCTTGAGCGGCTCCCTCTCGAACCCCTTGCCTGCAAGCGTCGCCTTGACGTCGTGGACATGGAGCACTCCGAATCCCTTCTCCTTGGCCCGCTCCAGTACAGCCTCAACAGCCTCGTCGAAACCCTTGTTCGTCTCGACCGTGTAATCAAACCTTTCCATTCTCAACCTCCCTGAACATCCAAGACATTGATCCACTCAGCACCTGAGTGCCCTGCAAGGCAGGGTAAGAAAACTCCACTGCGACACCGGTCCGCCTCGGCACGGCGGTTGCAGCAGGGGGGTCATCTCCCCATGAGCTGCATGTACCGTGCAATGCCGTTACGGGTGATCAGGCCCGTGACCCTGCCGTCTTCAGTGACGACGAGCCTTCCACGGTCCTCGCTCAGCATCAGCTCGAGGGCCTTTATGACGTCTGTCTCCGGAGAGACCTCCCAGCGCCTGCTGTGCGAGACCACTACGTCCGAGACCTTCACCCTTCCCCACTCTTCCCTCGGGACCTTCTTGATGTCCTTGAGGGTTATGAATCCGAGGAACTCCCCGCCGTCGAAGACGGGAAAGCCGCCGAAGGCGTACTTGAGAAAATACTGGTTGACCGCCTCGTCAATCGTGGCATCGGGTTCAATGGCTACGATGTCTGTGACCATCACGTCCCTGACCTTGATACCCGAGAGGGTCTCCTGTAGGCTCGCCTGCTGGTAGCTCGTCTGTGCGGCCGAATACAGGAACCAGCCGATTAGTATGAGCCAGAGGCTCCCCGGCACTCCCATGAAGACGGAGAATACGCCGAAGAAGATGAAGAAGAGAGCGATCCGCTGTCCGAAGGTGGCGGCCTTGCGCGTGGCATGGAAGAAGTCCCCGGTCTTCTTCCAGATGACCGACCTCAACACCCTTCCGCCGTCCATCGGAAAGCCCGGTATCAGGTTGAATATCCCGAGTATGAGGTTCAGCTGCGAGAGGTAGGAGAAGAGGGCCTTCACCCCGGCACCAGCGGCTACGGCATACAGCAGGAAGAAGACGCCGGACAGAATGAGGCTCGAGACCGGCCCTGCAATCGCCATCCTGAGTTCAGCCCTCGGGGTCGGGGGCTCCCCCTTCATCTGTGCGACACCGCCGAATATGAATAGGGTGATGCCGGTTATAGGTATCCTGTATCTCCTCGCCACGTAGGAGTGTGCGAGCTCGTGCGCCGCAACCGAGGCGAACAGCAGGAGCGCGGCCAGCGTGCCCTTGATCCAGTGAGAGGCCGCCGGCAGGTCGGGAGCCGCCTGCGGAAAGTAGAAGGTCGAGAGCGACCACGTGATGAGGCCGAAGACGATCAGCCACGAATAGTGGACCCGGATGGGGATCCTCATGATCGTCGCCACTCTCCAGGAGCCATGAAGCAATGAACCGTTCATCGCAGGCCTTCCCTCCACCTGTATTGTTCTTCAACCGATCCGTGCAACCTGAAAGGTCTGGCACAGTCGCTGATTCTCTGCCCCACGATCTCGATCCTCCGCAGGTCTCCCTCGCCCAAGCCTCTCTCAAAACAGTACTGAAGGTATCCAACCCTGGCGAAGTCCACGCCCATGACCTCACATGCCACCCTGTCAACGGCAAGGGGATCGGTACCCGATATGGCGATCCCGGTAGAAACGGGTGTACCGTGGACCGGGCCGTCGCCTTCCATCCCTTCGAAGCCGTCGATTACCGAAAGGTCAGGCCATATGCGTCCAGCGATCTCCGAGATATTTAAATTTATGCGTCTCACTCCCTGGTGCACAAGGGCTCTGTCTCCAGCATATATGCCGCCCATCACCGCATTCTTGATGGAGAGGGTGACGACCACCGTATCGTGTGTCTTCAACCTCGCAGCAGAGACCAGATAGTTGTCACTGTCGAGCAGAAGACTCGAAACCCTGACACTCAAGGTCCTTCCACGCCTGTCTTTTATGGACAGATACTCAAAGGGTCCTCTGTTGAGGTCTATCAGCTCAATACCGTACTCCCTGACAAGGCTGAAGTAGCCGAAGTTCCCGTATGCCTCCATTGTATCGCCGCAAGCCGCCTCTGCAACAACCACCCTGCCCGTATAAAACCCCCTCAAGAAGTCGAGTATGCCCCGTATCTGGTCTGCATGGCTTGAAGCAAGCTGAACCGACGTGGAGACGAAATTCGGCTTTATTACGACCCGCCGCGATCGCAACCCCCGCCTGATTTCGTCGGAGACCAGTTCGAGGGACCTTCTTATGTTCCCCCTCCTGTCGTCTCCATTTACAAGAGAAACCCTCGGCATGACCTCAGTCCCGCAGCCCGCGGCCTACAGAAGATAGAGCCTGTTTCTGAGTTCAAACCCTTTCAGCCCTTCCAGTTCCCTCCTCCCTTTATACTGGACCATCACCTTGTGAGTATCTCCCATTCCGAGCAGAAGCCCCTTGATCCTCGGAATAGCGGCCTGGAACGAGGGATCCGCCCTCAGCATCTCTGTGATGACCCTGTCTATGCCGAGCGAGACGAGGAACGTCCCCTGCGGACAGTATCCGACCGTCCTCAGCCCCATCTCCTCCCCCCAGTCCTTGAGGGAGGAGAAGTTGACATGCGCCGTGATATCCTGCTCCCCTACGTTCCGGTAGGGGTCCTCGTTGCACGTATGCCTGTGATAACAGAGGAGCGTGCCGCGGCTCCTCTCCTCTGCATAGTATTCCCGGAAAGGGTAGCCGTAGTCAATGGTGATCACGAATCCCTCGGCAAGGACACCGGCCACCTCCTCGAGAAACCCCCTCGCACAGAGGTTCACCTCGGTCCTGTAACCCGGTATCTCCGGTATCCTGTATCTGTCTATGTATTCAGCGAGCTCGGGAGTGCTCAGCGCTCCGAGGCGGTCCTCGAAACCGTCGCCGGTCACATCCACGTAGACCTCTCTGAAGACGTCCTCCTTCTGGATCAGGTGTACGGGAAGGGCGTCGATCAGCTCGTTCGAGACCACGCAGCCGCAGAACCGCTCCACAGCGGCGAGCGAGGAGGCCCACTGCACCAGCCCTCCATGGCCTGAGAGCAGCTCCTCCTGGGCCCGCCTCATGTGAGGGTTCCTCTCGACGATCACATAACGCCAACCGTCTCCCCAGTCGAGTTCTCTCAGGACATACGAGATGATCCCCTCTGACAAGTACCCCCTGCCTGCACCGACCTCGACTATGGTGAACCCCGGGGGCTCCCCGAGGAGGCTCCTCATCTCGTCCATCTGGATCGCCAGCAGCCAACCGAAGACGGGGTGAAGGTGTGTTGACGTGTAAAAGTCTCCCCCCGGGCCGATGACCTCCCTTCCGGACATGTAGTATCCGTGCTCCGGCATATAGAGGGCCGCCTCCATGAACCTCTCGAAGGTTATGGCTCCCTCCAGCCGTATCATCTCCTTGATTGTCTCTTCGAGCATATCGACAAACACCGATAAGTAGATTATACCCCAAACACGGCGGCAATATGCCCGTACAACCCGTTGACCCAATAAAAAAGTCACCTGTAGAGTCCCGGCACCCTCCGCCACTTCATCGGTGTATTCAGGTATAATAGAAGGCCCGGCAGGTGAGTATACAGCATCGGGGGTTGATATCCGGAATGGGAAGGATAAGGCTCATACTCTTCGACCTCGACGGCACCCTGGTTGACTCGTCGAGGGACATCACGAACGCCCTCAATCACGCCATCGCGCCCCTCGGGCTCGAGCCCCTGAGTGTGGAAGAGACCGTGCGGCTCGTAGGCGAGGGGATAACGAGACTGATAGAGAAGGCCGCGGGCGCCACCGACGCGGAGACGAAAGAGGAGGTGCTGAGGAGATTTCTCGAGTTCTACGCCGGACACCTCACAGAGCACACGAGGCCCTATCCGGGCGTGCCGGAGACCCTCGAGAGGCTCGGCTCCTACAGGAAGGCCGTAATCTCGAACAAGAGGGAAGAGCTCTCCCGGAGGCTCCTTTCAGAACTCGGCCTCGACTCGCACTTTGCACACATCCTCGGCAGTGACAGCACGCCCGAGAAGAAGCCCTCCCCCCTGCCCCTGCTCACGGTCATCGAGACAGAAGGGCTGACCGCTGAGAACGCGCTCATGGTCGGAGACAGCGACCTCGACATCGAGGCGGGAAGGCGTGCAGGCGTCGTCACCGTCGGAGCGGCTTACGGCTACAGGCCGCTGGAGTCCCTGAAGGATGCGGACTTCCTGATGAGAGAGAGCCTCGTGGAACTATCCGGCATAATCGAGACCATAGAAGGCAGGGCTCTGAAGCCCGGGTGAGGGACCCGTGCCAGCACCCCTCACCCGGACTTGTTTAAGGTCAGTTCTTCAGATCAGGCTGATACATGAGGTTCTTGTCCATCTTGTATGTCCACGGCAGGCCCTCGAGGCGCCATCCGCCGATCATGCGCTGCCCGTAGAACGGACTGTTCTTGTCCTTCACCTTGTCTCCTTCAAAGCCGCCGAGTACATTGAAGACCTTGTCCGGCTTGAACCCGCAGTCGACCGCCGCCGTGGATGCAGGAATCGTCCTCGCCGCGCTCCGGCACATCAGCAGCAGGGTGTCGGTCTCTGGATTGAAACGCGCCCTGAGGTCCTTGCAGAAGTTCTTGTTCAGGACCTTCTTGTAGCCCTTCTTGCCCACCTTGGTGGTGTAGAACTTCCAGGGGATGTTGTAGGCACCGACGGGATGGCCTATGTCCTGGTACTCATACCTCGTCCTGACATCCACGAGGAAGGTGTTCTTCGGGTCTTTCCTGAGCATCTTGTAGGCCTCCTTCGGTGTCACGTCACCGCCCTTGTGCTTTCCCTTGACCGGATACACCTCCTGGTTCAGCGCAAAGGCGAACGAACTGAAGACAAACAACATCAGTGCCGCCAGGACAAACGTCTTCTTCACAAAACTCATGGTCTCCTCCTTTGGATTCCTTCAGATGTTTTCAAAGCCACGCAGGTCTCGACTGCAGAAAAAAACCCCTCTTGATGAACCACCTCCTTTCCGGTTAATGATCACGGCAAAGACTCTCTTTGATTTTATGTGTTCTCCTGTCCTGCAAAAAACGCACCACCGCACATACACCGCCATACAAGCAGAACCTTACGCTGTTTTTGACACTCCAGAGACAGTATTTTGACGCTGCCCTGTCCAAAAAGGGACACCTCCGGTAGGAATCTGTTCTAAACCGGACAACGCTGGAGCCTGCAGCGTGTGCGGCCGAGCCGGAGAACGGCGGGCCGGGACTACCCAAAACCGCCCCTGATAAGTTATACTAATAACGTGTCAGACCTCATCTCTATAGTCATCCCCAACTACAACGGGGAGTCTACAATCGGAAAATGTCTTGAAGCAGCCTTCTCATCCAGATACGACAACTTCGAGGTCGTTGTCGTCGACGACTGCTCTTCCGACAGGTCCGTAGAGATCATAAAGGGGTTTCCCTGCAAGCTCGTGGCCCTGAAAGAGCGCTCTGGTGCATCGAAGGCGAGGAACGCGGGGGCGCGCAACAGCAGCGGCAAGCTCCTCTTCTTCATAGACTCCGACTGCATAGTGAGGGAGGATGCCCTGTCGGTGGCTGCAGCCTCGTATGCCGAGAACGGCCCGGACGTCGTGGTGGGCGGCACCTATACCCCGATGCCCTATGACGACAGGTTCTTCAGCGTCTTCCAGTCCGTGTTCGTGAACTACTCTGAGACGAAGAACCTCGAGAACCCGGACTACGTTGCGACTCACGCCATGGCCATAGATGCCGAGGCGTTCAAAAAGAGCGGCGGTTTTCCAGAGGTCTTCATGCCCATAATCGAGGACGTGGAGTACAGCCACAGGATACGGAGGGCCGGCTACAGGCTGAAGATGAACCCCGACCTGCTCGTACAGCACATATTCAACTACTCCTTTGCGAGGTCCATGAAGAATGCATTCAAGAAATCCAAGTACTGGACCATTTACTCGCTCAACAACAAGGACCTCCTCGCCGACTCGGGCACGGCCTCGGTCGAGCTGAAGGTGAATGTGCTGTCGTTCTTCCTGAGCCTCCTCTTCCTGCTCATGTGGGTCCTCACGCGGAAGAGCCTGCTGCTCTACCCCGTCCCGTTCATATTCGCAGCCAACATATTCGTGAACAGGCGGCTGATCCGGGCGTTCCACAAGACGAAGGGCCCGGTGTTCGCCGTCTTGGCGACGCTCTACTATATGCTGCTCTATCCACTCGCCGTAGGCACCGGCGGCATTGCAGGGTTGATCAAATACTACCTCTCGAACAAGAAGGTATACTGAATGACTTACTCTCCGTTCAGACATGTAGGGTCCATATTCTGGAAGCACAACCCCATACACCTCACCCTATTTCTGACGAAGCGGTGCAATGCGCGGTGTCCCTTCTGCTTCTACCTGTCGGCAGACAACTATGCGAGTGCCGAGGCCTCGGAGCTTACGCTCGCGGAGATTGAGAAGATATCCTCTTCCATGGGCAACCTCCTCTGGCTGGCCCTGTCCGGAGGCGAGCTCTTCCTGAGAAAGGACCTGTTCGAGATAGTCAAGGTCTTCTACGAGCAGAACAAGCCTGCGATAATCCTCCTGCCCACCAACGGCCTGATGCCCGACGTCATAAGGAAGCGTGCCGAGGAGATACTCGAGTACTGCAGGAACAGCGTCGTCACCATAAAGCTCTCGCTCGACGGCCCCGAGGAGGTGCACGACGCAATCCGTGGAGTCAAGGGCAGTTTCAAGAAGATGATGGAGTCCTACAGGGCGCTCGGCGAGCTGATCGACAGGTATCCCAACTTCGAGCTCGGCATCAACTCCGTCTTCTGCTCCATAAACCAGGACTACATGGACGACATCCTGGAGATAGTCGGCAGCCTCGACAAGATAAAGACCCACACCGTCTCGTTGATAAGGGGGGACGTATCGGACGGAGCACTGAAGGAGGTCGACACGGAGAAGTACAACAGGACGATCGAGCGAATGGCCGCTGACCTCAGGAACAAGAAGGCACCCACCTACAGGTTCAGGGGTGCAAGGCTGAAGGCGGCTCAGGACATCCTACAGCGCAGGCTCATCTACGAGACACAGGTGAAGAACAGGCAGATAATCCCCTGTTATGCCGGACGCTTGAACATAGTCATAACTGAGGACGGCGACGTATACCCGTGCGAGTATTTCTCGCCGAAGATGAAGCTCGGCAACGTCAGGGAAGACGGCTACGACATCAAGGAGATGCTGAAGGGCCGGCGGGCACGGACAGTCGTCCGTTCGATCAACGAGAAGGGCTGTTTCTGCACGCACGAATGCTACTTCATGATAAACATACTCTTCAATCCGTCCATGTATCCAGCACTTCTCAGGGAATACGTAAGGATCTGATCAACCCGGCCGCGTTCACGACAGTCGCAACACATCGAAACCGCATACCGTCCGAACGGACTCAGTCCGAATGGATTCAATCCGAATGGATTCAATCCTTAACCGCCCTGCCCCTGCGCTCATAGACCGTCACCATGGTCCTGTACCTGAAGATACCGGTGGCCGAGCTGAAGACCCTGGATCGGCGGTATCCCCGCACCTTCCTGCGCACGTAATCCGGCAGCGGCTGCCCGACCCTCTGGGATATTACGACCACGGCACCGGGACGTCCGGGCCTCTCGACGCCGCTCCTGTAGTAAACGGGATTCTTGTAGAGCCACGTAAACCTCAGGGAAGACTTCTTGAGCCTCTCGGCCGGTATGGGACGGCCGAACTTCCTGTTCACCTCGTAGTCGTATGCGATCTCCTTGTCAGTGAAGAGGTCGAGGATGGGAACCGCCACGGCGGGATTGACAAACGACCTCTTCTGGGGCAGGGTAAAGACCTCGATCCCTCTGATATCGAGCGAGTCGAGGTATCTGCCCGCCTCCCGCAGGTTCACGGTGCTGTATCTCTGCAGGAAGGGCAGGTATACGGAGACGGCCAGCACGAGCGAAGAGGCCGCGATGCAGAAGACGATGAACCTCCTCACGTCCTTGAGCCTGATCTCCCTCAGCCCGTAAGCGGCCATCAGCGCAAGCATCGGCATAAGCGGGATGACGTAACGTATGCGCCTCACCTGGAAGAGGAAGACGAGGAGGATCAGGTAGCAGACGATCAGGTATTTGGGGTCCCGCCTCCTGAGCGCTGCATAGAGGGAGAAGAGGGCGGCCGCAGAGATGAACGGGTGTATCTGGAAGAGGAAGGTCGACGTGAACCTCTCGCCCCACCGCTTGAGCCCCGGCACCTGGTAGCTGAAGAGGAACTTTATCTGCCCCACGAAGAAGTCGAGCTTCAGCAGGATCACCACGCCGATGAACAAGACCGCAAGCAGGGCGATAACGCTGCTCCTGGCGAGCGGGCCCTTCCAGTCCCTCCGCATGTACACAGCAAGTATGACGAGGAGCACCGAAAGCATGGGCCATGTAGAGTACTTGCAGAATACGACGAAGAATATGGCTGCAGCGGAGGACACGATCCAGAGCGCTCCGCCGTGCTCCATGGCCATGAGAAATGTGAAGACCATGAACGTCATGAAGAACATGGTCGGGACGTCCACCATCATGAACGGCGTCTGGATCAGGAGGTACGGCATGCCGAACATGAGCACTCCGGCATTGAACCCCGTATCCTCGTCCCAGAGTATCCTGCCAACGAGGTACGTGAGCACGGCCGTCGTGGAGAAGAGGAGTGCAGTGAACACCTGGACGTAGAGCCTGTTCTCACCGAAAAGCTTCAGGATGACCCCGTAGAGGAAGGGTATCAGCGGCAGGTCCGTCCACGCGAGTATGCTCTCTCCCCATTCATTGAAGAAGTACCTGACGCCGAACAGCTCCAGGTGCTTGGCCTGGGTGAAGTACCTCGACGTATCCACGATCACCTCGGGCTCGCTCCAGAAGACCGAGGCAACTGCAAAGGCGGAGATAAAGATGAACACGGGCCTGTATCCGGAGAACGAGACCCTCGACATCGCGTAGGCAATCATTACGGCCGGAATGAGGAGGAGTAAGATCCTCGCCGGCTCGACACCGGTGAAGACCCACGGCCAGCGGGTCAGCCTGTTGTCGTCGAGGAACCTCAGGGAGTAGAGCACCACCGGAGCGGCGAGCGTGAAGAATGAAACTGCCAAGAGATAAGGGGTTGTATTGAGAGAAGTACGTTCCGTATCCATCTCCTTCCATCCACAGGGTTATAGTCCGGTCAGCATCCTTAATAGGGAGGGGGAACTGCTGAGCAGGGGAGTGGATACCCCCTCCCCTGCCCAAAGACTTGGAGATTGTTTTATTTCTCTATCGGGAAGTTCTTCTTGGCTGCGTTGCCGATGGCCCTCTTCATCATGTTGCCGCCCCAGTAACCTTTCGCCCACGAGGTATAACCGAACGCCAGCACACGGGCATCGTAACCGAGTGCGCGCAGGGCAACCACCGGGAGGTTCTGAGTCTGTCCGGTGTAACAGTAGAGAACGAGTATCTTGTCCTTCGGAAGCTTCTTAAGGTTCTCAGGCTTGAGGATCTCATTGTATGGGATATGGATTGCACCTGGAACATGCCCCCCCTGGTAATCTTTAGCCTTCATCCTCACGTCGACAACCAGGAAGTCGTTCTTCTTCGCCTTGATCCAGCTGTAGAGCTGGTTTGCGTTTACCTGGAAATGTTTGTTGGCCGGACCCTGGCTCAGCACTGCATCGAGCTCTTTAACCGCAGCCGGGCTCAGTGCGTAGGCAGGTGAAAGCAAAGCAAGCAGTGTCAACACCGTCATCATTATCTTCAAACTGTTCCTCATCCCAAAGCACCTCCATCAAGTAGTTTTTAGTTTTTTTGATTTCGTGTTCTCGATACATCTCCAAAAGCAATACAGTTCCCCTCTCTCCCAAGGTTTACATACTCTACCACCACCTTTCATGATCGAGACCAGCAGGACACCCCGTGCCCCTTTCCCTGTTTCACGCAAAAGTATAAAGAAATTCTATACTAAAAGGCAACCTTTTTCAAGACTTTTGTCCGGGTGCCGATTAACCGGCTGAATTCTTTCTAAAAACGAGGCCGTAGATATATAATAGACAGAAAAACGCGGCACATCTATGAGGAGGACGACATGGCATACAAGGACCTGCGGGAATTCATGAAGGTTCTCGACGGCAGGGGTTTACTGAAGAGGATAAAGGCCGAGGTCGATCCAGTGCTGGAGATCGCGGAGATAAACGACAGGGTGGTGAAGGCGGGCGGGCCTGCGCTCCTCTTCGAGAATCCGAAGGGCGCCGAATTCCCATGCGTGGTGAACCTCTTCGGATCCTACGAGCGTATGAACCTCGCCCTCGAGGTCGACAGGCTCGACGACATCGGCACGGAGATACTCGAGTTTCTCGAGCCTGAGATACCGACGAACCTCATGCAGAAGCTGAAGGCCCTGCCGAAGCTCAAGAGGCTGAGCGATTTCCTGCCGAAATACGTGAAGAGCGGTCCCTGCAAGGAGGTGATCCGGCGGGACGACCCGAGCCTCGACATCTTTCCCGTGCTCAAGACGTGGCCAGACGACGGCGGCAGGTTCATCACCCTGCCGATGGTCTTCACGAAAGACCCGGAAACCGGGGAGCGCAACTGCGGCATGTACCGGATGCAGGTCTACGATGCGAAGACCACGGGGATGCACTGGCATATGCACAAGGACGGCGCCAGGCACTACCGCAAGGCGGAAAAGATGGGCAGGAGGCTCGAGGTGGCGGTTGCCGTGGGGGCCGACCCTGCGGTCATGTACTCCTCGACGGCCCCCCTCCCCGAGGGCATAGACGAGATGCTCTTTGCCGGGTTTCTGAGGAAGTCGCCGGTCGAGCTCGTCAAGTGCGAGACGGTGGATATCGAGGTCCCGGCGAACGCCGAGATAGTGCTCGAGGGTTACTGTGAACCCGGAGAGAGGAGGGTGGAGGGACCGTTCGGAGACCACACGGGCTACTACTCATTGAAGGACGAGTTCCCGGTGTTCCACATCACGTGCATAACGCACCGCAGGGACGCGATATACCCTGCAACGATCGTGGGCAAGCCCCCGATGGAGGACTGCTACATGGCAAAGGCTACGGAGAGGATATTCCTGCCCCTTCTGAAGAAGCAGCTCCCCGAGGTCGTCGACATGAACCTCCCTGTAGAGGGGGTCTTCCACAATATCGCCATCGTCTCCATAGACAAGCGCTACCCCGGACACGCCAGGAAGGTAATGTACGCTCTCTGGGGAATGGGACAGATGAGCTTCACGAAGATGATCCTGATAGTCGACGGCTGGGTCGACGTACAGGACACGGGAGAGGTCGTCTGGAGACTGGGCAACAACGTCGACCCTGCAAGGGACATCGTGATACTGGAGGGACCGCTCGACGTGCTCGAGCACGCATCGAGGATACCAGCCTATGGCGGCAAGCTCGGAATAGACGCGACAAAGAAGTGGCCCTCGGAAGGGTTCGGCCGTGAGTGGCCCGACGACGTCGTCATGGCGCCAGAGATAAAGAGGCTCGTGGACGAGAGGTGGAAGGAGTACGGCCTGTGAGGTTCCCGCAGCGGCAGCGGCACAGGGGTGGACCGGCGGACAACAGGGTTGCTGTGCAGGGGCTGTACACCTTGGAGTCAAACGGCCTCGTCATGGAGGTGTGGACCGGTGGGCGAAAGTAGACCGCTATGCAGGGGCTGCAGGGCCGAACTCAGGCTGTTCATAGGCTGAAGGAGTGCGAGACTGTGCTGCACGGAGTGCGGCAAGACATTCACGATCAGCGAGTATATTGACGAACTCACCGAGGAGATGTGGGAGCGGATCGCGCAGAGGCCCTGCAACAGGGCCTGACGGAGCGCAGGAGCGGGCGAACACAACCTAACTTACCACAGGATACACAAACGGTATCCCGAGATTCAGAGCTGAGGCGAACACAACCTAACTTACCCCCATCTCCTGTAGAGCGCATGATCCATGCGGAGCTGGTCGAGTATCCTGCCTGCCAGGAAGTCCACCATGTCGTCCACGGTCTCGGGCCTGCTGTAGAAACCGGCTACCGGCGGCACTATGCGGACGCCCAACCTTGCCAGTTTCAGCATGTTTTCGAGGTGGACGGCGCTGAAGGGCGTCTCACGCGGTGAGACCACGAGGGGCCTGCCCTCCTTGATCGCAACGTCTGCGGCCCTCTCTATCAGGCCGTCTGCATAGCCGTTCGCTATGGCCGAGAGGGTCTTCATGGTGCAGGGCACGATGAGCATGGCGTCGATCTCGAAGGAACCGCTCGATACCGGTGCCCAGAGGTCCCTCTCGTCATGTAGGCGGAGCCTCTCGCACGAGGGACCCGAACCCCGCTGCTCCAGCCAGCCCTTTAGTCCATCGTATGCCTTCGTCGAGAGGTCTATGCCGACCTCGTCGCCGATTATGGAGACCGCAGGCCGTGAGATCACGAGGTGGACCTCGGCGTCCCTGAGGAGGCACTCGAGCACCCTCAGCCCTATGATCGGACCTGTTGCGCCTGTTATAGCAAGGATGTATCTCTTCATCGGTTCTCGCGGTGCCTGATCCGGGACGACCTGGAGCCGTCCGCCGTGCCCCTTCACGAGGGACCTCAGCACCTTCAGAGACTGCTCGCCACGATCAGGCCGGCATCCTCTGCAACGAGGTGACAGCTGATCCTGACACCGGCGTCAGCGGCGGCCCTCGCCTGCGACACCTCGCTCGCCTTGCCGCAGAGCCTCCTGAGCACGTCGAAGCGCTGCCCGTAGTAGAGGCAGTGGAATATGTCGTTGCAGTCTGATGACGAAAACGGCCTCAGGTCGTCATCACCGAGGCCGAGGCCCTTGAGCAGGAAGAAGACCTCGCCCCTCGAGGGCCTTCCGTCCTTCCAGAGGGCGAGCCTGAGCATCCATTCCCAGCCGCCCGAGACGTGTATCCTCAGGGCACCGTCCGCGACCGAACGCCTCAGCGAATCGAACAGGCTCTCGGGGCTGACGCGGTAGGCGTCGTCATCGAAGCGGAACAATGCCTTGTGGGCCTCTTTTGCAGCGGCGTTCTCGCTGATTACGACCTCGTGCCTTCCGCGCGGTCCTGTTTCACACCTGAGTGACATAGACCCTTGTACTTTACCCTAAAGGGTCCGGCAGGTTCAACACCCGACAGCCGCAGCAGGCTCAGAACTCGTAACCCACGGCGAACCTGGCGAGGTCCTGGCTCACATTGGTAAGTCCGACCGCCCCGCCGAAACGGACCGTCATTGCGTCCGAGAGGCGTATCATCAGGTTGGGTGACAGATAATGCTGCGTGATACCCGAGTCGAGTGTGATCCCCTTGTCACTGTCGCCGAGGCCGCCGAAGAGCTCGAGGCCGAAGACCACGTCCCGTGCAGCTCCCGCAGAGTCCCTCCTGAAGAGCCTGTAGTTGAGACCCGCGGCATAGCCGAACGAGGTAACGCCGGTGTCGAGATCGCTCTCGTTGAGCCAGTTAAGGGCAATGTCGAGCCTGTCGGTGACGTCGCGTCCGAGTATCAGCCTCGTCTCCAGCACCCGCTCCCTCGGCCTCGTCTTCTCCCTCTCTGCTGCATCCTCACGCCCGCTCACCTCCATCAGGTACTTCGTCTCTTCTGACAGGCTCTCGTACTCGACGTACAGGACCGGGTTGAGAAAGCTCCCGTAGCCGAAAGGCCGGTAGCGGTTCTCCCAACGGAAGCCCGTGAAGCTGTACCCACCTTCTCCGGAGGTGACCTGGCCCTCGATCATGAACTCCGAGGTCCACCTGTCGGTGACCCCAATCTCGAACTCCACCATCTGGGACGTATAGTTCGTGCCGTCGGGCTCCTGGCCTATGTCGGCCATGAACATCAGTTCCAGTTCACCTTCATCCGCAGTGTGGTGGTTGTAGAGGACGAAGTTCGCGGCATTGCCGCCGTAGGCCGTACCTGACTGCTGCAACTGCACCGCTGCCAGGCACAACACCAAGAGAAACCATGACCGTTTTACCCTTTCAGACATGAAACACCTCCTCAGTCTTGATTGTGATAATCATTATCGTTTTTGGGCGAAAAAATTTTCAGGCCTTTCTCCGCCTGCACTCGCTGCAGATGCCGTACAGGTACATCCTGTGCCCTGTCAGGACGAAGCCGTACTTCTTCGCCAGCCTCTCCTGGAGTTCCTCGATCCGCTCGTCAACGACTTCGATGTGCCTGTGACACCTCTCACAAATCATGTGATCGTGGTGCTCGTGGCCGTAGCTGTGTTCATATCTCAGCACACCGTCGCCGAAGTCGACCTCGCGCGCAAGGCCTGCCTCTGTAAGGAGCTTCAGCGTCCTGTAGACGGTCGCCTGGCCGATGGTGCCGTCCTTGCGCCTGACGAGGCCGTATAGTTCCTCGGGGCTGACGTGCCGTTCGGTCCCTAAAAAGGCATCGAGTATCAGTCCCCGCTGGTTGGTCATGCGCAGGCCCCTGTCAGATAGGAACCTTATGAATATATCCTTCTCCTTCATTGTTGATAATGAAAATCATTTGATATTATAGGCTCCCCTGCCGCCCTTTGTCAACCCGCGGACGAACCGTTCCTCTTGAGGATGCCGAGGACCTCTATGTGATACGTCTGCGGGAACATGTCGACCACCCTCACTGAATCGACGGTATAGCGTCCCTTCAGGCCCGCGACGTCCCTGGCGAACGTCGACGGGTTGCACGAGACGTAGACGATCCATGCCGGAGAAGCCGCCGCAACCGTCTCGAGCACCCTCCTGGTAAGCCCTGACCGCGGCGGGTCGAGCACTATCATGTCCGCGCCGCTTCCGGGGTCGAACTCCTCGACCTTCGCGTTGACCGTCCTGACGTTGCCTATCCTGTTCAGCTCCATGTTGTCCCTGGCGTCCCTGAATGCGGCTGGGGACTCCTCCACCGCAGATATCTCGGCCGCGAACGGCGAGAGTGGTATGGAGAAGTTTCCCGCCCCGCTGTAAAGGTCGATCACCTTCGCCGGCCGTATGGCCTCGGCGAAGGATGCTACCTCGGACACGAGCCTCTTGTTGAGTTCCCAGTTCACCTGGAAGAACGACCCGGCGGACACCATGTAGTGGTAACCCAGGAGGTCCAAGCATATCCGCTCCGCGCCCTCGGCGGTGCCGTCGTCGAAGACGATGCCCGAGGCACCCGCGTTCCTGAGCATCTCCACTGCAGCCGCTCGATCGAACGTATCCCCCCTCACCGATGCAAGCAGCACGTCGCCTGAATGCACGTGAATCTCCTTCACGCCGCGGGGGACTCCGGCGGCCCTGATGCGTCCGAGAAGTGCGTTTATCTCCGGACCGAGGAGCAGGCAGCCATCGAGTTCCACGACGTCGTTCGACTGCCTCCTGTAGAAACCGATCCTGCCGTCCGGGGAGACCTTGAACTGCGCCCTCTTCCTGTAATGCCACGGTGACGATACGAGGGCGGACTCGAGGGTGACGGTCGTCTTGCCGATCCTCTCCATGCAGTCGAGGACGATCTCCTCCTTCATCCTCACCTGCCTCTCATAGGTTATGTACTGGTAGTGGCATCCGCCGCAGGTCCCGAAGACCGGACAGTCGGGCTCGATACGGTCTTCAGAAGGCTCTGTGACCTCCCTGACCGAGGCCACGGAGTAATCCCTCTTCTTCTCCACGATCTCGGCCTCCACAACCTCTCCCGGCAGCGCGCCTCTCAGAAAGATCACTCCATCGTCACGGCAGAGCGTGTATCCGCCGTAGAGTGGGATAAGCGCTTCGAGTCTCATCTCACTTCTTCAGGAGCCTCTTGATCGTCTCTTTGAGCTCAGTGGTGTCCGACGACTTGACGACATAGGCCTCAGACGCCCAGACCGCGAAGTCGTCACGGTAATCATACGCAGTCGACATGATTATGGGCAGTCTCGGCTTCTTCTCTTTCATCTTCCTCAACACCTGTATGCCGTCCATGTCCGGCATCAGTATGTCGAGGGTGACGAGGTCCGGATCCTCCTGCTCGAAGAGCTTCAGCGCCTCCTCTCCAGAGCTCGCGGTAACCACGTCATAGCCCTCCTCCTCAAGCTCCTCCTTGTAGAGCATCCTGATGGAAGGGTCGTCGTCTACGATGAGTATCTTCATCTCTTCACCCCCTGTGTTGGTGTTTATACGGCAAGTATATCCTGAAAGTCGTCCCCTGCCCCTTGGTGCTGAAGACGTCTATCTTCCCCTGGTGCTCTTCCACGATACGGTGCGCAATGGCGAGCCCCAGCCCGGTACCCTCGATCCTCGTGGTGAAGAAGGGATCGAAGATGTAAGGCAGGTTCTTCTCGTCTATTCCCGGCCCTGTATCGGCCACCTCTATCACGCCGTAGTCGTTTTCCCTGTAGGTGTTCACGGTAAGCTTCCCGCCTCCGTCCATGATCTGTATCGCGTTGCTTATGATGTTGATGATAGCCTCTTTGATCCTGTTGGGATCGACCTCGAGCGAGAGGGGGTCCTTGAAGTCGGTCTCGGTCACAATGCCCCTCTTCTTGATCTCCTGCGAGAAGAGCGAGAGGATGTCCTCTATTATCTTCACACCCTCGATGTGCTCCTTCGAGATCCTCACCTCCCTGACGAAGCTCAGTATCTCCTTGAGTATCTCCTCGAGCCTGTCCACTTCCCTCGTGATTACCGAGGCGTACTCGAGCAGCTTGCCGTCGAGCTTCTTCTCGAGCCTCCTCGAAAACCCCCCTATGGAGACGAGCGGGTTGCGAATCTCGTGAGCCACCTTTGCAGCCACCTCTCCGAGAGCAGCCATCTTCTCGGCCATGGCGAGCTTCTCCCTCAGCTTCTTGAGCTCGCTGATGTCCCTGACGATATGGACGGTTCCCATGAAATTGCCCGATGAATCGAAAAGCGGTGACGTGGACGTCAGGAAGGTGCCGCCCCTGTAAGTGTCTTCGAGTTCCTCGATATAGGCCTTCTGTGTCTTGACCGTCTTGTGGTGCGGGCACTTCTCGTAGGGCTCGTCCATGCCGTGGAATATCTCGTAACACTTCCGGCCCACTATCTCGTCTTTCTTCTTCCCGATCTTCTCCACGACCGCCCTGTTTATGTTCCTGATCGTGTAGTCCTCGGTCGTTATGTAGAGGAGGTCGGATATCGACTCGAATATGTTTTCGAGCTCCGACTCGGCCAGCTTCACCTTCTCGAAGAGTCTCGCGCTCTCTATGGCGGATGCGATCTGGTCGGAGAAGCCGGACAGGAACCTCATGTCCTCGTCCGTGATCGGCTTGCGGTTGAAGTAATTGTCCACCCACAGCACCCCTATGACCTTGTTCCTCGCGATCAGCGGAACCACCGCATAGGCCTCGGTCCCCAGCAGTTGAATGACCGCAGGATCTGCAAGATCGTCGTGCTTGACGTCGTGTATGTTGAAGCTCCTCCTCTCTCTGACCGCGCGTGACAGCGCCGTGTCGTCGTTGAGGTTGATCTCCAAGCCCGTGCTCAGCCTGTCGAGGAAAGAGTCCTTTCTCAGCGGGCCCTCCTCGATGTCCCTCAGTATCTCGGGAAGGCTCTTCTTCTCGATCGAGAGCCGCTCCCATATCTGCCACGCCTCTTCCGGTGTGGCCGGACCCACACCCATTGTCCCCTTGAGCACGGACCTCTCCTCATCGAGCAGAAACAGTATGGCCCTGTTGAACCCGAGACCGTCGCTCATCGTCACCGCCGTCAGCACCATCCTGAGCAGCCTCTCGAGTTCGAGCGTCCCCCTCATGGCCGAGCTGATGAAGAAGAGCCTCGACAGCTCCTGGTTCCTCCTGATGAGTTCCTTCTCGACCTTCTTCTTCTCGGAAATGTCCCTCGATATGCCGCTTATCCCGATGACCTCGCCAGAGGCGTCCTTGATCGGCGAGAGCGTGAGGCTCACCTCTATCATTGTGCCGTCCCTCTTCTTGCGCAGTGTCTCTATGTTCTTTATCGTCTCACCCTGCTTGATCCTCTCGATGTACTGCATCTCGGTATCGAGGAGAAAGTCAGGGATGAACGGCAGGAAGGACCCGATGGCCTCTTCGTCCGTGAACCCGTATATCCTCTCGGCGCCCTTGTTCCAAGAGGTGACGACCCCCTTCAGGTCCGTGGTCACGATTGCGTCGGCAGAGTTGTCTATCAGGCTCTCGAGGTACTCCTTCGTCTGCGCCACCTCCTTGTAGAGGGCGAGTATCTCCTCCTGGTAGAGGACCCTGTCGGTTATGTCCTGTATCAGGACGACCGCCTCGACCACGGTGCCGTCCTCGTCCTTGATCGGGTACGAGCTCAGCTCGGCGTAGTTCGCTCCCTTGGACTGCGTGATGACGTTTATGTCTCCTGTCTCGAACGTGAGCTTGGCCGCGCAGTGCGGGCATATGCCTCCCTTCTCGTGGAATATCTCGACAGCGCCTCCGCCCACGACGTCCTCGGCCTTCATGTGGAGGAAGTCCTCGACGAAACGGTTGATGGAGAGGACCCTGTAGTCCCTGTCGAGCGTGACGATTCCGCCCTGGACACTCTCGAATAGTATGTCGAGCCTCTTCTTCGCCTCGAGTGCCTCCTTCTCCTTCTCGAGTTCCTTCTCGAATATCCTCGCCTTCTCAATGGCGAGTGATATGAGCGAGGCTATGCCCTCGGTGGTCCTCAGGTCGTCGAAGGTGAACGTAACGATCTCCCCCTCCTGCCCTTTCTTGTCGTACAGTCCTATCGTTCCTATCACCTCGTCGCCGATCTTGAGGGGCACGCATACCACCGACTTCGCATCGAGCAGCGGAACACGCGTGTCCTCGGGCATCTCGGCGACATTCTCCACAAGCAGCGACTTGCCCGAACTCGTCACCTTGCCGGCTATGCCCTTGCCGACCTCGGTGTCCATGCCCTCGATGAAATTCTCGGGCACCCCGTAGTAGGCCTTTATCTTGAGCGAGTGGTCCTCAAGGAGCCTTATGATGCATCCCTTTGCATTGAGAAGCCGTGTGACCTCGAACACGACCCTCTTCAACAGCTGGTCGAGGTCGAGCAGTGTCGTGAGGTCCCTGGAGAGCTCGTAGAGGACCGTTATCTTGTTGAGCTGGTCCATTGCGGATACGTAGAGTTCCGCGTTCCTCACGATGGTGCCGATCGTGTTCGAAAGTATGTTCGCGATGTTCAGCTCGTTCTCGGTAAACCGCCTCACCGCCTCGACGCCGATGAAGAATATGCCGAGGCACCTACCCTCCCTGATGATCGGGAAGAGCAGCAGCGAGCCGAGGCTGCGCCTTAAAAAGGCCACCTCCTTCTCCGTCGGCATCTCCCTGTAGAGGGGTTCGCGCGCATCGAGCATCTTCCTGCACATATCGCAGTCGTCGATGGCGAAGCTCTTTCCGAATATATCAGCCTCCTTGTTCAAGGCCTGAAGTGTGAACACCTGGCCCTCGACGTTCAGGAGGTAGACACCCACGTAGTCGAGCCCCTTCCAGTCGGCCACGGTCTCGGTTATCAGATTGAGCGACTCCCTCAGCTCGAGCGTGGAGCTCGCTATGCGCGTGACCTCGAACAGGAGTTCCGTCTCCGAGAGCCTCTTCTTCAGACTCTCTTCCGACTCCTTGAGCTTCCTCAGGACCCGGCCGAAGCGGCTCGCGATGATGCCGAACTCGTCGTGCCTGTCGAGGCCCGTCATCGTATCGATCTCCCCGGACATGATCTTCTCGGTGAAGTCGAGGAGGTCCCTGAACGGCCTCCCTATCGAGCGCGTTATGAGCAGCACGAGAAAGACCACGGAGAAGATCGTGATGAAGACGAGTATCGCAACATACACGGTCAACCTCGCCTTCGACTCCTCGGTCTCTTTCACCGCCAGCGTCACGTTCTTCAGGGATACGGTGTGGAGTTCCTCCACGGAGGTCAATATATCGAGCTCTTTCTCTTCGATCAGGCCGACGAGGCGCAGGACCTCCCTGCTGCCCTTTGGGTTCCGGTAGGAGAATATCCGTCTGGCCGTCCGGTTCAGTTCCTCGAATTTCAGTCCGACCTCCCTCAGCACCTTCTTGTCCGCAACGTAATCCTCAAGCGCGCCGAAGTCCTTGTACACCTTTGACAGGGCCTTCCTGTAGAGCCTCCTGTATCTCCTCTCCCCCGTGAACGCCCAGCTCTTCACGTAGGTGGAGAACTCCACGATCGACATCTTCAGTTCCTCGTGAAGCCTATACTCCTCGGAGGTCTTCTTCAGAAGGTCGAGGTTGTTCGATATCCTCTCGAAGATATACATGGTGCCGCCGCCGAACATGGCTGCGATGAGAATGAATACGAGCAGGAATATCGACAGTTTGAACCTGATGCTCATTCAAGCTCCCCCTAACTCCCCGCTCAGGGCCCTTCTGTATAGTCCGACATACTCGGAGGCGAAGCGCTTCCAGGAGAAATCCTTCTCCATCCCCCGCCTCATGAGCTTCTGCCATCTCCTGCTGAAAGGATAGAGCGTGAGCGCCCTCTTTACCGACTCGATGAAGACCGCGAGGTTGTAGCCGTCGAAGAGGAAACCGGTTCCGGTGTCTGCGAGTGCGTTGTAGTCCTCTATGGTGTCTGCGAGCCCCCCGGTGTTTCTCGCAACCGGGACGGTCCCGTACCTGAGGGCTATCATCTGCACAAGGCCGCAGGGCTCATACTTGGACGGCATCAGGACCAAGTCGGAGCCTGCATAGACCGAGTGGGCGAACGCCTCGTCGAAATCGAGCCTGATATAGAGGTTCTCCCTGCCCTCGAGGGATATGGACATCAGGTTCTCCTCCGCCTCCCTCGTGCCCGTACCGAGCAGTATCACGCCGCAGCCGTAACCGATCAGCCTGTCCAGCCCTTCGACTATGAGCTCCACCCCCTTCTGAACACTCAGCCTGCCGACGAAGGAGAGAATCGGTGAACCCTTCTTCAGCCTGATTCCGCACTCCTCCATGAGCCTCTCCTTGCAGAGGGCCTTGCCCTTGAGGTCGTCCGCCGAGTACCTGCCAGCAATGAGTCCGTCGACCTCTGGAGACCACTCCCTGTAATCTATCCCGTTGAGGATACCGAAGAGTACGTCCCTCCTCCTCTTCAGTATACCGTCGAGCCCGAACCCGTACTCCGGGGTCGTTATCTCTTCGGCGTACCTCTTGCTTACCGTGCTCAGTATGTCGGCATAGAGGATCCCTGCCTTGAGGAAATTCACCTTGCCGTAGAACTCGATCCCCTCGGGATTGAAGACGTCCTCACCGACACCGATCGCAGAGAGCGCCTCCCGCGGAAATACGCCCTGATAGCCGAGGTTGTGGATCGTAAGCAGTGTCAGCGTGCCCCTGAAGAAGTCGTCTCCGCTGTAGTCGGTCCTCAGATAGAGTGGAACCAGAGCGGTCTGCCAGTCGTTCAGGTGTATGATGTCGGGCCTGAAGCCGGCCGCCTTGCAGACCTCGATGACCGCCCTGCAGAAGAACGCGAACCTGAGGGCATTGTCCGCAAAGTCCCCGGTCTTGTCCCCGTAGAGGCCGTCTCTCGCATACAGCTCGTCGCACCTTACGAACAGGGCCTTGTCGTGCGCGTAGACGCTCCCCGTGTAGAGCCTGCCGCTGATGGATATATTCAGAACGATCCCCGTCTCTTCAAGATCGAACGCCCTCTCTATGCCGGCGTAGAGCGGCAGCATTAGGCGGGCGTCAACTCCCATCTCGTTGAGTTCCTTGAAGAGGACACCGGCCACATCTGCAAGGCCTCCGGTCTTACAGTACGGGACGGCCTCGCCCGATGCAATCAGAACCCTCATATTTGAGCTTCCCGCATATACTTGGCGGCTTCCTCCGGAGGGGTCGGATTTATATAAAAACCGGACCCCCACTCAAATCCCGCTATCTTGGTCAGCTTCGGCATCACCTCGATATGCCAGTGGTAGTATTCGTTGTTCTCGTCGGTGAACGGAGAGGTATGAATCATGAAGTTGTAGGGGGGGACATCGAGCAGTTTGTCGAGCTGTTTGAGCACGCGCTGCAGTATCCCGGCAAGCCCGGCGAAGCTCTTGCCGTGGGGCTGAAATGCGGACTCGTGCTCCTTCGGCAATATCCAGGTCTCAAAAGGCGCCCGCGGTGCAAACGGGGCTATGGCGAGGTAGTGCTCGTTCTCGCATACGACCCTCCTGCCGTCGCCGCTCTCCTGGTCCACAACGTCGCAGAATATGCACCGTTCCTTCATGTCATAGTAGTGCCTCGAGGCGTTTATCTCCTCCCTGACTATCTTGGGCACGATCGGCAGGGCTATCAGCTGGCTGTGCGTGTGCTCGAGAGACGCCCCGGCGGCTTCACCCTCGTTCTTGAAGACGAGGACGTATTTCAGCCGCGGATCCTTCTTGAGATCATTGATCCTCAGGTCGTACGCCCACAGGACGTCCTCGACGCCCTTGAGCGGCATGGTGGCGAGCGAACTCATGTGGTCCGACGTCTCTATGATCACCTCGTGTGCCCCCACGCCGTTCATCTTGTCGAACAGTCCCTCACCGGTCTTGTCGAGATCGCCGTGTATCTGGAGTGCCGGAAACTTGTTGGGCACAACCCTGAGCGTCCACCCGTCTCCCCCCTCACGGCCCTCCTCGGTCCTGAATGCCATTATCTCTTCAGGCGTGGTGTATTCATTACCGGGACAAAAGGGACAGAACCCCGCCATCTTTCTCTTCTGTGACGGAGAGGCGAAGTCGGACGGCCTCTTGCCCCTCTCCACCGAGATAATGACCCATCTTCCGACTATCGGGTCCTTTCTCAACTCGGGCATAAATACCTCCTTAAAGATGTTGAAGTCTCGCACGGATGACTGTATGTATGAATTCCAGGACTATAGTCTCATATTTTACCAGAAAACAGGCCATAAATGAGTGACAGAGTTTCAGCCGCGGCACGCTTCACCTACGAGCGATCCGCCCGCCGGCTGAACCCGCCCGAAAATCACCTCCGGCCCTTCACCCCCCTACTGGCAAAAGGGTGCCCGTTTCGGTTACAATATAGACAGCTCAGAGAGCTCGGAAAAAATCTCGAGGGACGCACACAAGTGACAAGATGAGAATATTAAAGCTCCTGCTCTTCATATCCTTTCTGCTCATACCATCGTACGCCTTCGCATGGGGGCCGCTCACGCACGTATACCTCGGCAGCGAGATACTCTCAATCGCTTCGCTCCTTCCGGCCGGCCTGTACGAGCTCCTGAGGCGTTACAAGGAGGACTTCCTCTACGGGAACCTCATGGCGGACATAATCCTTGCAAAGAAGTTCCTCCCGTACAACCGCAACTCCCACAGCTGGGACGTCGCTTTCGAGCTCATGGATGCGGCGGAGACACGGCAGCAGAAGGCCTTCGTCTACGGCTACATAAGTCACCTCGCATCGGACACCGTGGCCCACGAGAAGCTGACCTCGGGAAAGAGGCACCTCGGTCACACCGTGTTCGAGATGAAGTCCGACAGCCTCGTCGGACGGAAATACTGGTTCAGGGCCGTGTCCATAAACAGGAAGGTGCGGAGGAGAAACGACTCGTTCCTCGAATCCACTCTCGAGAGCCCCTTTCTCTCCGTGAGGACCAGCAAGCGTATATACCACGGCATGGTGCTCCTCACATATCTCACGCCGAAGAAGATGAACGACTTCATCGACAGGAGCATCTTCATGCCCGAGATGCCGAACTCCAATGAGATAAAGGACCTGCACGAAGACTCCCTCGGCCGCATAGTCGACATACTCACCAAGGGTGAGTGCTCGGACGTCATCGGCAAGGACCCCGTGGCCCACGTGCAGGCCGGCGGGATCGTAAGGCTCCTGAAGGGGCTCTACGATGCACAACCCCGCTATACAGAAGACGACCGTATCCGCTGATGAAAGACCTCCTCGGCAGGGGAGAGGCCGTAAGTGTCGAAAAGGCCCTCTCGCTCATTCTCGAACAACCTCTGCCCGCGCCTCCCACTGAACGCACCGGCATCGAGAACGCCTGCGGCAGGGTGCTCTCAGCCGACGTAGTCTCTCCCGAGGACCTTCCAGGCTTCAGGCGCTCCACCATGGACGGCTATGCAGTCCACTCCGAAGACACGTTCGGCGCATCGGAGGGCATGCCTGCATATCTCGCGCTCGCAGGCGAGGTACTCATGGGTGAAAGGCCGGGGTTCAGGCTCGAAAGGGGTGAGGCCGCCGTCATCCCCACCGGCGGGATGCTCCCCGAAGGTGCAGACGCGGTTGTGATGTATGAGCATACGAACACCGCGGGAGACGGGATGATCGAGGTGATGAGGGCGGTTGCGCCCAACGAAAACGTCATACTCCGGGGCGAGGACGTCAGGAAGGGCGCTGTAGTCCTTCGGTCGGGCCGGAGGCTCAGGCCCCAGGACGTGGGGGCCCTTGCAGGGCTCGGCATACTCGATGTGGAGGTCTTCAGACGGCCCGTGGTCGCCGTCGTCTCCACCGGAGACGAGGTGGTGCCGCCTCAGCGCCGAGGCCTCTCGCCCGGCGAGGTCCGTGACATCAACTCCTACAACCTTGCCGGTCTCGTGATGCGCTGCGGAGGCATGCCTCTCAGAAAGGGGATCATCCCCGACGATCTCGACCGCCTCAGGGCTGCCGTCAACGAGTGCATCCGTGAGGCACAGATGGTGCTGATCTCAGGGGGCAGCTCAGTCGGAACGCGTGACTACACCGCAAAGGTCATCGATGAACTCGGCCCTCCGGGCGTCCTGTTCCACGGTGTGAGCATCAAGCCCGGAAAACCGCTGATCGGAGGCCTGGGAGAGGGTATCCCGCTGTTCGGACTTCCCGGGCATCCGGCTGCGGTCAGTGTCTGCTTCGAGACCTTCATAGGGCCCGTGCTCCGCAGGCTCGCCGGTGAGAAGCCGGACGGTCTCCCCCCCTACAGGACCGTGAAGGCATTCTTCGGCAGGAACTTGGCCTCACCAGCCGGGCGCGAGGATCACGTCAGGGTGGCGATCGAACAGAGGGACGACGGCGTGTGGGCAAGGCCCGTACTCGGCAAGTCGGGCCTCATAAGGACCCTCGTCGAGGCGGACGGTATCGTCGTGGTCCCCCCTCACAAGAACGGCCTATACGAGGGCGAAGCCGTCGAGGTGCGGCTCTTCAACGACTCTCCGTGCTGAGCGCTCCTTCCGACTTCCTGATCCATATCTCGTTGTCGTCTATCTTCCTGTAGAACTCGAAGTTCTCCCTGATGTAACGTGCTATGATCGGCAGCCTCTCCTCGTTCGCGAACCCGTCGATCCTGTTCGACCAGTAGCCGTTCCTGTAGAGGACGAACTTGACGTTCCTCCTGCCGAGGTCCCTGACCACCTCTTCCTGGTAGAAGTAAGGCATGGCGAATATTATCACCGGGAAACGGCACGGCGAGGGCCTGTCGACGAAGTAGTACCAGCTCGCCTCGGCCGTCATGGTGAAGAACGACTCCTCCGGCGACAGGTTCTCCCTCAGGAACGAGACAGCGTCCTTGTAGTTGTCGGGGATCAGGGCGGAATCCTCGACACCGAGCGGGAAGTTCTCCCTCAACAGGTCTCCGCTGTATATCCGGTATGTCCCAGAGGCCAGCGCAAGTGCCAGCAGGAGCGCAAGCAGACAGGTGCCCGTGGAGCGGCGTGCACGCAGGCGGCCGCCGTAGTGCCTCAGGACGATATAGGCCGACAGGACATAGGTCAGCGGAAGGCTGTAGGCGACATGAGACCAGTCAGAGCGCCCGAGCGCGGTCCTGAAGTTCAGGACCGCGAGCAACAGGAGTGCAAACTCTACAAGGTAGCCGTCGAGGAAGTTCCTGAGCGCTGCACCCGGCCTTCCGCCGCTCAGCTTGAGCTCCCGCATGTACCGGGTTGCGACCCAGAACGCATTAGCCGCCACCAGGACCACGGCTGCAAGAAAGAGCTTGTTGAAGACGGGATAGACATAGCCGCTCATCAGCTCCCTGTACCTCGGCATGGTCAGCAGTGCATACCTGACGAACTCGGTGAACCCGCCCCTGAGCAGGACGGCGAGCAGCACTCCGGCGGACACAAGCCCCACGAACGAGGAAGAGAGAAAGCGCCCGCGCACGCCGGGTCGGCTGAAGTAGAGGAAGTAAAGGATCGGGAAGAGTATCAGGTATGCGGCTGAAAGAAAGACCCCCCTGTCCACCGCGTACCCGAAGGAGGCCGGCGGGATGAACGAGAAGGCGAACCCTGCGAAGAAGAGCCTGCCTGACCTCCCCTGCCCTGCCCTGCCCGCATCTCTCAGCACGACCGCCGCCACCAGGAAGAGGAATACGGTGACGTCCCTCGTCTTGATCAGCATCAAGCCGGGCAGGCCGAGGCTCCCGGACAGATGCAGTACTGAGAGCACGGCGAGCGTAATGAAGGACTGCAGTGGTCTCGATCGGAAGAGCACGAGCAGGAGCCACGAGAGCGACACGAACATCAGTGTCTTCATGATGGACTCGAGGGTCCTGACCGATGCTATCGAGCGGCCGAAGAGGCGGAACGCCGCCACTGAACGGAGCGGATTCTCGTACAGGCCGTGAAGGAATATGAAATCCCTGTACGGCGTCTCTCCCGCCATGTACGAGACAGCAGGGCCGAGGGTTTCACCCTCGTGGAACGAATCGAAGGCCCCCGATGCATGGAAAGTCGGTATGTTGAGGGCGACGACCACGGATGAGGCGACGAGTAGGACCGCAAGCAACGACCGCTGAAGACGGGAAAGGCCTGCCGCCGGCTGATCCGCCGCCGGAGCCCTCGAGGCCCCCTCCGGGAAGAGAAGGTCATCGAGCCGGCGCCCGGCTGCAAGGCGACACCCGAAAAGAAGGATCAGGGGAGAGAAGAGGAGGACGGCGAACCTGAGCACGTCGTTGGACGGATTGTACCGTATCTCCGTAAGCCTCCCCTTGACACCCCAGGGGTTCTGAAACGGCAGCTCGATCCTCTCCCAGAGCAGCAGGCCTATGACGACGCCTGCAACAAACAGGGCGATGAAGAGCGCGTACCTTATGAGCCTTGCCCGTCCCACGGCCAGAGTATATAATCTCTATGATACCGGATCAGGTACGAAAAAAGGGGCCTGCAGAACCCCCTGCAGACCCCTTTCGTCCGGATATATCACGAGATCGAGGGCCGGAGCCTCATGATGCAACCGCCTGCTCGACCTCCTTGAGCCAGAGGAGCCTCGATCCGTTTATCATCGTGGTGTTCAGTGCGTCCACCAGTTCCTCGGGGTTGAAGGCGAGGTCATCCCGCTTCCTGAACGGCGCAGGAGCCGCGGCCCTGGCGGCGGACTTCCTCTCCCTCTTCACGTCAGCGGTCCTGGCCGCCTTCAGCTCGATGTTCATCTTCTTTGCAATCCCCCTGAGTATCTCCCTGTGGGGCCTCGCCTCACCAAAGGGCTCGACGGCCCTGTCGATGCTCTTGAGCCTTCCCATGTAGTCGACCACCGACCCCTCGGCCTCAAAATGAGTGGCAGCCGGGAGGACGAGGTCAGCCTCTTTCGCCAGTCCGCTCAGGTGCGAATGCTGCACTATGAGGAAATCAACGCCCGAAGGCCTCCCTGACGGCACCTCGCCCACTGCGAAGAGGACCTTCTTTGCCCCCGAGGATGTCATCTCAGTGTATGTCGCACCGTCGCCCTTGAGTCCCATGAGGAGGGTGCCCTTTGCATTCGCCTCGATCGGCACGGCGAGGGCGTCACCCTTGATGAGGGCGACGTTGGCCGCAGCCTCGTAGAGCCTCGGTGAAGTTATGATCAGGGGGGCGTTCGCCGCGGAGTAGAGCTCAGCCGCTGTCTTCACGTCCTCAGCAGGTGCCGCAGCGGGTATGTCGAGCCCCTCCGGGGCCTTGAGGCCGAGCTCGGTGAGTGCCCTTGCCAGGCCTCCGAGCACTTCAGCCTCGTCACCACTCAGTGTCTTTACGGCGACGTCGGAAATCTTTATCTGTCCGGAGTTTATGACCACGAGCTTCGAACCCCTCGACACCATCCTCCTCAGCGTGGCATCGAGCGCGGGCAGGACCCTCTGCCACTGCGATGGATTGACGCCGGCGAGCACCACGACGTCAGCCCCCTCGACGTCGACCTCGTCACCAAGGAGTGAAGGTGCATCCGCATAGAGACTGACCGTGGAGTCTACATCCTTTATCCCGGCGGCCTCGGCGAAGTTCTTCAGTGTGAGGACGTCCTCGTTGAGCAGGCCGCCGGTCGTCACGATACCGGCCTCGGAAGGGTTGCCGAGCTTTGCCGCAGCCGCCTCCAGGGCCTCCTCCCAGCTTACCGGCTCAAGCCCGCCGCCGGTCCTCTTCAGCGGGCTCATCACCCTCGTGTCCGCATTTATGTAGTCGAAGCCGAACCTCCCGTATGCACAGATGTAGTGTCCGGCCCTGCCTTCATCACCGCCGGCGTTCACCTTCGCCACGTCCCTGCCGTGAACGCTTACGACCGTATCACAGGCATTGCCGCATGAGAGACAGACGGAGTTGAACCTCTCATACTCCCACTCCCTGCCCTTGCGCCAGCGGTCGGCCTCGAGCAGTGCATTGACCGGGCAGGCATCGACGCAGCTGCCGCAGAACGTGCACCCTCCCTCGTGGAGGGGCCTGTCCTCGGCGGTGACGACCCTCGAGCCGACGCCGCGGCCGTAGAAGTCGAGCACCGCCGTGCCCTGCTCCTTGCATACCCTCACGCAGCGGGCACAGAGGATGCAGTAGTCCGGGTCGCGGTTTATGAACGGGTTCTTGTCGTCTACAGGGAAGCCGAACTTCTTTCTCGTGAACGACGACTCCTTTATCTCGAACTCATAGGCGTACCTCTGGAGTTCACACACACCGGCCTTCGTGCACGTCATGCAGTCGAGCGGGTGCATCGACAGGATCAGGTCTATAACGAACTTCCTGAGCTCCCTGATCTTCTCGTTCTCGGTGACGACATCCATTCCCTCCTTCGTCTTCATGATGCATCCGGTGGTCATCCTGCCGCCGATCTCGACCATGCACATCCTGCAGGCACCGATCCCCCTCATTCCCTTCAGGTAACAGAAGTTCGGTATGTGAACCCCCACGCTCTCCGCAGCGTCTATGAGGTTCATGCCGGCAGGCACCTTGTACTCCGTACCGTTTATACTGATCTTAACCATCTTGCCCATACTCTCGGTCCTCCTTGAATTTATGCTCTGAAGTTTCCCCCGGCTTCAAGCGGCGCGTATCAGCAAACGACCTTCTACGCCCCGACCACCTGGGTCTCCCTGATGTCGACTATCTCTATGGCGCCGTCCTTACAGACCTTGATGCATTCACCGCACCTGGTGCACCTCTTCTCCGCGATCTCAAACGGAAGGTACCCGAGCCTGCCCGGAAGCCTCTTCTCTCCTATGATGGCGAAGTCCTTGCACACATCGAGGCAGTCGCCGCACATCGTGCACTTGCGGGGAATGACCCTGAAGACGAAGAGCGCCCTGCACTCCCTTGCAGGACATGCACCCCCGGCATGGGCGGCGTACTCCTCGGGGACGGCTTCGAGCGAGTCGATGAAGAACCTCGCCGTATCCTTTCCCTTCTTGCACATAGAGGTCTCGAGCATCTTCGGCGCAATCTCCCTCACGGCCTCGATGTCCGCCTCAGAGCCCTCGCCTTCGGAGAGCCTCTTGAGCCTCACCCTCATCTCGTAGCTGCCCATCGGGCACGGAAGACATCTTCCGCACATCGGGCCGGCTATGAACTCGTCAAGGAGTGCGAGGCCCCTCTGGACGACACACTTGTGCTCCTCGATCTCTTCGAGTATCTCTTTCAAACTCTTCTCTTTTGTCTCAGGCATAATACCTCCGCTATAGCTTTGAGCCTTGTAAGGCCTTCACTGCCCCGGGTCCGGTCACTTGCGTTCCTCTCTCGCCGCCCCGGAGACCTTCTCTATCTTCACTGCGCCGATCGGGCAGGCGGTGTAGCAGGCCTTGCACTTTGTGCAGTAAGCCTGGTCGATGAAGAACCTGTCCTTCAGCTCGCGCACCGCTCCGAACGCGCACGCCTGCTTGCAGAGCCCGCAGAGGAAGCACTCCGCGTGTTCGATCCTGTACGTGCCGAGACCGCTGCATACCTTTGCCCTGCAGTACTTGTCGTATATATGCTCTTCGTATTCCTCCCTGAAATACTTCAGAGTGCTCAGGACCGGATTCGGCGCACTCTGCCCGAGACCGCAGAGTGAGCCTTCCTGGATGAGCCTGCCGAGTTCCTCGAGCCTCTCTATGTCGCCGTCAGCACCCTTGCCGGCGATGATCCTCTCGAGGACATCGAGCATCTGAGAGGTGCCGATCCGGCAGGGCGGGCACTTGCCGCATGACTCCGACTGGGTGAACGAGAGGAAGTACCTCGCCATGTCGACCATGCAGGTATCCTCGTCCACGACGACCATTCCGCCTGAGCCCATCATGGAGCCGAGCTCCCTGAGCGAGTCGAAGTCGACGGGACTGTCGAGGTAGCGCTCGGGTATGCAGCCGCCCGAGGGCCCCCCGGTCTGTACGGCCTTGAACCTCTTATCGCCTATTATGCCGCCGCCGATCTCGAATATTATCTCCCTGAGCGTGGTCCCCATCGGGACCTCGACGAGGCCGGTATTCTTGACCTTGCCCGTGAGGGCGAAGACCTTGGTGCCGGGTGAGTTTTCCGTCCCTATCGAGCGGAACCAGTCCGCACCATTAACTATTATCGGGGGCACGCACGCGTAAGTCTCGATGTTGTTGAGGTTGGTCGGGTAGCCCCACAGGCCTCCCCCGGGCTCGGAGAGCCTCGGAGGCCTCGGCCTCGGGAATCCCCTCTCACCCTCGATCGATGCGACGAGGGCCGTGGACTCACCGCAGACAAAGGCACCGGCGCCCTCACGTATGTCGAGGTGGAAGCTGAAGTCCGTACCGAGTATATTGTCGCCGAGCAGGCCGAGTTCCTCGGCCTGGCTTATGGCCGTCCTCAGGTTCTTCACTGCAAGCGGATACTCGTGCCGGACGTAGATGAAACCGTACTCGGCGTTGATCGCACGCGCGCACAGGAGCATCCCCTCTATGAGGCTGTGTGGGTCTCCCTCCATTATTGCCCTGTCCATGAACGCCCCGGGGTCGCCCTCGTCGCCGTTTGCGACCACGAGCCTTATGTCACCCGGCGAATTCACCGTGTGGCGCCACTTCTTTCCGGCCGGGAACCCCGCACCGCCGCGCCCGCGCAGGTTCGCCTTGTCCACCTCGTCGAGTATCTCCTCCGGTGTCATGCTGCCGAGCGCCTTCTCGAGGGCCGAATACCCTCCGACCGCAATGTAGTGTTCGATATTGTTAGGGTCGACCACACCGTTGTTCTTCAGCGCTATCCTGTACTGTTTCTTGTAAAACGGCAGTTCGTCCGCCATCTCGTAGGGCTCGTGCATGATCGAGTCCCTGTAGAGGAGGTGCCTCACGGGGTAGCCGGCCTCGAGCGTGTTCGTCACGATCCGCGCCGCGTCCTCCGGCCTGACCCTCTGGTAGAAATAGCCGGTAGGCTCGACCTTCATGAGGGGACCCTTCTGGCAGAGCCCCTGGCAGCCGGTCTTTACTATGTCGACGTCGAGGCCATCCTCTTCAGCCTTCTTCTCGAGGTCCTCGACCACCTTCTTCGCGCCTGAAGCCATACAGGCCGTTCCTGTGCAGACCCTTACCCTCTCCTTCTCCTCCTTGAACGTCTCGTCCTTGAGCAGGAGCCTGAGATTCTTCAGGTCTTCTATACTTTTCAGTCTCGCCATATCACTCCTCACCGGGTTTTAGTTGTGATTTCCTATCGACCTTACGAGCCGTGGAACAGGCTCACTCCCCTTCCTCTTCTTCGATCATCTCGATCAGCTCGCCGACCTTCTTCGGACCGATCTCGCCCACGACCTCGTCGTTTACGGTGGCAACCGGAGCGAGTCCGCAGCAGCCGACACAGCCCACCGTCTCGAGCGTCATGGCGAGGTCCTCGGTCGTCTCACCCACGCCGACATTGAAGTGTTTCTCGAGGGCCTCGAGGAGTTTTCCGGCACCGCGCACGTGACAGGCGGTCCCCATGCATATCCTCACGATCTTGCGGCCCCTCGGCGTGAAGTGGAACTGGTGGTAGAAACTCGCCACACTGTATATCTCGGCAAGCGGAAGGTCGAGCTTCTTCGCGAGCCTCTCAAGCGCCTCGCCGGGAAGATACCCGTAGTCCTCCTGTATCCTGTGGAGTATGGGGATCAAGAGCCCCTTCTTCCTGTCGTGCTCGCATATTATCTTTCCGACTTTTCCTATCTCTCTCTCGACATCAAGACCTTCTATGTCCATAACATCCCCCGATCATCGAATCCTGATTTTTCGAATCTTGAATTTTGAGTTTCGAGTCCTACTTCACCCCTTCATGCGGCCTCGCCGCGGATTCGAGCTTGCGCCTGTCGGCCATTGACATCAGCTTCCTCTCGGTGCCGAACCTGCCCGGCTCGTACTTTCTCAGCTTGAGGGCCTCGCGCTTCCTGTCGATGGCCTCGAGCGCCTTCTTGAGTATCTCTTCAGGGTCGGGTATGAAGTCGAGCTTTCCGCCGAATCTCTCCTCCCACTGCTTCGTCATGATCTCCTTGACCCGGCTGCTCGACTCCACCGGGCTCTCAGAGCCGAAGATGACATAGACGCCCGAAGCGACGAAGTAGCATCCGATTGCGAGGGCCTTCTCGCTCATCCACTCCGGAGCTATACCGACCGCCGGCAGGTCCGATATGTCATCACCGAGACCGCCCTCCTTGACCATATGCGTGGCGACCGTCAGTATCCTCGAGTTGTCCACGCAGGAACCCAGGTGGAGTATCGGGGGCACGCCTATGGCCTCGCAGACCTCCTTGAGTCCCGGTCCGGCCATCTCGAACGCCGTCTCAGGCGTCATGTACCCCGCCTTGGCGCAGGCTGCGGCCCCGCAACCGGTGGATACCACGAGCACGTCGTTCCTGATGAACTCCTTCGCAAGGTAGTCATGCACGCTGTCCTGGGTGATGCGCGGGTTGTTGCAGCCGACTATGCCCACGACTCCCCTCACCCTGCCGGCCATGATGGCGTCGTTGAGGGGCCTGAACGAGGCCCTGAACCTTCCGCCCTGCATGTATTCTATGTACTCGTGGGAGAAGCCCGCGATAACAGGAGCGGTCTCGTGCACCCGGCTGCCTTCGGTCGTGCGGTTTGCATAGTTGTCTATGGCGAGCCTCAGCACCTCCCTGGCCACCTCTTTTGCCCTGTGTTCGTCGTACTCTATGTGCACTGCATCGAGCATCCTGCCCTTGTTGGATGTTGTGACCACCTTCGTGTGGAACTTCTTCGCAGCCTGGGCGATCGCCGGCATGATGCACTGCACGTCCACCATGATCGCCTCTGCAAGGCCGGTCATCACGGCCAGTTCCTGGTTGAGGAACCCGCCTGCCGTGGGGATGCCGTGCCGCATTAGGACCTCGTTGGCGGTACAGCACATGCCGACGAGGTTGATCCCCTTCGCTCCCTTCTGCCTCGCATAATCGAGTATCTCTGGCTCCTGTGAGACCTCGACGATCATCTCGGCGAGTGAGGGCTCGTGGCCGTGAACCACCACGTTCACCTCGTCCTCCTTCATAATCCCTATGCTCGCCTCCGAGCGCCTCGGCGTGGGGGTGCCGAAGAGTATGTCCGTAATGTCCGTGCTGAACATCGAACCCGCCCAGCCGTCGGCAAGGGAGACCCTGAGCGCGGCGGTCAAGAGGTTTTCAGGGTCCTGGTCGACTCCCATGTTCGTCCTGTGCATCGCCTCGGCCACCTCGCGGTCCACGCCCCTGGGCACTATGCCCCACTTGCGCCACACCTCCTGCCGCTTCTCAGGAGCCCTCTTGATGAAGGATATCTCGCCCTTCTGCTGGCCGAACTGCGAGATGATGTGCTCGGCCACATCCTTCGCTATCTCCTCCTTCGTCCTGTCGCCCGTCGGGATACCGATTATACCGGCAAGCCTCCTCAGCTTGCCCTCGTCCTTTATCGTAAAGTCCGGGGCCTCGCCTGTGGCCGCCTCGAGGAGCGTATAGGCCATGTCCCTCGCGTGGTCACTGTGGGCCGCGGTGCCTGCAGCCACCATCCTGAGGAAATTCCTCGCGGACACAACCGGGAGCGTTGCCCCGCATACACCCTGGGCACTCTCCTCGGCATCGGGACCCACGAGCCTGCACGGCCCCATGAAGCATATCTTGCAGCACGCACCCGAGTGTCCGATCGGGCAGGGCTTCAGCCTCTCGGCCCTCTCAAAGGCGGTCTCGAGGCCATGCGACTCCACCCACTCGACTATCTCCTCGGCAACCCTGTCGGCACTTTTTATTACCTTTTCAGACATCTCAACCTCCGTTTCTGTTATTGACGACTCTCGACCGTATCCCTGCACGGTCGATCACAACCCCTCAAAGGTCGATCATCATATTATCGATTCCATCTCGAGGGCCGGATGCCCGACCTCCGTCAGGTACTCGACGAGCTTCTCCGAGTCCTCACAGACGGTCTCGTCCGCTATCTTGTCGAGGAGGTCCGGCACTCCCTCGGCCTCGGCGATCTGCTGGAACCTCTCCTTCACCCTCTCCTTGATCGCCTTCGTCATCCAAACGATCCTCTTTATGCCTCCATCGCCGAAGAGGAACTTCTTGCTCGTTATGAAGTTCACGCCGATCCCCATGAAGCCCGGCGTCTGTACGCCTCCGCCCACGGTTCCGGCAAGCGTGGAGAATTTCATGCCTATCGGCGTCATTCCTGTATGTCCGCGCTGGACGATCATCACACCGTTGGCCTCCGGGATGATCGCGACGATACACTCGAAGCACCCGCACGAGGTCATCGGGTTCTCCATTATCGTATAGAGGTTCAGAGTCTCGACCGCGCCGCCCGATGCCTGCTTCAGGTATTCGTCCACGCCCGTATAGCGGCCGTACTTCGGGTCGATGAGTTCGCCCTTCGGAACCGGCTGGTTCCCGCCGGTGGGGTCGATCTCGTAGGCGGCCTTTCCGTCGAGCCAGTTGTAGGCACCGCAGAGGCCGAGCCTCTCGGGTGTTATGACGCAGACATGGCTCGGTGCGAAAGACTGGCAGAGGAGGCACGAATAAAAGGTGTCGACCGTCTCGTCCGTGAGGGCCGCGAGCCTCTCGTCACGAATCTTCCAGTCGGTCCTCGCCGCCTCCCTCCACTTGATGACGTCCTCCTCATCGGTGAAGAGTGTGACCTCCACCTTGTCCACAATGGCGCTGAACCTCTTGTGCGTCATCGCATGGTGTATCTTCGCTATGTCCTCGAGGCCGAACCCGGCCTGCTTCGCAGAGTGGCTTATCCTTATCCAGTTGATGTCCCTCTGGCCCATGTGCCATATGCCCTGGCCCTCGTTGATGTTGTGGTGGAGCCTCCGCTCCACTATGGAGAGGAAGTCGGGCTGCATCTTCCTTCCGGCCACCTCGACGAGTATGCCGAGCGGCATCACGCCGCCCTGTTCGTACCTCTCCTTCCAGTTCTCGCCGACGATGTTTATCTTTCCGTCCTCTATCTCGTCGAGCTCCCTGAGCCTCGCCCACTCGAAGGCGGGTGAGCGCGTGCCGCCGAACTCGATGAACGTCTCCTCCTTGCGTATCCTCTCGCCCTCGAAGGCGGAGCCGTAAGCTATCGGAATCGGGGGCTTTTCGACGAGTATCTTGAGTCCCCTCACCTCTATCGCCCTCTGGACGATCTTGTCGTGGTCGAGCTCCTTGTCCACCTCCTCATACGTACACACGCCCGTGGGGTGGATCACAGGCACGTCGGTGTCGCATACAGCCGGGAAGCCCATGTTGATGGCACCGGCACCGGTGGCCCACTTGACGTCGTCGAGCTCTCCGAGGACGAGGGCGAAGGCGAAGACCCTGTCCTTCTGGTACTGGAGATTGCCCTTGAAGTCTCCGGGCTTCATGCCTCCGAAGATCATCGAGGCCCTGATCGCCCAGTCGAGGGCATAGAGCGTATGCTCGGTCTCGGTGCCGAGGGGCACGATGTAGACGTCCCAGCCGAGCTCGACGTTCTTTCTCAGGAGCTGCTTGGTGACACTGTCGCCGTTGGAGCTCCCCGAGAGGAAGACGAGTATGTTCTTCTCCTGCAGCTCCCTCACGATCCTGACCGCCGTATCGTCGTCGGGTGCCGCACCTATGATGGCCGCAAAGCCCGGCATCCTTCCGTCAACGAGCTGGATGCCGAGGTTACGCTGTATGGTGTCGGTAATGAAACCGTTGTAGACGTAGCCGGTCTCGGGGTCCTTCGTCGGCTCCAGGCCCTCGATATACCTCAATGCAAGCCATATCTCCTCGGCGAAGAGGGTGGCCATTCCGGAGTCGAGCGCCTCACCGAGGTAAGGCGTCCATATCTTATCGTCCGGTTCGTCGTGAAGAAGGTCCTGCGTCATCCTGAGCGCGGTCTTCATGTCCTTGAGCGTCTTCACCTCGAATCCGGTTATTCCGTAGATCATCGGCAGGGCGTAGGCGGTGTCCGGAAACTCGAAGTGGTAGTCCTCCCCCTTCTCTGCGACAACCTTCTGGAGCAGTTCCTCCGCCTGCCTGAAGACTTTATGTGACCCCCTGATAGCAGCCGAGGCTATTGTCTTTGACATCCCTTACCTCCTTGGTTTCATCTAAATATCCTCTCCACCCCTCCTGGCGAGAGGGACGGAGAGGACGACTGTAATTTTCACTCACCCAGTGAGCCGAAGGCTCATATGTTCTACAAAGTGGACGGCCCTGCCGTCACGCCTCACGCAGCCTGTGCGGAGCGCAGGAAGGCGGGCAGTGCGTTGGCCTCTCTCGGTCCGACCGTCACCTTCCAGCCCTCGAGCTTCTCCTCGATGGCTCCGCTCAGGATCGCTACGTAACCCGGAATTATCAGTTCCCTGTGATTGATCTCGTTCTCTATCCCGCTCTCCTTTATGAAGTTCGCTATCTTCGAGCCCGTGAACTTGCCCGCTGCCCACGCGGTTAGGACCGACAGGCCCTCGCAGTCCATGATGGCGAGGTGCGCGGGCACCTTCGAGTTCTCCACCTCGCCCGAGACGATGAAGTACGTGAGTGAGAAGTTCGTGGTGATGAGAAGGGGGGAGTCCGGCGTGGGATCCCCGATCTTGTATATCTTCTGCTCCACCTGCATGGGCACCTGCGGGTCGGTATAGATATTCTGCCTCAGCGTGAAGAGCGCGAGGTTCTTCCACTTCTCAGCAGAACTGACCACTACGATGGACGCATACTTTGCGATGCCGAGCCCTGCGACGAGGGATTCATGCAGGGCGTCGTCACGCTGAGCGAAGTTTATCACGGGATATCCGAGCGGCTTGAAGTTCTTCTTTATCGCCGCCCTCCTGATGAACGTGTTGTACTCGAGCATCTCCTTTGCAGACCTGGCCCCCGGGTCTATGACCATGTCGTCGACCCCGAGGGACTTCACCTTCTCCGTAAGCGACGAGAGTGCATCGAGGCCGTCGGCCTTCACACCCAGCACGGCCTTGGCGGCCTTGGCGACCTCGGCCATCTTCTCGGCGTTCGCCTCAGTGGCGCCGTAGAGGATCGCGTTCTTTCCGCTGAACGGCTTTATCGCGGCGTCAGCCGCCTCGGGATTCTCCGTACCTATGATCACCGCCGTCTCCGGCGCCTTCTGAGCAACCTTCTCGGCCAGGCTCGCGAGCCTGCCGGCGTCTCCGGAGTCATTGTTCAGGAATACGGCGTCTATCCTGAGCAGCTGCCCCACCCTGTTTATCTCGGAGCCGACCACGTCCTGAATCTTTGCATCAACTGCGTCGTCGCTCTCCGTGTCCTTGATCTCGAGAGCAAGGGCCGGAGGATTCACAAACTTCTTCTCGTGCCTGAAGAGCACGGTCTCCTCGCCCATCTTAACAGCCTTGTCCCCGGCACCGAGAGTCACCGGCCTGACAGGGGGCGCCGAGGCCTCACCCAGCGTGGCCTTTGCCTCCTCGGAGACGTCCGGGCATGCATCCAGCGAGGCCTGTCTCTGCGCGAGCTTCATGGCGAAGGCGAGGCAGGTGGGAAAGCCGCACTTCTTGCAGTTGGTCTTTGGTAGCAGTTTGAATATCTGAACCCCGGTTAATGCCATCTCTTACCTCCGTTGTATCTGTTTATCGTCTGAATAAGGGGCGCTGCGCCTACATGAGCTCGTCTACGAAGAGCTCCACGGCCTCCACGGCCCTCTGATGGCGCATTATCAGCAGCTCCGAGCCTGCCATAAGCAGTGACGATGCGGTCACGGCCTCCCAGGCGATGCCCCTCTCCTCGAGGCTGCCCCACTCGGGAAGCACGTCCTCCGGAGCCTGCGTCTCCTTTATCTTCCATACATACATCCCCACGTCCGCCAGCATCGGAGGCTGCATGACGGCGTCGTTCTGCGACAGCGCGGCGAGCCTTATCCTCTCCATGACCGAGTACGTGTATTCCAGGCCGTAACCGAGTGCCGAGCACATCGGGTCGGTTATGAGCTTCTCCTTGTCGAAGCCCATCTGGGTGAGGAGGATGTTGAGCTGCTTGGAGAGATTGATGTCGAGCTCGCTCATGGCGATGAGCTTGTGCCCGTTCGCCATGGCCGCGGCGGCTATGGTCTTGTAGTTCGCCTCCTGCGCCTTGCCGATCACGCAGTCGTACCCCTTGGCCGCCTCGGCCGCCCTCACCAGGACCTCGGAGTCCTTCTCCACGTGGTTGCTGCCGAGTATGATGAGCGGGACCTTTATTGCACCGAGCACGTCGGTCACGGTCTTGGCCGCATCATCAGCCGAGAGGTCCTTGCTGTCCGGATGCGTGCCGACGAGCCTCAGGGCGACGGCCTTCGCCTTGAGCTCCTCCTCGCAGTACTTGGCCCACTTCACCGGGTCGTCGCTCACCCCGTCATAGAGCCTCCTCACGGTCTCGGGCCAGTCTTCAGGAGGAACGTCCTGTATCTCGTATGCAATCAGGGGCCTGTTCGGAACCTCTCCCTCAAAGGAATGAAACGGAAGGGTGTTCTCACCCCCGAAGGTCTGCTGAACCCCGGTTCCGATCGTCACAGGAAAGACCCTGCCTGCAAAGCTCTCCTTTGGTGGTACAAATGCCATCTTATTCCTCCTCGCTTGTTAACTCGAGATTCAAAGCTCCACGCCCATGAATCAAGAATCGTGATTCAGAAACACCCTCACATCTCCAGGTACGAGTGCGCATACAGCGTCTTGCCCGTTATGACGTCTATAGTCTTGACCGTCTCGATGACCTCGGACGGGTCGGCAATGGCGGCAGTGAGTCCCTCGTACATGAGGAGCGCGAGATAGTACTTGTTGAGGATGTGCCTGACGTCCTTCGGACAACCGTTCGATATGTTGCTGAGACCGACGACGGTCTTCATGGGCGGATCGTTCAGCTCCTGGAACATCTTTATCGTCTTTATCACCTTAACGGCCTGCTCCTGTGTAGTGGCGATCTGCAGCACGAGGGGATCGAGGTAGAGGTTTTCGAGGGGCAGACCGTACTCCATGGTCCTCGCCATGATCTCCGCAGCAATGGCCGACCTCTCCTCCTCGTCGGCTGGAAGCCCTCCCTTGCCGACGGTCAGCCCAATGATCAGGCAGTTGTACTTGGCGGCGAGCTCGAGCATGGGGAAGCGCTCCGGGTCGTTCGAGGTCGAGTTGATCATGGGGGTGCCGTAGTCGTTGTTGTGCACCTTGAGACCGGCCTCAATCGCTGCATGGTTCGTGGTGTCGAGACAGACGGGCAACTGGACCGCCTCCTGGATAGTGGTGACCATCCACTCCATGAGTTCCTCTCCGCCGTCCTCCGCAGGGCCGATGTTGGCATCGATCATGCCCGCACCGGCGTTCTTCTGCGCAATGGCGATCTCCTGGATCGGACCCTTGTCCCGCTTCATCATGGCTTCCCTGACACGTTTTGCGATTATGCTGAGTTTCTCTCCGATAATAAGCATTTCACGACTCCTTCTTCAAGTTTTTGGTCTCCTCTCCGGCGATCCCTCATCCGTAACCGGCATCAGCGCTTCAACTAAAATCCCATCAGGCAGCGGGCTGCTGAACGGATCAGGCGAAATCGTCCACCCCAGCCCTCCCGGGAAGAGGCCGCAGATGGCTCACCCCCCGGCCTTCCGCCGGTCATCCCCCGGGAACCGAAAGGGCTCCTGAGATGAAAAAAAGACCGACACCTGAAACCGTCCCCTTGCCTCCCTTATCAGGAATCTGCGGGTTTCAGGTAGAAAACCAGGGTTGAAAAGGATAACATAAAACAGAGGCCGCGGTAAAGCACTGGAGTATTTAAAATTATTATAATTTTATGAAATGAGGGCTAAGGGATGTCGAGGCCCTCGAGTATCGAGTAGACCTTGACGAGGGCCAGCGAGTCACCGGGCAGTTCGATGAGGGGTCTGCCCTGGAGGTCGTATTCGTAGATGTTGTCGTCCTGGGGCACGAGCCCCGCGCATTGGAGGCCTGCATCAGAGGCGAGCCTCAAGAGGGCGTCGTCTCCTCCTTCGGGGACCCTGTTGACGATCAGCACGCTCCTTTCGATATCGAGCTTCAGTTCGTCCACGAGGTCCTTGATCCTCCCGGCAGTCTGGATGCCCTTCAGGGTGGGGTCGCTCACAATCAGCAGCAGGTCCACCCTGTGTGTAGTCCTCCGGCTCAGGTGTTCCATGCCCGCCTCGTTGTCGATGACCACGTAGGGGTAGCGTTCGGAGAGTATGTCGGTGTACTTCCTTATGATGTTGTTGGCCGCGCAGTAGCAGCCCGGCCCCTCCGGCCTGCCCATCACGAGCAGGTCGAAGCCCTTCGCCTCTATGAGGGCCTGGTTTATCTGGTACTCGAAGAGTTCCTCCATGCTCATGCCGCCGGGCCTGTCACTGCCCGAGCGTATGGTCTCGAGCGAGGACTCCCGCAGTTGACCGACCGTGGCATGTACCTCTACGCCGAGGGCCTCGTTCAGGCAGGCGTTGCTGTCGGCATCGACCGCGAGCACGGGGCCGCGCCTCCTCTCCATGAGATACCTCACCGTCAGTCCCGCTATGCTCGTCTTCCCCGTACCGCCCTTGCCTGCCAGTGCTATCAAGAATGACATGTCGACACTCCTTCCGACTCTCAGAATTCCACGTAGAGGCTCTTCTCTTTCCAGCCGAAGACGAACCGCTTCCTCTTCACTGTTATCTTTACTCTATCTCCGGGCCTGATGTCAAGGAGGGCGATCTTCACGTCCTGCACATCCTCGACGGCCCTCCCATCCATGGCCGTTATCACGTCGCCCTTCCTGAGCCCGGCCCTCGCGGCCGGGCCTCCCTTCACCACCTTCTCGATGACCACACCTCCGGCCTCGCGCTTCTTGAGGGAGACCATCAGCCGCGCACTCTCGGGGGGTTCGATCCGTTTCGGGAAGAGCACGTAGTCAGCGATCCCGCGGTCGAAGCCCTCACCGCCGTAGTTTAGGACCACGACCGGGCGCTCACCGGTCAGGCGTCTCACCCTGTCCGGGATGCCCCACGAGTACTGCACGTGTCCGTTCCCGGCAAGCACGACCATCTGCGTCTCAGGGTACTGCTTCAGGGTCTCTGCGATGCTGTGGGCCATGGTCTCGTCCCAGAGTATCTGCGACTGGACGAAGTAGTCGAAGTTCTTCTCCTTGTTGTTGTCATGCATGTCGAAGACCTTCCTGAGGTGCTCCCTGTATCTGAGGTTGGTCATGTCCATATCCTGAGGTATCTCGGCGTACTCCTCTTCGGTGAGCGAACCGATCCCTCCCTTCGAGACCTTCTTCAATATCTCCTTCCTGACGTTCAGCGCCATCACCGGGATGCGGTTGGCGCGCGCGAACTGTAGTATGTCCCTGTAGAGGTTGTAGTCGAAGACCCACCGGTCGAAGTACTCGGTCTTCCTGAGGAACTCAGCCTCTGTGATGCCGCCCTGTACGTACTGGTCGAGATACTCCTGGAAGGGCCTCTGGAACATCTCCATCCCTATAACCAGCCTGCCGCCGTTGTACTCGTAGAGCCTCCTGATGATCTCGTACTGCATCACGTGGTGCTCGTAGGCCGTGTGCGTCTCGCCTATGAAGACCACCCTGCTGTCTCTTATCGCCCGCACCACGTCCTCGAGCCCCATGGTGCTCTTCGTCTCGACGGCGTCGAGACGCGGCCTGAGGTCGATGTAGATGCCCGATTCGCTGCCAGCGGTCTCGCGCGATATGTTCCTGCCGCCCTCGAAGACGAGGATCGAGTAGTTTCCGTACCTGAAGACCTTCCTGAAGGCAGCCTCCACCTCCTCCGGGTCTTCGGCATCGAAGACCACGGCCACCCTCTGCGGATCGAGCGGGTTCTTGTAGGCCTTCACCACGAACCCTCCGTCAGGCAGGGGCCTGTCCGCAAAGAGGCGCCTGTATATCCTGTTCTTGACCGACATTATCAGTATGGAACTCCCGGCTATCTCCTTGTCGGTGACCTCCCTATCGGTCCTGACCGTGTATCCCTGCTGCCTGAAGAAGTCCGCAGCCGCAGCGTAGGTCTCCCCATCACCTTCGGGCACGACGACCAGCCCGTCCCTCCTCCCCGTGAAGGCCGAGAGCACGGGCGGCACCTCCCTCTCGGCAAGCCTCCTCATGGTATCGTAGTCCTCGTCGAGGAAGACCCTGAGCGGACGGGCCGGAAAGGCCCGCTCATACCGCATGTCGGCCTTGTCCACCCTTATGACGAACTCCTCCTCTCCGCCTCCCTCGGTCTCCACCCGTGCGGGGAGATCGAAGGCGAACTCACCGCCTTTCTGGACGATGTTGAGCCTGAGCAGGTATGAGCCGTCCCTGTAGACCGCCTCGGGTGCCCTCACGTCGAACTCAGGCACTCCCTTTCCGTCGACCCACTGCGTGAAGAAACCCTCCAGGTCGAGCCCGCCTGCAGCAGCCGAGAAGGAGTCCCTCAGGTCGTCCCACGAGGCGGCCCTGTACCTGAACGCCCTGATGAAGTCCCTAAGCCCGCTGAAGAAGGCCTCGTCGCCGAGTCTCCTTCTCAGCATGTGAAAGACCATGGCTGCCTTGCCGTATCCGATGCTCCTCGTGGAGAGGTCCTCGCGGGTGACGAAGTCCCTCAGCGGTATCTCGTCGCCTGCAGAGACGTAGTTCATGTAGTCGAGCATGATCTTCTTCCTGTACGCCGCGCCTTCGCCCCTGAGTTCCCTGTACCAGTGGTCGGCGAGATACGTCGTAAGCCCCTCGGACCAGTTGCCGGATTCGTAATCCACGTAGACGTGGTTGCCGAACCACTGGTGGAGTATCTCGTGACCGAGCGACGTCTCCGGTATGAACGGCAGCCTGATCACGCTCGAGCCGAGCAGCGTGTACGTGGGAAACGAATAACCCGTCTGGAAGCGGTTCTCCACTATGGAGAACCTCCCGTAGGGATACTTGCCGAGCATCGACTCGTAGAGCCTCAGGTACCGCTTGGTATTCTCCAAGTAGAGACCGGCAAGTCCCTCGTCGTCCGAGAAGAGGTACGTCCTTATCGAGACCCCCTGAAACCGCTCCTCCCTCACCCGGTATCTCCCGGCAGCGAGTGTTATGCCTTCAAGCGGATGGGGGAAGTCGAACCTCACGGTCTTGACACCGTCTCCGGCAGTGACGGTTTCAGCCTCGGATTCCGACACGGCCTCGAACTCCGCCGGCATCTCCGCGGTCAGGCGGTAGACGAACAACCCTCCGAACACGGGATACCAGTCGTTGACCAGCACGGCGGCAGAGGCGCCCACTGCATTGCGCGCCCTGGATTCCATCCCTCCGCCAGCCCCTTCAGGCCTGAATACAGCGGAGTATTCGATTTCGACGACCCTCTCCCCCCTTCCAGATCCGAGGACCTCGAGGGCGTCTCCGCCGAGCCCGTACTCCCTGCCGTTTATTTTCAAGGTCCTTATGTCGAGCCCGTCCGTCCTGAGGGAGGCCCGGCGGCCATCAGGCAGCGTGACCCTCGCCCTGCCCTCCACTGAGCCGCTCCCGGGCAGGACCCTCACCGAGAGCTCGTACAGGCCCGGCGGCCCGGCGGCCTCTGCTCCGCCGGAGTGGAGAAAGACCACCACGGACAATACCACGATGACCGTTGAGACTACACGTGCATACGAGTGCATACTTAAACTCCCCGTTAAAGTCAGCCGTAGAGGCAACACAGTTGTATCGGCGATCAGAAAAAGACCGAGAACCGCTCAGACCGCGGCCTGACGCTGGTGGTCCGGGGCTCAGAACAGCCTGCTCGGGACGTCGATCTTCAGGTGCTCGTAGGCCCCGCGCGTGGCGAGCCTGCCTCGCGGCGTGCGCTCGATAAGGCCTTCCTGCAGGAGGAAGGGCTCGTAGACATCCTCGATCGTCTCCTTGTCCTCGCGCACCGAGGCTGCAAGTGTGTCCACGCCCACGGGCCCTCCGCCGTACTTCTCGATAATGGTGAGCAGGAGTTTCCTGTCCATATCGTCCAGCCCCCTCTCGTCCACATCCATCGCCTCGAGCGCGTACCGTGCTATCTCGATCCCTATGGTGCCGTCGCCCTTGACCTGCGCGAAGTCCCTCACCCTCCTCAGGAGCCTGTTCGCTATCCTCGGCGTCCCTCTCGATCGGCGGGCGACCTCGTAGGCGGCCTCATCGGTTATGTGCACTTCGAGTATGGCCGACGAACGCTTGACAACCCTTACGAGCTCTTCAGGCCTGTAGTATTCGAGCCTCACGATCACGCCGAAGCGGTCCCTCAGCGGAAACGTGAGCAGCCCGGTCCGCGTCGTGGCCCCCACGAGCGTGAAGTGCGGCAGGTTCACCTTGAGCGAGCGGGCGTTGGGCCCCTGTCCGATGATGATGTCGAGATGAAAGTCCTCCATCGCGGGGTAGAGGACCTCTTCGACTACCCTCGGCATCCTGTGTATCTCGTCGATAAAGAGGATGTCCTGGTCCGAGAGGTTCGTAAGTATGGCGGCGAGGTCTCCCTGCCTCTCGAGCACCGGGCCCGACGTCGTATTTATGCCCACGCCGAGCTCGTTAGAGATGATGTGCGCGAGCGTGGTCTTCCCCAGCCCGGGCGGGCCGTAGAAGAGCACGTGGTCGAGCGCCTCTCCCCGGTGTCTCGCCGCCTGTATGTAGACCCGAAGGTTCTCCTTGAGCCGCTCCTGGCCGATGAACTCATCAAGGGTCCTCGGCCTCAGGGTCACGTCAAGGAGAAGGTCGTCCTGCGACACGCCCGGGTCGACCCCTCTCTCATCAGCCTCTTTCAGTCCGTCCTCCAGAACTCACCGTATGTCACCCGGATCGGCTGACAGGGAGTCTCCGGAGAGACCCCCCGTCCTCAGCGAATGCCGGCCCCACAGGCTGAACAGCCATAGGCTGAACAGCCACGGGCTGATCTCACCTGTTCAGATATTTTAACGACTCTTTGAGGAGATTCTCAATCTCCCGGATTCCCCGCCGGTACGCCCTCTCGACGGCCTCCTGCGCAAGGGCCTTCTTGTAGCCGAGATTGATCAGCGCCGACAGCGTATCCTCGTAGGCCGCTTCCCTCTTCCCCCCTGCCGCAGGGAGTCTCTCCCTGAGCTCGAGGATTATCCTCTGTGCGGTCTTCTTGCCGACTCCCGGAATCCTCGTCAGCAGCCCAACGTCCTCTGTCTCAACAGCCCTCAGGAAGTCCTCGACAGTCGAGCCTGAGAGGATGTTCAGCGCAAGCCTCGGGCCCACCCCGGAGATGCCGAGCAGCGACCTGAAGGCCCTCCTGCCGTTTTCATCGAGGAAGCCGTACAGGTCTATTGCATCGTCCTTCACGTTAGTGTGGATGAAGAGAAAGACCTCCGCACCCTCATCTGGCAGTTCGGAGAGCACTGAGAGGGGAACGCTCACCTCATAGCCGACCCCGCCGGTCTCGATCACTATGCACTCCGGCCGCTTCAGCAAGAGCCTTCCTCTCAGGGTACCTATCATGGCGCGGATCGACCTCCTCCAATCGAAAAACCGGGCCCGTCTCCCGGGCACGGTACGTCTATTATACAACAACCAGCCCGGCAGCCCTTCGACCGCACGGCCCGAATTGTTGTATCCCGCCGGTGCGCGCGGACCCGGACACGGAGACGCGGTCGCCAGCGTAAATCAACGGCAGGGTTGTCAGTTCCCGGTCGTGAAGCTCCTTGCAGCGCTCAAGGCCGCAGCACCCTTGTCGTCCTTTGCAACGACCCTCCAGGTGTATGCAGTCTCCTCGCTCAGGCCGGAGACCGTATGGCTCAAGACCGGCGTGTCTCCGGAGCCGTCAATGCCTGAGACCCCGCTGTCGCCGCAGGAGACGAGCAGGAACGCCGCTGATATCACAACCGCCGCGGGAACGAGCAGCCTCCTGCGCCTCCTGCCGGCCGTGAGGGCCGCCCCGAACAACAGCAGCACCCCGGCGGCACCCGCTCCAAGCCCTGCATAGGTCACGCCGCCGGTCACGCCCGCTGCAGCGTCCGCCGCTTCCTCGGCCACACAGTTCTCCATGGTCCCAGCGTTCTCCTCGCAATAGACGATCTCGTAGGTCACGGGATCATCCTCGGGGTCCGAGACTCCGAGCCACTTGAACGTCACCGTGGTCCCCAGGCCTGATGAGCCGTCCCCGGGCGATAGAGGCTCAGGCCTGCCCGGCGTGTGATTGCCCTCCTTCGGGAGGCACGAACCAGACACCATCTCGAACGCCTCACTGTCCACACCCGAAGGGGCGCTCCAGGGCCACGGTTCACCTGGAGAAGTTCCGCACATGGCCACGACGACCTCGGGTTCGTCAGGGTCGTCCGAGGGTATGCGAAGCACCTTGCCCCACGCGCCGGTCTCGGGTGCGGGATCGCTGAAGAGGATCGTGAGCGTACAGGCACCCCCCGGCGTTATGGTCCTGTTTGAACAGCCGTCCGTTATGATGAAGGGCTCGAACAGCTGTGGCTCGTCCGTCACATAGGGTATCAGGCCTATGTTCAGGTCTGCGTCTCCGGCATTCGTCACGGTCACCGTATGCAGCGTATCCGGCACGTCGCCGAAAGGGACCCTGAGGTCTCTGTCCGGGCCCGAGGAGTCCGTGACCGAGATGTCGGGCTCGGGCAGTGCTGAAAGCGTTGCGGTCATTGTAGGGGCGGGCGTGCTGATGAGGGTCACCTTTACATGGCTCTCGGTCCCGTCATACAGGGTGCTGGCAGGAGTGCTGCTGCCTGAGAACGATGTGTTGCCCGTTGAGCCAGGGTAGAGGTCGCCGCCGTCGCCGCTGTTGTTGCGCTGCTCGAGGTCCCACTCTCCGTCGGCCTGCACGAGCGCCACCC
>Ga0256830_1000073_pt1 | contig 86034 bp, 71 predicted proteins | sample 128326metaG_FD_190537 | JGI IMG/M metagenome (GOLD analysis project Ga0256830, IMG submission 190537) | Hydrothermal vent microbial communities from Lau Basin, Pacific Ocean - 128-326 | ecosystem: Environmental > Aquatic > Marine > Hydrothermal vents | place: Pacific Ocean: Lau Basin | collected... | reverse complement strand
AAATACTCCTGAAAAAGCAAACAATGCCGACAGGGAAGATATTTTCCAGATTCGAAAGACAGCGCTCCATATTATTACAAACCCGGCAGCAGCAAGAGGCAGGTACACGGCAAGAACTCCGAGACTTGTCGCAACACCTTTTCCGCCACGGAACTTAAGAAAAACCGGGAAGTTATGGCCGATAATCGAGCTTATTCCGCAGAGTCCGACCGTTACCGGATCTTCCAGGAAGTACATACCAAGCAAAACGGCTGCACTGCCCTTCAGTGTATCGCCGATCAGCGTGGCTGTTGCCGCCTTTTTGCCTAAGGCTCTGAGCACGTTGGTTGCCCCTATATTGCCGCTTCCTACAGTTTTTAAATCAACACCGCGAAGGTGTGCCAGGATCGGACCGAATGTTACAGATCCGATAAGGTAGCAAATAAAGTATGTAAGCCACTGATTCACAAACGCCTCACGAATTGAACTAGATACTGTACTCCCGAAACCACGCCCAGAATCATTGCCACCCATATACAAATAATTGCCGGCCAGGAGAGGTCCACCCACCTGATTAAACCGGAGTAATTCACAAGGAATGTTAGAACAGCGGCTATCTGGAAGCCCATCTTGTATTTGCCTCCGGTTTCGGCCGGAATCACCATGTCTTGCGAAAGGGCTACCAATCTTAAGCTGGTAACAAGAAACTCTCTTATAACGATTATGATTACTATCCATGCCTCTACAAGTTTCAAATCCACAAGAACAATAAGCGCAGCTATAACAAGAAACTTATCGGCCAGCGGATCAAGAATAATGCCAAGCTTTGTCACCTGGCGGGCGCGGCGTGCAAGGTAACCGTCAAGAAGGTCTGTGAGTGAGGCAACCGAAAATACAATAGCGCCCCAAACAGGATGCTTCTCGACTACAGCTATAAAAACCGGAACCATAAGAAACCGGCTGATTGTTATTGCAGTGGGGATGTTCATACAAAACAGGCGACAGGCAGAGGGAGCATAGCAAAAGACTTATGCATATAAGCCTGTAATACTTACTTTCCCTTTATCAAAGATTCCCATACGCCTTGAGCGCGAAGAATCTTCTCCACCAGATCCCGTACCGCTCCGCGTCCACCTCGGTTTTCAGAGATAAACCGTGCCCTGGAGGTAGACTCGGCATCAGCATCCGATGGAACGGCAGGAAGTCCCACCACCTCCAGAACAGGAACATCCACCACATCGTCTCCCATATATGCAATCTCTTCGTCCGAAAAATTATATTTCTTTAGCAAGTCTTTGTAAACTGATATTTTATTAAAAATACCCTGGTAAACCTCGTTTATGCCAAGCTCCTTCATTCGTCTTTCAACTACCTTGGAAGTTCTTCCTGTAATAACAGCAAGCAGAAGCCCGGCCCGGCCTGCAAGTTTAAGAGCATGGCCGTCACGCACATCAAAAGACTTAAATTCATTGCCATCGTTGTCAAGGATTATTCTTCCGTCTGTCATAACACCGTCGACATCCAGGATCAGCATTTTTACTCTGCGCGCAAGCATTTCAAAATCATGATTATTATTACTCATTATATTAATTCACCTTTCATTCTTAGCCGTTAGTTTTTTCTTTGGTCTTTTATACCCTTTACCCTGCTTAAAATGTCAAACAATCCCAGCCTTAAGCAGATCGTGCAGGTGAAGAACTCCTTCTGCCTTTCCGTCGGCTCCCACGGCTATCAAAGAGGTTATCTCATGTTTTTCCATAATTGCCATAGCCTCGGCCGCGAGAGAGTCTTTTGTGATGGTTTTGGGCTTTGGCGACGCAACCTCCCCTGCCGAAAGAGATAAAAAGTCATTTCCCCAGCGCTCAAAACCACGCCTGAGGTCACCGTCTGTAATTACGCCTATAAAACACTCGTTTTCGTCAACAACAGTGGTCATTCCAAGGCGCTTTGCCGATATTTCAAGAAGTACGTCCTTCATGGGAAGCTGCTTTTCAACCTTTGGCATCTCCACGTCGGAATGTATTAAATCTCCCACGGTAAGTATCAGGCGTTTGCCCAGAGTTCCGCCCGGGTGAAATATTGCAAAGTCTTCTCTGCGAAAGCCGCGACGATTTAGGACTACCATTGCCAGCGCATCTCCCATAGCCAGCACCACGGTGGTAGATGCAGTAGGGGCGAGGCCTAGAGGACATGCCTCCTCAGACACCGACACATCCAAAGCCACGTCAGAGTGCATGGCTAATGTAGAGTCCATGTTTCCGACAAGAGAGATGATCTTTATGCTCATCCTTCTTAAAACAGGTAGAAGCTTGATTACTTCTTCCGTCTCCCCGCTATTTGATAGCACAATAGCCACGTCTCCGCGGGCAACCATGCCGAGGTCGCCGTGGCTGCCTTCGGCAGGGTGAAGAAAAAGAGAAGGAGTGCCGGTGGATGCCAGGGTAGCAGATATTTTTTTCCCGATTAAGCCGGATTTACCCATGCCGGTGATAATAGTACGTCCTTGGCAGTTAAGTATAAGGTTAACAGCCTCGTCAAAATTGCTATTAAGCCTATCGGCCATTTTACTAATGGCCTCCGCCTCGATTTTAAGAACTCTTTTTGCTTGTTCCAGCAACCGGTTTTACCTCCACTTCCATTATTAGTATCAGAGTCAGTTGCTCTCTGGCAGGGTCGTTTGATGTTACTCCTATTCGTCTGGTTACACGTCCGGACCTTCCTTTTGTGGCGACTGTTGTTTTTATTCTTCCCGACCCTCCCGGCTCTATGGTGCTCGAACTGAGCACAGCTGCAGTGCAGCCTCAACCAGGGCTGAGTTTAAGGATCTTAAGGGGGGCATCACCGTCGTTATGTATCAAAAAGACATGTTCAACAATATCTCCCTGGGTAACTTTGCCCAGATCGACCTTTTCCCGGTCAAACCGAATGATTGGCAGGCTGTCTTTAGGGGCTTCCCCGGAACCCGCCCTTATATCGGCGGCGAAACACGCAAGAATTAAACACGCAAGTAAAAAGATCGCCGCAACGGGTTTAAAACCCGTTCCTACATCAGGCCTGCTCATGTACGACCTCCCGTATTTCGCACAAAACCTTCCATAGCTCCGGCAGGTTCTTGATAGCAATCATATTCGGCCCGTCGCAGAGTGCGTCATCAGGAGATTCGTGCACTTCCAGAAACACTGCATCGCAGCCGGCAGCCACGGCTGCCCTTGCAAGCAGGGGCACAAACTCCCGCTGTCCTCCTGAGCTGTCGCCCTGGCCGCCGGGAAGCTGTACGCTATGCGTGGCGTCAAAGACCACGGGCACGCCAAAGGATCGCATAATGGCTAAAGATCGCATATCTACAACCAGATTGTTATATCCAAGTGAGACGCCGCGTTCCGTAAGCAGAACATCTTTACATCCGGATGTGTGCAGTTTATCCACGATGTTTTTAGTATCGGCAGGTGCTAGGAACTGGCCTTTTTTCACATTTACGGGCCTGCCTGTTTCTGCTGCTGCTGTTAGCAGAGTTGTCTGACGGCATAAAAATGCGGGTATCTGAATAATATCCAAGACCTTAGAGGCTGCCACCACATCTTCGGCTGTGTGAATATCAGAAATAACCGGACAGCCAAACTCTTGCCTGATTTTCTCAAGAATTTTTAAGCCATTAGGCAGGCCAGGACCCCGGAAAGAGCCTGCTGAGGTTCTGTTGGCTTTGTCATAAGAACTTTTATAAATAAATGGTATGGAAAGCTTTTGTGCGATTTCGGTTAGCTGTTCGGCAGCGCGCAGGGCCGAAGCCTCACTTTCAATAACACAAGGACCGGCAATAAGGACAAGATCCTTGCCGCCTGCGACAACTCCGGAAATATTTACGGGTCTAAATTTATTTTTATTTTTCATCAGATTTTTTTGCACCGTCTTTTCCTGCGTCACCGCCTGTTTTATCAGGTATGTTCACAGTTTCCCGGGCGGAATCAACCGCTTCTTTATGTTTAATTTTTTCTTTTAGACTTTTTATCTCGGTATCCTTTCTCTGAAGTTTTGTTGAGAGTTTTTTTATCCGTATATCCTTCTTCTCAAGGCTGGCCGAGAGTTTTTTTATCTTACTTTCTTTCTCCTTGAGACCGGTTGAAAGATTTTTTATTTCGGTATCCTTTTCACTTAGCTTGGCAGAAAGAGAGTCGAGCATTTTCCGGCTTTTTACAGCCTTGCTGTTAAGGTCATCAACTCTTTCTAAAAGCGCGGTATTGTCTTCTGAAAGACGCCTGGTCTGGTCTATCAGTTCTGATATCTGAGAAGACAAGGAGCCGCGACTGCTTTTTAAATCGTCTTTAAGTTCCTCGACTTTATCTTCCAGTGTGGCAGTCTCCTGCCTGCTTGCCTCCAGCCTTCTTTGGAGTTCCTCCACTTTTAAGTCGAGTATGTTTTTCTCCTTGACTAAGCTTTTAAGTTCCAGGTCCAACCGGTCGCGCTCAGCACTTACAGCAGCTTTCTGCCGCTTGAGTTTAGAGTTCTGTTTTTGTAATTCATCCAGGTTTTTGCGAGCTTCATGCAACTCCGTGACCTTCAATTCCAATGTAGAGCTCGACACGCATCCAGCAAAGCTTTGAGACAGCACCAACAGTGCCGTAACTCTATATAAAGCGCGAAGTTTTAATCCTGCAATTATGTTTTTGCCCATCAACTCTCCGAACGAGCCAGAAGTGCATTTTTAGACCTCAAAGCGGCTTTAATGAATCCCTCGAAAAGAGGATGTGGATTTCTGGGTCTTGACTTGAACTCCGGGTGAAACTGGCAGCCGAGAAACCATGGGTGATCAAGCACTTCGACTATCTCCACCAGTTCCCCATCTGGTGAAAGACCGCTTATTGAAAGGCCTTTGGCGGTAATGATTTTCCTGAACGCGTTGTTGAACTCGAACCTGTGGCGGTGACGTTCGAAGATACTGTTTTTGCCGTACATCTCCAGGGCTATAGAACCTGAGGCAAGGTTGCAGGGGTAGGCTCCAAGCCGCATTGTGCCGCCTTTGTCAGAACCTGCAGAGCGTTCCTGAACAGTGCCCTTGCGGAAGTCATACCATCGCCCCATAAGATAGATAACCGGATAATCCGTATCAGCATCGAATTCAGTGCTATTGGCTCCTTTCATCCCGCATACGTTTCGCATAAATTCCACGACCGCAAGCTGCATTCCCAGGCATATGCCGAAAAATGGAATTCTCTTTTCGCGTGCGTACTTTATGGCAGAAATTTTTCCTTCGGAGCCACGGTTTCCAAAGCCGCCCGGAACTAGTACACCATCCACTTCCATTAGAAACCGTTCCGGCCCGTTTTTCTCTATATCTTCGGCATCCACCCATTGCACGTCCACGCCTGCATGGTTGGCTATACCTCCGTGAACCAGGGCTTCGTAAAGACTTTTATAGGAGTCTTTCAGCCCCACGTATTTACCGACCAGGGCGATACTGACCGAGTCCTGCGGGTTTTTGAGCCTGTTGACAAGCTCTCTCCAGTCATCCATTAGCGGTTTTCTGGTCTCCATACGGAGTTTTTTGATAATCTGATCGTCAAGGCCCTCTTTTTGGTAAACAAGAGGTACTTCATATATCGTTTCCACATCAGGTGCCATAATTACGGCATCGGTTTCCACGTTACAGTGAAGAGCGATTTTTTTCTTGGTATCAGCTCCAAAAGGGATTTCGGTACGGCACAGAAGAATATCCGGCTGTATGCCGATTGCTCTTAGTTCCCTTACGCTGTGCTGGGTTGGTTTGGTTTTCAGCTCTTCCGATGCATGAATGTAGGGAACCAGTGTTAGATGGGCGTAAATAACGTTTTCAGGTCCCATGTCGTAACGCATCTGCCTGATGGCTTCAAGAAATGGAAGGCTTTCAATATCACCTATGGTTCCTCCTATCTCTACAAGTACAACATCATAGCCGTCAGCCACCGATCTGATTATTTTCTTTATCTCATCAGTAATATGCGGGATTACCTGAACCGTATCCCCCAGGTAATCGCCTCGCCGTTCTTTGTTGAGCACATTGTAGTAGATTCTTCCGGTAGTGAAGTTGTTCTTCTGCAGTGCCGTAAAGGAGGTAAAACGTTCGTAGTGTCCCAGATCCAGATCTGTCTCGGCTCCATCGTCTGTGACAAAAACCTCGCCGTGTTGAAACGGGCTTAGGGTGCCGGGGTCTACATTTATATATGGATCGAGTTTCTGCAGGGTGACCTTAAAACCACGGCCTTCAAGCAATGCACCAATAGATGCCGAGGCGATACCTTTGCCAAGCGCAGAGACAACTCCTCCTGTTATAAAGATGAACTTAGCCATTGTTCCGCTCTGAATAGGTCTTCTGGTGTGTCGATGCCAAAGGAGTCATACGAAGTTTCCACAACCCTTATTTTAATGCCCATGGACAGCGCTCTTAACTGTTCAAGTTTCTCTATGTGTTCAAGCCGGCTGGGCTTGGCGCTGCTTAAACGAAACAGTGCAGGCCGCCTGTATCCATAAACACCTATATGTTTGAAACAGAAAGATTCGCCGGAAAAGTCCGGGTTGATCAGGTCGGCGGAAGAGGCCCAGGCATCCCTGTGAAAAGGAATCGGCGAGCGGGAAAAATAAAGAGCCCGGCCTGATCCGTCCCAGACCACCTTTACAACATTAGGATCAAGGATCTCTTTGGCGGAAGTTATTCTGACCGCAAGCGTAGCCATATCTGCAAGAGAGTCCTCGCTCTGTAGAACACGGACAAGGTCATCAATCACGGTTCCTCTGATAAAGGGCTCGTCTCCCTGAACATTGACGATTATATCACAAGAAAGATGCCCGGCGACTTCGGCAACCCTGTCAGTACCGGTTTCATGGGTTCCGGATGTCATTATAACCTTACCTCCTGCGGTTTCCACCACGGATTGTATCCGCTGATCGTCTGTAGCCACAATAACACTGGAAATCAATCTAGCGCTTTTTGCGCCTTCCAAAACGTGAAGGATCATAGGACGACCTCCGAGAAGGGCTAGTGGTTTCCCGGGAAATCGGGTGGAAGAGTAACGTGCAGGGATGATTACAACCGCTTCTGGCATTAAAAATTATTGCAACTTATGTTTTATGTAGTGGATTGCAGAAAAAGTATGGTGGACGATAAGGGATTTGAACCCTCGACCCCCACGTTGCGAACGTGGTGCTCTCCCAACTGAGCTAATCGCCCACTAGTTTTATATTATACCTCGGGTGATGCTTATGTAAAAAGCCGGAGAAAGAGTTTCGCTGCCGGCTCTACTGAACTAAGGGGATGCAAGCTGTAAAAATACCCTTAATTTTAAAGATATCCCTGTAAGTTACTACATTGACAATTCATATTTATATGGTAAATTTTAAGTAGGACAAAATAGATAGCGTGCTTTAGCAATAGATACCTGATGTTTCCGGTTGGCCAGCCTTTTTTTCACAAATCGTCTGACTTTTAAATTAAAACCTGATGATCGCAGTGAATTCCAGTAAGCGGACTATAGGTCTCGCTCTCGGCAGCGGTTCAGCACGTGGCTGGGCTCATATAGGTGTTATACGTGAACTTTGCAAAAACGGGATAAAGCCGGATATCGTATGCGGAACATCAATTGGTGCGCTTGTCGGGGCTTTTTATGCCTCTGAGCGGCTTGATGAACTCGAAGGCTGGGTTTTAAAGCTGGACAGAAAAGTTATGCTTCACTACCTGGACATAAAGCTACTTATGGGCGGAGGCTTTGTCGAGGGAAAGAGGCTGATTGATTTTTTCCGTGAACGCATAGGAGATCCACTTATAGAAGACCTCTCCACCGTATTTGCTGCGGTCGCGACTGATATGGAATCCGGACAGGAGATCTGGTTGAAAAAGGGTTCACTTCTCAACGCGGTTCGGGCATCCATTGCTCTGCCGGGGATATTCACCCCTGTGAAGATGGGCAACCGTTGGCTGGTAGACGGTGGCCTGGTCAACCCGGTACCCATATCCTTGTGCCGTGCGATGGGTGCGGAAATAGTAATTGCTGTCAATCTAAACGGCAACATTGTTGGCAAGCACCGTAACAAACGCTTACAGCCCATTGAAAGAGACATAAAAATGAGCGCCGAGGCCACTCTTATAGACAGGCTTTCAGAGGAGCTCAAACAAAAAGCCAATGCATTTCTCTCGCAGCTTTTCGCTTCTAATATCGGGACCCCGGGTCTCTTCGAAGTGGTGGCGAACTCCATAAATATCATGCAAGATACCATTACCCGCAGCAGGATGGCCGGTGATCCTCCTGATGTTGTTATCGCTCCCCGTCTTGCCCATATAGGCCTTCTTGAGTTTGACAGAGCGAAAGAGGGGATTAAAGAAGGCCGTGAAAGTGTAAGACATGTATTGCCGATAATTGAGGATTTGCCGTCCTGGTAATAATTTCTGATGATAAATTTCCGGTTCCGGAGCTGGAGGGCGCGGTTTGAACAAGGACGAGGTAGTAAAAAACAAGCTGGTAAATTTCCTTCATACGGTTTTGCTCTTTTCCGTTCTGCTTACCCTTATGGTGTTTTCCGGTTATCTTCTTGCTGGAAGCGCTGGGGTGTTGTGGGCTGTAATCGCCGGTTTTTTCTTTCTTTTTTTCAGCCCTAGTTTATCTCCACAACTGATTCTCAAGATGTACAGGGCGTCAATTATTTCTATTCATGACGCTCCAAGGTTATATCATATTATTGAAGAGCTTGCCCACCGTGCCGAGCTGCCGGAACTGCCGCGTCTTTATTACGTGCCCAGCAATATTATGAACGCCTTTTCTGTGGGCAGAAAAGGCAATGCTGCAATAGGTGTTACCGACGGCCTGTTGCGCAGGCTCGATATGCGGGAGTTGACAGGCGTTTTAGCCCATGAGATAAGCCACATACGGAACAACGACATGCGGGTGATGGGTTTTGCCGACATTATCAGCCGGATTACAGGACTTTTTTCCAATGTTGGACAGGTTCTGCTTTTTCTAAATATTCCCCTTATTATAATAGGTGCGGTATCCATCTCATGGCCGGCTATATTCCTGCTTATTATGGCCCCGGCTCTGAGCGGGCTTATGCAGTTGGCCATTTCACGGACCCGTGAGTTTGATGCTGATCTGGATGCGGCACGACTTACAGGAGACCCGGCCGGTCTGGCATCTGCTCTTCAGAGGATGGATTACTATGAAAGCGGTATTTTTGAAAGGATATTTTTTCCAGGACGCAGCGACCCTAATCCTTCGCTTCTTCGTACTCATCCCAAGACCCAGGATAGGGTGAAACGCCTGCTGCAGCTTCGTCAAGAAAGACGCTTGGAATTTGTTCCGGAACCGGAAGAAAATTTTCTTTTTCCACCGGTAATGCTTCAGATATCCCGGAACCCACGCTGGAGACGTCTAAGCGGGCTATGGTATTAAGACTTTGATTAAAAAGAACTTTTAATAAAAAATACTTAGAAAAAATTTGGAAAAAGGAGAAGAAAAAATGAAAATCAGCAGACTTCAAGTAATTACCTTTATTATCGCAGCCGGTTTTGTCTTCTGGACAGGATCTTTTATCTCGCTTATATTTGGTATGCCGGAAAGGACGTTGGCTTTTGCAGAGGTTAAAGAGGACCTGCCCGTTGCCGAAGCAGGGGCCGGGTTCCCGTCATTTGTCGAGGTGGTGAAAAAGGAAAAACCAGCGGTCGTTAACATCTCTACTACAAAAGTTATCCATAAAAAAGGACCGGGATTATCGCCTTTTTCCGGTCCGAATGATCCGTTTAGAGAATTTTTCGGGGATGACTTTTTTTACCGGTTTTTCGGCGGCATACCACAGAAAGAATACAAAACCCAGAGTCTTGGCTCTGGATTTATTATAGATGAAAACGGCTATATCCTGACTAATAACCATGTTGTAGAAAATGCAGAGGAGATCATAGTGAAACTCTCTGATGAGAGGGAATTCAAGGCTGAGATAGTGGGAAGAGATCCAAAGACCGATATTGCACTGATAAAGATCGAAAATCATGATCACCTGCCGGTAGTAAATATTGGTGATTCTGACAAGATCCAGGTCGGAGAGTGGGTTCTGGCTATAGGCAACCCTTTTGGTGTGGGGCAAACGGTTACAGCCGGTATTGTAAGTGCAACCGGCCGGGAGATAGGCTCCGGTCCCTATGACGATTTCATCCAGACCGACGCATCCATCAACCCTGGAAACAGCGGCGGGCCGCTCTTCAACACAAGGGGGGAGGTTATCGGCATTAATTCAGCCATATACACGCCCTCTGGCGGCAATGTGGGAATAGGGTTTTCCATTCCTATAAACATGGCAAAGCGTATAATTCCCCAGCTCAAGGAGAAGGGAAGTGTAACCAGGGGATGGCTCGGTGTTTCGCTGCAGCAAATTACAAAGGAACTTGCCGAAAGTTTTAAACTTCCTTCTGCTAAAGGTGCCCTGGTCGGCAGTGTTGTAAAGGACAGTCCGGCGGAAAAGGCCGGCATAAAAAGGGGAGATGTCATTATTGAGTTTGACGGTAAAAAAATAAATAAAATGAGAAGCCTCCCCTCTATTGTAGCTATGACGCCTGTTGGCAAGAAAGTCAAAATAAAGGTTATACGGGAGGGAAAAGTAAAGACGCTTAAAGTCAAAATTGAAAAAATGAAGGACGGTGAACTAGCCAAGGCCGGTGGTCCTATAAATAACCTGGGTATGTCGGTACAGGAACTAACACCTGATATTGCAGAACAGCTGGGCCTTGAAACAACCGAAGGGGTTATTGTTGTAAGGGTCGAAAGAGGAAGTCCTTCCCATAGAGGAGGATTAAGAAGAGGAGACGTTATTATTCAAATCAATAGGCACGACATAAAAAACATTGATGACTATAGAAGCGCGATGAGAAAGTTCAAAAAAGGGGATACAGCGCTATTTCTTATTATCAGGGGTTCCAGTAGTTTTTATGCAGCTATAAGGGTAGATTAACGGAACTTAACCGGTTTGAAGGCGTTTTTTATAATACACACCCTGCTTGAGCAGATGTGGAATATATCTAATGCCGCTAAGTTCAATGGAGGCTGTTTATGGCGAAAGCAGATTTCAAGATGGCTGGAAAAAAACCGGATATAGAAATTAACAAGCCAGGAGGAGAGCGGAAGTTCTGGCAGCGGCCTGACTTTACATTGCTTCTTTACGCTGTTGTTCTTTTAGCCTCCTTTTATTTCTTTCAGTTTGCGACAAAGACGGTACGTGAAGAGATTCCTTACAGCCGGTTTCTTGAATATGTTGAGAAAAATGAAATAGACGAGGCGGTTGTTACGGATAAGCTGATTTACGGCACCTTAAAAATAAATGATGAAAAAACCGGCAAGCCACACCGCTTTTTTACCGTGCCTTTATGGGATAACGAACTGGCTCAAATGCTTGAAAAGCATGGAGTGAATTACAGTGTACGCAAAAGTGAAAACTGGTTAAGCCGTTTTATTTTTAACTGGGTTATTCCTTTTGGTATATTTTTTCTTGTCTGGGGATGGATGATGAAACGCATGGGTGGCGGTCGTGGTTTTCTTAATATAGGAAATAATCGTGTTCATATTCATGCTGATTCTGCGCCAAAGGTCACTTTTGATGATGTTGCCGGAGCCGAGGAGGCTAAGCAGGAACTGAAAGAGAGCATCGATTTTCTTAAAGACCCGGAGCGCATTAGGAGTCTCGGGGGACGAATGCCGAAGGGAGTGCTTCTTATGGGGCCGCCCGGAACCGGAAAAACGTTGCTGGCCCGGGCCGTGGCAGGCGAAGCCGGAGTTCCGTTTTTCAATATCAGCGGTTCAGAGTTTATCGAGATGTTTGTAGGTGTGGGTGCGGCACGTGTACGCGATATGTTTGATCAGGCTAGAAAAAAATCGCCATGCATAATCTTTATAGATGAACTTGACGCTATTGGCGGAGCAAGAGGTGTAGGGCCTGCAATTGGCGGCCATGATGAACGGGAACAGACGTTGAACCAGCTTCTGACGGAGATGGATGGCTTTGACTCCTCTACCGGTGTCGTGGTTCTGGCTGCTACAAACCGGCCGGAAATACTTGACAAGGCTCTTCTTAGGGCTGGCCGCTTTGATCGGCAGATACCTGTGGACAAGCCCGACCTTGAGGCTCGTTATGCCATTTTGAAGCTCCATACGGCTAAAGTTAAGATGGCAGACGATGTTGATCTTTACGTGGTGGCGAGACGGACGCCGGGATTTGTCGGAGCCGACCTGGCTAATATCACCAACGAGGCGGCTATTCGTGCGGTGCGTCAAAACCATGATACGGTCACCATGGCCGATTTTGAAGCCGCTATAGACAGGGTAATTGCCGGCCCTGAAAAAAAGCACCGGGTACTAAATGAAAAAGAAAAACGACGCGTTGCTTTTCACGAATCAGGCCATGCGCTGGTGGCCGAGTCTATAGCAACGGGAGAACCGGTTCACAAAGTTACCATTATTCCCCATGGCGTGGCGGCTTTGGGCTACACAATGCAACTTCCTGTGGAAGAAAAATTTCTCTCTACCGAAAATGAACTTAAAGGCCAGATAGCCATTCTTCTTGGAGGACGGGTGGCAGAAGAGATTGTTTTTGATGACGTTTCCAGCGGAGCGCAAAATGACCTGGAAAGGGCCTCGGAAATCGCTCGTTCAATGGTTACTCAGCTTGGCATGAGTGAAAAGTTGGGGGCGCTTACATATGGCAAACGTCAGCGCTCTGTCTATCTGGGCGTTGAAGGCAGCGAGGAGCGAAACTACAGTGAAGAGACGGCCCGTATAATAGATACTGAGGTTAGAAGATTGATTGATGACGAACAAAAGCGTGTAAAAAAAATCCTGACCGATAATCGCGCTGTCCTGGAAGCCATGGCTAGCCTACTGGAGGAAAAAGAGGTTATTAGCGGTAAAGAGATCGAAGAACTTATAAAGGAGGCCGGAGGTCTCGTTTTGGCTTCGACTAAGTTACATTCGGCTAAAGATTAAAACAACAGCTTATTATTCTATAATGTTTAACGCCGGTTTAGAAGTTGAGTGGATAACTACCGGCGTTTGCTGTAAATAGTTATTATACATAGCTTTATGTTTGATGATTCCGTTGAAATAAAACATGCTACTGTGCTTGTAGCTGAGGACAAAGAGTCTATGGCAGAGATGCTCCGTCAGACTCTTGAGTCCGAGAGCTATAATGTGCTTTTGGCTGGTACTGGCACGGAAGCCGTAAAGCTGCTGCAACGGAACAAGGTCGATCTTGTCCTTACCGACCTTAAGATGCCTGGTAAGAGCGGTATGGACGTAGTAAAAGCGGTACGGGAGAAAAGCCCAATAATTCCTGTTATTTTGATGACCGCTTTTGGAACCATTGAACTGGCGGTCGAGGCGATGCGCCAGGGGGCTTATGATTTCATTACCAAGCCGTTTGACACCGGTCATCTTCTGGTCAAAATTTTCCAGGCTTTAAAAAGCCGCCGCCTTACAACCGAGAATATACTTCTTAAAGAAGAGTTTTCATCAAAGATGGGTCTTCCTACCATTCTGGGTAAGAGTCCTGCAATGGTTGCGGCTGCTGCCAATGTGCAGAAGGTGGCCTCTGCCAAGACGACCGTACTTATACTTGGTGAGTCGGGAACCGGCAAGGAACTCTTTGCAAGGGCGATACATAACTTGAGCCAGAGGAGGGACAACCCCTTTGTGGCTATCAATTGTGCCGCCATACCGCACGACCTTCTTGAGTCGGAACTGTTCGGTCATGAAAAAGGTTCCTTTACAGGCGCTGATCAAAGGCGTATAGGCAAGTTCGAACTTGCGGATGGAGGAAGCATCTTTCTTGATGAAATAGGAGAGATGGATCTTTCCCTCCAGGCCAAGCTTCTTAGAGTTCTGCAAGAGGGCGAGGTAGAGCGTGTGGGGGGGAAATACCCGATACGAATTGATGTCAGAGTTCTGGCAGCAAGTAATCGGGACCTGGAGGCTATTGTGTCCGAAAAGCTTTTCCGGGAGGACCTTTATTACCGTTTAAATGTTTTCCCTATCCGTATTCCGCCTCTCAGGGAACGTAAAGAAGACGTGACTTTACTTGTTGAACATTTTGTGGCCAAGTACGCCAAGGAGTTTGGATGTCCATTAAGGTCTCTGGATGCAGATGCAATTTCAATGCTCGAAAATCATTCCTGGCGAGGCAATGTACGTGAACTGGAAAACAGTATTGAGAGGGCGATGATACTTTGTGATGGCGATATGATTACGCCTGAACATCTGGCCCTTGCCCGGCAGCAAAGCGGTATGGAGACCAGTCTGCAGGGTCTGCCTATGGATGGTACCCTGGAGGATGTCTCGAAACATGCTGTGCGTGTTGTTGAGAGTGAGCGGATAAAACGGGCGCTGAAGGAGACTTCCGGAAACAAGACCCGGGCTGCCGAAATTCTTTCGGTAAGTTATAAAACTCTTCTTACCAAGATTAAGGACTATAACTTGGGGTGAAGTTTCACCTATAATCTGTTTGGCGGCAAAGGTCTTGGAATCTTAGAATAATATGTTTGTCCGGTTGATTTTTTAAAAAAAACAGATAAAATCTAGCTGAATTTAAGTTTCAGTGCCTGGTATACAGGAGAAGAGACCAGGCCGTCTACGCGGCCTCCGAACGAGGCCACTTCTTTTATAATCGTGGATGTGATATAGGAGTATTCCTCGCTAGGCATCATAAAAACGGTTTCAATGTTATCGTTAAGGCGGCGGTTCATCAGGGCCATCTGAAGCTCGTACTCAAAATCGGACACGGCTCGCAGTCCACGAATAATGGCAGCACCGCCGGAGTTGCTGACATGTTCCACAAGCAGGCCGTCGATGGTTTCCGCTGATACTCCTTCAAGATGCGCGGTGGATGCCCTGACAAGTTCTAGTCGTTCCTGCAGCGAAAACAAGGGCTTTTTTTTGGGATTAGGAGCCACGGCTACAATCACTTTATTGAAGATGCGAAGACTTCGTTCCAGCAGATTTATATGGCCTGCGGTTATTGGATCGAATGTGCCCGGCATTATGCCAAGATTACTCATTTAATTTAGTACCTCCGTAATTTTACTCAAGTTTATAAACACTGAGCGTTGTATCTCCATATTTATACCTCTTGGCCGGTAAAAAGCCGTAAATCCTTTTATTTACAAGGGATGAGGAAGGGTGCTCAAATACAAGCACTCCGTTGTGCTGTACTAATTTATTTTCTGAGTTACTTTCCGAGTTATTTTCTGAAATTAAGTTTGCTGTCATGGATGCTTGGCCGGAGTGGTAAGGTGGGTCCACAAATACAATATCAAATGGTTCCCGGACATTTGAGAGGAATCGTTTTGCCGTCTGGCGGAAAACAAGTGCGCGGTTTTTCCATCCAAACGTTTCCAGGTGTTTTGTTATTGCTGCAGTGCGTGCAGGATTTTCATCCACAAAAACCACTTGCCTGGCACCTCGGCTCAGGGCCTCGAGGCCGATAGCTCCGCTTCCGGCAAAGAGGTCAAGAAACCTGGCATTAGATATATCTATATTATTTTGTAGAATGCTAAATAAAGCTTCCCGAACCCGGCCGGAGGTGGGCCTTACAGATCCGGGCGGAGATTTAAGCCTGCGTCCCCGAGCGCTTCCGCCCACAATCCTCATTGTAGATATGTTTCATGTTTTTCTTTATATCCCATGTTTTATAATATATCAAATTACACCCAGGCTGGGTGATTTATCGTTTTTAATATTGAAAAATATTAAAAAATATTCGAGAGTAATGAAAATACAGTCTGTAGAATTTTTACTCAGCGCTGAACACTTATCAAATTGTCCGGCGCCGGTGCTTCCGGAAGTAGCTTTTGCCGGTCGTTCAAACGTGGGAAAGTCTTCGTTGATAAACAGCCTGCTTAAACGCAAGGCTGCCGCAAAGGTGAGCTCAACGCCAGGCAAGACGCGTTTTATTAATTTTTTTAAGATAAACGGGACATTTCACCTTGTGGACCTTCCGGGATATGGCTATGCTAAGCGGTCTAAGCGGGAAAGGCGGCAATGGGCCGGCTTTCTTGAAGAGTATATAAAGGAGCGGGCAACGCTTAAGGCGGTCGTACTGCTTAAAGATATTTCAGTGCCGCCTATGCGGTCGGACGCTGATATGAGAAGTTGGCTGGATTACCACGGAGTGCAGGTAATTGATGTTTACACGAAAGCCGACAAGGCTAAGAAGCATGAGATTGCAAAGAGGCTTAAAGAAGACAAAAACAGTAGACCTGAGCATGAACCTCTGGTTCTTTCAGTAAAAACAGGTGTTGGGATGGATCAACTATGGGGCCGCCTGCAAAGTTATATTTAGAAAGACAGGCTAAAGGCAGCAGGCAGAAAAAGGCTGTTTTTTTACTGCCAGGCCCTTTGCCTTTTACCCGTACCAGGAGATAAGTATTGCTTGAAACAGGACAGGTGGGCTTGATTGCCACACTTGCATTTATCACGTTGCTTTTGAACCTTCCCTTTGGGTATATGCGGCATAAGGTAAGGAAGTATTCTATCTGGTGGTTGTTTTGCATTCATATTCCAGTACCCTTCATAGTTCTCATAAGGGTTGTCTCCGGTCTTGACTACAGGGTTATTCCTGTATTTATCCTGGCTGCTGTTACAGGACAGTTTTTCGGAGGCCGTATTCACAGGGTTTGAGTTGTTTTTACTGTGTAGTTATGTAGTAGACTTTAAAGAAGTGTAAGGCGAGCTGCTAGGGGCTCGCTTTTTGTTATCACTTAAAATCGGGCAAGAAGGTTCTAAACTTGGGTCTTAATATCTACATCAATGTCTTAGGGGGCATCTTAGATGGTTAAAAAAACAAAACATCTTGGTATCGATGCTGGCTCGGTAAGTGTTAAGGCTGCGCTTGTTGAGCCGGACGGATCGGTTCTGCAGTGGCGTTATATAAGGCACCATGGCAGACCGCTTGCGGTTTTACATGAAATACTACTATCTATAGGCGATAAAGCCGATACGGTTAGCGTTACCGGGGCGGCCGGCAAGCTTCTGGGTTCGGTTTTTGCTGCCGAGCCGGTAAATGAGCTGGTGGCACAGGCAGCAGCCACGCTTAGGCTTTTTCCTCATGTGCAGAGCATTATCGAAATGGGTGGCGAGGACTCAAAACTCATAATTCTTTCCGAAGGAAAAATAAAAGATTTTTCTATGAATGCCATGTGTGCTGCTGGTACCGGGTCTTTTCTTGATCAGCAGGCAGAACGCCTTCGCCTGAGTATTGAGGATTTCTCCAAAATAGCTCTTGCTTCAAAAAATCCTCCACGTATTGCCGGGCGGTGCAGTGTTTTTGCAAAGTCCGATATGATTCATCTGCAGCAGATAGCCACCCCTGTTGAAGACATAGTTGCCGGCCTTTGTTTTGCAGTGGCCCGGAACTTCAAGAGTTCCATCTGTAAGGGCAGAAATATTGATGCTCCTGTTGCATTCCAGGGTGGAGTGGCAGCCAACGAAGGTATGGTCAGGGCGTTTAAGGATGTCTTCGAACTGGAGGAGCTTGTTCTTCCAGAGCACTATGCTCTTATGGGAGCTATAGGCGCCGTATTGTCAGACCTGGAAAGGGTTTCTCGTGGAGACCTGGATGAGCTTGCCGCTTTTGACCTGAGGACTTTTTCGGATAAATCCCTAGAAAAACAGTCATACAGCGGCGACAGTCTTAATAAGCTTCTGGATGATGATAAAGACTTCTGGTCTCGTCATACGGTTTCATATCCAATATACAAAGTTGCCGGTCCAGACAGTGCAGATTTCAAAAGAGAAAAAGCCTACCTGGGAATTGATATAGGCTCTATAAGCACTAACCTTGCCGTGGTGGACTCAAAAGGACGTCTTCTGGCAAAAAGATACCTTCGTACTGCCGGCCGACCGATCGAAGCGGTAATGACCGGCTTGGAGGAGATATCCTCGCAGATCGGAGATTGTGTAGAGATATGCGGTTTGGGAACAACAGGTTCCGGCCGTTACATGATTGCGGATTATGTGGGGGCCGATATAGTAAAGAACGAAATAACGGCCCAGGCTACTGCAGCTGCCTTTATCGACCCGGGCGTTGATACAATATTCGAAATTGGAGGTCAGGACTCGAAGTACATAGGTCTTAAGGACGGCGTGGTTGTGGATTTTGAGATGAATAAAGCCTGCGCCGCCGGCACAGGCTCGTTTCTTGAGGAACAGGCCGAAAAACTATCTGTGAGTGTAAAAGAAGAGTTTGCACAGGAGGCTATGTGTGCTGATGCTCCATGTCCGCTAGGGGAACGTTGTACTGTATTTATGGAAAACAGCCTGATGAGCCATCTTCAAAAAGGGGCCGGCAAAAGTGACTTGCTGGCCGGGCTTTCGTATTCGATCGTAAAGAACTATCTAAACAGGGTTGTAGGTGACCGCCGGATAGGCAAGAATATATTTTTTCAAGGCGGCACAGCTTTCAATAAATCCGTTGTTGCGGCCTTTGAAAAAGTTCTAGGCTTGAATGTTACGGTTCCGCCCCATCACGATGTTACCGGAGCCATAGGCATGGCCTTGATTGCTATGCGCAACATGACGTCAAGGGGAAATCCGTCAAGCCGGTTCAAGGGATTTGATCTATGGCGGCGCGGTTACTCTATAAAATCGTTTGAGTGTAAATCATGTGATAACCTGTGTGAAATCAATACCGTCACAGTGGAAGGCGAAAAGCAGAAGCTGGTTTACGGAGGCAGGTGTGAAAAGTATGACGTAAAGCGTGGAGGCTTTACTGCCGACGGCAAAGCGGAGGCTCAAGTTCCGAATCTTTTTGAAGAACGGGCTGCCTGGCTTTTTGAAGCTCACAAACAGGAAGCCGAAAGCAGAAAGGGGCCTTTCAAGGCTCGACTCGGCCTTCCCCTTATCTTTTTCTTCAATGAATTTCTTCCATTTTGGAGTCGTCTGCTCTGGAAGCTCGGTTTTGATGTTGTTCTTTCGCCCGAGACAAACACAAAGGTGATACATGCCGGTCTTGAAGCTGTGCAGGCTGAAACATGTTATCCGGTAAAGGTGGCTCATGGTCATATAAAGTACCTTCTGAATGAAGGTGTGGATGCGGTGTTTGTTCCAAGCATGATAGGTTTGAACTCAGGTGATGAGGCTTTTTCACGTGCGATTGCCTGTCCCTATGTGCAGACCATACCGTATATGACCTCGGTTGCGCTTGGAAGGTATCCGTCTGTTGTTCCGATTGTTGATTTCGAGCAGGGACAGCCGTATCTTGTTAGTGAGCTTTACCGTACGCTCAAGCAATTTGGAGTACGAAAGGCGGAGATTAAGCGTGCGCTTGAGCCGGCATGGGAGGCCCAGAGGCAGTTTAAGTCAAAGCTCGACAATAGAGGCAAGAGCCTGCTGAAAAACCTTTCTTCACGAGCGGTTGTTGTTGTGGGCCGTGCGTACAATGCCTTTGATCCGGCGATGAATCTAAATATCCCTAAGAAGTTGATAGATCTTGGAATTTTGCCCATACCCATGGATTTTCTACCCCTTAATGAGGCTGATATCACTGACGAGTGGTCTGGTATGTACTGGCGTTCAGGGCAGCGTCTCTTGCAGGCGGCAAAGATAATAAGAGACAACCCTAAATTATTCCCGATATTTATTACTAACTTTTCCTGTGGTCCGGATTCTTTTATTTTAAAGTTTTTCAAAGAAAAACTATCCGGCAAGCCTTTTCTGCAGCTAGAAATAGACGAACATTCAGCTGACGCCGGGGCTGTGACGAGGTGCGAAGCATTTCTTGACAGCCTGGAAAATCTCGATACTGAGATTTTCTCCGGAAACATCAGGACAAGAAAGAGAATCTCGGGCAAAAAATTACAGGGCAGAAATATCTATGTCCCCCGCATGTGTGACCATACTCTTTCGCTTGCCGCTGCATTTCAAGCTTGTGGAATGGATGCCGAAACACTGCCTCTTCCGGACAGCAGCTCAACAGAGATCGGCAGGCGGTATGTATCAGGCAAGGAGTGCTATCCCTATACCGTGACTACAGGAGACATGATAAAAAAGGTTATGGAGCATGATTTTGAGCCGGATAAATCGGCATTTTTCATGCCTTCCGGAACCGGTCCCTGCCGTTTTGGGCAATACAACACTTACCAACGATTAATCCTTGATGAACTGGATCTCGAAAACGTTCCCATAGTCGCTCCTGTTCAGGAGGCTGGTTTTTACAAGGAAATGGGCTTTGTCGGTAGTAAGTTCGTCAAGCTTGCCATGTCTGGAATAGTAGCTACAGACTTTCTTGTAAAGTGCCTGCATGAGACCCGGCCGTACGAAAAGAATAAAGGGGAAACAGATGCGTTGTACGATATTTTTTTAGAAAAAATCAGTGATACGGTTAAGGGTGGAAACGGTATTATGCCGGACTTGATGAAAGATGCGGCTAAGCAGTTCAGCCGGATTCCGAGGTACAAGGAGAGGAAACCCCTGGTTGGCCTGGTAGGTGAAATATATGTGCGGTCCAATGTCTACTCGAACGAAAACCTGATTCGTAAAATTGAAGATGCTGGTGGTGAGGTCTGGCTTTCACCTATATCCGAATGGTTTTTATACCTTAATCACATGGGGATTAACCTTGCTCGCCGTAAAAAGCAGTGGGGCTCCCTCTTTACTGAATACATGACGCGCAGATTTCAGTACAAAGTTGAACACCGGTATGCAAGGGCTTTTAACGGTGGCTTTAGAACTCTGCATGAGCTGCCTGTGAAGAAACTTCTTCGGTTAGCTTATCCATATATTGATGAATCCTTTGAAGGGGAGGCTATCTTGAGTGTGGCAAAAGCGGTTGACCTTGTGGCGCGCGGAGCCTCCGGTGTTATTAATGCGATGCCTTTCGGGTGCATGCCCGGCAACATAGCCGGCGCTATTCTCAAAGCGGTCAAGGAAGATTACGGATTGCCGTATCTAAATATTGCTTACGATGGAACCGAATCAACTGCAATGTTAATCCAGCTCGAAGCCTTTATGCATCAGGTTAAGAGCAGTGCTTCTGTTTAAAACAGGAAGAGGCGGGCTATATGGATCTGAACGATAACTTAGAGAGTTTTTTTAACGATGATCTAAAAAAAACCGTGGAGTTTCACGGGCATATATGTCCGGGCCTGGCTTATGGATACCGTGTGGCAAAAGCCGCCCTTAAGGAACTTGGTTCAAAAGCACGAGATGAAGAACTTGTGGCTATAGTCGAGAATGACTCCTGTTCCGTGGATGCCATACAGGTTATGACAGGATGCACTTTTGGCAAGGGAAATCTGATATTTCGGGACCTTGGAAAATCTGTTTATACTTTTCTCAGCCGTTCAACCGGCAAAGGAGTGCGTATATCGGTTGATTTCAAGTACGATGAAACCCCGGAGGAGACTGCTGTTCGTAAGAAGTACCTTTCTGGCGACCGGTCTGATGATGTGATGGAGAGTGTTAGCAAAAGTAAGGCTAAAAAGGTTCGTAGTATACTTGCTGCTCCGGAAGATGAATTGATGAAAAAAACAGCAGCTTCAGAAGCACTTCCGGATAAAGCAAGGCTATATCCATCTGTACACTGTTCGTCCTGCGGAGAAAAAACCATGGAACCACGTATACGCCTTAAAGGTGGAAAACTGGTTTGTATCTCTTGCGCGAAAAGTTTATAAGCGTACTTTAACTGCTTGTTTTTTATGGTGTTTCTATATATTTTAACATGTAGCTGTTTATAAAGATTGCCTCCCCTTTTTTTATACCTGTCGGAAAAATTTACACTTTTTTGACTGTATTTCCATGAAATCTATAAATAATTGCCTATTTTTTAATCAAAATATTGAAATGTTTTTTATAACATATTGTAAATAAAGACTAAACAGCCTAAAAAAAATACTGTCGTAAAACTTTACATTTTTACTGTTTTTAGAATATGTTAATTTTAAAAAACTTGATAAATCAATAAGTTAAAAGCCTGGCACAGACGTTGCTTTTAACGAATGTGAGGATATAAGCTATAAAGTAGGTTAACGACTACCTGGTTTGGAGGTTCGAGCTTATGAAGATCAAAAAGACGGTTACAATTACAATGTTTCTAATATTTGCCGGGTTGCTTTTATTTATGCCACGCTTTTCGTACGCTGCTTTTACGAGTATTTCTGCCGGTGACGCTTACGCCGCACTGACAGCGACTGACTCTACAGCAGTAATGTTTGATACACGTACGGTTGATGAGTATTACGGATGCAATCCGCCATGGGCTGATAACCCAGGCTGTCCTGATCCGGACGTTCCTGATCCGGACAGAGCATTCAGTGGAACCCCGACACTTAAGATGATAGGCAAATCTGTCAATAATCGGCCTGATCCCAAAAAGCTGCCTATTATTCTGCCCTGGTGGATTACCGGCAACGCACAAAACAGCAACGTAAAGCCGGAAAATCCCGCAGAGGTAAAAGAGATTATCGAGGAACTTCTTGCTACCGGTGTAATCAACTTTGATACTGAGATTTACTTGATATCCCGTACCGGTTACAGGAGTTACTATATGGCGGCATGGATGGATTTACAGACGTTTTACAATGCCAGAACCAAGACTACGGAATCATTTAACAACCTTTTTAATATTGACAGTGACGGCATTCCGGACAATGACCTGGGCGGTATGCAAGAGTGGAACAGCACTCCCAACACAGGAGATGATAAAGACGGCAACTACCTTGGACTGCCTATCTGGCGCACAGAGGCTATAGCGGCGGGTGAAAAACCTCCGCAGATATTTACTCGTACGCCGGACATAGATGGAGCTACCGAGCTAAATAGTACATGTGTGAATTTTACAATTACAATTATGGAGCCTTCTGCCGGTTTTGACGGCCCGATTACGGGTTATGCCGACATAACAGAAGTATGTGTAGGTGCATACAGCTTTTTGACCGGAACTTACGGAGAATGTGAAAGTATTGATATTGATACTCCTGCCGACACGGTAGTAAATAAATACAATCTGAAAATGCACCTTCCAAAGGGAACCTATATCTGGTCGGGCGCTGCAACGAATCTTCGTTCAACACTTACGAGCTTAAAAGGTTTTAGCCCAAATGCCACACAACCCGGACTTGATCAGCGCCTTTTAACCATTGATGCGGCATGTACGGATGTGGATTGTGACGGATATGCTATCGAGGGTGGAGATTGCGGGCCTGTGGACTGTGATGACAATAACGCAGACGTTTATCCCGGTGCAATAGAAATATGTGACACTATAGACAACGATTGCGATGGTGATGTTGATGAGAACCTGGATGATGACGGCGATACCTATACAACATGCGGCGGCGATTGCAATGACAGCGATCCAAACATTAATCCCGGCGCAACAGAAGAATGCGACGGCCGAGACAACAACTGTGACGGCATTGTTGATGAGGGTTTTGATGTTGATGGTGATGGCTACACAACATGTGACGGCGATTGTAACGACAATGACCCGGACATCAATCCGGGGGTCCGTGAAATATGTGGTGACGCTATTGATAACGACTGTAACAGCAGTAATGATGACGACTCTGATGCTGACAACGACGGGTTTCCGCTATGTGGCGGCGACTGTGATGATACTGACGCAGGTATCTACCCTGGTGCGACAGAAGAGTGTGACGATATAGACAACGACTGTGACGGTACTGTTGATGAGGGATTTGATGCTGACGGCGATGGCTACACCACATGCGGCGGCGATTGTAATGATAAAGATCCGGATATTAATCCCGGCGCAACAGAAATATATGGCGATGGCGGTGTTGATAACAACTGCGACGGAATCACGGCTTCGCCAGGAAATCCTCCGACCGCTCCGGAACTTGTTTATCCTTCAGATGGACAGACAGGGCTTGGAGAAACAATAACTTTCAAATGGGCGCCTTCCACGGATTTAGACGGAGACAAAGTTACTTATGAGTTCTTGGCATGTGAGGAAGATCGTGATTTTACAGACTGTAAAATTGAATCAGTAGTTTACCTGGAAAGTAAAGGCTTCTACTACTATGCAGGCGGCGGCTTTGGCCTATTTATGCTGGCAGCAGCTCTTCTTGGAGATGGAAGAAGAAAGATGTTAATGATTTTTGCAGTCGCGGCCATAACAAGCAGTATGCTGTTTATCTCATGCGGTGGTGGAGAAGATACAGGCAACGGCGGGTATGACGAAGGCTATGAAACATATACGGGAACAGGATTTCAGCCAAATACTACCTATAAATGGAAAGTGGTGGCAAAAGACGGTAACGGAGGAAGCACAGAGAGCCGGATAAGGACATTTACTACGCAGTAAGTATAATGATATTAACGAATGGGGTGGAAGGTTAGTCTAAATTTTAGTCTGAAGTGTTGAGGAGGGTTTTTCCCTCCACACTTCCGTTGGATAGATCACAACAACCCCTTTTCATGGAAGCTCAGGTAGCCCTCTTCTGTGACAATAAGGTGATCATGTACCTTTATGCCCAGAGTGGCCGTGGTTTTGATAAGCAGACGGGTAAGTTTCAGATCATGGCTTGAAGGGGTTAGGTTGCCGCTTGGATGATTGTGGGCGAAAAGCACGCCTACTGCTTTGTGTTTAAGCGCGTGTTCCAGCACTGTTCTGGGATAAACCACTGTCTGGTCTACTGTGCCCTCCTGAAGAACTTCCTCGGCAACCAGGTTGTTTTTTGCATTCAGGTAATAGGCTCTGAACTGTTCCCGTTTTTGTTTACCTAGTGAAATTCGGCAATAGTCGTACAGGGCCTGCGGTGATGAGAGGTTAAAAAGTTTTTTTGATTCCTGCTTAAGAAACCGCTCGGCAGTGGCATGCACCAGGCTTAATAGAATAGCCGAGTGTTCTCCTATTTCCTCCACTTGAGTCAAATCTTCATGATCGGCTGATACAACACCCGAGAGGCTTTTGAATTCCTTTAAAAGCCGTTTAGCCGCAGGTTTCATATCTTTGCGGGCCACAGCATAGGTGAGAAGAAGTTCTACAACTTCGTGATCGGCAAAACCGGAAAGGCCGCTTTCAAGATACCTGGCCTTCAATCTTTTTCGGTGCTTTGTATGATCAGGAGTGCTTTTCATTTAAACTCGTCTTCAATATTTTTTCAAAAAATTTTCAAAAAATTTTCAAAAAAACAAAGTTTTCAAACACACAAAAAAAGCAAACAACTATTCTTCTGGTATCGCTGAATTCAGGGCTGAAACAAGCAGATAAAATTCATCATCCAGCAAAGTACGAACATCAAGAATAACAGCGTCGTCTTTAACCCTGGCCACAACCGGAGGCTTGCCAAGACGGAGCTTTTTCTCCAGGGAAGAAACAGTCTGTTTTTGCGGCCGTACGGTAACAGCAAAGGTTTCCATGTTCTGTTCCGGAAGAGAGCCGCCGCCTGATTGAGAGGTTTCCTTAACAACCGAAACCGTGGCTTTTTCTCCCAATTTATCACGCAGGCTGCGAGCCAAGCGGTTGGCTCGGCGGCGAAGCGCAGGAGTTTGAGCGGTAAGCATGGCAAGAACGGGAATCTTTTTGATGGCTGTCTCTTCATCACGGTAAAGCATGAGCGTGGCTTCGAGCGCGGCCAGGGTCATCTTGTCAATACGCACGGCGCGGGTTAGTGGGTGATGCTGTATTTGTTGAATGTATTTTTTCTTGCCGACGATTATTCCACCCTGAGGGCCGCCAAGCAGCTTATCTCCGCTGAAGGTTATAAGATCAACATCGGATGAAACAACGTCACGCACGCTGGGTTCGCCTGGTATCCCGTACTTTGATAAGTTGATAAGCGAGCCGCTTCCCAGGTCGTACATTACAGGAATCTTTCTGGACTTGCTAAGCGCAACCAACTCCGCAAGAGATGTTTCGTGGGTAAAACCCACCACACGGTAGTTACTGGGATGTACCTTTAAAAGAAGAGCCGTCTCCTCGCTTATGGCGTTTTCGTAATCACGCAAGTGGGTCTTGTTTGTTGCGCCGACCTCTCTTAAAAGAGCGCCGCCGGCTTTCATCACATCAGGAATCCGAAAAGCTCCGCCTATCTCTATTAATTCTCCACGTGAGACAATAACCTCTTTGCCGGCAGCCATTGCGGTCAGGCACAAAAGAACCGCTGCGGCATTGTTGTTAACCACAAGTGCATCCTCGGCGCCGGTGACCTCACGCAGAATTCCGGTTATATGACTATATCTCTTGCCCCGCTTACCGAGTTCCAGATTAAACTCCAGATTGGAATAAGCCGCAGAAACTTCGGCAACATGCTTGAAAATAGCAGGGCTGATTGGTGAACGGCCCAGGTTGGTGTGAAGGATCACACCGGTCGCGTTTATTACTGAGCGTAAATGCGGTTGGGAAAGTCTGTAGAGGTTTTCGGAAATTGTTTTATTAATAACATGTGAATCTACGGAGTCTGTTTTACCGTCCAGCATTCTGCGCCTGATATTGTTTAGTGTTTCACGGATTACAAGAAGCACCAGGCTCCTTGGATACAGCTCCAGCCAATCGCTTCCGGACGAGGTTCTTAAAAGCTCATCCACCGACGGAAGGGCCGCAAGTTTTTTCTCTGTATTTTTATCAGGCATATCGCATAACAATTATAGCAAAACAGCTAAGGCTAAAGACGAACATATATTGTATAATTTATGTTATGGGTAACAAAAGAATAGACATACCTATTGCCGGTATGACATGTGCCGCGTGTTCCTCAGCCGTGGAGCGGGAGCTTAAAGCCGTAAAGGGGGTGACATCGGCAAGTGTAAACCTTCTGGCTGAAAAGGCGGCTGTGGAGACGATGGAAGATACTCCCCTGGACTCTCTAATGAATGCAGTAAAAAGTGCAGGCTACGAGCCTAAAACCGAAAAGATTACATTTTCGGTTCGGGGTATGACATGTGCCGCCTGTGTTTCGGCTGTTGAGCGTGCGCTTATTGCTACCGAGGGAGTGCGCTCTGCAGTTGTGAACCTGGCTGCTGAAAAAGCCACTGTTGAGGTTGTGCCCACCCTTGTGGATTTCAATAAACTAAAACATGTAGTGGAAGAGACAGGATACTCTGTCGAGCCGTTGGAAGAGACTCAATCGGCAGACAGGGAGCGGGAGCGCCGGGAGGCCGAGTACAGAAGTTTAAAGCGGACCTTAATCATCAGTGCCTCGCTAGCTGTGCCGATTCTGCTTGGCGCAATGTTTTCGCTGCCCGTGCTGAAAAATCCGTATGTTCAACTTGTTCTTGCATTGCCTGTTCAGTTCTGGGCCGGGCTCAGGTTCTACAGGCCTGCCTGGTCGGCTCTTCGTCACGGATCGACAAACATGAATACCCTGATTGTTGTAGGAACTACATCAGCTTTCATATACAGCCTTGTTGCCCTGTTTTTTAGTGAAGTATTCGAAGCCGCGGGTATAAAACCCGGTATATACTTTGACACCTCGGCCACGATCATAACGCTTATTCTGTTTGGCCGCTTTCTAGAGGCCAGGGCTAAGGGCAGCACCTCGGAAGCCATACGCCGCCTTATGGGGTTACAGCCAAAGAAAGCGGTGCTGATCCGGGATGGAGTCGAGGTGGAAGTGCCGATTGAGGATGTGCAGGTTGGAGAGATAGTGGTTGTAAGACCGGGTGAGCGGATTCCGGTGGACGGGATTGCCGTAGAAGGGTTTTCAACCGTAGATGAATCAATGCTTACGGGCGAAAGCGTTCCGGTCGAAAAAACACCTGGAAGCCGTCTTTATAGCGGTACGATTAACAAGGCCGGAAGCATACGTTTTACAGCTGATAAAATAGGCAGTGAAACCGCCCTGGCGCAGATAATCCACCTTGTGGAAGAGGCACAGGGCAGCAAGGCTCCAATACAGAGGCTTGCTGATAAGGTAGCTTCGATATTTGTGCCTACGGTTATGGTTCTGGCTGCGCTTACATTTATATTGTGGTGGGTGCTGGGACCGTCCTTTACAATGGCTTTTATGAACGCGGTGGCTGTTTTAATCATAGCCTGTCCATGCGCGCTTGGGCTTGCCACGCCGACCGCCATAATGGTTGGTACCGGCCGCGGAGCTGAAAGAGGCATATTGATTAGGGATGCCGAGGCGCTTGAAACGGCACATCGGTTGAATGTAGTGCTGCTTGATAAGACCGGTACAATCACAAAAGGAGAGCCCGAACTTGTACGAACTGAGCTTGCCGCAGATAGCCGTTTTTCATCCTGGAAAGATGCGCTTAAAATAGCTGCCGGAGCCGAGCGTTATTCAGAGCATCCTTACGGAAGGGCGCTTGTCAACCATCTGGACTCCCTGGGAATCCGGATGCCCGTTTCAACCAAAGATTTCGAGGCTGTGGCCGGTGGTGGAATAAGGGCGGTTGTGGAGAATATTCCTGTTGTTGTGGGTACCGAGGAATTTATGAGGAAAGAGTCGGTAGATCTAAAACCCATCTCTGAGAAAACCATTTCTGAAATTACGTCAGAGGGCATGACGCCTATTTTTATGGCGCTGGCGGGCAGAATCGAGGCGGTCTTTGCATTGGCCGATACTGTCAAGGAAGGAGCATTAGATGCTGTGGCCAGGTTGAAAAATATGGGTGTTGAGGTGGTAATGCTGACTGGAGATCATGACGGCACAGCCGCGGCTGTTGCAAGAAAAACCGGTGTCAACCGTTACTATGCCGGGGTTATGCCTGACCGGAAATTGTCGATTCTCAAGGAGTTTAAAAGCAAAGGCAGTACCGTAGCCATGGTTGGTGATGGTATAAACGATGCTCCAGCCCTTGCCGAGGCCGATGTAGGCATGGCAATAGGAACAGGAACAGACGTCGCAATGGAGGCATCCGATATTACGCTGATACAGGGGGATTTAGGTGGAGTGTCGGCGGCGATTCAGCTTTCGAGGCAGACAATCCAGACGATAAAACAGAATCTTTTCTGGGCTTTCTTTTATAATGTGGTGGGTATTCCGGTTGCTGCAGGGCTTCTTTATCCACTTGGGCTTCTGCTTCCATGGCTTCATGCAATGCTTTCGCCGCTTATGGGTCCGTACCTGCTGTTAAATCCCATGATAGCATCTGCAGCCATGGCGTTTAGCTCTGTTTCAGTGGTGACCAATTCCTTGAGGTTACGTAAAAAACCGATTGATTAGTTTGCAGCAACACACAGGGACAAGAACTTAGTTTCTGTAATCCTTAGCATATTCTTTGGAAGGAGTATTTGTATGGCTGGTGAAAAATCGTTTGATATTGTATCAAAGGTTGATCTTGCGGAGGTTGAAAACGCCATAAACCAGGCGATGAAAGAGATTTACAACCGCTATGATTTTAAAGGTACGAAAACAAAGATCGAGCTTGATAAGGAAAAAAATGAAATCCGTATTCTTTCGGATGATGATTTCAGGTTAAAAAGCGTAGTCGATGTGCTTGAGACAAAATTCGTCAAACGCAAGATTCCTATCAAGGCCCTGGAGTACAGCAGTGTGGAGCCGGCTGCAGGTGGAGCCGTCAGGCAGAGTATAACACTTCAGCAGGGCATACCGGTGGATAAGGCCAAGGAGATAGTTAAGTTTCTAAAGACAACAAAAATGAAGCTTCAAGGTGAGATCCAGAAAGACCAGGTCCGCATCAAGGGCAAAAAATTAGATGATCTTCAGAAATTTATGTCTATGCTTAAAGAGAAAGACCTGGGTATTCACATGGAGTTTGTGAATTACCGCTGATCTGGCGTTTACAACATAGTAGTAAATATGTGGATTCGAACCCTTACTCTTTTTTTACTGTTTTTAGCTCCTGTAACAGCAACGGCTTTTAACATAAGTCTGAGGCCGTCGGAAGTAGCGCAGGGCGATGCATTTCTTGTTATTGTGGAGCAATCACAGGGAAACAAAAACACTTTGCCTGTAGGCCGTTTTGCCGGACGGAAGACAGAAAAAATAATTTTTACAAAAAAAATCACAAAAAATTTTAGAAAAAAACAAACAGGTCTTTATTTTGGGCTGTCTTCTGTGGAACGGTCACTTTCCCCTGGCCGTTACCCGATTGAGGTAGAGTTTAACGGCCAAAAGCGGTCGGTCGACTTGACGGTGCTGGATGCATCGTTTCGCGTGGAGCGGCTCAGTCTGCCGGAAGATAAAGTGACATTAAGTCCGAAAAACGCAGCCAGGGCGGATCGCGAATCCGCCCGTCTGAAAAAGATATGGGGCATAGGTTCACCGGCATACTGGACCAGCGGTTTTGTTGTACCGCTTAACGGTAAAATAGGAGCCGTATTTGGCTCAAGGCGTATTATTAACGGCATAGAGAAAAGTCCGCATAATGGAATAGATATTAAGGGGAAGCGCGGTGCTCCTGTTCATGCTATAAGCTCAGGAAAGATAGTGCTGGCCGATGACCTGTTTTTTGGAGGTAAAACCATTGTTATTGACCACGGACATGGTCTTTACTCATTCTATATGCATCTGGATGGATTTGCCGCAGAGCCGGGCGGCAGTGTAGATAAAAACGATGTCGTGGGATATGTCGGCTCAACCGGCCGTGCTACAGGTCCGCACCTGCACATCGGCACAAAGCTTTGGGGAGTAAATGTCAACCCGCTTTCCCTGACGAATCTCAAACTTGATGATCTTTGGAGATAAGAAAAAATGACACATACTTATAATCGTTTTATATTTTTTGTATTGATTTTTGTGCCGTTACTGTTTTCTGCCGGCGCCTGTCAACAGGGAGCGGAATATAAAGGACCTAAAGCCGAGGTTGGAAAGCCTGCTCCGGATTTTGTGCTAAGTGACACAACTGGAAAGTCATGGAGTCTTTCCGGGTTAAAGGGAAAGGTGATTTTTCTGAACTTCTGGGCTACCTGGTGCCCGCCTTGCCGTGAGGAAATGCCTTCCATGGAGGAGTTGCGCAAAAAAATGGAGTCAGAACAGTTTCAGATGCTTGCCGTACTATATGACGACGACCCGGGCGAGGCAGCGGCGTTTGTCAATGGTTATGGATATAAGTTTCCGGTTCTTATAGACCCGGATGGAAAAATGGCTAAGACCTTCGGGCTTACAGGTATCCCGGAGACATTTATTATAAACACCGAGGGAGTTGTTGTTGAGAGATTCATAGGTCCCCGCAAGTGGAACACCAAAAAAACAGATGATATGCTGAAAGGCTATCTTCCTTAGTTTTTTGTTTATTTTTGTTTATTTATAGGTCCTGTTGGCTTGTTTGGTCTTATGGCTTTTTAGCCGGTTATTTTTGTGCAAGTTTCAGCGTTTTCTTTATTGTGGATTTCGGCACGTTCTTAATAATACCGACGCTTCCGATGGACCTGGGAAGAACAAAACTCAGTATGTTGCCAACGGTTTTTTTGTCAAGAGCCATTGCCTCTATAAGCATTTCCGGGGACAACTCCTCCGGAATCGTCACAGGCAGTCCGTAACTGCTGATCAATCTACGTATGGAATCGGCCTCGCTTGTCTCAAGCAGCTCGAGTGCGACCGCAAGATCCGCGGCAGTCCGCATTCCTATTGCCACCGCCTCGCCGTGCAGATAACGTTTGTACTCTGTAAGGGTTTCTATGGCATGCCCGATGGTGTGGCCGTAATTCAAAATCGCCCGCAGGCCTGACTCTCGTTCATCTTCTGCAACAACTTCCGCCTTAATTTGGCAGGACCTTATGATTATTTTATCAAGCGATGGGCCAAGAGCAATAATATCCTCCTTTTCCCTTTTCATGGTTTCGAAAAGTTCTCTGTCTCGAATCACGCCATACTTGATGATTTCGGCCAGTCCGGCCCGTAGTTGCCTTTGGGGCAGGCTGCTTAGAACATTCTGGTCCATAACCACCAGGGAGGGTTGAAAAAATGCTCCGATCATGTTCTTGCCCAGTTGATGGTTTATACCGGTTTTTCCGCCGACAGAGCTGTCCACCTGGGCAAGAAGCGTAGTGGGTACCTGCACACATCGTATCCCCCGCATGTATATTGCTGCGGCAAAACCGGAGATATCGCCAATCACTCCTCCGCCAAGGGCCACGATCAGACTTTTTCGGTCAAACCGGTTTGACAGGAGTTCACTTAGAATTTTATATAGCCACAAAAAATGCTTGTACTCTTCGCCGTCCGGAATAACAACACGTCTGGACTTGATTCCATGGCTGCTGAGCGAACTTTCGACCTGGTCTCCATATAGCGCGAAAATCTTTGGGTTAGACACAACAGCCACCTGCGTCGGGCGAAGCCCTTGAATCCTGGCTCCGAGCCCATGCAGCGTGCCCCTGCCTATTAGGATCTCGTAGCTTCTGTCCTCTTTTTCTTCTCCGGCCGGCTCCACACGGACAGACTCGCAGTCAAGCGCGAGTTTTTCACGTATTTCCTGCACACCTTCGCCAACCGTAATATAGCTGGTATCTATACATATATCGGCCAGCTTGTACGATTCAGTGCGAGTACTAAGAAGTTTATTTATCTCCATAAGCGGTTCATCCACGTTAAGAAGCGGGCGTTTTCCGCCGTCGCCCATTGTTCTTTTAAGTATGATTTCAGGCTCGGTTTTAAGCCAGACAAGAATACCACTGTTTTTAAGCCTCAGCACGTTATCAGGGTTTTGCATTACACCACCGCCGGTTGATATGATCACACCTGTGCGCGAAGCGACCTCGCAAACCACCTTCTGCTCAATCTTCCGGAAATATTTCTCGCCTTTTTTCTTGAAGATAGATGCAATGCTGTCATTTTCAACTTCAACGATAATTTCATCGGTGTCCACAAACGGACGGCCCGTAAGGCGGCTCAGCTCCAGGCCGATCGTTGTTTTTCCAGAGCCCATAAATCCGACAAGAATAATGTTCATGAAAGAAATCGTTTAACTTGGTGAAACTAAAAATCTTGGTGTATTGCAGCTTGCCACGATGGTATTGGAGTTACAAAGAGTTTAAGTAGCCTTCCAGATTTCTTTTTAATTCCGCCATTGAGTCACCACCGAACTTAATAAGCACCTCGTCGGCAAGTGTTAAGGCTGTCATTGCTTCTCCCACAACGGCGGCAGCCGGCACCGCACAAACGTCTGATCGCTCGTAGGCAGCCTCCATTGGTTCATGAGTGCGGATATTAACGGATTTCAGAGGCCGCCGAAGAGTCGGGATAGGTTTCATGGCGGCGCGCAGAACAACCGGCATGCCGATCGATATTCCACCTTCTATGCCGCCGCTGTTGTTTGTTTCCCTGTAATAACCCCCAGGCCCGTGAAATATTTCATCCATCACCTCGGAACCCGGACGCCGGGCCATCTCGAACCCAAGGCCTATCTCAACCCCTTTTATTGCCTGGATACTCATTATTGCTTTGCCCAGTCTCGCATTCAGCCTTCTATCCCACTGAACATGGCTTCCAAGGCCTGGAGGAACGCCTGTGGCCGCAATTTCGAAAACACCTCCAAGCGAATACCCCTTTTTAATGGCCAGATCTATCTCATACTTCATCCTTTCCGAGGCGTCATTGTCCGGACATCGCAGCTCTGAGGCTTCAGCCCTGTCAAAGAGGTTTTCATAAAATTTTTCGAAAAAATTATCCGAAAGATTATCCGAAAGATTATCCGAAAAACTATCTGAGGAGCTATCTGAAAAATTATCCGAGCTTGCCTCCGTAACAAAAGGTTCCAAGTAAGCCTTTTCAGGTCCTATTTCAATTACGTAGCTATAGATTTTGATACCTATTTCAGCAAGAAACTTCTTAGCTATTGCGCCCAATGCAACCCGCATAGCAGTCTCCCGGGCGCTTGATCGTTCAAGTATATTACGTACATCATCTTGATCATACTTAAGCGCTCCGGCAAGATCGGCATGCCCTGGCCTTGGCCGTACAACCGGATCAATAGCCCCGGTATCAAGTGCATCTATTGACATACCTCTTTCCCAGTTCGGCCAGTCCTTATTCTCTATAAGTAGGCTTATGGGGCTTCCAAGAGTGGCTCCCCACCTGAGGCCAGAGAGGATTTGGACGCTGTCAGACTCGATTTTCATTCTCCCGCCCCGGCCGTAGCCCTTCTGCCTGCGCGCAAGATCGTGGTTTATGTCATCCGCTGCAAGTTTCATGTTGGATGGAATTCCCTCGATGGTGCCGCAAAGAGTACGGCCGTGTGATTCGCCGGCTGTTGTAAATCTTAATTTATGCATTGTGGAAAATTTCAGATAGAACCAAAAGGGTTTTTAAAATAACGTTATTAATCACAAGATAAGCTTAATACAGACCTGCTGTGGACTGCAACTATTTTTGCAGCGGTGATGGGGTTTAAGAGGTTGAGTGAACTTTTAAAAAACACTCAATACCAGAAGGACAGATCCCTGCCTGTGAATTTTTCAAGACCGCTTTTGTCCTGCTTTACGTACTCATTAATACGTTTACGAACCTCTATCGGTATTTCACCTTTCTGCTGACTTGCTGTATTAATTTTTTTTATTTTTTCGCTGATACCGAGCTTGTTTAAAAAAGATTTCAATCCAAGCATCCGCATACGGCGCAGCATATCACCCGTACCTGTAATAATATTCTCGATTATCATGCTGCGTGGCGCCCTGTACTGATTGCGTCTTTCATAAATACTTTCAGGGTAATTCTCCTCAACGCCCAGAAACCTGTAGACCTGGCCGAGATATGCCTTAGGGTCTTTACCAAGATCTTCAAAAAATAAGACTAATATCTTTTCTCGGTCAAAAAACTCCAGGTATTTTGAGAGATGTTTCCAGTAGAGAATGTTGTTAAGAAACTCATCCTCTTCCTCTATAACTTTGTTTATGTCTTTATCCGTGTAATTTCTTGCAAGCCATAGTTTATATAACGAGTATACCTGGTCAGGAGGGTTGCGTAATGAAAGGATGAGCTTAACATTCGGGAAATGCCTGTAAATACGTTCGGGCGCTTCAGGAGAACTAAGATAGGTGGGTGATATGTCTCCGGAGCACTTGCTGCCGCAGGCGCCTTCAAAGAACTTCTTATACCATTGGATACCTTTTTCATAGTGATGGCTGAAGAACATCAGCTCTTTTTCATCAGGAAGAAAAATATCACTATGCTCTTTAAGCACATTGTATAGCCAGGTAGTGCCGGCACGGTACGTGCCTATACAGATAAAGGTGGGATCCATTAAACTCCGGGTTTTTTCTGTCTTGGCGGTAACTGTTACGCTTTTATTCTACGTCTTATTTTTCCAGGTGTGTTGTCAGCTTAAAAGCGTAAACACTGCTGCCGCCGTTTCCGTCAGAGACGCGCGCTTTAATTGGATAAGTTTTTTCCGCCTCTAATATAACCCGCCAGGTTATCAGGCCGGAGCCTGAATCTATTTTCATGCCTTCTGGCGCCTCAATCAGCTCGAAAAACAGAGTATCATTGTCTGGGTCATCAGCCATAAGCTGACTTCTATATACACTTCCGTCGTATCTTCCCCGGTGTGTATTTATAACAGGCGGGGCGTTTGTAATAATCGGTGTGAGGGTTACACTTTTTCCATACTCCAGTCCGTCATGAGGGGTTATTTTAACCTTGATTTTATCGCTCTTTTTGAACTCCGCCTCAAGAACACTCCACCTGCCGTCAGGTTTTCCGTTTACATACCACTGGTATTCAAAAGTAACCTTATCCCCGTCAATATCACTGCCCCAAACCTTAACCTTTGGAGTGTTGCCGACCATCGGGAACTTCGGCTGCACCTCGGCCTGTTGAATAGTCGGCGGAGAGTTTTTAATAACTAACTCGTTCGACGATATTTCCTCTCCATCGTCTTTGACAATAACCGCTTTTATCACATCGCCCCTGGAAATGTCTTTGTACGATAAACGAGTTCCTCCGTTATGCTCTACCAGCAGGCCATTAACATACCAGTTCACATTTCCGCCGTAAAGCTTTGATCGATCGGCATCCAATTGGATAATACTCGCTTTTGTGGCATTTGGAGGCCCGATGCTCACATCGAACAAAGAAGATGAATTTCCGCCTGCCTGAGAAATGTCATCCGTTGCAGTATAACTGCCTGGTTGGTTCTTGCCGGTCTCGACAGGAACTTCATCGATATTGCTGTTGCATCCAACCGCAAGTGCCAAAACAAGCATCCAGAAGGCCGCAGCAAGTGCGGCTCTCTGGATACGCAAAACTGGAAGGTAAACGGTTTTCGTCTTTGTCATCACAGAATTATCAGTTGCAATCCGGGTCATAAATTTCTTTGTTTATCGAGGTAACAGGAGTGTCGCCAACTCTAAAAGCCGGTGTAGTTCTTAACTGCAGAAGCTGTCCGTTTGGATCGGTTATTGTTATATTTGCAGCGCCTTTTGCTGTTACCTGCACACTGGGAGATGAAGCCATTCCAGGGCCGAGTCTTTTTACCCTGGCAACAGCCTCGGGTGTGTTATTTTGTTTGGTTTTATATGCCTGTGCATTGAAAACGTAATCTTTATATGACGAACCTGTTTTATAGTAGACCGAATATATGTTACTTTCGCCTTCAGGGTTACACTTTTCGTCACCAGGTATAAACGTCGTCCATGTCACAATGCCTCCAAGAACCAGCGGCTTAGACAGCACTCTTTCTCCGGTATGAAGAAGGGTCGCACCTGTAAAGTCCACTGTTTCAAGAAGGTTCTCAAAGTACATTACCCACCCATCGTAATTTTGCTCAATATCAAGCTCCAGATTTCCCAGGCTTGTTGTGGCCGTACAGCTTCCCGGCTCTTTTTCGGGGCATATAACGTCGCTGGATACATTATACAGGTTAGTCACCTCGGGACAGCTGTTGTTGTCCCAGCAGTTTCTCTTATCTTTTACAGCATAAAAGGCTCCTGTGTCTGTACGGTTTTTATCTTGTAAGCCCAGGAACTGTCCTGTTCCGAAAAAGACCCACATATTTTCTTGTTCATCCATAGAGATGGATGGCGCTGATGTTATCCTTCTGATCTTATCCAGGTTGCCGGTATCGATGGAAGCTACATCAGCAAGCGATGAAAGCGTCCAGAGTGATGGATCGATAAGGGTTCCCCGGTTTGTTGTGAGCTTCAGGATCCTTGTGCTCCATGCACCTCCTGTTTGGTAATTCTCCGCGATGTAGGTTACATCGACAGCATAATCAAGCCACCCGTCAACAGTTATAGGGTCGGACATAAATGTTGCCGGTTTTCCAGTATCTTTTTTCCAGAAATTAGTGTTTTCGGTCCAGTTGCTTATAACCCCATTTACCCCTGATGAGAGATCCAGCACATAGATTTGGCCGTTTGCAGCCGAAAATCCGGTAAGATCAGAGTCCGGTGTGTAGTCTGTCGCTCCGGACCCAAATATCGCAAACCACTTGCAAGTGCCGCCGTTGTCACATGTCTTGGCTATTGCCGGACGCGACATACTGAAGCCCATACCAGGATCGGAAAACGTCCAGAGCAGTCTGGGATTTTGCGGATCGGTTATATCCAAGGCAAAGTACTCGGGATTAGCCTTTCCGCCGTATCTTAATCCGCCGATCAGGATGGTTCCCCAGCAGACTGAATCAGAAGTATCTCCTACATGAACGTCCGGTGGATTGTTGCAGTCGAAAATTTTCACATCGGTTGTTTTAGGCTTCAAGTCCACATAGTAGACATGAGTGTAGTCTACGTTCATAAGCAGCTTAAGGGTCGGCAGAACTCCGCGCGGCACAAAACCCCATAGCTCTTCGCCAAGACCAGGCTCGCCAGAGCCTGCGCATTCCGTGTCACTGATTATCCTGTCGGCGTCAGTGTCGCCTCCCTTGCAGTACCTGAGATTTCTTGCATCGTAGAAGCCGGCGTTAAAAGCATGAAGCATTCCGTCATTTGCGCCTGCATAAACCACATGTCTTCTACTGAAATATTTGTTCAGATAGAAGAAGTAAGAGGCATCCTTATACAGAAAATCATAGTTTTCCCTAGGCCTGGTCACAACAACAGGAGTCGAATACACGATGTCTCCAAGCTTCCAGACATTAATTTCTCCTGGATCGTCAAAGTCGCCGTCGCCGGTTATGTCAATTCCGATTGTCCGGGGCCTGTTTCCCGGTATATCAACCCCTCTTATATAGTTTATTATGTCGGCGGATCCGGCTGCATCTCCGGCGCCGAGTTTAACTTGCAGCTCGGCTGCATTTCCATCATAAAATGTGCTGCCTGTAGCAGGGTCGATATTGGGCAGCTCTGCTGAGACAAACTCGTAACCGTTCAGTGTCGTAAATATCTTTCTTGTGTCGGCATTTTTTGCCCAAAGCGTGTTGCCGCCGTTCCATAGGTTTTTTACGTCATCAATCGGTATCTTTTCCTCGGGGATACCGGTAGGTGTTCCGTCAGGAAGACTAGTAGGCATGCCGTTACCCATACCGTTACGCACCACAGTGCCTGGATACCGTTTGGCATAAGTTTTATTATCAACATTGTCGTAGTACATCTGAATTATTTTGTTAGGTGCGGTGCAGCCAGGCGGACTATTAACATCATAGCAAAGTCTCGCGTCGCCACGGTCATCCTCACGCGTATTGCCGTATTTATCAAGAAACAATCCATACACGCCGCCTATCCAGTCAGCAGTTCCTTCGGCAGTCATTATGGTTGGTTGAAAATAGGCCTGGTATGCAGCACTTTCTCCCTTTGATGTGGTTGCAAGCACGGCAGCTGATGTTCCTGAGGACTTCTTCTGAAGAATATCAAATAGGGCCATTTTGATTTTACCGGCAAGAGATCCACCTTCGGAAGCCTTAAAAAATCTGTCCGCGATTCCATCGGCATCCTTATCCCACTCATCTGCTACATCAGGGATAGGATAAGGTAAGTTATCGTTTGAATCCTTGAAAGCTCCATACTTGGCGGCTGTTTGCAGAATTCCGGCTCCGATAGGGGATTCGTCGAATGCAAAAACGGTATAGGTTTTAACGAACTGATCACCGGCTAGATCGGGTCTCATATCGTTTGTGTTGGCATAGTATGCCACGCCTTCGAGATAAAACGTGCCGTCAATGCTGTTGGCGTTTTGACAAGCCTGGTCACCCCAGGTTATGCCTATGCCCAGTCCGTTATCAAGTGAGGGTCCCTCGTTATCCGCGATTCTGGTCATGTATTCCTGAATATCGAAATTTGTGTCGGTGACTGAGCCGCCCAGGCATGAGTTAGGAAGATTTTCGTCCTTGCTTGATTCACCGTCCGTAAGCAGAAGCACAAAGTTCTTCTGGCAGTCGAACTGCATGGGATCAGGGTATGTGGAATAATCCACGCCGCCGTTATAGGCAGAGACCTCACGCTGGTAATATCTTGTGGCTTCGTAAAGCGTTTCGGCCAGTGGTGTCCATGTGGTCGGGTTCGTGGTTCGTATAGCTTCAACAAGGGTGTTTAAGTGGTCAGGATCGATTGGAGGAAGAGGAGGCTCTGTCGGCGGCCCTCCATCCAAAGGTACATCTAGATATCCACCCTCATAGGTATTAAAAAACATAAGGCCCCACCTTACAAGGGAGTAAGTTTCCTGTATTATGCCTTTTGGTTCGCTGTTGACTTTAACCCTGACGTTATAAAATGTGCCGTCTCCGGTATCGCAATTGCCGCTGCTTCCGTCAGTACAGACACGTATCAGTTCATAATTGCTTATTGTTGTATCATAATATACCCTGTAAGTCTGGGTGTCGTAGCCCTTCCACCTGTTTCTGTTCGGTCTTTCCGCAGCGACCAGTAAACCATTGGCGCTGTCGTATTTACCTCCTGTTAGAACTTTTCTTGCAATATCCACTCTTCTCATTGTAAGCCAGTTGAGAAAACAGCCGTTAAAGCTGTCAGCAGCCGGAAGGGCCACGTTAGTCTGCTCGAAATAGCCTTCTGCGGCATTGTAGGTATACGTGATCAAACCGTCCTTGTCGCACTCGAAATAACCGTAATAGGGCACGCCTGCCGTGTAACTGACATCCCGGGTTGACCTGTCATTTGATGTTCCAGGGTCCTTATAGGCAAATTCATACATACTTCCGGAGTTATCCAGTATAAGAAGAACATTAGGGGTTACAGCCGTCGAGATGAACGGTGGATATGCCGTATTGTAATCAAGATTAACACTGCACGGGCTTGGATCACCGGTTATTGAGATCGAAAAGGTTCTTTGCCTGTTAACACCGGCATTGTCTGTAAGGGATACGGTAAAAGCAAATAGACCGGCCTCTCTAGGCGTTCCTGATATAACTGTGGATGGAGTTCCGTTGGCAGCCAGTGTCAGGCCCGGAGGCAGCAGGCCGGCTGTCAGGCTCCAGTTATAAGGCTGGGTGCCACCTGTTCCTGCTAAATTTGCAGTGTAAGTCGTACAGGCTACACCATCGGGCGGAATTACGGTAGTATCAAAAGCGAGATCGTTAGGGTAGACTTTAAGGGTAAAATCCCTTGTTACTGCAAAACCGTTAGAAGTGTCCTCAAGCACAACGGTAAAAATATAGTCTCCTTCCTGGGTCGGTATTCCCGATAGTTCACCGGTTGTCTCGTTTATGCCCAAGCCTGGAAGAAGAGAGGGATCGCTGCCCAAATCGACGATATTCCATAGATAAAATGAACTGTTGCCTCCGATTCCTTGCAAAGTAAGAGAGTATGGCACTCCTTCCATTCCATCCGGAAGAGGGGAGGATGTTATGATCTGAATATCGTTTTGAATATCTATTGTAAAATCCTTAGAACCGGTTTTGCCCAGGCTGTCTGTGACCATCACGGTAAAAGTGTAAAGTCCGGCGACTGTCGGGGTTCCGGATAAATTTACAGACGGAGTGGTTGCAACGCGCGGAACAGCGTCATCGTAATCCAGGGCCAAGCCGGCCGGCAGGCTGCCTGCAACCACGCTCCAGCCGTAGTCGGTGGTGCCTAAGCTTCCTGTTATAGTATCGCTATAGGCAGTGCCCACAAGCCCGTATAAAAGGCCTTGGGTAGTGATAACCGGATTGTTGCCCTGCACTACGTTAAGTGTGAATGTTGCTGCGGTGCTGGTGCATCCGTCGCCCACCACCTCTAGGGTGAATCCCGCGGTTTCAACCAGTTCAGGCATTCCGGAAATCGTAATGGTCTGACTGAAAAAATCGGAAAACGATAAGCCCTGCGGCAGGTTGCCGCTTGTCAAGGTCCAGCGGTAGTTTGCGTCACATCCGCTTGCAGTTATCGTAGTGCTGTAGAGTGTGCCTGTCTCTCCGCCTGGAAGGGCGCCGCCGGAAGGATTAATGACGGCAGGACTGGTCATGCCGCCGCCACCGCCGCCGCCACCGCCGCCGCCCATTGCCGTGGCATCAGTAGCAAGCATAAAGGCACTCAGGCAGACAATAATCAGTAAGCAGATACTTTTGAGAACCGTCTTATTTATAGTTGCTTTCATAACGTCACCTCTTATTGAGCGCTTTTAAATATTCGAATTTCAACGATTTTGTCATCTTTTTCTTTAAAGAAGATACTTTCAACTCCTGTGAGAAGCTCTAGGCCGGAGCCCAGTTTTTCGCCTCTGACGGTTTTGATCTCGACTAATGCGCTTACAATGAAGAGCTTGCCGTCAATTTCTATTGAGTTTCTGTTTACATCGGTAATTGTTCCTACTTTCCATTCAGGGGAACCCAGGGATTCAGGAAAGGCATACACGGCTGTTCCAAGGATAAATAATATCGAAAGAAATATTCTTAGTGTCTTTATCTTCATAACTGTTTATCTCCTCTTTGTATTTATAAAAGCTATCTGGTCGGAACGTAGCGGTAAACCGTGCCTACCGTTGCCTTGGCCCCTGTTTCTGCGCTGGCGCTTGTAGAATTTATCCTGTAAAACACGTTGGTGCATCTGCCTGCGATATCCGCCTCACTGGCGAATTCGATAGAACAACCGGCAGCCCTTCTTCTATACATCCTGTCGATGTCCACGCTTACAAGCCCGTCGTTGCCCTCAAACTTGAAATCGTCTCTGCAATCCGGAGCAAAGGGCTGAAGTGTTAACTCCTGAACAAAGGCGTTGATGTTAAAGTCAGGAATCAGACCCGCAAATCCATCATTGTTTTTATCTCCCATCACCTGATTCACCATAGGCATAGCTATCTGAACTCCGCTGTCTGCCTCGAAAAAGTGAGTAGATCTGAGCCTTGTATTGCCTACCATAATGTTTTCCACCGTGCTGGATGTAATACCCATCACACCGATTATCGAAAGGACAAGCAGTAGGACAAGAGCCACCACGAGAACAAAGCCGCGTTCGTTTTTTATACTTTGTATGCTATTTTTATTTTGTGTAAACATAAGATTCCTCCTCTTTACTCCTGCATGTTTCGCATGATTACAACCGTCTGCCACAGCCGTCTTTTAAAGCCGTCGTTGGTAGCCGCATGCACTCGGTTTTCTATGATAGCTGGAGGGTTTCCTGTGGTAATGTCAGGGTCTGCCCTGTTTGATATGCCTAGTATGCTTACTCTTACCGCCCTTATAGTATCAGGGTTTAGCTGCAGCGCTGCTAGTTCAGCACCGTCATTAATGAAATCAGCATCGTCGAGAATATTAGGGTCGCCCTTTTCAATATCCACACGGCTATTATTGTCATTATCAACAGCGTAAGCAAACTGAAGATCTGCTATGTTCTGGGCTATAAGCTCCGTGTCAGACTGAGCTCCACCGGTACAGATCACTACATTGGCATTTCTTCTGATCCTGAACAGATTTGTGCCGTTTAGGCAGTAGGTTACATCTTCTACAAGATATACCGGCCGGTTTACGACCAGCTCTCCGGGCGGCAGGCTTAGGAGGACACCCGTGAAATCATCGGGACTTGTGCATACGCCACCTGTATTGTTGCAGTTGACAATTCTGCTAAAAAATGTTCCGTCAATGTTTATGTTGCTCCTGTCGTCTATGTCTATACGATCTGCAGCATTTGCAATCCATATATTATTGCCGTTAACTATTTGTAGCGGAGTATTTGGGTCAACCGTAATATTACCTATTTCCCGGAATCCACCTACTACCGTAATGGAGTCCGGTGCGACATTGCCCCCGTCAGTAAACTCTATAACGGATGTATGTCCGTTTATAGGATTTGTAGAAAGGTTAAACGGTGTCCCGGCACCGGCGTTTCTGATATCATCCGTTATGATATTAAGGGCTGTTTTCGACTGAGAATTAAGCTCCGAGACACTCTCCGTACTTATATAAGAGCGGTTTTGCACGATAAAAGTGGCTGTAGCTCCGGCTATCAGCACCATTCCAACCACTGTGGCAACCATTAATTCCACCAGCGTATAACCAAGATTGTTTCTGTTATAACGCATTATATATTCCACCTCGCAGAGTCTAAAGATTGTTCTTGGCATCGTTAAAGGTTACCGAGTGAGCGTTGCCGAAGCGGTCGGTCCAGCAGGTTCTTACACGAATGGCCGAAACCGGCGCTGCAGCAGCGGGGTCGGGATCCACGACACAGATATCCGTGCCTAAAAGAGCAGGGTTGCATGGATCAGCGGGGTTGTCATTTGCATCATTTATGCCTAATGCAAGAACAGAACAGTTTGGCTGCACCCACCATATTCTTTGAAACACAACACCTCCGGATGTCGAATTGTCCAGCACAGGAGAGTCATTGCCTTGCGCGAGATTATTAAATGGCGTTGCCTGTAACATCTCCATCTGCATTTGTCCAAGATTTGTGGCAACCCTCATATTTCTGCTTGTAGCGTTTCCCTGCACAGACATGTACTGCATGCCCATTACTCCAAGCATACCGGATATCAGCACTACAAGCGCCACAAGAACCTCGACAAGTGTGAAGCCGTTTTGTCCTGCCCTCCCCTGTTTCATCTTACCTCCGTCCATGTTGTCACAGCTGGCCTTGCCGCATCTCCATCCCATCTCCACATGCTTACTCCACCTGCGAATCCGACTACAGCTACGCAGTAACTGTAACCGCTGTTGGTGTTGGCATGCTGAAGGTAAATAAACCCCGGGCTATCAACGGCACCTAAATTGTTAAAAACAATAGTATTACCAGGAAAATCCAGGCCGGTAGCGGGAATAGGCGGATAATCTGGATCTGGAGGGTTTGGCGGCATTATTGAGTCTAGTTCCTGATAACCGATTGCTACGTAGTTCCCATAATCGTTTAAATTCACAACTCTTATGCAATCAGGCACGCCGTCGAGATTAAGATCCTGATCATTAGCCGGAGTTCTTTCAGTTTCTTCTATGGTTCCATTATTATTTGCATCATATTGGCAGGTTCCGAATCCATCAATAGTAACGTCAAGAAGATCGCCGTCACCGTTTCCATCAAAGCCGAATAAGTACCTGTTATTAACCTGGTCGAAAACTATTAAATACTCTCTGTCTTCCTTTTCAGCTATTGTTTTTGCAAGTCTTATATTCTGGACCAAGTCGCTTGCAAATCTTTGCACACTGTTTTTAGCAGCAAACCTGCTGTATTGAGGAATTCCTATGGCCGCTATAAAACCTGTAATCGCAATTACAACAGCCAGCTCGATAAGAGATACGCCACGCCGGTTGCAGAAATAGATACTTTTCATGCTAAACATTATTTACTTGGCGCCCCCTTTACTTGATAAACAGCATAAACACATTATAATTCAAGCCTCCACTTACAGATTTGCCAGCATCTTTCATGCCAGGATATACGTATTTTCCCGGTCGGATAAAACATGCTGAAACTTAAGTGTTTTTTAAGGTTGCAAAGAGCATAAGACATCCGTGATTATGTAATGAATTACATAGCATACGGAACATCTTTACATATTTTGACGCTTTTGTGTCCGGAAGCGCTGGCATATTCATCAGGCACTAACGCAGCTCCGTCCAGTACGGAAAACTTGAAGGCGGCTTATCTTTTTCACCGTTCCAGCGCCATAGGTTAATTCTTGCGGAAAAGTTGCTCACCACAACAGCATAGGAAAAACCTCTTGAGTTGAACTTATCCGGGTTGTCTTGAAAGTATACAGATCCTCTAAAACCAACAGATCCGGAGGGCTTGAATACTTCACGTGCAGGCTTGGTATTGCCGAAGCAGGCGGTTTTGCCTTTGCAATAAGAGTTATCCACCGGGTCGCCGTTTGTTCTGCGTTCGGAAAGCGTTCCAAACGTTACAGCTGGTCCATAATCGGAAAGGTTTATAACCTTTACAGGCCCGTTTTGGTATCCATCGATGCCCTGGGTTTTCAGTTGCTTGTCTCCATCTCCGTCAAAGCCGATAAGGTATCTGTCATCATTAGTGCCGGGGTTCGAGTCAGGATCTTTATCGAAAATCATTAAATACTCCCTGTTTTCCAGCATGGCGATTGTCCTGGTAAGTCTCATCTCCTGGACCAGGTCGTTAGCAGCTCTTTTTATTCTATTTTTAGAGGCAAATTTGCTGTATTCCGGCACCCCGACAGCTGCTACTATGCCTATAGTGGCCACTACAAGCAGTTGTTCGATAAGCGATCTTCCCCAGTGATTGCAAAAACAGTTTTTCCCAAGGTTAAACACGATATACAGATAACTTTACTTTAACCAACTCCATTTAAAGATTAAGCAATTATCTCAAGCAGACAGACGGCATAGGCATCCATACCCTCACCACGGCCTACCGGGCCCATGCCCTCAGCGGTTTTAGCCTTTATATTAATTTTGTCCTCTGAAATTCCGGCTGATGAAATCCTTTTCTTCATGCGGTTTATGTATGGAGCGATTCGGGGTTTTTCGGCCACTACCGTAGTGTCGACCCAAGTGACTTCAAGACCCATATCAACCACTTTTTCAACCATCTTGCCAAGCAGGTAAAGACTGTCGGCTCCCTTCCAGGCCGGATCGGTATCAGGAAAATGCATTCCTATGTCGCCAAGGCCTAGGGCCCCGATAAGTGCGTCGGTTATTGCGTGGCATAGGACATCAGCGTCAGAGTGTCCCGCCAGCCCCTTTTCAAATGGAATCTCCACTCCGCCCAGAATCAGCTTTCTCTTCTCAACCAGGCGATGAGAATCGTAACCATGGCCTATCCGGTAACTCACGTTATACCTTCACGGTTTTTATATATGAATTCGGCCAAAGCCAGATCGCCGGCAGTCGTGATTTTGATGTTTTCGTAAGAGCCCTGCACGATTTTTACAGTTTCTCCCATATGTTCCACCAGGGCTGCATCATCAGTGGCGAAAAAACCTTCGGCAGCCGCTTTGTCATACGCTTTTTTAAGCGTTAAAAATGGAAAAGCCTGCGGAGTCTGTACCGCCATAAGGCGGCTGCGTTGAAGTGTGGAGATCACGATACCGTCTCCACTTACTTCTTTAATGGTATCCTTGACAGGCAGACCCGGCACTGCGCTTATTCCTCTTGAGGCTTGCAGTATAATTTCTTCAACCATCTTTCGGCTTGCAAAGGGTCTGACGGCATCGTGTACCAGCACGATATCCGTAGAACTCCCAAGCAGTTTCAATCCATTATAAACCGAGTTCTGCCGCTCGGCACCGCCTGGGGCTATTCTTCCAACCTTATCAATTCTGTATTGTTCAACCAGGGCAAGCGTATCATCGATATCGGAGTTCCTAAGAACAGGTATGATTTCGGTGATGGCGGTTATCGACTGAAGCAGTTTCAGCGTATGTGCCATTATTGGCAACCCGCCTATTTCAAAAAAAGGCTTCCTGGCCGAAGGCCCTATGCGCCTGCCCATACCTGCCCCGGGAACCAAAGCGACAACTATCATTTTTAGTCTGCCCTCAGGCCTCCTCGTCCCGTGGTTTTGCAAAAATCATTCTGCCTGCCGTGGTCTGTAAAACACTGGTCACCACCACGTCAAGCTTTTTGCCTATCATACGCCGACCGTTTTCGACGACCACCATTGTGCCGTCATCCAGGTAGGCGACACCCTGAGTCGCCTCCTTGCCTTCCTTCAGCACGTAAACATGCATTGACTCTCCAGGAAGCGCCACGGGCCTTAGGGCGTTTGCAAGTTCGTTGACGTTAAGTACAGCAATACCCTGTACGTCGCAGACTTTGTTGAGATTGAAGTCTGTTGTTATAACCTTGCCGTTCATTGTGCGGGCCAAGGCCACAAGTTTTGCATCCACCTCTTTAATCCTGGGGAAATCGTCGTCTATTATACGAACCTTGACGTCGGCTATTTTCTGAATTCTCTGCAGCATATTCAAACCCCGGCGCCCTCTTGTGCGTCTCAGCGAGTCAGAGGAATCGGCAATATGCTGAAGTTCGTGAAGAATAAACTGGGGAATAATAAAAGCTCCGTCCAGAAAACCTGTCTCGCAAATATCAGCTATTCTGCCGTCTATGATGGCGCTGGTATCTATTATCATTACGTTTTCGACACTGCCACGACCTGTTAAAGATTTATAAAATCGGGCAAAAGTAAAGTTTTTACCGCGATTAACCCCTATAGCCAGGCCGGTGTATCCAAGAAGCACGTAACAGACAACGTCCAGATTTAAGTTTTGAATGCCCGGAATGTTTTTAAAAGGAAGCCCGAGAAGCCAGGCCGATAAAGTTCCGGTCAGAAGACCGGTGAGTCCACCCAGGAAAGTCCAGACCGTAAAACGTCTTAAAATCAGTTCGAGAGCTATGGCTGCGACCGGAAGCAGAAGTCCGATTAAAAGTCCGACTTTTAATTCATTTCCAGTGCCGCCTACCAGGTAGCCGATAAGTACCGATACAAGGATAAAGCCTATTCTTAGAACCATGTAAGTTTTAACCCCTCAGTAATGATGTTTATATATTTAGATGATAGTTGCAGTTATTATTCTGCAACCGATACGTAAAATTTTCTGCCCAGCCTGTTTACAAACATAAGTAGGGGGCCACCGCCTCTGCCTGCTGAGACAGCGTTGTCAAAGTCCCGAACACTCAGGGTTCTCTGCCTGTTTACCTCCTGGATTACATCGCCTTTTCTAAGGCCTGCTTCATCGGCAGGACTACCTGGGTCTACGCGTACAACAACCACGCCTTTCTCCTCGGGCGGCAGGCCAAGCTGACGCTGCACATCGCGTGAAAGCCCTATTACGCTTAGTCCAAGGCGGCTGTCTTTCTGCAGATCCCTCTTGGATTTTCGGGGAGATAATTTCCCATGCCCCTCGATTGGGAGTTCTGTGATTTTCGCATCCACGGTTTTTTTCTTACCGTTACGCAGTAACACAACACTAACTTTGCTTCCTGCAGTGGTGGAGGCGACGATATTTCTGAATGAGGAGACATCGTCAACAACCTTTCCATCAAATTCAAGCACTACGTCTCCGCGTCTTATTCCGGCTTTTTCAGCAGGACTGCCGGGCATTACATCGCCTACAAGTGCCCCACGGACCTCGGCAAGGCCGAAGTGATCCGCGATTTCAGGTGTAATGTCCTGTATTGTTACACCAAACCAACCGCGGCTGACCCTGCCTTCTTTAAGAAGTTGCTTCATCACTCTTTTGGCCATGTTGCTGGGCACGGCGAAACCTATGCCCTGGTAACCGCCGCTTCTTGAGAAGATGGCAGTGTTTATACCGACAAGTTCACCACCTATGTTCACCAGCGGGCCTCCGGAATTTCCAGGGTTTATAGCAGCATCTGTCTGAATGAAATCCTCGTAATCCGCAATGCCTACGTTGGCACGGCCGGTGGCGCTGATAATTCCCATGGTTACTGTACGGGCAAGCCCGAACGGACTGCCTATGGCAAGAACGAACTCGCCGACTTCGAGTTTTTCAGAGTTGCCCCATGGTACGGTAGGAAGTTCTTTTTCCTCTATCTTGATTACTGCAAGATCCGTTTTTGGATCCGTGCCGACAATCTCTGCAAGGTATTCTTTTCGGTTAAATAGTGTTACTTTTATTTCGTCGGCATCTTTGACTACGTGGTTGTTGGTTACTATCAGGCCGTCGGGCGAGACAATAACACCGGATCCCATGCTCTGCTCCTTGTAACTTCTTGGCTCTCTGTACTCCCGGAAAGGAGAGCCGAAAAAATCCCTGAAAAAAGGATCGCTGAAAAAAGGAGAACGTTCCCTGGGTTGCTGGTTAAAAACCTTCACGGTTGATATGTTAACGACTGCCGGCCCGACAGCCTTTACGATTTCTGAAAAAGCCCTGCCGGACTCAAGAAGTTGTTCAGGTACTTTTGGTACAGCGTATGTAGATACAGGTTTTTCCGGGTCGGGCCCCCCGGAGGAAAATTTATTGCCTGCATAAAAAGCCGTGGCTACTGCAAGTAGCACTATGAGTCCACCAATAAGTTTTTTCATCTCACCTCGAACGCTAAAGTGTAATAGTCTGAAATTATGTCCGGTCTTATCCGGCAGACCGAAAGAGATGGTCGAAGCCTCAAAGTTTCGTATCATTTTAGCAGTGAAGTTATTCTGATTTCAGTCTAAGTTCCCGAAGCTGTTTTGCATCCACAGGCGAGGGCGCATCGGTCAGAGGGCAGACAGCCTTCTGGGTTTTAGGAAAAGCAATTACATCTCTTATTGATGAGGCCCCGACCATAAGCATAACAAGACGGTCCAGGCCAAGTGCAAGGCCGCCGTGCGGTGGCGCGCCGTATTCGAGTGCTTCCAGTAGAAATCCGAATTTTGCATCGGCCTCTTTTTCTGCGATTCCGAGAACTTTAAGCATTTTTTGTTGCAGATTTTTTTGGTGAATACGTATGCTGCCTCCACCGATTTCGCACCCGTTAAGCACCAGGTCGTAGGAACGGGCACGCAGAGAGCCAAGGTTGTCTCCAGCGTTTTCCGACATTAAAGTAGCTATGTCTGCTTCAAAGGGTGCGGTAAAGGGATGGTGCATGGCTTGGTAACGGCCAAGCTCTTCGTCCCACTCAAGAAGGGGAAAACCGGTTACCCAGGTGAAACAGTATTCATTTTCCGGTATAAGGTTCAGCCTCTGCCCCAGCATAACTCGAAGCCGTCCGAGTGTTTCGGCAGTGGTTCCGGCTTTGTCGGCGACAAAAAGCATGATATCGCCGTCCGAAGCACCAAGTCTTTCAGCCATGGCCTTTAGTGTTTCTGCCTGAAAAAACTTGGCAATGGGAGAGTCGAACCCAGCATCCTTTACCTTGATCCAGGCAAGGCCTTTTGCGCCGTAAGACTGGGCATCTGCCGTAAGATCATCCATCTGTTTGCGCGAGTAACCGGCAATCCCGGGAGCACAGATAGCCTTGACCACTCCACCCGAGGCGAGGGCATCCAGGAAGACCTTAAAACTGCTCTCCCTCACGATATCCGCCATATCCTTAAGCTCCATGCCGAACCTCAAATCCGGCTTATCCGTGCCGAAACGCTCAATTGCCTCATGATAGGAAAGGTTGGCAATATCTCCAACTTCAACTCCAAGAACATCCTTGAACACCAGGCGTATCATTGCGCTGGTAAGTTCTATTACGTCTTCCTCGTCAACAAAGGTCATCTCCAGGTCGATCTGTGTGAATTCGGGCTGGCGGTCTGCTCTTAAGTCTTCGTCCCTGAAGCACTTTACCACCTGATAGTAACGTTCAAAGCCGGCAACCATAAGTATCTGTTTAAAAAGCTGCGGTGACTGGGGCAGTGCATAGAAATGTCCGGGATTCACTCTGCTTGGCACCAGGTAATCCCTTGCGCCTTCAGGGGTGGATTTATTTAAAACAGGAGTTTCTATATCAATAAAGTTCTGCTTGCTAAGAAAGTTTCGGACCAGGGAAACAACGCGATTTCTTATTAAAAGATTTTTCTGGATCGATGGACGTCTAAGATCCAGGTAACGGTGCTTAAGCCGAAGCGCCTCTGATGGCTCCGGACCTTCATCAATAAGAAATGGCAGTGGTTTTGACTCATTAAGGATCTTCAGGTGATGAGCAAGCACCTCGATCTGGCCGGTCGGCAGGGAAGCATTTTCTGTTCCTTCAGGTCTGCGCCTGACAACCCCTTTTATCAGAAGCACAAACTCATTTCGTATGCTGTGCGCCCTTTCATGGATGCTGTGCATCTCGTCATGGGTACCGTGCATCTCAGCATCATGCCCCTCGGCGCCTTCCGGGTTGAAAACAATTTGTGTGATGCCTGAGCGATCCCTCAGGTCTATAAATATCACACCTCCGTGATCACGCCGCCGCCATGCCCAACCTGCAAGGGTAACCTGCTGTCCTATATGTTCTGCCCTCAAATCCACACAGGCGTGTGTCCGTTTCATCTTTTTTTACCTTTCTCTAACTTTTGCCTTGATACCTTGCTTTTTTTTCGGGCCGGTCCTATTGAGCGGCTCAGCTTGGTTAGTTCATCCTGGCTCATTAATCTTGACTCCCCTGCTTTTAAACCGCCCAGGGCCAGCGGTCCTATACGCACCCGCCGGAGCCGCTGAACAAGGTGTCCAACCGCTTCGAACATACGGCGCACCTGGCGCTGCCTGCCTTCGTGGATAGTAATTTCGACCCACGAACCCCTGTCGCTTGCAGGAAGGGGCTTTACAATCGCCGGCGCAGTTATACCATCGTCAAGGCGAATTCCTCTTCGAAGACGGCTGATTTCAGAGTCGCTCAATTTCTCCCGAATCTTCACATGATATACCTTGTCCACTTTAGAGGAGGGATGCATAAGCCTGTTGGCCAATTCTCCGTCATTGGTCAGAATAAGCAGTCCCTCGGAGTGGTAATCCAAGCGGCCGACCGGAAATATGCGAACCCTGACGCCTTTAAGAAAGTCCATTACGGTTTTGCGGCCCTCGGGGTCTGATAGAGAAGTTATCACTCCCCGCGGTTTGTTCATCACAACGTATACCTTGGGCTCTGAACCGGAGATTTTTTTCTGCCCCACCTTTATGTGGTCTATAGCAGGATCGGCCTTTTCTCCTATAACAGCCACCCGGCCGTTTACAGTCACCAGACCCTCAGCGATCATCTCCTCCACCTTACGCCTGGACGCCACACCGGCATGCGCAAGGATCTTCTGCAAACGCTGCTTCATCAATATTTAGGCTAAAGGGTTTGGATTTTCGCCCTTAACCTTTAGCCCTCCTCGTTACTCCCATTCTATCGTGCCCGGGGGTTTGCTGGTGATATCGTAAACAACACGGTTTACACCGCGAACCTCGTTGATAATACGATTTGAGATGGCGCTTAAAACATCATAGGGGACCTTGGCCCAGTCTGCGGTCATTCCGTCAATGCTGGTGACTGCACGAAGGGCGACGACATTTTCGTAAGTCCGCTCATCACCCATTACGCCTACCGCTTTGATTGGCAGTATTACAGCAAAAGATTGCCAAATACTATGATACAAGCCGGCTTTTTTTACCTCTTCCAGAAGTATCTGATCAGCTTCTCGAAGCAGGGTTAATCTTTCAGGGGTTACTTCACCCAGGCAGCGTATGGCGAGACCCGGACCCGGAAACGGTTGACGACGACAGATCTCTTCCGGTAAATCAAGTTGAAAGCCGATCTCCCGCACCTCGTCTTTGAATAGTTCACGAAGCGGCTCTACTAATTTAAGCTTCATCACATCGGGCAGGCCGCCGACGTTATGATGTGATTTGATCACGGCTGAAGGTCCTTTAAAAGATACGCTCTCTATCACATCCGGATACAGGGTTCCTTGAGCAAGAAACTCTATCTCTTTGAGTTTTTCCGCCTCTTCTTCAAAAACCTTAATGAATTCACCGCCTATGATTTTGCGTTTTTTCTCAGGATCACTTACCCCTTTAAGCTTTGCCAGGAAGCGTTCCGCGGCCTGGACATGCACAAGGCGCATATTAAAATGGTTGCCAAAGGTTTCGACCACCTTGTCTGCCTCGCCTTTTCTAAGCAGGCCGTTGTCCACAAAAATACAGGTAAGCCGCTTGCCTATAGCCCGGTGCAGAAGAAGAGCTACAACCGAGGAATCCACACCGCCTGAAAGCGCACAGAGAACATCTTTGCCGTCTGTATGTCTGCGTATGTCTTCTAAAGCCGACTCGATAAAAGAGGACATCTCCCAGGTATCCTGGCAGCCGCATATGCTATGAGCAAAGTTATGAAGTATCCGGCTTCCCTCCTCCGTATGCACGACTTCGGGATGAAACTGTAGTGCATAAAGCCGTTTGTCCGGGTTTGAAATAGCGGCAACCGGAGCATTGCTTGTATGCCCTATGCCTTTAAAGCCGTCAGGCATTTTTTCCAGCCTGTCACCGTGACTCATCCAGACGATAGAAGAACTGCTTACTCCCCACAGCAGGTCTGAATCATCATCAACATGAAGTTCGGCTCTTCCGTACTCATGCCGTCTGGATGCCATTACCCTGCCTCCCATCATATGGGAGATAAGCTGCATGCCATAGCAGATTCCAAGAACAGGCACGCCCAGCTCGAATATTTCGGATGAAGGAACCGGTGCGCCCTGATCGTAAACACTGGCCGGTCCGCCGGACAGCACGATCCCTTTCGGGGCCATAGATCTTATTTTCTCTACCGGGGTGTTGAAAGGCATGATCTCCGAGTAAACCCTGCCCTCCCTGATACGGCGAGCGATAAGTTGGGTGTACTGGGAACCGAAATCCAGAACTAAAATAGTCTCATCATGCATGTAGAATAATTCCTAAGATAACCTGTAATTCGGTGCCTCTCGGGTTACCGTGACATCATGTACATGACTTTCCCTAAGACCGGATGGCGTTATTTTTATAAATCTGCCACGGCGTTGCAGGTCTTTGATGGTTTTGCAGCCGCAGTAACCCATACCTGAGCGAAGTCCGCCCACCAGTTGATGAATTGTTGCCGAAGCCAGGCCTTTGTACGGCACCTTTCCCTCGATTCCTTCGGGAACAAGCTTTCTAGCCTCCACGCCATCCTGGCCGTAGCGGTCTTTTCCACCCACTTCCATGGCGCCAAGAGATCCCATGCCGCGGTAACTTTTGTACGTGCGGCCCTGAGATAGTATTGTTTCACCGGGGCTTTCCTCTGTGCCGGCAAGAAGGCTTCCTATCATAACCGAATCTGCGCCTGCAACTATAGCCTTAACTATATCCCCGGAGTATTTAATTCCGCCATCCGCAATAATACGGATATCGCTGCCTTTTGCGGCATTAACACAATCCATTATAGCGGTAAGTTGGGGCACTCCTGAGCCGGCAACTATTCTGGTGGTGCATATGGAGCCAGGCCCCACCCCCACTTTTATCGCATTGACTCCGGCTTTGATAAGATCTTTAGTGGCCTCTTCCGTGGCCACGTTGCCTGCAACTATCTGGAGATCAGGGTAGCGTTTGCGAATATCCTTGGCAATTTGAAGTACTGCTTTTGAATGTCCGTGTGCTGTATCAATGGCTATTACATCCACATTGGCTTCAACCAGCATCTCAACCCGCAACATAGCCTCTTTGCCGACGCCCACTGCGGCTCCTACCCGAAGGCGGCCATGGGAGTCTTTACAGGAATTCGGGTATTTCCGGCGCTTTTCCAGGTCTTTAATCGTTATAAGGCCTATAAGATGTTTCTGTTTGTCCACTATCGGCAATTTTTCTATGCGGTGCTTATGTAGAATCGACTGGGCCTCTTCCAGGGTGGTTCCGGCTTTGGCAGTTATAAGTTTGCGGCTGGTCATCACCTCTGAAATTTTGCGGCTGAAATTTGTTTCGAACCTAAGATCGCGGTTTGTTAGTATTCCCACAAGCCGTTTATTTCTGCCTTTGACAACCGGTATGCCTGAAATTCTGTATCTCTCCATCAAGGCCAGGGCCTTTGAGAGTTTATCGTCAGGGTTTATAGTGACAGGAGAAATAATCATACCACTTTCCGATTTTTTCACCAGTTCAATCTCTGAGGCCTGCTGCTCAACCGTCATGGCCCTGTGCATAAAGCCTATGCCTCCTTCACGGGCCATGGCAATAGCCATGCGGGAATCGGTTACAGTGTCCATGGCAGCGCTTAAAACAGGGATATTAAGTTTTATGGACTTGGTCAGCTCTGTGGATACCGAAACCTCTGTAGGCAGCACATCAGACTTGGAGGGAATAAGCAGCACATCGTCAAAGGTCAGTCCGACTCTGATATTCTCATGGATCATTACTCTGACCTCCTACTACAAAATTGTTATCCGGATAATATAACATCCATATTTCCATATTGGCAACAATATGATTGTAACCACAGGCATGAAAATTTATTCCCGATGGGCGGGAACAATTTTTTAGATCAAAAATTAAGGTTACAATCAGGGTTTTTATGTTACGTTTTGAAAATCTTATCTGGCTATCGAGGAGGCGTTGAAGAAAACACGGCAGGAGATGACTCAGCTTTTTATGACTTATGATTCTTGTTGTAACTCCTTTTTCACCCTCCATTTAAGATATACGATTATGCCCGGTGTGGATCCCAGCGCGTAAGCTAGAAACCAGGCAAGAGATATTGAAGTAGCCACCTCGGGTTTGATGCCTGTAAGCCCAAGCAGCAGTACAAAAGCCCCTTCTCTTACACCAAGACCTGACATAGAGATCGGAAGAGCTGTAATAGTATTTATAATGGGTACAAAGAGGAAAAATTCTATAAGGGAGGTTTTTGCGCCGATACCTACGGATATCAGATAGACCGAAAATATACCTATCACCTGGACGGCAACAGACAGGCTGAAGCTTTTTATAAGTATAGAAGGAGAGTTCTTTAATTTTAGAAAATACTCATAAAGGTTTTTGACCTTGGAAAACCTTTTTCCTATTTGCAGGGTGAAAATAAGAAAGCTGAAAACTATAAAAACAAACGCTATAAGCGGAACAATCCATTCCAGTGGAATAGTCCATCCGGCATCCGCTCCCCTGATTTTATTTATTCCAAAGGGAAGAGCTACAAGGCCAAGGCTCAACATCGCTGCAAATCCCATATATCTATCGGCAAAGACCGAAGCAAGAGCCATGGTGCCGCTTTTGGTGTCTTTGTAGAGGTAATATGCCCTGACCGCATCACCCCCTACCATGCCCGGCAAGAGACGGCTGAAGAAAGAACCCATGATGTATAGAGAAAACAGCCGTAAACTGCTCAAACCGCTGGAGCCCTCTACTAGTGAAAGCAGGTATTTCCACCTGTGGCTCGATGTATAGACGGTCACTATATACAAAAGCATCGCTCCGAAAAAACAGGCGGGAGCCATGCTTCCAATCGTTGAATAAACCTCCTGGATTCCTGCTTTTTTCAGTACGAAATATAGGATAGAGCCGCTTATTGATAGCTTGAGAGATAATACCAGTAGTTTTTTTCTTTTCCCTGCCAAGGTCCTTTACCATCTGTTTTTATTGTGAGATGCGTATCAGATATCTTATTTTACCTGTTTTGATAGAGCTATGTCGCCGATTGCCTCTTCAACGATGTTCATCATTTGTTCAAGTTCAGCCATCGAAATAGAAAGCGGTGGCATCAGCACCAGTACGTTTCCGAGGGGGCGAAGTATAAGTCCCTTGCTCATAGCAGCGTAACAGACCTGCCAGCCCATCATCTCGTCCCAGGCAAAAGGCTCCTTTGATGCTTTATCCCGTACAAGCTCTACACCTGCCATAAGACCTGCGCTTCTGGCTTCACCAACCTGCCGGTAATTAGATGAAAGCCTGTCGAGCCTTGCCCTGAAGTATTTAATTTTTTCCTGAAGCCGTTCAAGAATATGTTCGGTTTCGTAGAGATTCAGCGATGCAAGGGCTACAGCGCAGGCCAGGGGATTGCCTGTATAGGTATGCCCGTGGAAAAAAGTTTTCAGGTCTTTGAATTCGCCCAGAAACGCCTCGTATATCCGGTCGCTTGCCACAGTCACGGCAAGCGGCATGTAGCCGCCTGTAATGCCTTTTGAGAGGCAGATAATATCAGGGGTTACATCCTCGTGCTGGCAGGCGAACATACGGCCGGTTCTGCCGAAACCGGTCGCCACCTCGTCAAGTATTAAAAGAACATCGTACTTGCGACAGGCTTCGGCCACTTTGCGTAAGTACCCTGTGGGCGCCGTAATCATGCCGCCGGCCGCTTGTATCATAGGCTCAAGTATAACTCCTGCCACCTCTTCATGGTGATCGCGAAGTATCCATTCAAGGTGATCGGCGCAGGCCAAAGCGCACTCTGGATGACTAAGCCCCAGTTCGCACCGGTAGCAGAACGGAGATGGTGCTTTTAAACATCCTTGCATAAAGATAGGGGCGAAGGTTGAGTGGAATATATCGACTCCGCCTACCGCCATTGCGCCAAGCGTATCCCCGTGATATGCGTTGTTTAAAGAGACAAAACCTGTACGGCTTTTAGCTGCCTGATGCTGTTGGAATTGAAATGCCATCTTCAAGGCCACTTCAACAGCGGTTGAGCCGTTATCGGAATAGAAAACCTTGCTTAGACCGGAGGGTAGTATATCAACAAGCCGGCCTGCCAGCTCAGCGGCAGGCGGATTTGTAAACCCCAGCAGGGTGGTGTGACTGACTTTATCAAGCTGTGCAACGGCTGCTTTGTCCAGCTCCTTCTTCCTGTGTCCGTGGATGTTACACCACATAGAGGAGATTCCATCTATGTAGGATCTTCCTTTTGTATCCGTAAGGTAAACGCCGGAGCCTTCGGCAATAATTACCGGCTCGTTTTTTACCCAGTCTTTCATCTGGGTGAAAGGATGCCAGAGGTGCTGCTGGTCGAGTTTTATAAGCTGCTCTTCTTTTACTGCTCTCACCTTGGAATAAAATCGGTCTTGGGACTTACCTTCTTAACAAATTCGGCAAGTAGCCTGGCTGTGTTTTCAAGGTCTTTGATCGCTATGATTTCCACCGGCGTATGCATGTATCTGTTGGGTACGCTCACCAGACCTGCGGCTACTCCAGAGCGGGTAAGCTGGATGAAGTTGGCATCGGTGCCTGTGGCCCGTGGAGCGCCTGAGACCTGGTAGGGGATTTTTTTTGCTTTGGCCGTCTTGGTAAGCATTTCGAACACCACATGGTTTATATTTGCTCCCCGTGCTATTACCGGCCCCTTATCCAGGCAGACATCGCCTACATGGGTTTTCTCTATGGTGGGATAGTCAGAGGCGAAATCCACATCACAGGCTATTCCAACGTGTGGATCTATTCCAAAGGCGCTGGTCTTTGCGCCGCGAAGACCTATCTCTTCCTGAACAGTGGCTACGGAATAAACAGCAGCACTGATAGATTCTTTTTTTAGAAGGCGCATAGCCTCCATAACTACAAATGTTCCCATTTTATCGTCGAAGCCGGGTGCTACAAGGTAGCCGTTTCTGAGCCTGTTGAAGGTTATCTCGAATGTGATCGGATCGCCTATACTTATGATTTTTTCGACTTCTTTCTTGTTTTTTGCACCAATATCAATCCAGAGGTTTTTTAAGGTAACGGTCTTTTTTCTCTCTTCCGGCTCCATGAGGTGTATGGGTTTTTTCCCGACGACACCAAGCACAGGTCCGCTGGATGTATGTATCTGCAGCCTCTGACCTGGAATAAGGTTTTCATCAAAACCTCCGATTGCGGCAAAATATATGTAGCCGTTGTCGGTAATATGCTTCACCATGAAGCCGATCTGGTCACAGTGGCCGGCAAGCATTATACGAATCTTGCCTTCAGGGTTCAAAATACAGATTGTGTTGCCGTGAACATCGGTCGTAATTTCGTCTGCTATGTTTTTCATCCACTTTCTTACAACACGAGCTGCCGGTTGTTCAAAGCCGGAAGGACTGGGAGCCTCGATAAGCTCTTGCAGAAACTTAAGGGATTCTTTTCTCATTAATAAAGTAGTTCCTTTCTTTTAATCAACTCTTTTAGTCAGCTACTCAACTCCTAGAGGCAGCTCCGGGCTGATCGCAAGGTTTGGCTTGATGGGTGCAAGGCTTTCAAGCAGGTCCTCAAGCACTGCCATGGCTTCCTCAACGTAAGCGTCGTCGTTTAGTTCATCAAGCCACAATTTTCTTTTCTCCTCTTCGCTCTGCTCTATGGCTTTAGGCTCCTTACCGTGGCTTGAGTTTGCACTGGTATGCTCGATTTTCTTCTCAAGTGCCCGGTTGGCCTCAAGGCGCTCGCTACGAACGTCATCTATGTTTAGTGACTGACGGGTATTTTCCTGCTTTTCGTGTGCCCTTTCAGAGTCAGCGGCAATATCAATAAAGTCCTGGTCCGACTGCACGCGTTGAATGCTTTTTGATCGGATAAAAGCAAGGTCGATAGGAGGAGTTTCAGTCCATTTGCTATAGGTTGCGGAACCGATTCTATCCCATGGAAGAGAATAATCCAGTTGTTGCTCGCCGGTTTTCAGATGCTCCAGTCTGTCTGGAAGCAGGATGTCCGGCACCACGCCGCGGTACTGGGTTGATTCCCCGCTTACGCGGTAGAATTTTTGAACTGTAACCTTTAGTGCTCCCAGGGGTTTGTATTTTTCCATGCTTTGAAGCGGAATGCTTCTGTTTAGGTCTATTAAAGTCTGAACCGTTCCCTTTCCATGGGTATGACGGCCGCCTATAATTATTGCCCGTCCATAATCCTGAAGCGCTCCGGCCAGAATTTCGGAGGCTGAAGCACTGAATTTGTTTACAAGAACAACCATAGGGCCGCTGTAGCTGATCTCAGGGTTGTCGTCCGCAAGAACTTTTATTTTGCCACCGCTGGTTTTTACCTGTACTATGGGGCCGGTTTCTATGAAAAGACCGGCTGTTTTTACAGCATCGGTGAGTGCCCCGCCTCCGTTGTTTCTCAGATCTAGAATCAGGCCGTTTATATCTTCGGATTTGAACTTGACAAGCTCTGCTTTTACGTCGTCGGTTGAGTTTCTTCCACTGCCTTTAGCTCCGTTTTTTTCAAAGTCCCTGTAGAAAGAAGGAATCTTAATATAGCCGAATTTTTGGCTGGATTTTTCGTCTGTCAAAATTGCCGCTTTTACAAAAGTTTCCTCAATCTGAACCACGTCACGGATAATCGGAACGATGGTTCTTGTTCCATCCGGCTTTTTAATTGTCAGCCTGACCTCCGTGCCTTTTTCACCCCTGATAAGGCTTACGGCTTCCCTGATGCGCATACCGGTGATATCCACAGGTTCAGAGTCGGCCTCCGCCACTTTGAGTATTATATCTTCTGCATGCAGTTGCCCCTGACGGTAGGCTGCGCTTCCAGGGATGATGCGTACAATTTTTATGTAACCGTCTTCCTCGCGGAGCAGTGCCCCAATACCCTCAAGAGAACCTCTCATGCTTATGTAGAAATCCTCCCTCGTTTCAGGCGGCATATAACCAGTATGAGGATCAAAAGCTTTGGCAATGGCGTTGAAATAGTTGTTGTAATGATCCCGTGCTGTTTCTTTAAGCATCCTGGAAAAAAGAGTTTCGTAACTCTTAAGCACTTTCTTTCGTGCTTCCTGCTGCAGGTTTTCCGGCCTGATTTTCTCCTGATTTTCTTCGTCTTTGCTGTCCTCTTGATCTAAGTTGTCTTCCTCCAGGCCCAGATAGGTTATTAAAACCTGAAACTTAAGGCTGTTCTTCCAACGTTTTCGCAGCTCTTCTTCGGTGCTGCAGAAGTTTAATTTGTCCGGGTCTGTTTCAAAAGATTCCTTTACCGAAAAGTCAAAGTCCCTGGAAAGAATCTCCCGGACCATATCGCGCACCTGCACAACCCTTTCTGCCTGGATTTTTGCAGCCACTGTCGGCAACTCCGGTTTTGCCTGGTTTATCTCGTCATCTATAAGAACAGAGTAGGCTTTCAGCTTCTCCACATCTTTTGCAAGCAGAAATCTTTTTTGGAAATCCAGCTGTTTCATATAAAGACCGAAAGCAGCCTTTGATAGAGAGTCGTTTATCTCTTTATGACTGAAATGAGTCCATGGAAGTTGCTGACCTAGAATATACGCCAGCAGTTTTGCGCGGTTGTAGTCAAAATCTCCGTGCTGCCTCTGGGGCTCGGTTGCACCGGCCGGAATGCTTATGCCGTATAGGCATAGCAGAGTTGTAAGCAGGATACGTTTAATAGTTTTTTTAATCATTGAATATTTTTTCCTGTAAGCCACGATCATTGGTGTTTTATTTCTTTTCATTTTGCACTTTGTTTTCTTAATTTTGCAATGATCAATGCCCTGTATCCACCAGGTAGTTTAATATGTTGCGGTTTAAAAGCCCTTTAAGTTGGCTATTTGGCACTTTTTTCCCCTGAATCAGCACCTTATGACTTTCACCCATTGCATTCGGCATAACAAGGGTACGGACCTGGGCTGCCGCCTTTAGAAAATCATTTTCCGGGAGTTTTTGGTGCATTTCTGTCAGGAGTTCGTCTATTCCCGCACTAATAAGAAAGCTGGATTGTGTGGTAAACCCGAGAGGTTCAAGTCCTGCTTCCTCTCCCCATTCCACCAGGGCTGAAAAATTTACATGAGCTGTTATATCCTGATGTCCCACGCGTTTCAGCGGCTCTTCATTGGTTTTGTGTTTGTGATAACAGATGAGTGTTCCTGTGCTGCGCTCCGGAGCGTAGTAATCATGTGTGTTAAAACCGTAATCCACTGTTATGACGTATCCTTCCCGGAATATCGAAGAGACATTCTTGATCCATCTTTCTGCGCTTAGGTTCAGCTCTGTACGAAAGCCCTGAGCCCGTTTTATGCTGTTTTTTGCAAAAAAAGCCTTAATTGCATCTGAAGAGCACGGGCCTGATTTCTCAACAAGCACTCCTTCCTCTTCAGTGACGTATATTTCGTTTAGTTCCTCGTTTTTATCAAATTCGACCAGGTGGACGGGAAACGAGTCCACAAGCTCGTTAGAAAACAGGCAGCCTGTCCCCTGTTGAATATTTTCAAGAATATTTTCAAGGCCGGTAACCCACTTTATACGTTCAATGTGCTCTGTAAGCAGTGCTTCCTGGCGTTTTTTTAAAAAAGGATTCAGCTCTACAATTATGTATGTCAGATTATGGTAGAGCTTGCTGTGACGTTTATGGATATGCCGGATAAAATCCAGGGCGAACAGGCCGACTCCTCCTCCATGTTCTACAAAGGTGAAATCATCGGGTTTGCCCATGATATTCCACATTTCGGCAACCTGATTTGCGATAACGGCTCCGAAAAGGTAATTAACATGTGATGATGTATAAAAATCAGCAGCCTGTCCTATATTTGTGATGGAAGATGTGTAATAACCGAGGCCGGGTTCGTACAGGGCCATGGACATGAAACGTTCGAATGTTATGGGCCCGTGGCGTTGTATTCGTTCGATGATACGTTTTTCAAGCTCATCCATGTAAATGTCGGGTGAAAGTGAAAGATATAAAGATATTTAGGATTTATGCTATTTCCAGCATTCTATCCAGCGCTCTTTTAGCCGGTACCCGTATTTCCTCGGGCACCTTGATCACTTGCGTATTGTTTTCGAGCGCAAAAAGAACGCTTCTCAAGGATGTTTTTTTCATATTAGGGCAGAGCATATCATTTCTGAGGGGATAAAATCTCTTGCCGGAATTTTCCAGCCTGAGCCTATAGAGAAGACCTGTCTCGGTTCCTATAATAAACTCCTTTGCATCCGATTCCCAGCAGTAGCGTAGCATTCCGGATGTGCTGGTTACGTGATCCGCCATTTCGCATACATCCAGGCGGCACTCAGGATGGGCGACAAAGACGGCTGCCGGATGCGCCGATTTTGCAGCTACTACGTCTACCTGTCTTATGCGGTCGTGTACGTGACAGAATCCATCCCATGTGATGATCTCTTTCTTGGTATTCTTTGCTATCCAGGCCGCAAGGTTACGGTCAGGAACGCAGATAACGCGGTCGGAATCGATTCCATCCACAATTTTTACACCGTTTGAAGAAGTGCAGCAGTAGTCGCTTTCGGCTTTCACATCTGCCGTGGTGTTTACGTATGAGACAACAGGCACGCCGGGATAGCGTTTCTTCATATCGCGAAGGGTGAATTTTTCGGGATATTCGTATGTAACATCGTTATAACCCGGGAAGTTCATCCTTAGTATACGGGGCTTGTCAACCGTAATCATATCGGCCATAGGGCAGTCGGCCTCCATGGCTGGAAGCAGCACTGTTTTATCAGGAGATAAAATCGATGCCGATTCTGCCATGAAATTCACCCCGCAAAAGACGATCACATCGCAGTCATAGGTAGAGGCTCTTCTGGAGAGCTCAAGAGAGTCTCCGGTAAAATCGGCTATTTCCTGCACCTCATCACGCTGGTAGTTATGGGCTAAAATAACCGCGTTTTTCTTCTGTTTAAGCTTCAGGATTTTTTCCCTTAGTTCGTCCAACGACATTAGAGTGTCTGTCCTTTGTTTTTGCTTCGCTCTTTATAGTAAGGGCGAGCAGGAGTATTGGTATAAAGAACCGTTCCATCTTCAAGTTTAACCCGGAAAATGGCCTCAACGGTCCTGCCGTATAAATGCTGCGCTTCTGTGGACGCAGGATTTAGCCTGCTTCTTCTACGGTCATACAAGGTTAATACCTTGTTTACGTAATGGCGGGTCTCGGGGTATGGGGGCAGGCTGCCGTATCTTTCCACCACCGAAGGACCGGCATTATAAGCGGCCAGTGCCAATGTTACATTGCCGTCGAACCTGTCCAGAAGGTAGCGCAGGTATCTTACTCCTGCATCCACGTTCTGCTCAATGTTGAACGTATCTGTTACCGCCAAGTCACTTGCTGTCTCAGGCATGAGCTGCATAAGGCCCTTTGCCCCCTTTTTTGAAATAGCGTAGGGATTATAGTCAGATTCTGTTTTCACAACGGCGCGCACCAGCCAATGGTCCACCCCGTATAAATTTGAAGTTCGTACAATAATCTGATTACAGAACTCCCTGGTGTACCTGCCGCACTTGGAGCTCTCAGGCACCCTGCGTACAGGTCCGGCCTTGAGCTTTTTCTTTTTGACATCCACATTAGTGGAGGCAACCGCTTTTAAAATCCCGGCCGTTGGAACATTGGTTAGATGGATAACTCCATTTGAATCCACAAACTTGTATATCTCGGCAGACAAACAGGCGGGCATAGCTAAAAAAAAGACAAGTGCTCCAGAAATGCGGAAGGAGACCATATATAATATAAAAACATATTTCTTCATAAAAACTCAAAAAAAACCAAAAAATAATTGCTTTCAGAGAAAGCGTGGACAATAAAGAGAAGAAAAGGGGTTCTTTTTTAGTCTTGAAGCGTTATGAACTTTTTTAAGCTTGGTTATATCTCCATAATCAGGTTGTCTATCAGCCTGGTTCTGCCTATACGCACTGCCAGGGCAAGGATGGCTTTACCATTGAGTTGTTTTAACCGCTCCAGAGTATCTGGATCTGCGGCTTCTACATACTCAACCTCTGCCATAAGCTCATTTTCAAGCACGCTCTGCATGGCGTCCGTCACTTTAGCCGCCTCAACTTTGCCGCAGGGCCGTAGCCGGAGTGCTTCTGCCTCGCCGGCCCTGAGAGCTTTTATTAGGACTGTTGCAGCAGTCCTTTCATCAGGTTGCAGGTAGGAGTTCCTGGAGCTGATGGCAAGGCCATCGGCTTCACGTACTGTCGGGCAGACCACAACTTCGACATCCAGATGTAAATCCCTAACCATCTTTTTTACTACCACTGTCTGCTGATAATCCTTTTGGCCGAAATAGCTTCGGCACTGTCCCACAATATTGAAGAGTTTTGCAACAATGGTTGCCACTCCTTTGAAGTGGCTGGGACGGCTTAAACCACACAGCCTGTTTGTTACCTGTTCCACATCAATAAATGTGGCGTACCCCTCGGGATACATATCGGAAGCTTTGGGATGAAAAACAAGCTCAACACCTTCGGATTTAAGGAGAGATATATCTTTCTCAAAATTCCTCGGATATCTCTCCAGGTCTTCGTCAGGCCCAAACTGGGCAGGGTTGACAAATATGCTTACAATTACGGTGTCATTCTCCTTTTTGGCACGACGCACCAGAGACAGGTGCCCCTCGTGTAGAAAACCCATGGTAGGAACAAAGCCTATAGAGGCTCTTTTTTGCCGCAGCTCCCGGCAGTAGGCCTGCATTTCATATGGAAACTTAATAATGTTCATAAGATATATTAATAAAATTGGTTGCGAACCCTTAAAGTTTTTCTATTTCCTGCATAAGTACGTTCAGTAGATCCTTCTCAGGCACTTTTCTAACGACCTTGCCTTTTTTGAAAAGTATGCCTATGCCTTTGCCGCCTGCTATGCCAACGTCTGCATCCTTGGCCTCTCCAGGCCCGTTAACCACACATCCCATAACCGCTACTTTGATCTGGTTGTTCATTCCTCTAAGTCGCGCCTCGACTTCTGAGGCGATACCCCGAAGTTGTATTTGACAACGTCCACATGTTGGGCAGGAGACTATATCTGGCCCGTGCCGGCGAATGTCGAGTGATTGTAGTATCTCGTATGCTACTCTGACTTCCTCCACTGGATCGGCGGTGAGAGAGACACGTAGAGTATCTCCTATTCCCTGGGCAAGAAGAATACCGAGCCCTACAGAGCTTTTAATGGTTCCGGTGAACGCCGGTCCTGCTTCTGAAATCCCTATATGAAGTGGATAGCGGAAGCGTTTGGAGAAAAGCCGGTATGCCTCCACTGTTTTATGCACATCAGACGCTTTTAGCGAAACCTTGATATCGGTAAAATTCATCTCTTCTAGTATTCGTATATGTTCTTCAGCACTCTCAACCAGTGCTTCCGGCCTGGAAGTTCCGTATTTTTTTAGAATACTTTTCTCAAGTGAGCCGGCATTTACTCCTATGCGGATGGCAATACCCTGCCTGCTGGCTGCCTGAACCACTTTTCGGACTTTGCTTTTATCTCCTATGTTGCCGGGATTTATACGAAGGCCATCCACGCCCTGTGCCATCGCTTCAAGGGCGAGGCGGTGGTCAAAATGGATATCAGCGATAATTGGTATAGATACACTCGCTCTTATTGCCCCAATAGCCTCAGCCGCTTCCATATCCACCACAGCCAGGCGTACCGCTTCGCAGCCTGCAGTCTCTAGGTGGTGAATCTGATTCACTGTAGCGGCTATATCACGCGTGTCGGTTTTTGTCATGGACTGGACTACAATTGGAGCTCCGCCGCCGATAGGCAGACCGCCCAGGTGAATTCTTTTTGTTCTTCTTCTACGTATCACTAAAGACCTTTTTAAGCTTTTAAAGACCTTTTTAAGCTTTTATTGATATTAATTATAATGGCTATTACTTATCTCAACGTTGGTACTTTTTTACTGCTCTGTTATGTTCCCTAAGGGTTTTTGAAAAGTGGTGCGTTCCGTCGTTTTTTGCTACGAAGTAAAGATAGTCCACATCCGCCGGATAAAGCACGGCCTTTATAGACTCCAGCCCGGGGTTGGCGATAGGTCCGGGTGGAAGACCCTTTATAACATATGTATTATATGGTGTGCGGCGCCTTATTTCACTGCGGCGTATCGGTTTTCCTGCGGAACGCACCCCGTATAGAATTGTAGGGTCGGCTTCAAGCCGCATTCTTTTTTTTAAGCGATTAAGGTAGACAGCTGCGATCAGTCCGCGCTCGGAATTTTCTCTGGCCTCCTTCTCCACTATCGAGGCAAGAGTAACTACTTGAAGAGTTGTCATGCCAGAGTCGGTTAGCTGTTTTTTAAATTCCGGCCCGAATACTTTCCGGAAGCGGTTAACCATTATTGTAATTATATCTTCCGGCCCTGCATCCACCGGTATTTTGTAGGTATCAGGAAACAGAAAACCCTCGAACGTGGGAGCATTAAATCCTAACTTTCCGGTTAACGATTGATCCTTTGCATAGCGCAGAAACTCATCTTTTGATGCAAAGCCGGCTTTTTCCACTGCCATGGCAATTTCTTCCAGGTTGTAACCCTCTGGCACTGTCAGGGTTATGGTTTCGGTCTCCCCATATCTCATTTTGTAAAACACATCCAAGGGAGTGGCGTTTTTAGGAATTCTGTATAGTCCGGGACGTACAGTTTTTTCGACCCCTGCAAAACGGCCGAGGATCAAAAGTGGAAACTCGGATTGGATCACTTCTTTTTCATGAAAAAGCGAAAGAGCCCGGCGATAACCGATACCGGATGGAATTTTAACATCTACTGTTGAGTCCCTGGGCGTGGTGTACAGGAGCGAAAGCGACGTATATATTGTAATAAAGGCGAAAAAGCCTGCCGCTATAACTAAGGCGCCTTCTGTTTTTAACGTGTTCACGCTTTTAGTTTCGTGCTTTGAAGCCGGGGCAGCCTTCAAACCCGGAGCACCCACCCGCTTCTTTTCTGAGCTTGCACTTTCCATTAGCACATATGCCGGCCGGCTCCGAAGCGGCTTTGTTTTTGAGATCTTTGTCACTGCTTGAATTAACCATACAATGTTCGCCTGTAAGGTGGTGAGAACGGTTTTTCTTTTTCTTCCGGATTTCCATAAGTTAAGGGGTTTCTTATGTATTTTTTTGATTATACCCTAATTTTTTATCAGATAGAATTTTTCTTGCCAATTCTACCGCTTCCTGCCGTGAGTTGATAGATCCTTTCAGGTATGCCTGGTCCACATTATCTAGAATTTCACCAATAACAGGTGACGGGTCTATTGCAAACTCCATAATTATATCGTCTCCTGTAATAAGTCTAGGGTTATTCAGCCTTGGAAGAACCTCCTGGTGATATATCTGCATAAGATGTTGCACCGCTGCAAAGAGGGCCTTTTGCGTTTTGGTTGTATACTTTGTGATCGCCAGATTGAAAACAACAAGAGCATATATGTCGTTACCCAACTGCCGGATCAGTCGAACCAGTAGTGTTTTTCTTTGATGGTCTTGGCTTTCCAGCAGTTGCTGTACCTGGGACTGTCTGGGAATGATCTGTTCCAGGTAACTGATCTCTATGCGCGAGATTTTTAACCTGGCGGCAACTCTTCGGACAAGGCTGTCTGCTTCGCTCAATGACTTTGGCCTTTCAACATCATATAGAAGAACGGCCAACTTTAAGAGCAAACGATGTTTAGGATCTCTAAAATAAGTTTCGATTGGTAAAGAGTCCTCGAAATGTTCATTAAGATTACTAAGAATTCCTTCGACTTCTCTGTAGGCCGCCTGTCGAGATTCTCTAGGTAGAACGTTTGGTACATGTTTGCAGGTGGTTCCGCTTTTGGAAAAGATCCATGGCAGCAGGCCGGTCTCTGCCATTGCCTCAACTGTTTGGCTGCTGTTGCTGCATGCCAGGATGGCTTTTAGCTCTGTGAAGATTCGCTCTCCGGCAATACCGGTTATGAGGTGTGCATGACGTTTGATCGCTTGTGCTGTTTTTTCTTCTACTGAAAAACCGAGTACTGCTTCGATCCGGAAGGCCCTAAGGAGCCTTAGAGGATCTTCACAAATGTTTTTTTCAGCTATCATGCGAATAATGCCACTGTTTAAGTCAGCCAGGCCGTTACAGGGGTCTATTATTTGCTTATTAAGGTTTACTGCCCTGATAGGAAGTGCAATGGCATCAATTGTAAAATCCCTGGCCTTTAGATCATTTTCAAGTGACTCGGCTCTAAGGTCGGAAAAGTCCAGGTGTTCCCCGTTCTGCACTACACGGACGCTTTGAAACTCTTTGCTTAGAACTACCAGGCGGGCTCCTGCCTCGGCGGCGAATGTCCGGGCCAGCCTCATGCTGTCACTTTCAACAGCCACGTCTATGTCTGAAGGGAAGTTTCCAAGCAGAAGGTCCCTGACCGAGCCTCCTACAAGATAGAATTTTTCAGAAATTCCACGAGTTTCGCTCCAATTTCGAAGCTTCTTTAGAAGGTTGTGCCTGGATAGCAGCATTAATTTAAGGAACAGGTATCTGATTCTGTTAAGATTTTGAGTTTATTGTCCATTTCGATATCCTGTTTTATCTCCTTATGGCTGTAAAAAGCTCTACGGTTGACTGTGTATGCTTAAAAAGGGTATTAAACATAATCATGAGAATAATCCGTTTTACTTTTATAATACCTTTTTTACTCTTCTTCATCGGCTGTGCATCCATAATGGCCGATCCGATGAACAGGCCGCCTGCAGAACTACTGAAGGAGGCTAGAAAGGAGTTTAAAGATAAAAACTTCGAAAGAACGCGGGAACTCCTGGAGGCGCTTAAAGCCAGGGATGCTGAAAAAAAATACTATGTAAATGCTCTTATTTTGATAGCAGACTCTTATTTTGCCCAAGGAAAACATATGGAGGCTGCCATAGAGTACAAGGCTTTTCTGGACCTTCATACCTATCATAAAAAGGCTCCTTATGCCCAGTATATGCTGGCTCTTAGCTATTTCGAGCAGATAGATTCTGTTGATCGCAGTTTCGAAAATATTTTAATCGCTAGAAGAGAGTTTCATAATCTTCTAAAAAGGTACCGGAACAACCGGTATCGTAAGTCTGCGTTAGCAAAAATCGTCAAGTGTAACAACCTGCTTGCAGAATACGAGGATTATGTTGGGTCGTTCTATTTAAAAAAAGGTGCCTATAGGGCGGCTATTGGCCGATTTGAAGGTCTTCTTAAAGATTTTCCTGAGTCCACAGTGGAAGTTGATGTGTTGCTTAAACTTGGACGGGCTTACAAAGAGATGGACAATACCGGCAAGGCCGGGGAAATATTGTCTTTGCTGGTCTCCAGGTATCCTTCGAGCAAGCAGGCTGCCAGAGCCCGTGAGATCCTTGATACATTATCGTTATCCCCCTAATGTCCTATTACCCGGCGTTCCTTGATCTGGCAGGAAAAAAAACAGTAGTGGTCGGCGGCGGCCGTGTTGCAGAGAGAAAAGTGCGTTCTCTTCTTAAAGCAGGGGCCAGTGTGGTTGTGATAAGTCCTGCAATTACCGCCAGGCTGAAAAGACATGTTGAAAAGGGGAACGTAACTCATATAAAACGGCGTTATCGCAGGGGCGATCTGAAGAGTTCCTTCCTGGCTATTGCGGCCACAGACTCTAAGGATGTTAATATGCGCGTGGCGCGCGATGCACCGCTGCTTTGTAACGTGGTTGATTGTGCAGATCTTTCAAATTTTATCGTGCCTTCCAGCATAAACAGGGGTGCCCTTCTGATTGCGGTATCCACAGGAGGTATCAGTCCGGCTTTGGCGCGTGCTATACGACTTGAACTGGAGGATTTCTACGGTCCTGAGTTCAAGAAGTATCTAGGCCAAGTAAAGATTAAGAGAGAAAAGGCACTTAGAGAAATTTCCGATCCGCTTGAGAGAAAACGCTACCTGAAGGCTCTTGGAGCCCGGTGCGTGCCGGATAAAATCCGGGGAAAAAAGTGAGAGATGGTGGAAGAGGGAGTTAATGGACATCTTAAGTCAGATAAAATCACTGTTTGACTATTCTTTTCTGAATGTAAGCCTAAGCAGAATTACCTTTGCCTTCCTGGCCTTTCTGGGAATCCTGATTCTTCGCCGAATGTTTACCAGAATTGTCTTTGGATTTGCAAGGATATGGACCAAGAAGACAAAAACCAAGCTGGACGACAGCCTCCTTGATACAATAACCCCGCCTGTAAGGCTTCTTTTTGTAGCCCTTGCCGTATGGATTTTCGGAGTAATTCTTCGATTGCCTCCTGATGCGGCTGATTTTACAAGACACTTAATCCGCTCTATTGTGGCTTTCTCGATTATATGGGCGGCATACAGGGCGGCCTCTGTGCTTTCTTCCATGCTGGAGAGTCTTGCCAGAAAGACCGAAACTACTCTGGACGACTACATGATGCCTATTCTTCAGAGGTCCATCAGAACACTTGTTGTCGCGCTCGGTGTGGTGATCCTGGTGCAGGAGTGGGGCTACGATGTGGGAGGCCTGGTAGCAGGGCTGGGCTTAGGCGGCCTGGCCTTTGCCCTGGCGGCCAAAGATACGGTGTCTAACTTTTTCGGATGTATGATGATTCTGGTTGATAAACCATTTGTGGTAGGTGACTGGATAAAAACGAATAATGTCGAAGGCACGGTGGAAGAAATTGCATTTCGTTCTACGCGTGTACGCACTTTTGCTCAGGCGCTTGTTACAGTGCCCAATTCTATGATGGCATCCGACAGCATTACCAATTGGAGCCGAATGGGAAAACGGCGCATAACTTACAAGCTTGGCGTTACTTACTCCACTAAAAGGAGCCAGATGGTTGAATGCCTTAATCGCATAGAAGATATGCTTCGTAAGCATCCTGAGATTCACCAACAGACTGTTTTTGTTGAATTTACTGATTTTGGTGATAGCGCTCTCGAGATATTCCTCTATTTTTTCAGTAAAACAACAGTGTGGGGCGAGTACCTAAAAGTTCGTACTGATGTGAACCTTAAAATTATGGAGATAGTCGAAGATCTTGGCATGTCTGTTGCCTTTCCTTCACGTAGTCTGTATCTTGAAAGTACTCCCGTAACTTATGAGACTTTGGCGGAATTAAAGAGATTTAGAAAGAAGTCCGAGAAGGAAAAAAACAAAGAAGAAGACAAATAAAAGCTTGACAAACATCAGTCATTCTGTTAAAAACGTTTGTATGTCAATTTTAGATCCATTCTCTGAATTGCTCTCATTTTTTAGAAGCCAGCGGATTGTCGGCCTGGATATAGGCTCGCGATATATCAAGGTTATAGAGATAAAAGATACATCTAAAGGTTTTCAGGTCGAGCGGTTTGGTATAATGCCGATAGAACCCGAACTGATTGTTGATGGATCGATACTTGACTCTCTTCGAGTTGTTGATGGCCTTAAAGCTTTATTTCAAAACACCGGAATCAAGACTAAAAACGTAACCATTTCCGTATCGGGGCATTCATCTGTCATTATAAAAAGAATAACGCTACCTGAAATGACAGAGGATGAGTTGACGGAATCTATCCGTTTCGAAGCCGAACAATATATTCCATTTGATATTGATGATGTAAACCTGGACTTCCATATACTGGGTCCCACGGAAGAGGCGGACCAGATGGAGGTTCTCCTTGTCGCTGTCAAAAAGGACAAAATCAACGAGTATGTATCGGTTGTGCAGGAGGCTGACCTTACCCCGGCTGTTGTGGATGTGGATGCTTTTGCCCTGGAGAATGCTTACGAGATTAATTACGACATTGAGTCGGAGCAGAACGTGGCTCTGGTAAACGTGGGGGCAAGTCGTATCAATTTGAATATATTAAAAAGCGGGGTTTCGGTTTTCACTCGTGATAGTTCGGTTGGCAGTAATATTCAGACAGAGGCGATCCAGAAGGAGCTGGGCCTTACTTTTGAGGATGCGGAACGCCTTAAGCATGGGGAAACGATAGAGGAAGTTTCGGAAGAAGATGCAGATGCGATAATCCAGAATTCATCCGAAGACATAATTAACGAGATTTCGCGTTCCCTTGACTACTTTAAAGGAACCTTTATGCATGAGGATGTTCATAAAGTGATGCTTTCCGGTGGATGTATTTTGATAAAAGGCTTTCAGCAGAGGCTGGCTGAGCTTACCGGCATGGAAGTTGAGATGATAGACCCATTTCGTAACGTCCGAATAGGAAAGACACTGGATAAGGATATGCTGAGGGAAGTCGCTCCCCAGCTGGTAATTGCTATGGGTTTGGCAGTAAGGAGGATTGGGGACAGATGATCAGAATCAATCTCCTTCCTGTAAAAAGGCGAAAGAAACCCATTCCTGTTCCTCCTTTTATTGGCGCTCTGGTTGTGATACTTTTTTGTACTGCTATCGGGCTTGCTTACACTTCCTCTTATTTAAATAAAAAAATTAAAAGTTATACGGTACAAAGGCAGAACAATCAAAAAAAGATTGCTGAACTGGATAAACAAATCAGAGAGGTTCAAAACTACGAGGCGAACAACAAGGCATTTGAAGAAAAGAAAAATATAATAGAACGGCTGCAACAGACTCAGAACGCGCCGGTCCGCCTTATGGTTGAGATGGTATCAAGGGTAACAGGCGGTGTTTGGCTTGACTCCCTGGAGGAAAACAACTGGCTGATTAAAATTTCGGGCAAAGGTTTTTCAAATGCCGAGATTGTAACTTTTGTGGATAGCTTGAAAGGATCAGAGTACTTTTCGAATGTTGTGCTTGTTGAGACAAAGAAGATTAATATTGAGGATGTGCCTGTCTACTCTTTCAAGATTATGATGCATATGAAGGTTTAATGGGGTTTTATGGCTGCTTTGGCATTAAAAACAGATTTCAACCTTAACTCTATCAACAAACTGCCCGGCTGGGTTCAGATAATTATCGTGATTCTGGCTCCGGTCTTGCTTGTGGTAGCGTTCTACTTTGTTCAGTATCAGCCGAAAAATAAGAAAATAAACAGTCTGTTAATGCAGATACAAAAACAGGAGAATGAGATCAGCATTAAGGAGACAAAGGCGAGACGCCTGGTGGTGTTGAAGGCTGAAAATGAATGGTTGCAGGCACGGTTGAAGGAACTCCAGGAGCAGTTGCCGGAAGAGAAAGAGGTGTCCGGTCTTTTACGTCAGATTTCGGATCTCGGTCTGGCATCAGGACTTGAAATTATTTCCTGGATTCCGGGACAGAAAAGGACGAATCCTAGCGGGCTTTATGATGAGATTCCGGTAAAGGTTGTCGTTACAGGCGGATATCACAACCTGGGAAGATTTTTTAGCCAGATAAGCGCTATGACCAGAATAGTTAACATTTCGGAAATTAAGGTCTCCGACAGTAAAAAACAGAGTGAAAATGCTGCTGCCGGAAACCTGCTTGACGTACAGTTTGTAGCTACCGCTTTTGCTGCAACATCCAATACAGGGCAAAGTGGAGGGGGTACACCTTAGGCATGGCGTGGGCTAAAAAAAGTGATATACTTCTGCTCCTGTTTAGTATTATAGTTGTATCCGCGTTATTTTTTCCTGGATGCGAAGCGAAAAAAACAACACCTGTTGTAAAGCCTGCCGCAAAAAAAATGGAGCCGGAACTTAAGTTTGACCCGGCTGCGAGAGCAGCTGAAATAACAAACAGGGAAACTCTCTCCTACACTCATGCCGGAAAACGCGATCCATTTAAAAGCCTTATTAAGGCTGTTGCTCCGGCTGATAGGAAAAAGAAAAGGGTAACCAAGGGGCTCTCGCCACTTGAAAGTTACGACATCAGCAGCTTTAAGCTTATTGGAATAGTCGCAGTAAAGGATGGAAATGTCGCGATGCTTGTTGCCCCTGATGGAAAGGGCTTTATGGTGAGAAAAGGAACCCATATAGGCTTGAACAATGGAGAGGTGACAAAAATAAATCTTAATTCTGTGCAGATAGTCGAAATGATAGAAAATTATAATTATAGGGGTGAAATAGAGGTGACACCGCAGACCACGTATTTGGAACTCCGAAAAGAGGAGGAATGATGAAGAATAGATCCCGGTCTTTCTTTCTGCTTTTTTTTCTTATTTTTGCTTTTGCCGGTTATGGCTCGGCAGGCGCTCAGGTGGAAAAAACTCCTGTTGTATCCCAAGGTCCTTCGATCAAAAGCGTTAAGGTAATCGACAAAAGCGACAGACAAATTATTGACATAGAAGCAGACATGCCGCTTGTTTTTACAATGTACAAGCCGTCTGATCCTTTTCGTGTTGTTGTGGAACTTACGGCAGCCAACTTAGGTGAACATACGCAGAGAATCCTGGTTGACAAGGATTCCATTTTTGAAATAGTTCCTAAACAGATTAAAACTCCATCGCCTATGGCCCGTTTTGAGATTGGCTTGACGGCTCCTATCGATATTGCGCCCAGAATCGAGGGAAATCATCTATTACTGGAAATACCAAAGTCTCAGTCTCTTGCGGCGGCAGTACCTGCTTCTCCACCTGTAGCAGAAGCAGAGAGCGTACCAGCGATAGAAAGTGTATCGGCGATAGAAGAAGAATCTCCAGCGCCTGAAACTGAAGCTCAGGCCTTGTCCGGTATTGTCGCTGTAGCAGCAAAACCGAAACATACGGAAGAGGCGGATCAGACTTCGCCTGCCGATGGTCTCTCGTCCGACCAAGGTGTTCACGGCGGGCAGGCCGAACAAGCCGATCTTGCCGCGGCCGAAGAAAATGCTCAATCTTCAGCCGAGGTTGGAGCTGTGGTTAAAGAGGAAAAAGTGGCCGCTTCAGCCGAGATTGAAAATGCCGGTGCTCCGGCCGTCTCTACTATCACAGGTATCACGGTTGGGAGTTTTGACGGTCGGGTTAATGTGGAAATTGCTACTGATAAAGAAGTAGAGCCTGATGTTTACGCTGTTGGTAGAAGACGTATTATTGTGGATGTTCCTGGGGCATCTCCGGCGGTAACCGGTGCTGTTGAGTCTGTAGTTTCACCTATAAAGGCAATACGGGCTGGAGCTTACAGGGATAAAACAAGAGTAGTGATCGACCTTTATGAAACAACCGAGTATGATGTTAGCACAGGACCGGCAGGTATTATTGTTTCTATAGTTCCGCCTGCTGCAGTTTTTGATGCCACCACGGTTGAAGCAGGTTCGGAAGTGGCAGTAGTGGAAGAGCCAAAGGATCTAACTAAAGATATCGCTCAGGTAGAAGCTGTGCCACTGGCAGATAAGGCTATGACTCATGCCGGTAAGAGAATATCTCTAGACTTTCAGGATGCCGATGTGGTTCAAATACTCAGGTTATTGGCTGACGTTGGGGGATACAACCTTGCTATTCACCCTGAAGTCAAAGGACGAATTCCTAGTTTGAATCTTAAGAATGTTCCCTGGGATCAAGCTTTGGACATTGTTCTTAAGTTGTCCGGACAGAAGAAGGTGATCGAGGGTAACATTCTTAGGGTTGCTCCACCGGAAATTTTTGCCAGTGAACAGGATACTGTTGCCAAAAGCAGGGACTCTAAGCTCAGAGCCGGAGAACTATATCAGCGTGCAATTGCATTAAACTATGCAAATGCACAGGATGTTTATACGTCACTTAGGCAGGGTAAGATAATGACAACAAGAGGGCGTATAAGTGTGGATAAAAGAATGAATATGATAATCATTCAGGATGTCCAGGAAAGCATAGATAAGCTGATGGACCTTGTCAAAATAATAGACATTCCCAAGCAGCAGGTTCTGATAGAAGCCCGGATGGTCACCATAAGAACCAGCACTGCAAAGGATCTGGGAATCGACTGGTCTGGAACATTGAATTTGGATGCCGCTCATGGCAACCCTACCGGTGTGCAGTTTCCAAACAGGATAGGTGGATCTCTGGCAACCAATGTGGGATTTGGAGGCATAGACCCGAATATGTCCATATCCCTTGGAAGTATAGCTGATGCTCTTACCCTGGATGTACAGCTGGCTGCTTTAGAGGAATTAAATGGAGGCAGAACGCTTTCGAATCCCAGAATAATGACCATGGACAATGAAGAGGCAGAGGTTAAGCAGGGTACGCAAATTCCGTATAAGTCGGTTTCCCAGGAGGGCACACAGACAGAGTTTGTTGATGCCACTTTGAGTCTTAAGGTTACGCCTAAGATCACGCCAGGCGGATATATTCAACTGAAACTGCTTGTTACCCGCAACGCAGTTGGTGTTAATACGCCAGATGGTCCCAGCATTGATTTGAACGAGGTGACCTCGCAGGCGCTGGTTAAGGATGGGGATACAATAGTGATAGGAGGGATATACACCAAGGACTTTACCGAGCGTGAAACTAAAATCCCTATTCTTGGAGATATTCCAGGGTTTGGCTGGCTGTTTAAGTCCAGCAGTAAAATTGATGAGATTACTGAGCTGCTGATTTTTATTACGCCACGAATCGTGAAAGAGAGGGGCTTGAAATGAGGTTTTTAACCGGGAAAAGGTTGCTTGCTGTTTCGTCTGTTTTTATTCTCTGTTTATTGCCTGTGTTTTTTGTAGGATGCGGCAGCGGATGTGGAGGAGATGTTGCTCCGGATGGATCTAAGATAACAATATTTCCTAAAGACTTAAAGATTTCTGACGGCAGTAGTTCTGTTACCACCACTACCCAGGATTTTACTATCAGTGTTCACAATGCTGATGGTATGCCCCTAAATGATGTTGAATTGGTAGTGGGTGCAAACGGTCAGGAGTGGGGTGTGGCCCAGATGATGACGACCGGCAACTCTAATCTTTCTAATCCTGCTACGGTATGTACAGGAGATGATGGAACATATACGGTTAGACTCCAGCTTCTAAGCGGTGCTGGTATGGTATATAAGTTTCAGCTGGAGGCGACATCCGGTACGGCTGGTGGACTGGCCAAGATAGATGTGAAAGCTCTTGCTACAGCAGGTGGTGGTGGAGGATAAGAGATTCCATCTTTATGTTACCGCGTCTAAAGTTTTTTTAAAATAAGGAGATTGTCATGCAAAATAATTGCGAATTTATTAATAATAAACTAAAAAAAATCCTGTTTTTATTGATGATTCTTGCAATCTCTGCTTGCGGCAATAACAATTCGTCCTCTGCGCCAACTGGTGAGAGTGCTTTAGGAGGTAGTGATGGTGATGGAGGCGGGACGACCGTAACAGTCGGCACGGTTACAGTTACGGCAGGTTCTGCCCAGGTATCGGTAGGTGGAACAACAATTGTGACTGCTACAGTATTGGATACCGACGGAAACAGCGTCCCGGACGGTACGGTAGTCACCTTTTCCTTGGGCGAGACAACATATGGAAGTCTATCAGATACTCCTGGAACCATAACTGCAACAGCTTCCACGTCTGGTGGTCAGGCTACAGTAACATTTACCGCTTCCTCAACCAATGCCGGCACGGCTGTTGTAACAGCAACTGCAGGAGATGTTAGCAGTACGGTAAATATTGCAGTAATAGGCGCGGTAGGGTCGGTCGAAGTTACAGCAACTCCTGCTGAAGTGATAGTAGCCACCGGGCAGTCAAGCGTTTCAGCTACTGTTTTGGACACTGACGGCGGACCCGTAGCTTCAGGAACCCAGGTCACCTTTTCTGTGGATAATTCTGCCCTTGGAACCATAACTCCCAATGCTAACACTGACGACAACGGCATCGCAAGAGCAACATTTACGGCTGGTTCCAGTACGGCTGGTGTTGTTACTGTTACAGCCACTGCTGGCGGACGTAGCAGTACTGTTCAAATTGCAGTGAATGGCGCCGAGACTGGAAGTATATTTTTTACTTCGGCTGACCCCTCGGTTATTGGCATAAAGCGTGTCGGACAAGGTGAATTCTCTACTATAAAGTTTGCTATTAAAGATATTAATGGTTACCCGGTACTTGACGGAGAAGCCATAGATGTCTGCTTGCTGGTACACCCATCTGGAGATGCCGGTCTCACAGGTCTACTTCCGGTCGACGGAGGTGAGTACATTAACGAGGATGATAACGTAATAGAGGGATGGACAGATGCAAACGGAAACGGATGCTATGATACCGGCGAGGCATATGACGAATCAAACGATAACGGTCGGTACGACAGCCCTTTTCATGCCACTGTTTCCACGGTGGATGGTGAAGCAACCGTATACCTGCACAGCGGAATACAAGCCGGGACGGTCACGTTGCTTGCCACTGTAGTTGATACAGGAATATCATCAGTTACATCGATACTTTCAATAGGTGGTGGGATTCCAAATTACGCTAGTTTCTCTGTAGCAGCACGTCCTCTTAATGTTGAGGGCTTTGAATTGTTTTATGACATAACATCGGAGATCACTGTGGGGGTTGCAGATCGCTTCGGAAATTCGAATGTACTTGAAGGAACCACTGTGTCATTTATGACTGAAGCCGGCGCAATTCCAAGCGCTAATACTCTTGACAGCAATGGGATAACTACCGTAACGTTCAGAACGCAACGTCAATTTCCGAAAGATGTTGTACCTCAAACGTGGGAAACCCTTTTGTTTAAAAATGTATCAGAGGATTATGGTATAAAAGTTCCATGTCTTCCGCCGGATCCGTTGCCGGATCCGCTGCCGGATCTTGAATCGACAGACCTGCCATGCATTCCGCTGGATCCAATGCCTGATGAACCGGTGGCGGGTCAGCCGCGTGACGGTCTGCTTTCAATTACTGTAAGCATAAATGGAGAAGAGGCTTTTGTTGACTGTGATGGAAACGGTGTGTATGATGATGCTGATGTAGACTGCGATAAAGACGGCACCTCTGATGAGGCTGAACCTTTTACAGATACTCCTGATGAGATATTTATAGATTACAATGACAATGAAACATGTGATGATGCAACAGGACTAAATGATCCGGTTGAACTTTATCAAGACAAAAATGGGAATGGAGTATGTGACGATGTAAATGGCCAATGGGATGAGGCAAAAACTCTGTTTAGAATGATGCCCCTTCTTTATACAGGAAAGCCATACTATTATAGATTTAGCGTGTTAGGCCAAAACATAGGTGACTGTACGAATCCAAGTATAGTTAATGCTTGGAGTCCTCCAGGGTCTTTTACTATTTGTGATGGAGAATCGTTTCAATTTAAAGTTCTGGTTTCTGATCGTCACCTGAATCCACTTCTTGCAGGAACTACGATCAAGGTGGCGGCAACCGGTGATGTGGATCTATTTGGTATGACTGAGGTGAAAATTCTTGACACCAGTACACCTGGTCCTGTAGAGATGTTCTTCTTCGTATCGGATAAGACTCCTGATGACACTGATCCCCCTAAACCGTTCACATTAACGGTTACTGTCACATGGAAGGGTGATAAGTACGAAAATCCTATTCGTGGCTTGGTTGATTAATTCGTATTAACCATCAAAAAAACATAATCACCTTCCCCATCAGCCCTTATCCCAGGGCTGATGGGGAATAGATTTTCCTGCTTATCTCTCCGGTACAATCGACTAATCCCCCCCCCCCAAAAAAAAAGGGGGGGAATTAGTGACGCCTGCACTCCTGCTAGTGAAATCTACTCACTTCGGCTTGTAATTTCAATAAGGTGAAAGCCGAACTGAGTTTGAACCGGGCCGTGAACTTCGCCGACTTTTTCGCTGAATACAACCTGGTCGAACTCCTTAACCATCTGTCCAGAGGTGAACTCACCCAGGTCACCTCCACGTTGACCGGAAGGACACTGAGAGTGTTCCTTGGCTAGTTCGGCAAAATCAGCCCCGTTTTCGATCTGTTCTTTGATGCTTTCACATGCATCCTGGGTGTTAACCAGAATATGCCGTGCTGTGGCTTTAGTCATGACTGTCTCCTTTTGTCTTGTGATTAGTTTTTTTGCTGTTATAACCTTAAAGGTTATAAGTTTTACCTGTTGCGCTTTATGGCAGAGAAGCTTTAAGCGAGAACTGCTTCCAATGCCTCGTCAATTCTCTGAAGTCCGATAATATCAAGCCCATAAGTTTCATTCAACCTGCTCAAGTTGTTCTGAGGTATGATAACCTTTTTAAAGCCAAGTTTGGCTGCCTCTTTTATTCGTGCTTCGGCTTGAGGCACTGCTCTTAATTCACCAGAAAGACCGATTTCTCCAAAGACGACCGTATCTGGAGGTATAGGCCGGTCTTTCAGGCTGGAGGCGGTGGCGACTGTTATACCCAGGTCGGTGGCTGTATCATCCAGCTTTATGCCGCCTACCACGTTAATATATACATCCATGCCAACTATCTGAATGCCAGCCCTTTTTTCCATAACGGCAAAAAGCAGGTTGCTGCGGTTGGAGTCGATACCGAGGGCCGTACGACGTGGAATGCCCAGCGCCGAGGGCGAGGCAAGAGACTGGATTTCGACTATAAGGGGACGGCTTCCTTCCACCGAAGCTGTAACGACGGCACCCGGCACATTCAGCGAGTGCTCGGAAATAAACAGCTCTGATGGATTGCTTACCTCTATAAGTCCATCGCTTGTCATGGTAAAGACGCCTATTTCGTTGGTGGACCCAAATCTGTTTTTTACCGCGCGCAGTATGCGGAAGGCTCTGCCACTGTGGCCTTCGAAGTAAAGGACAGTATCCACTATATGTTCCAGAACTCTGGGTCCTGCGATTGCCCCGTCTTTTGTGACATGGCCGATAATAATTACCGGGACACCGGTTTTTTTTGCATAGGCTGTGAGTTTTGCAGCCGCCTCCCTGACCTGGCCTACCGAACCAGGTGCCGACGGGAGCATTTCGTTATGGATCATCTGTATCGAGTCTATAACAACAAGAGCCGGGGAGATTGTGGCTGCAACTCGAAGGATTTCTTCCAAAGAGGTCACGGGCAGGACAAGTAAATCCTGAGACTGAATCTGCATTCTATCTGCCCGGAGCTTTATCTGGTTTGGAGATTCTTCGGCTGAAATGTACAGCATGTCCCTGTCGTCATTCATTTTGGTAAGTGCTTGAAGCACCAGTGTGGATTTGCCGATTCCAGGGTCTCCACCTATCAGGATGACCGATCCTGGAACAATACCACCGCCAAGCACCCTGTCCAGTTCGCCTATTCCGGTCTTATGTCGTGGGTTATCTACATGCTTGATATCACAGAGCCTGACAGCCTCTGCTGTGGGTTCTGCAGGTGCCCGGCCTGACCTTGTTTCCAGCTCTTCAACAAAGCTGTTCCATGAGCCGCAGTCCGGACATTTGCCCATCCATTTTGGCGATACGTGGCCGCAACCCTGGCACTGATAGGTTAACCTGGGTTTTGCCATACACCGTATAGTGTGAGAGACGAAAGAGTGGAGGGTGAAAAAATAAAAGACAAGAGATCATTCCTTATTGTTTACTACGTTTAGAAGCGGACGGAAGATGTCCAGGGCTTTTGTAGAGCTCCAATCGTAGCCGCCTAAGACCTTTTTTACGATAGTTCCATCACGATCTATTACTAGGCTGGTTGGCAATGCAAATACTTTGTATATATTTGATATTTTGTTTTTTGGATCATAGAGAATAGTGAAACTCACCGGAGTTTTTTTAAGAAAACGCTTTACCTGTTTCTTGGAACGATCTGATGATATGGCAATAACCACCAGGCCTTTATCCTTAAACATCTGGTTTAACTTATTCATGGATGGCATCTCGGCTTTGCATGGCGGACACCATGTGGCCCAGAAATTTAAAAGGATAACTTTTCCTCTGAACTGCTTGAGAGAAACCTCAGCGCCATCCAAGTCCGGCAGGGTGAAATCCGGGGCCTCACTACCGATTAACTCATCGGCTTCCAATGGAACCGGTGGAACCGCCCATACATGGGAGGCTCCTAACATTAAAACAAGTATTAATAGTTGAGCTGGTTTCATCTGGTTTGTTTCCTTAATTCGTTGATACATGAATCAAACATGGTTTGTACCTGAATTTACTGGTGCCGGAGGGGGGAGTCGAACCCCCACGAAGTTGCCTTCACCGGATTTTGAGTCCGGCGCGTCTACCAATTTCACCACTCCGGCTGGACCATTTGCCAAAGGCTAAAGTCTTTTCAGTTAATCCATACTTATATAAACTAGCATAACTTAGAGTATTTGTTGAAGATTTTTTTACCTTATGTCCAAAATAAAGTATATAATAAGTTATCTCAATCAGCTTATTATATTTTTTGGAGGCAATAATATTATGGCTATTTACAATAATCGTAAACTGTGGCTGCTTTTTCTTATTGTTCTGATTTCTATAGGTTGTGGAGATGCAACCAAGAGCAAGCTGAAACACTATGAAAAAGGAGTTTCGGCTTTTAATGATGCTAAGTTTAATGTAGCCGTAATAGAGCTGAAAAATGCTGTAAGCAAAGATCCAAACTATTTTGAGGCAAGGTTCTATCTTGGCCGGACATACTTAAAGACAGGCAAGATAGAGTCGGCAGAGCGTGAGCTCAAAAAGGTTTTGAAGCTCAACCCGGATTTTAAAGAAGCGCTTCTGCCTCTGGCCAAAGCTCTGCACTTTGGGAACAAACTTGATGAGGCGCTTGAAACCATAAGTAGGTACCTTGAAACCAGGCCGGAAGACCTGGAGGCCCTTGATACTGCTGCCGCCATTTATATAAGTAAAAACAATTTTACAGAGGCGCATAAGTTAATATCTAAATCTCTTTCTTTAGATTCCGGGAGAGCTTCAGCTTATCTTGTGCTGGGTGATCTTTATGTAAAAGAAGAGAACCTGGGTGAGGCCCGCAAGGCTTTTGAGAAAGCTATAAGTCTGGATTCCAGGAATCTTAAATCATATTACGGTCTGGCCTTTGTAGAATTACGTTCAAACAATGGATCAAAAGCACTTGAATACTACAGCCGGATACTGGACATAGACTCTGAGCAGGTAAATGCTATGACCGAGATGTCCCTTATTAATATCCGGCAGGGCCGACTGGACACTGCTATGGAAACAGCGGAAAAACTGCTTGTCATAAACAAGGACCGTCCGGAGGGCTACTATATAAGAGGCCTTGTTCATTTACGAAAGAAAGAGCCGGGCGAAGCGATTCTTGATTTTCAAAGTGTTCTCAAATATATGCGCAACCATGCTGCTGCTAACTTCTTTCTAGGGCAAGCCCTATTTGAGGAAGGTAGTTACGAGCAGGCTATAAGCGCTCTAAGGCATGCGATAAAGGAGAACAATAATTTATACCAGCCTCATGTGCTTTTGAGTATGATTTACCAGAAAAAAAGACATGCTGAGGATGCTGTTATCGAAGCTAAAAAGGCCGTAAATAAAGCTCCGGGCAGCGCGACAGCCCATCATACGCTTGGAAGCGCATATATGCTCAAGGGGAAATTTGACCTGGCGTTTGCAGAGTTCAATAAATCACTCGAACTGGATCCTGGTATTGCAGAGACCTATCTTAAACGTGGAGTTTACTTTTTGCAGGCTGGAAAGGGAGATGAGGCGGAAAAGGAATTTGAAACGGCTCTAAAAGTTGACCCACAGTCTGTTCGGTCGCGGTTGACGGCGGCTATTTTTTATCTGAAACAAAAAGATTACTTAAAGGCTATTGATATCTGCACGACTGGCCTTGATGGCGGGGCTTCAGACGCTGTTTTATACAACGTAATAGGTGTTGCCAAGCTTGCAACAGGAGACGAGCCTGCGGCAGAGGATAATTTCAGAAAGGCAATAAAAGCCGCTCCTGGTTTTGCTGCGCCTTATTTCAATTTGGCTAAACATTATATTAGAAAAAATGAGCCTGACAAGGCCCTTCTGCAGTACGAAGCCCTTACCTCAGTTGAGCCGAAAAACGTGTCGGCTTTGTTGAAATCTGCTGCCTTGCTAGAAAAGCTTGGCCGCTCTAAGAAGAGCAAAGAGAAATACCTTGAGGCCGGCCGTGTTGGATCACCTGAAGGTTCTCTGGCGCTTGCAGCTTACTATGCCAGAAACAAGGAATATGATCTTGCCGAAAAGACAGCTGACGAACTTTTAAGCAGAGACCCGGAAAACCTAAGTGCAAGAAATTTCAAAGGAATGCTTTACTTCCAAAAACGTGAACTGGATAAGGCCCGAAAGGAGTATGAAAAGATAAAGAGAGCCCGGCCGGACCTGGTTGCAGGATATATAAGACTGGCTGCTGCTTATGAGGCTTCTGGAGACTATGAGGCCGCTTTGTCGGAGTTAAGGCAGGCTGTTGCAAAGGCGCCTGAAAATAAGCTGGTGCTGGCCCAACTGGCCGGTTTGCAGATTAAGAAGAAGGATTTTTCATCGGCTATATTGACTGCCGATTCTATTATTAAGATGGATTCTGCCAGCGGTCTTGGGTATTACCTTAAGGCCTTGGCATATATCTCTGGTAACAGGGATAAGGCCCGGCAGAGTGAAACCATGAAACTTTTGCTGAAGGCCAGGAAGCTTGCTCCGAAAAACGGGCAGGTTTTAATGGCTTTGGGAGGCTTGCATATAAGGCAAGGCAGGTATGAAGAGGCTTTGAAAATATTTAAAGATGCCCTGCTTCTTTTACCTGGTTCGGGTGTTGTTTATTATAATATAGCCACGGCTCACGAAAGGCTGGGGAATCAAAAGGCTGCGATGGAAAATTATCGCAGTGCGCTGAAGGTGTTGCCGGACCATGTTCCATCTCTGAACAACCTCGCGTTTCTGTACGCCGATACTGATACCCAACTGGATGAGGCCGTCAGGCTTGCAAAGCAGGCTTTCAATCTCTCCAAAGGCCGTCCACAAGTGGCAGATACTCTTGGATGGGCTCTGTATAAGAATGGTCAAATTGACGAGGCGTTAAAATATATAAGAGCTGCCGCTTTGGAAGGTGCCGGCAATCCTTCCATTCAATATCATCTAGGCCTTGTTTACCTGAAAAAAGGAAAAAATAACGAGGCGAAGCATGCTTTGCAACGGGCGCTTGAAACTTCTGAGTTTAATGAGCGTAGAAAAGCCGAAAAACTGTTAAGCAGGTTGTAATAAAACCACGAATTCACCGGAAAAAACGCTTAATTAGGTTAAATAGAAGTCTTACTGTAATAACGTAAAAAGAGCTTGATGAAAAATGTTAAGTTTAGGGTCAAGAACCATGTTTATATTGACGAAAGGATAACTAATATGGAGAAACCAAAACAGCTTTTCATCCCTGTGTTCTGCTTGTTTGTGCTATTGCTGTACGCAGGAACAGCTTGGTCTGATGAGTTTATCCTAGGATCAGAGGATGTTATTCAGGTTTCGATATGGGGGAACCCCGAACTTGGAGTAACAGTGCCGGTCAGGCCTGACGGAAAAATATCTCTTCCGTTGGGTGGGGATATACAGGCGGCAGGCAAAACGCCATCCCAGTTGCGGAAGGCTATAGCTGAAGAACTAAAAAGTTATATCAAAACACCTTCGGTTTCTGTTGTTGTAATGGAGGTAAACAGCCCGAGAATATATCTTATAGGAAACGTTGGTGAAGCCGGAGTGATCACCCTTAGAAGCCAGATGACGATACTACAGCTTCTTGCCAGGCTAGGTGGAGCTATAGGTGATCTTGACCTGGAGCGGGTTTATATTATCCGGGATAACAAGAGACTGGATCTTGATTTAAGAGAACTTGTTGAGAAGGGACTTGCAGAGAAGAATATTCTTCTTCAAGCTGGTGACATAATAAGTATTCCGGATGCATTTGCCAACAGAATTACTGTGTTGGGAGAGGTTGCCACTCCGGGTAATATTCAGTTCAGGGCAGGTTTAACGCTTATTGATGCTTTGATAGAGTCGGGTTGGGTGACGGAATTTGCCAACTTGAAAAAGGTGCTTGTTATCAGGGGAACTGGATCGGAGCAGAAAACCTTTGAAATAAATGTCGCCTTGATCAAGAAGGGGGAAAAGCTTGAAACCAACCTGCAACTTGTTCCTGGTGACCTAATAATTGTTAAGGAAAGGATGTTTTAGTTAGAACATGGTCCAGGAGCAG